>Ga0209391_10000103_pt1 | contig 31010 bp, 35 predicted proteins | sample PPLLak3March2015_FD_187246 | JGI IMG/M metagenome (GOLD analysis project Ga0209391, IMG submission 187246) | Freshwater sediment microbial communities from Prairie Pothole Lake near Jamestown, North Dakota, USA - PPLs Lake P7 Core (1) Depth... | ecosystem: Environmental > Aquatic > Freshwater >...
ATGATAATTTTAGGACAGAAACATGAACGGGTCTTATGACCCGTATCCGGACTTTAGTCCATTATACGAACCCACCAGCTTTAGCTGGTGGTTGTTCAGTTGATCCGGATACCGGGTTGGTGAGGTTTGGGGCCAGGGATTATGATGCTTATACGGGACGGTGGACGGCGAAGGATCCGATATTGTTTGATGGTGGGGATACCAATCTATATGGTTATTCAATGTTTGACCCCATTAATACTTTTGATGCAAATGGGATGTTAAGTAATGAAGTGAAAAAAGCTATTCGTAATGGAGCATTTGTATTTGGTGTAATTGTTTTCATTAATCCTACTCCAGTAGGCTGTGTGGCCGGGTTACTAGGAGCGGCTGCGGTTGGTTATGTTTCCTATCAGAATGAAGCTTCTAGTAAAGAATTTGAGAAGGAATTTGATAAGTTTCAAATAGAAAAGGCACCTGAACCAAAAAAAACGCAGCCCAATCCTAATCCACCAGTGTTAATAAAAAATCCAAGATTTGGGTAACTTGAGCGCGATAATTGGGGTCAGAGTTTGAGGTATCCCCACAAAATATCATTACAAAACAATACATTGTTTGACAAAATTTGGATAAAAACAAGATTAAGTTGGATAAAAACAAGATTAAGCGGGTCTGAGCATAAGAATTCATTCTAAAATAATAACCTGGAAGGTTAACTTTATGTCGATTATTGCTCAGCTGCATAACTTATTGAAAGAACTTGAGCGGGACGGGTTTTGTAAACCCGTCCTGAACGTTTCAATAATGTGCAAAGATAAGGCAAAACGTTTGGAGCGGGTTGCATAACCCGCCCCGCCGATTCCGGCACCACCTTATGCTATATCAAAAATTGAGCGGGACGGGTTTTGTAAACCCGTCCCGAACGTTTCAATAATGTGCAAAGATAAAGCAAAACGTTCGGAGCGGGTTGAACGAAGCGCGACGGGGTATGTACACTGAGCGGGACGGGGTATGCGATTCTTGTGCCGTGAGCGGGACGGGTTTTGTAAACCCGTCCTGAACGTTTCAATAATGTGCAAAGATAAGGCAAAACGTTCGGAGCGGGTTGCATAACCCGCCCCGCCGATTCCGGCACTACCTTATGCTATGTCAAAAATTCGTTCGCAATCAGTGCGTATGCTCCTATCGGTTAACCTGTATTGAATTCGACGTGATAATATTGAATCTCTTGTACTTAAGAGAACAACCATGCCTTCCCGTCGCATATCAACCAAGCTAAATGCCGGCACTTATTACCTGACATTAACCGTCGAGCGGTGGTATTACCTTTTCGACCGCTTTAACCGCTGGCAAATATTGGCGGACGCTTTGTGCTATTGCCAGGAACACAAAGATTTAGAGCTAAACGGCTATGTTTTTATGCTTAACCATCTGCACATGATCGTAACCTCTCACGATGTAGCTGGGTTTCTCCGAGACTTTAAGCGTTTTACTTCCAAGAAACTCAAGGAAAACATTCAATCCCATGAGCCGCGCGTCCTGGACTTGTTTGTTGACGAAAAGGGAAATTACCACTTTTGGACGGATACCAACGCCCCAAAGAAAATTGAGAATCCTGCGTTTTATCTACAGAAGTTGAATTACATTCACGAAAATCCGGTGCGTAAAGGCTATGTCGAGCGCCCTGAATATTGGCGCTGGTCTTCTGCCAATCCATCATCGTTATTAAACGTTAGGTTCCTGTAAGATTTGTCAGCTTAATGGACAAGCCCTTGCATACAGAGATTGCGTTCCTTGTTCATCATGTCGTCATCCCAGGCGAGAGCCTTGGCGGCAATTAACCTTTCTGTTTGCTGGCTGAACCCTTTTGTTATGTCACGCTATCGATGCGCCAATATTCCCGGTGCAACTTACTTTTTTACCGTGGTTACCTATCGCCGCCGCCCGTTCACTGGGTAAGATAGTCACCCGTTTCTCGATCTACCTACCTTCATTACAATAATAAATTACGGTGAGAATATTGGGCTTCGGTAGTCAAGGATACCTTACCCCTTTATTACTGCCTTACGAAGGTTCACTCTTTATAAACCCGCATTTCAAAGCACAAATTCCGCCATTGACAATAATCCTATGGCAATGGGGCTATTTTTCTGGATAATTGCCTCAGTCTTGTAATTGAAATAAAAAAATGTTGAATCATGAATAAGCTACTAAAAAATGCCATCTGGATACTTATCGCTGTGCTCGGGGCCTCGGCCGTCAGCGGCATTGCCCTTAATCGTGGCGAAAACATCAGCGCGCTTTGGTTTATAACCGCCGCGCTGTGTGTTTACGCCGTTGCCTATCGATTTTACGCGGCCTGGATTGCCGCCACTATTCTGATAGTCGATGACACCCGAGCAACGCCGGCAGAGCGACTGGATAACGGCCGTGATTTTGTTCCTACCAATAAATGGATTGTGTTCGGACATCATTTCGCCGCGATTGCAGGCCCCGGGCCATTGGTGGGACCGACACTGGCCGCGCAGTTTGGTTTCCTGCCAGGGACACTGTGGATATTGTTTGGTGCGGTGCTGGGAGGTTGTGTACAGGATATGACGACGTTGTTTATTTCTACCCGGCGTGACGCCAAAAGCCTCGGGCAGATGGCGAGTGATGAGTTGGGGCCACTGGGTGGAACAGCTGCATTAATCGGCACGTTTGCGATCATGATTATTCTGATTGCCGTGCTGGGTTTGGTGGTGGTTAACGCGATGAAGCACAGTCCATGGGCGACTTTCACAGTGTCGGCAACCATTCCGATTGCCATGATTGTAGGCATTTATATGCGTTATTTTCGTCCCGGGCAAGTGCTGGAAGCTTCCGCTTTAGGCGTGATTTTATTATTGCTGGCAGTGGCGGGTGGCCGCTTCATTGATGATCATGAAACCTTGCGCATCGTATTCGATCATGAAGGCTTGATATTGGCGTGGTGGGTGATGGCTTATGGTTTTGCCGCCGCTATTTTGCCGGTCTGGTTATTGTTGGCGCCGCGTGATTATTTATCTACCTACATGAAGTTGGGGACTATCACGTTGTTGGCGGTAGCCATTATCATGCTGCAACCGGATGTGAAAATGCCAGCGGTTACACAGTTTATCGACGGCACGGGCCCTATTTTCGGCGGCAAATTATTCCCGTTTGTCTTTATTACGATTGCTTGCGGAGCGATTTCCGGTTTTCACGCGCTGATTGCGTCGGGCACTACACCCAAACTACTGAGCAATGAGCGCGACATCCGAATGATCGGTTATGGCGGTATGCTGCTGGAATCCTTCGTCGCCATTATGGCGATGATAGCGGCTACCGTGCTGGATCCCGGTGTGTTTTTTGCCATCAACAGCCCAGCCGGCGTGGTCGGTTCCGAGGCTATTGATGCCGTCGCAAAAATATCTTCCTGGGGTTACCCTGTTACCGTCGAACAAATGCAAAATCTGGCTCGTAAAATGGGTGAAGCAACACTGTTTGCACGTACCGGTGGCGCACCTTCACTGGCGGTGGGCATGGCGAGTATTTTCGGTAGTGCTTTTGGAGAAGGAATGCTGGCCTTGTGGTATCACTTTGCCATTATGTTTGAGGCTATCTTTATTCTCACAACGCTGGATGCAGGAACGCGCGTGGGTCGTTTTATGTTGCAGGATATGCTCGGTAATATTTGGCCCAAAATGGGGGAAACTTCGTGGACACCCTCGGTTATTCTCACCAGCGCTTTGGTAGTATCGGGTTGGGGGTATTTTCTTTACATCGGCGTGATAGATCCGAACGGCGGAGTCAATATCCTGTGGCCGCTGTTTGGGATAGCCAATCAAATGCTGGCGGCTATCGCGCTGTGCGTGGCAACAGGTATTTTGGTTAAGTCCGGCAAACTGAAATATGCCTGGGTGACCGGCTTGCCGCTCATGTGGTTAGTAACCATTACCACCACTGCGGCATGGCAGAAAATTGCCAGCGACGATATCCGTATAGGATTCTTTGCCGCCGCAAACGATTTAACAGACAAGCTGGCGGCTGATGTTTTACCGCCGGCAAAAGCTGCTATTGCCCCGCAATTAATATTCAATCTGCATCTGGACGCGTGGCTGACACTGTTTTTTGTAAGCTTATTATGGTTGATTGTTTTTGATATGCTGCGTGTGTGTACCCGTTATCTGACAGGAAAACCGGTTTTGCCGCTAACCGAATCGCCACATTGTCCCAGCCGTCTGGTTGAAGATTGGGTGAGAGATTAATGTCAGGAAAACTTAAAGCATTCTGGCGTTTTGTGCGCCGTCTTTCGGGTGATGACGCTTACGAGCAATACCTGATGCATTACGCGCAGCAGCATCAAGCCGATGCCGGACATGAATGTCATCCCCCGCTGAGCAAGATCGATTTTTTCAAGCAATGGCAAGATGCTAAGTGGAACGGAATTAAACGCTGTTGTTAACGTAAAATAGTCAGTTAGAATTAAAAGAGCGTTGAAAAATTGCCTGAATCAATCCCACAAACTCAGAGAAGATTATGCCAAAAAATATAATGCAGATGCTGTCTTTAACGGCCTTAACCACTCTAAGCCTGAGCGTATGTGGAGATACGATCTACAAATGTAAAAACCAGCAAGGCAGCCTGCTTTACCAAAAATCACCTTGTAAAGACAACGCACAAACCATTTCTTCATGGACGGCAGCCGCTAAAGTGAAACCGCCAGCAGATGAAAGTGAGAAAAAAAATAAAGCCGAGTTCATTATTAAACAGAACCAGAACGGATATTATTTTTTGGATGGTGCAATTAACGGAAAAGCACTCACCTTTGTGATTGATACCGGTGCATCTTTCGTCTCATTACCGGACTCTGTTGCACGGGAAGCACTGATTTCCTGCAAGAACAAAGTTGATATGCAAACGGCCAATGGTACAACAGACGCATGTAGTACCACCATTGAAAAACTCAATTTTGGACCTTTCGAAATTAAAGATGTAATGGCAGTAATTGCGCCAAACTTAACACAACCCTTGTTAGGGATGAATGTTTTGCAGCAACTCAAGATTGCGCAAGAGAAAGGCGAAATGCGTCTGTCAACGCGTGAATAATATCCGAACTGGAATATTATTTACTATTGAAAGATATATTTTACTTAATGAATATCGATTACTTAATCATCGGCCAAGGACTGGCGGGGAGTTTGCTGGCGTGGGAACTCATACAACGGGATTGCAAAGTCGTTATCATTGATAACGGCAACGAAAATGCCTCACAAGTCGCCGCAGGTTTAATTAATCCTATCACGGGAATGCGTTTTGTAAAATCTACCGATGTAGACACATTATTACCTACGGCAAAACAATATTACTTGGCATTGGGCGAAGTTTTTCAGCAAACATTTTATATCGAAAAACCGATGCTGCGACTTTTTCGCAGTAATAAGGAATTAACACACTGTCGTACTCGACTTGATAACCCCGATTATCAAAATTATTTGGGCGCGGTAATGCCGCCAGACCAGCCTATCAACAATCTTGAAACACCCTTCGGCTTTCTGAAGCAAAAACAAACCGGCTATTTGTTAACCAAACCGTTATTAACTTGTTTAAAAGATTTCTTTATTGCCAGACAGTGTTATCGGCAAGCAGTTGTTGATTACCAGGATATTCAGCTCCAACCGTCTTTGCGCTGGCAGGATATTTTCCCCCATAAAATTATTTTCTGTGAAGGCCATCATGCCACAAAAAACCCCTGGTTTTCCTGGTTGCCTTTTCAACCGGTAAAAGGGGAAATTCTAACACTGGAACACCAAGTCCAATTACCCGATAAAATCCTGAATTTCGGAGACTGGTTAATCCCTTTAAACAGCCATCTCATTCGTATCGGCGCAACTTTCGATAGAAAAAACCTGGATACGTTACCCACCGAGCGCGGCAAAAGTGACTTATTAAAAGCGCTTAAAACCATTTCAGCGAATTTGCCGCAAGCAACCCTGATAAATCATCAAGCCAATATTCGACCTTGTACATTGGACAAACAAGCATTCATAGGCCATCACCCGCAACACCCGCAATTCGCCATTTTTAACGGTTTTGGTGCTAAGGGCAGTTTGCAGATACCCTGGTACAGCCAATATTTCGTTGATGCCTTATTAAGCAATGCCCCCCTGCCTTCTAACATTCAACGCCATTATGCAACACATTTCTCTGGTTAACGTCGCTCATGATCTCATCAAAGATATTCTTCACCCCGGCGATAATGCCATTGATGCGACGGTAGGCAACGGTCACGATACCTTATTTCTTGTCGAACAAGTAAGCCCATCCGGCAGGGTTTTTGGGTTTGATATACAACAGGCGGCTATCGATTCAACGGGGTTGAAAGTAAGGCCATGTTGCAGAACTGGCGAGAGGGTGCTTAGCAATACGTTCCTTCGACCGGAATGCCTGACGTTAATCCATGCAAATCATGCTGAAATGGCCGAAAAAATCCCCGTACAATATCACGGCAAAATCAGCGCGATCATGTTTAATCTGGGCTATCTCCCGGGCGGTGATAAAAGCATTATCACCCAAACACATACAACATTAACAGCTATAAACATTGCCATCCGGCTGTTATCAAGCAAAGGCATCATCACTATTTTGGCCTATCCAGGCCATCATGGCGGCGACGTGGAAACAGACCAGGTCAAAAACTGGTGTAAGCAACTGGATAAGAATCAATTTAAAACCAGCATTGTTTATAGCTCAGGAAATAAAGAGTCTGCCCCTAAGCTTTTTGTAATTCGCAAGACCCACTAAATTAAACCAACAGCAAAACAATCTGCTATTATTGTGCCCCTGTTTTATTCATTTCCTACCTTTAAGGACACACATGTCAGAATTCAATAACGTATCCGTCGTCAAAAAAGCCAATGTCTATTTCGGCGGCAATGTCAGCAGCCGCACTATCCGTTTTGCCGACGGCTCTACAAAAACGCTGGGTTTTATGTTACCGGGTGAATACACATTCAACACGGCTGATAAAGAATTGATGGAAATCATAGACGGTGATCTCGATGTTTTATTACCAGAAACAGAACAGTGGCAAAAAATAACCGGTGGTGAATCGTTTGATGTGCCCGCTAATGCAGCATTCACAGTAAAAATTAACACCCCTACGGATTATTGCTGTTCCTTTATCAAATAACAGTATGGAAAAAGTCGCTATCTTTGTCGATGTGCAAAACATTTATTACACCACCAGGCAAAGCTATCAACGGCATTTTAATTACAGCGCATTCTGGACACGAGCTACTGCCGGCAGAGAAATTGTTGCTGCGTTTGCTTATGCCATCGACAAAGCCGACAATAAACAGCAGGGCTTTCAACAAATACTTCGAAATATCGGTTTTGAAGTTAAGCTAAAACCTTATATCCAGCGGATTGACGGTTCTGCAAAAGGCGATTGGGATGTAGGCATCACCCTGGATATTATCGAGTATGCAGCCAAGTCTGATGTAATCATACTGTTATCCGGGGATGGTGACTTCGATCTGCTACTGAATAAAGTTCGTAGCTCTTATGACGTAACGACCGAAGTGTATGGCGTACCTGCACTGACAGCGCCTTCTCTGATTAACGCAGCTGACCGCTTTATAGCCATTGACGATAAATTGTTACTTTAGAATACCTCTTTTTCAGAAAGCAGTGAATAAAAAAAACCGGATTCCAACATACTGGAATCCGGTTTTTTTATGATGAGAAAGACTTATGATTATTTCTTCATAATGCTGATGCCCTTTAACAAATTTAAAGCCTCATGCAATGAATAATCTTCGACATCCAGGATGGCTTTATTGTTATCAGAAGCCTCCTTTTTTTTATTTTCTGCGCCTTTACCATTCTGCAAATGATGCGACAAATCAGCTTCTTTAACGGGGGTAAAATCTACTTTGTCTAAGGTCTCCAATTTAACGCGAGCCAAGGTAACGTCCGGCTCAATGCCTTCAGCCTGTATTGATCGGCCGGACGGAGTGTAATAACGAGCTGTTGTCAGCTTTACTGCGGCGCCATTGCTGGTTGGCAATATCGTTTGTACAGAGCCTTTACCGAATGACTTTTCTCCCATAATCACAGCACGCTTTTGATCCTGTAAAGCGCCTGCAACAATCTCTGATGCCGATGCAGAACCGGCGTTAATCAATACGACAATGGGTGCCCCATTAATGAGATCATCAGGCGCGGCATTAAAACGCATTTCTGAATTTTCAATACGTCCTTCCGTATACACAATAAGCCCGCTTTTTAGAAAAGCATCACTCACTTCGACTGCAGCATTTAAAACACCGCCGGGATTATTTCTCAAATCCAGCACCAAGCCTTTTAAATTACCCCCGTTTTCTTTTTTCAATGCTGCAAGAGCATCTTTAAGAGCATCTCCCGTACCAGATTGAAAGCTGCTAATGCGAACATAGCCGTAACCTTTTTCTAACACTCTGCTCTTGACACTTTTAACTTTTATAATGTCGCGGCTCAGGGTTAATTTCAAAGGGGCTTCCAGGCCTTCACGGACAATGGTGAGAACAATTTTACTTCCGGGTTCACCACGCATCATCTTGACAGAATCCGTCAAAGACATGCCTTTTACCGGTTTATCATCAATCTTGATAATAAGGTCTCCGGTTTTTATTCCCGCTTTTTGGGCTGGCGTATCATCGATAGGCGACACCACTTTGATAAAGCCGTTTTCCATAGTCACTTCTATGCCTAAACCGCCAAACTGTCCGGTAGTGCCTTCTTTTAATTCCTGATATTCTTCAGCAACCAAATAAGCAGAATGGGGATCAAGACCGCTCAACATGCCGCGGACTGCGTCTTCCAATAACTTTTTATCCGAAACGGGCTCAACATAATCCCTTTTTATCCGGCCGAAAATTTCTGTAAATGTCCGCAAATCCTCATAAGGTAAGGTCTCTGTATCGGTTGCAATATCACCATTACCTTTCTCAGCGAAAACACTGCCGCAGAGTCCCATAAAAACGCCTAACATAATCCCTAAGGATAAAATAAAAATAGCTTTCTTTTTTAGCATGTATCTTAAAACTCCAAATCCTCGATTTTTTACATATATTATCATCTAACGACAAATTTACTTGAAGTACGTTCATCATCGGCACCATTCAAGTGGATCAATCGGCACACCTTTCTTGCGTATCCCGAAATACAACCCGGCCTGACTGCGTCCGCCACTTTGTCCAACGGAAGCAATAACGTCTCCGGCCTCTACCGTATCACCTATTCGTTTATAAAGACTCTGGTTAAAGGCATAAAGCGACATATACCCCTGACCGTGATCAATAATAGTCAACAAGCCATAACCCCGAAGCCACTCAGCATAAACCACTTTACCCCGAGTAACAGCTTTTATTTCCATCCCTTCACTTGCATCAATCAACACACCATCCCAAGTTCCCTCTGATCGCGGACTGCCAAACTTCTGAGACAGGCGCCCTCTAACGGGCCAAGGCAGTTTACCTTTAAGTGTCGAAAAATCACTCTTTAGTTCAGAAGAATTTTCTATAGGTGAGGATAATTCTTTCGCCTGCTCTGCATCAACAGCAAGCTCCTCTTCTGTAATAGGCAATGAAGCCATCAAGCTCTTCAATCTATTTTGGCTTTCTTGCAGCTGAGTTAATTGTTGTTCACTTGAAGAAAAATCATTACCTATCTGTACCAACAATTCATTTCTTTGTTTTCTGGCTTCATCTAGGGCGGCTTGCTCTGATTTCTTTTGTTCCAGATCTTGCTCTAAAAGTTCAGTTTCAGTTTTTTTTTGCTTATCCAACTGATCCAGACGCTGGACAGCCGCTTCAATTTCAGTGAGCTTTTTTAAGCGTTCTTTATTGAAATAGTTAAAATAAACCATCATCCGGCTGGATAAGGTGGGGTCTTGCTGATTGAGGAGCAGCTTCAATTTTTCTTTTTGCCCCATAGCATAGGCAGCTCTTATTTGACCGGCCAGTTCTTTGCTTAGCTTATCTATTTCTTTCTGATAAACCTGCATATCCTGCCGGATATTGTCCAAACTATGGCGTTTTTGTTCAATTTGAATTTGCAATGTTTTCAATAAAGCGGCAATTTCGCCGTAATGTTTTTCAATGTCTGCCAACAGATTCAGCAAGTTATCTTTCTGCTGTGAAAGTCGTTGCATATCCTGTTTGACTTCACTAATATCTGACTCAACCTTATTGAGTTCATTGCTGGTTTGCAAGTCCTCCGCATGACCATAACTGACCAATGCCCCAAACAAAAAACAAAAAATCAGCTTTTTTCTCATTCACAAATTAAGCAGCATTAACAATGAGTAACCGAATCCATCAAGAATCAGCAACACTAAGGGCTTTGGTCTATCCAACATCTATTATTTATCTCCAGACACTAAAAACAAAATCCGCACCACTTGGTGGATCCGAACTAAATCACAAACACTGTTGCATTAACCATTACCCAAAATGATTGAAAATAAGGTATCATTTTGTTAAGTTTGTCGGTTTGATAAACAGGCAAAGTAATCATTATATTAATACACGTTGGTAGCAGTTGTGTATAAATAATTCTTTGTGGCTTCTTTATTTCAAAGTTAAGACACCGTAAACCAGTAGCATTAAGCAGCCCTATGGACATAAAAGACCAACACATTTTATATGATGATACCGATATAGCCAGAGCGGCTCGTTGTCTAAAAGCTATGTCGCATCCGTTGCGGTTAAAAATATTGTGCGTTCTTGGCAATAATTCGATCAGCGTTCAAGATATTGTCGAGCAAGTAGGAACCAGCCAGAGCAATATTTCTCAGCATTTATCCATTCTTAGAGAAAAAAACATTCTCGGCTCAAAAAAAGAAGCCAACCGTGTTTATTACTTCATCGATGATGAACGTATGCTACAACTTATTAAAATGATGCGAGACGTTTTTTGTTCCAAGCACTGATTCATTTTCGATAATCACTCAACCTAACACATACTCCATGGACCGTTACCTAGAATTTATTTTAAATCATTATATTTTATCTCTCGCACTGGCAGTCGTTACTTATCTGTTAATCCAGGAATTTTTCGACACTGCTTTTAAAAAGTTTGGTTCTATTTCGCCTTTACTTGCTGTCGCTAAAATGAACGATAGCGATACACTTGTTATAGATGTCCGGGAACCGCATGAATTTATTCACAGTCATATAGAGCAAGCAATCAATATGCCCTTAGGCAAATTACCGGAAGAGCTTTCAAAAATAGCAGATCACAAAATCAAGCCAGTTCTTATTTCCTGTCAAACGGGTACTCGCTCTGCTTCGGCCGGCAAGGTATTGACGAAAGCAGGATTCGAACAAGTCTTTGTTATTACAGGCGGTATGCAAGCCTGGGAAAACGACTATAAATTACCTGTAAAAATAACCAGCAAACAAAAAAGTAAAGCCGCACCCAGCGCATGACTTTTTAGCGTCTATATGCGTCAATAAAGTTCACGCATACTGAAATCTTAAACACCAATATATACATTCATCATGGCCGAAGAACAAACAACTGCAGAAAAACAATTCTCTATACAAAAAATTTATACAAAAGACATGTCTTTTGAAACACCCAATTCACCTAAAATATTCACTGAAAAATGGGAACCTTCAGTTGATTTCAACCTGGGATCCCACGTTGAAACTTTAGAAAACTCATTATATGAAGTAGCCCTCACGGTCACTATCACTGTTAAAAGCGGCGACAAGACAGCCTATCTTGTTGAAATCAATCAAGCTGGAATTTTCGCTTTAAGTGGTTTTACAGATCAAGAAATGGGGCCTATGGTTGGCAGCTTCTGCCCCAACATTCTTTTTCCTTACGCGCGAGAAGCTGTTTCTGACCTGGTTGCGAAAGGCGGTTTTCCGCAGCTACTATTAGCCCCGGTAAATTTTGATGCCTTGTATGCACAACATTTACATCAAGCGCAGCAACAAGCCCCAGGTTCGGACACCATCAATTAATTGGTGTGAAAAATAAAAAAATTGCCATCCTGGGTGCTGGTTCCTGGGGAACGGCGCTTGCTATCCTGGCAGCCAGAAATGGTTGCCAGACGCTATTATGGGGGCACAACCCCGATCACATGGCGGTTCTTGAACAAGACCGTCAAAATATACGCTATTTACCTGAACATCCTTTCCCTGTAAACCTTGCAGTTACGGCCGATTTGGCTGAAGTTGCTGCATTCAGTAATCTGATACTTGTTTGCGTGCCCAGTCACGCATTTAAGAACACCCTGAACAAGCTTAAACCGTATTTATCGAATGAGGTAAAAATAGCCTGGGCAAGCAAAGGGTTTAATCCTGACGACGGATCATTACTCCATGAAATAGTCGCCGAAACGTTTACTACACAAACTCCTGCCGCCATTCTTTCAGGCCCCACGTTTGCTGGTGAAGTCGCGGCCAACTTGCCGACTGCCATCACCATAGCCTCATCTAGGCCGGAATTTGCCAAAGAGCTTGCCGATATCTTGCATGGCGGGCTTTTTCGAACCTATACAAGTTCGGATGTCATTGGAGTAGAAGTCGGTGGTGCGGTAAAAAACGTCTTGGCTATTGCAGCGGGCATCGCCGATGGATTGGGCTTTGGTGCCAACACCAGGGCAGCATTAATTACGCGAGGTCTTAACGAAATTATTCGGTTGGGTGTTAAGCTGGGTGGTAAACAGGAAACCTTTATGGGATTGGCGGGTTTGGGAGATCTTATTTTAACCTGCACTGACAACCAATCCAGAAACCGGCGCTTAGGTTTAGCATTGGGCTTAGGTAAAGACAGAACAGAGGCTATTCAGGAAATTGGTCAGGAAATTGAAGGTGTTTCAGCCGCAAGAGAAACTTTTCTACTGGCAAAAAAATATGCCATAGATATGCCCATTACTGAACAAACTTATAAAGTGTTATACGAAGGCTTGGCTCCACGAACTGCCGTACAAAATCTATTGGCGCGGGAGCAGAAAGCCGAATCTTAAACTTGTATTTTAGACTGAATAGCCAGCCTTTCTGCTTAACTTGATACTTCTGGGATAAGAGGCTAAAAGCTTAAAAGTCTCGCTTAATTCCGAACTTGGATTTCAGAAAACCCGCCAGGCGTCTCCATCGACTGAGATGACTCCTTTGATGCTCTTTCAGCCATTTCCTTTTGTTGGTTCGACAAATAAGTCCCACCAAGAATCACCGCCATGATTAAAAGATAAATAACCGAAGCGATGCGTCTGGCCTTTTTGCTATTTTCATAATTGCTCATCATTAAATCCCAAGTTTTGTAGTTAGAATAATACAGTTGCAATACTAGGGAGTCGATAAATAACGTCTCCATTCTTGTGATTAGGCTATATCCGCCAAATTTCCCTTGGTTTCCAACCATATTTTCCTGTCCTGTGAACGTTTCTTGGCCAGTAATAAATCCAGCTGTCCACAGGTGTCATCGTTTTCAGTAACGGTTAATTGAACAAGTCGGCGAGTATCGGGATTCATGGTGGTTTCTCGAAGCTGGCTGGGATTCATTTCTCCCAGGCCCTTGAAGCGTTGCACATTGATTTGGCCTTTCAGCTTTTCGGCTTTAATTCTATCCAAAACACCCTGACGTTCGGATTCATCCAGGGCATAAAACACACGTTTACCAACATCAATTCGATACAGCGGCGGCATAGCGACAAATACATGCCCTTCCCTGACCAGCGCATTAAAATGTTGATAAAATAATGCACAGATTAACGTAGCAATGTGGTTACCGTCGGAATCGGCATCCGCCAAAATGCACACTTTACCGTAGCGCAAGTTCTGCAAATCACTGGAGCCTGGCTCAATACCCAAAGCGACAGCAATATCATGAACTTCCTGTGAAGCCATCACTTGACTGGATTCCACTTCCCAGGTATTAAGAATCTTGCCGCGCAAGGGCATTATAGCCTGAAAATCACGTTCGCGGGCTTGTTTGGCCGAACCGCCCGCCGAGTCTCCTTCCACCAGAAATAATTCCGTTCTGGCTATATCCTGTGCTGAACAATCGGCCAATTTACCCGGCAATGCGGGACCTGATGTGATTTTTTTACGGATAATTTTTTTATTGGAACGTAACCTTTTTTGTGCGCTGGAAATAATAATTTCAGCGATTTTTTCACCTTCAGCCGGGTTCTGATTTAACCACAGACTAAAGCTGTCTTTAGCGACACCCGACACAAACGCTACACATTCGCGCGAACTCAGCCGTTCCTTGGTTTGACCGGAAAACTGCGGATCTTCCAGTTTAACCGACAGCACAAAATGGCAGTTTTCCCAAACATCTTCCGGCGCAACCTTGACGCCACGCGGCAGGATATTCCTGATATCGCAAAACTCGCGCATGGCTTCGGTCAGGCCGGCCCGCAAACCATTAACATGGGTTCCGCCCTGCGCGGTAGGAACCAGATTAACGTAACTTTCGTTAAGCACTTCAGGCGGATTTTCAAGTGCCCAGACGATACCCCATTCTACTGCCTCATGATTTGCCGCCATGTTGCCCATAAATGGCTGTTCCGGGAAAAATTCAATATCGCCTATTCGATCCAGCAGATATTCCTTAAGACCATCCTGATAACACCACTGATACTCTTCGTCAGTTTGCTCAACCTTTAAGGTTATCTTCAAGCCCGGGCATAAAACCGCTTTAGCGCGTAAAACGTGTTTCAGTTTGGTAACTGATATTTTATTGGAATCAAAGTATTTTTCATTCGGCCAGAATTTGACTGCCGTCCCCGTATTATTGCGTCCCACTGTTCCGGTTTCAGTCAATTCAGTTTGCTTTTCACCGTCGGCATACTCCATGCGATAAACTTTGCCATTACGTTTGACTTCAATTTCCAGTTTTGCGGATAAGGCATTAACAACCGATACCCCTACGCCATGCAAGCCACCGGAAAACTGGTAGTTTTTATTGGAAAATTTGCCACCGGCATGGAGCTGGGTAAGAATCACCTCAACACCGGGAATGCCTTGTTCCGGATGAATATCAACCGGCATTCCACGACCATCGTCACTGACCAGCACCGAACCGTCTTTATACAAGACCACATCAATAGCCTTTGCGAAACCTGCCAACGCCTCATCAACACTGTTATCAACGACTTCCTGCACCAGATGGTTAGGCCGGGTAGTATCCGTGTACATACCGGGACGCTTTCGAACCGGCTCCAATCCGCTTAAAACCTCTATTGCGGCTGCATTATATTCATTACTCATTATTCCTAAGCACTCACTATCCAATGTTATTTCTTTTTAAAACCACTTTTGCTTCATGCCAGAAAGCATCCAGTTCCATCAGTTCGCAGTCTGTTAAACTTCGGCCAGACGCTTCAACCTGATCCTCAATATAGTGAAAACGCCTGGAGAATTTCCGGGTGCTTTCCTTGAGCGCAAGCTCGGGATTAACTTTTAAATGACGGGCCAGATTAACCGCGACCAGCAATAAATCTCCGATTTCTTCCTGTATATGCGCTTGGTCGCCGGATTCCCAGGCCTGTTTGACCTCATCCAGTTCTTCCTGCACTTTGTCAAAAACCGGGAGCACATCGGGCCAATCAAAGCCGTGCTGGGCGGCACGGTCCTGGATTTTTTCACATTCAATCAGGGCAGGCAGATTGCCCGCAACGCCTGACAGTACGCTATCTCGAGCAAATGTTTTGCTTTTTTCCTTACGCTCGTCGGCTTTGGCTTGTTCCCAAGCCTGATTGCGTTCGGCATCGGTATTAAAAACCGCGTCGGAAAAAACATGTGGATGCCGACGAATAAGTTTTTCACATATGCCTGCCGACACCTCTTCAAAATTAAACAGCCCGCGCTCTTTGGCAATTTGGGAATGAAAAACCACTTGCAGCAGCAGATCACCTAATTCTGAACGCAAATCATCCAAATCATTTCGTTCAATGGCATCGACGACTTCGTAAGCTTCTTCAATGATATAAGGAATCAGACTCTTGAAGTCTTGCTTGAGATCCCATGCGCACCCGTCTTCAGGGCGACGCAGACGAGCCATAAGATCTAATAGCTGTTGGGTATTTTTTAACATGAAAAGCCCGGTATCTTAAAATGAAAAACCAAAGTTTTCGTGGTAGCGTTGCTTGAATTCGTCCATGTGCAATGAATGATTTTGTGTGCCGTGATGTTCTACTTTAATTGCACCCATTAATGAAGCGATTCTTCCTGTGGTTTCCCAATCCAATTCATTCATCAAGCCATACAGCAAACCTGCACGATAGGCGTCGCCGCATCCGGTTGGATCAAGCAATGCTTTGGGTTTTGCTGGTGGAATAAGGATGCATTCCCCTTTTGTGTATATTTTAGAACCTTTTCCGCCCAGAGTAATGATCAAGGCTTCCACTCTTTCCGCCATTTGCACTAATGACAATCCGGTGCGTTCCTGCATTAACTCGGATTCATAATCATTCAATGTCATCCAGGTGGCTTGATCGATAAATTTAAGTAATTCTGCGCCATTAAACATAGGCATACCTTGACCTGGATCAAAAATAAAAGGAATGTCCAGCTCTACGAATTGTTCGGCGTGTAGTTGCATACCTTCTTTGCCGTCGGGCGATACGATGCCTATGCAGATGTCTCTGTCGGGAGGAATCGAATTTAAATGAGAGAAACTCATAGCACCTGGATGAAACGCAGTAATTTGATTGCCCTCTTCGTCAGTGGTTATATAAGCCTGGCCAGTGTAATGATTATCCATAATATAAATGAACTCACTGGCTAAACCATTCTGGCTCATCCATTGGCTGTAAGCTTCAAAATCATGACCCACTACGGCCATGGCTAATGCTTCTTCGCCAAGCAAATTCAAATTATAAGCAATATTACCCGCACAACCACCATACTCACGGCGCATGACCGGCACTAAAAAGGATACATTCAGGATATGAACTTTTTCCGGCAAGATATGGTTTTTAAATTTATCATGAAATACCATGATAGTGTCATAAGCCATAGATCCGCATATTAATGCACTCATTTGTATTCCCCTTTTAAAGTAAAATTAATGCCCAGGTTACTGCTGCCCAGGCTAAAGACATCATAACTGCTGCAGAACCTATATCTTTGGCTCTACCGGATAATTCATGATGTTCAAAACCCACCCGGTCAACTACCGCTTCTACAGCTGAATTTAATAATTCAACCAGCATAACCAAAACCATGCTGCCAATTAACAGCACTTTTTCAATATTGGTTTCCCCCAGCCAGATTGCCAAGGGAGTCGTCACCGCAAACAGGATAACTTCTTGTCTGAAGGCTTCTTCATGCGTCCACGTTGCTTTAAATCCGGCAACAGAAAAGATACATGCGTTAATTAGGCGTTTAAAGCCTTTTGCATTTTGATTTGCCATTGTTTCACTAATTGCCCGTTCAAAAGAAGTGAATAGTACAGAAGTTAATTGTAAAAATGGTTACGTCTTGAATTTCAGTATCATTGCTCAATAACAAGTTGATACGCATCAGCATCCATCAACTGATCCAGAGCGGATAGATCATCTGCCTTGACACAAAAAATCCATGCTCCATAGGGATCTTCATTGACTTGCTCAGGCTCATCTACCAGGGCAAGATTAACAGCAACAATTTCTCCGGAAACAGGGCTGTATAAATCTGATGCTGTTTTAACCGATTCAACTACAGCACACTGCTCTTGCACTTTAATTTTGCGCCCTAATTCAGGTAACTCTATATAAACCAAATCTCCCAATTGTTCCTGAGCAAAATCGGTTATACCTACACGAATGACATTATCGTCCTCCAATTGTGCCCATTCATGCGACATTGCATACTTTAAATTTTCTGGTAAATCACTCATAGTTTAATCTCTCAAAAATATATTAAGTTACAAGGTTAAAGGTTCAAGGTACAAGGGCTATTTTTGATTCTTTAACATTTAACCTTGAACCTTTGGTCTTGAACCTTTAACCTTGAACCTTACATATTAACAAACATCAATTAAACATGCCTGAGATACTGATCTACACAACCAATATTTGCCCCTACTGCGTTATGGCTAAACGCCTGCTCGACAAAAAAAGAGCCACTTATACCGAGGTTAATGTGGATAACCAAACAGGCTTGAGAGAAGAAATGATGCGCAAAACAAAACGCCGTACAGTGCCTCAAATCTATATTGGCGATCTTCATGTTGGCGGCTTTGACGAGTTGTATGCCCTGGAACAACAAAAGAAGCTGGATGCTTTACTGGGACTTGTTTCTTGAGTTTCCCCAAGACTACCCTAAACATTTATAATGAAAGAATTTAAGAATAACATTTGCGATACGCACGAAGCTCATGATGAAAAAAACTCTTAGCACGCCTAAATCCAGTGATCCGGATATAAGTGTTCTTGAAAACCAGGCATTGACCAAGTTGAATGCCGGGCAATACAAGGAAGCAATTGACCTGTTCAAAACCCTATTAAAACGCGCTAATAATGCTGATTGGCGAAAGGCTTTGGCGCAGTGTTACTTACAAAGAACGCTGGCATTCGCCACCAAAGGCATGATCAAAGAAGCCCTGGTGTTATGGGAAAATTACGCCCAGAACGCCGGACCGCCGCATGAAGCCCTTGACCAATATATCATCTGGCTATTGCAAACAAATGACATGGCAAAAGTCAGAACCTGTCTTGGCCGATTATCTGCGCAACAACTCGACGAACACTATCCTGAGCTTGCCGGATTGTTAGGTTTACTCATCATTACCGGAAAAGTTAATTGCCAGGATATGCTGCCGAAGGATTCGGTTTTTATCATGCATTTAGGTTTTGTACAAGAAGCATTGGTTGCTTACCGAAACAATAAGCTGGAAGACATTGAGCCGGCGCTGAAGAAGTTGCCGTTTCGTTCTGCTTTCCGTGATTTTCGTACGCTTATGAAAGCAGCCCTATTGATTCCTGAATCGGTCGAACAAGCGCAATCGCTGTTAGCCAAAATTCCTGCCGATTCGCCGTATCGGCAAGCGGGCGCATTGCTACTTGCTATTACGCATGAAGGTGCTGCACTGGTTAATGACTTATTGCAGTTCACCCCGCCACAAATCAAGATTATTGAGGCTGCAAAAAACCACAATAAAATGCAAATTGAACTACTGGATATATTAACAAAACAAAAAAACCGCTTATCGGACAAATTAAAATTTAATTTAGCCATTCAGTATCAGGCACTATTGGGTGCGGATTTGGCGCAACATTACTGCCTCGCCGCACTTTCAACCTATCCTGCCGGACAGCGCGATTTTACCAGGCATTTTGGCGCTATCAATGATTTTGAAGCATGGCGGTTAAAAGCACTTATGTGTGAACGCGATAGGGACTTTTATGGCGCAGAATACTATTGGAAACAAGGTATTACTGTTTTAAAATCCCGTGGTGCCGAGGGCCCTTTCAAGATTGCGCTAATTATGAGGCATATTGCGACACATCAGGAATCACCCGAGGAGGCCATGACATGGCTAATGGACAGCCTTTATGCTGACCCGGATGATCGTGAAACTTACGTAAAAATTCTCCAATATTACGAACGGCAGGAACAAGAATCAGACACTTATAAGGAATGGCTTGACAAAAGTATCAAGAAATTTCCAAATGATGTTGAGTTATTAGGTCTGGCGGTAAAAGCCTCGACACGTAACAAAGCATTTAAAAAGGCGACGCAATATGCCCAGGCCTTATTAAAAATTGATCCTGTTAACACGTTTGCCAAACAGGTTTTATTTACCAGTCATTTAGCTCATGCACGCAAATTAATTAAAAGTAAAAAGTTCCATCTGGTCGAAAAGGAAATTCAACAAGCGGAACAGATAACGATCGATAAACGTTACCAGACACAAGCGCAGTTAATGCGCGGTTTATTTGTTTTTATTGCGGAGGATAAACAACGAGGAGAACAGCTAATTTCAGGAGCCATACAAAAAATCAATGACGGGGTATTCAACGCTCATTTTTGCGTCATTATAGAAGCACTGTTATTAAACCAACCAATAACACCCCTGTTAAAGATATTGCCGCCACTTCCAAAAGATTATTTGCTGTCTCAGAAAGAAATAGTTCAGTTTGCTCAACTGATCCAGCAATACGCCGATGATGATAGCGCGAACCAGATATTACTTCATAAGGCACTGGAAAAAGTAAAAACCATTATTAAACAAGCAATCAAACAGAACACTAGCGAAGCAACGCTATTAACGTTATGCCAATCCCTGGACCGTATCCGCCATTTTGAGTTATTACGTGCTTGCGTCAAAATTGCCCAGCCACAGTGGGATAAACCCATCTGGATGTACTATCGTGTCTATGCCGAAGCCAATGGCAAGCCTGCAAAATGCTCCGATATTAACAGATACCGACTGGAAGACAGTCTTAAAAAAGCCCAAGAGCAAAATGATCAGCGTACAGCGGGGCTGATCGGCAAATTTCTTAATCAATATTACGAATCGCACAAGCCACCCAGTTTCAATTTTTTCGATTCATTGTTTGGCGGCAGTGATGTTGACGAAGATCCAATAGACACATTGTTTGGTCATCTGCCCGATGATTTATTCGACCAACTCGAAAGAAAAACGGTTGAGATTACTAAAAAAAACTCACCGGAAAGGATGATTAAGATACTCGCTGCTGACTATTTATCAAACAACATGAATAAAATGTTTGACCTGCTTAATGATAATCCTGAAGTACTGTATGCCTTTTTAATGCTGAAAGCCGCAGATGACCAGGGTATTGATATAGGCGTGACGGCCGAAAAAATTGTTGACTGTTTTAAAGGTCAAAAAGCGGCTTCAAAACCGACGTCATTTCCGTTTTTTTAACAAACAGCACACACTTATGAAAACGCCTTACGAAATTTTAGAGGTCGCCGAACAAGCCCCGGATAATGAAATCAAGCAGGCTTATTTGCAGAAGGTCAAGCTTAACCCACCTGACCGGGAGCATGAAAAATTTCAACAAATACACAACGCTTACGAGACCATTAAAAATGCAACCAACCGTGAAAAATACGCACTATTTAATTACCCGGAAGCCGATTTTGATGCCCTGCTCGATCAAGCATTCATTACCGGGCATCCGGCATTAATGAACGCTGATCTTTTCGATAAACTATTGTGCGCCAGTATTGACGACAAAACTTACCTGATTGCCAACTCTAAAAAGACACGTTCATGAGTGACACACAAAAAAGCAGTTTGCTGGAAGAACTCCAGACTTATCTTGAGCAAACCGATCTGGCTCATACACTCAGCGCCGAACAGCCTGACTTGAGTGCCTTACTTGGCGAAATGGCTGGCTTAAAAAGTGAAGTTAAAGCCGAATCAAGACACTTTAAATCTACCCTGGATACCCTCAGCATTGCTCTGACGGCCCTACAGACTGACAACAAGGCGCTTATTGACGAACTTGCCATTCACAGCGAACGCTTGCAGCAAATGCGTAACGAAACTCTGCGCACGGTATTGCTGGAAATTGTTGATATTTATGATCGACTCACCGTAGGTTTTGGAATTTTACAAAACTACCATCCGGTTTCATCGTTGTTTAACCATTCTAAAAAACAGGATGTCCGGTTTATAAAATCCTTTAAAGAAGGCCAGTCCATGACACTCAAACGCTTTGAACAGCTGTTGCAGCGCCATAATGTCTACCCAATAGACTGTATTGGCAAGCTGCTGGATCCCCGTACCATGAGTGCAGTTGAAATCAGTCATGACCCAAAACTTGATAATGGCATTGTGATCGAGGAACTGCGTAAAGGCTTTCTTTTTGAAGAAAATGTCCTGCGACTTGCAGAAGTCAAAGTCAATAAACTCTAACATTTATAAAAATACCATATGAACGAAATAATTATCGGAATTGATTTAGGAACGACCAACTCGGAAGTGGCCATTGTAGAAAATGGCCAAGTAGTGGTAATTGCAGACAACAACAGGAAAATCTTGCCTTCTTTTGTAGGTATCGATGATCAGGGTGATATTTTGGTGGGCGAAACCGCCAGAAACCAGTATCTGGTTTACCCGGAACGGACGGTTAAATCCATCAAACGTTTGATGGGGCAAGACATACAAGTGGATTTAGCCGGTCATGCTTATGCGCCACAGGAAATTTCCGCAATTATTCTCAAGCGCCTAAAAGCCATTGCGGAACAGTACGTTGATCAACCGATCACTAAAGCCGTCATCACCGTGCCTGCGTATTTTTCTGACGCACAACGTCAGGCTACACGCGAAGCCGGAGAAATTGCAGGACTGGAAGTCGTGCGTATGATCAATGAGCCTACCGCCGCTGCCTTGGCCTATGGTGGCAATCAGGTTGAACAAAAACGCATGCTGGTTTATGACCTGGGCGGAGGCACATTTGATGTTTCAGTGGTAAATATCGAAGCGGGTGTTGTCGAAGTGCTGTCCAGCCATGGCGACAACCATCTGGGCGGCGATGATTTCGATCAACAGATCATTGAGTATATACTCGATCATCTGCAGGAAACACAAGATGTTGATATACGCCAACACAGCAAGGCGTTGGCGCGTATCACGCGTGCCGCGGAAAATGCAAAATTCGTACTTTCCGATGAGCCTTATGCAAAGATTGAAGAAGAATACTTGCTGGAGCATCAAGGCGCGGCTATTCATTTGTCTTTGGAGCTGTCTCGAGCAGATTACGAAGACATGATTGAAGATTATATTAACGCCACCATTGATGCCGTGCATATCGCCATGAAAGGCGCAAAATTAACTCCCGCCGACATTGATGAAATCGTTTTGGTGGGCGGCTCGACTCGCACACCGTGTATTCGTGAACGACTTTATAATGAATTCGGTTTTGAACCGCATAGCGAAGTCGATCCCGATTTATGTGTCGCCATGGGTGCCGCCATTCAGGCCGCAATGATTAGCGGGCAGGAAGTAAACGCAGTATTGGTCGATGTCACGCCTTATACTTACGGCACCAGCGCGATAGGTTATTTGAATGATGAATATTATCCGTTCACCTATGTTCCGATTATTCACAAAAATACTGCACTGCCGAATCGTAAAACCGAAGCCTTCGTAACCAATCATGATGGACAGGAAGTTGTTAACGTAACGATCTATCAGGGTGAAGATCCTGACGCATTGAACAATATAAAAATCGGCGAATTTCTTGTTGAAGGTTTACAAGATGTCGAGGCCGGTAACGTTATTACCCTCACCTTGGCATTGGATCTTAACGGAATGCTGCATGTTTCCGCACAGGAAAAAGCGACCGGTCTGGAAAAATCCATTACCATCAAAAACGCGATCTCTCGCTTTGAACACGGAGCCCTGGATACTGCCAAGCACCGCATCAATAAACTGTTCGGACAAAATGAAACTGTCAGTACTGTTGTTAAAAATGAGGCACCGGAAATCGTCGAGGCACGCAAACTGATTGCCAAAGCCGAAGCCTTATTTGACATATCTTCCAATGAAGACAAAGAGGATATGATTGATTTAATCGAAGACATTAATAGCTGCATCGAAGCCGGACTCGATGACCGCTTGAAAGAGTCTGTAGCAAGATTAACCGATATTATCTATTACCTGGAATCCTGATGGAACGCTGCCCTTGCTGCAATGCGCGATTAACGGGGGCTCAGTTTTGCCCTCGTTGTCAAGCTGATCTAGGCAAAGTTCTCGGCTGTGAACAACTGGCAAGGCATTGGTTATGCAAAGCCTTGCAGTTTTGGCTTGCGAATGAATCGCAAATAGCTATTCTGGCTTTAACTAAATCCATTTACCTCAAACAAACAACATTAGCGCTGGTTTTCCGTGATTTTATTATCCGGCAGCAATGTCAAAGCGTGTTAGGATTATTGGAAAAAAAAGAATATACAGAAGCAAAAGAAACACTCTCACTGTTGCGCGATTTAAGCCCTCACAATAAATTTTTAATACAGTTGTATAGGTTTGCCAGGTATTTGTTGGTAAAAAATAGACTAGAACTCTCTACTCAACAAACAATCAGAACCTTCAATGAGCTCAATAATAATTAATCGAGGAGATCTGAAATGAAACAATTACACAGAAAAGATTTATTTGGCTGGTCAGAGTTTAATAAAGAACGCAATTTAGATTTTCATAGTGTGCTTTGGGTTCGTGAGGGTGGCAATGTTTTAATTGATCCTTTGCCAATGTCAGAACATGACCACAGCCATTTACAACGATTAGGCGGAGTCAATTTCATCGTCATTACCAATAGTGATCATTGTCGTGATGCAGAACATATTGCAAACAGCACAGGTGCAGCGATTTATGGCCCATCAGGTGAAGAAGATACGTTTCCTTTTACCTGCGAACGTTGGCTGCATGATAATGAAGAAGTCGTTCCCGGATTGATAGCGTATGAGCTTGACGGCTCTAAAACCCCAGGGGAACTCGCTCTACTTTTAGAACACACGACACTAATAACCGGCGATTTAATTCGCTGTCATATCGGTGGGGAATTATGCATGCTACCGGAAACAAAACTAACTAATCAACACAAGGCTATTCAATCGGTCAAGCGCATAGCTGACTTACCCGGTATTAAAGCAGTTCTAACGGGCGATGGCTGGCCATTGTTTAATCATGGTAGTGAAGCACTGCATCGCTTGGCTAGAACACTTTAATCAGTTGCCAATCATGAACAATGCCTGGTTCATTACTGGCCAAATGAATAGCAAGAATGAATAGTTACAATCAGGTTTCCAATAATTTAGATTTAACTTTGTATTTTATGTAAACATTTTCTATTATTCATTTGATATGTCAATTAATCTAAGACCTATTTTAAAATCAGGAGATAATAAATGAATATAATTGATTTGAGGACAAGCCTGCGAAGGTCATCAACAACTCAACGCATTGCCGACCGGCGCAAAGTTCCATACGAATTTGGCTCACCTGAATGGCTGGAATATATTAAAAATAATCATGTGGATTGTCCAAAATTTAATCGTCGCAAGGCAGAAAGACGCATTGACAAGCGACAATTACCTGATCGTCGTCAACAGCACGATGCTGAACCTATCCATTCCGAAAATAAATATGCACGGATTTTTCTTACTCCGGCAGAAAGAAAATTAATTGAAGATTTGTATCTGAACGACTTGGAATAGCTGCCTTTAAAATTGACTGCCGGATTCAAAATAAAGAAACTATTCATGGGGCCAATAATAGTTTGAGTCGCAATACCATAGAGCAGTTAAAATATTTTAAAGGAACTGTTAAAACCTGTTTTTGTTTTTTCATAACTCCGATACCGTTCGCTCTAGTTTTTACGTACAAAAACTGTATTCAAATTGAGTGATTTTTTTATTTTAGCTGCATACGCAGTTGCTTCCTTTTCATTTTTAAAACCTACTACCTTGAGTCTGTACCACTTTGTGTTATTCATATCGACCGCTATTACTTTAACGGGAATGCCTTTTTGTATGAAATTTTTGGCTTTACTTTTGGCGTAATTCAGGTCTTCATAAGCAGTTAGATTGACAGACCAGCCTGCAGCAGGCTGGGTATTATTTCCCTTCTTTTCAGCTGATATTTTTTTAATAGCTGCTTCTGACAGTTTTTTATTTTCCAGCACAGAAGTTTTGGTTTTCTGCTTATCATTGGATTTGTTGACGACAGCCTGTTTTGTTACATCGGCTGTCTTCACATTCTCTGAAATGTCCGAGGAAGATTGTGTTTGTTCTTCAAACTGCTCCGTGAAGCCATTGGCCTTGTGATTTAATTGCTCAACAGAAGAGTTACCATTATTAATTTCCAAATCGGAATTTTTTCCAGCAATGTTACTCATATCTTCTTCAAGAATCGAAACCAGTTCGGTTAATTTTGAAACTTTAGTTTGCACACTTGAAATTATTAGGCCCATGACCAGTGTAGATAATAAAGCAACAATACCAAAACTCAACGAGGTATAAGTAATAATGGTGGCTTTTTTTACTTTATTTTCATAGTCATTTATCTGTTTTTTATCTATTGCTGTTTCAGGATTTTCTTCTATTATCGAAACGACATCGGTCGCATCTTTATCTAGCGCTAACTCACTATCCGGCATTGAATCAAAAACAGCCATAAGATGAAAATCCGAAGCTGAGATTTCTTCAGTTTCTGTATGTCGATTTTGTTCTACCTGTTCAATTGGTTCAACGACAATTTCATTAGAATCTTCAACCTCATCAACCGGACTTATATCATCAACCACCAACGTCTCCAGCTTCCCATCGTCTTGTTCCAGCTCATTATTAATATCAAAACCAGCATCAACTAGCAATCGGTCGATGGCATCTTCTTCATCCTGTATTGGATCAAAATCTGCCATAAAATAATTATCCGAAACAGGGATTTCTTCAGTTTCAGTATGTCGATTTTGTTCTGCCGACTCAATTGGCTCAGCAACAAATTGATCAAAACCTGAATTGATAAGCAATCTGTCAATAATCGCTTCATCATCAAGGAAATGCTTTAATGGGACAGGGGAAGGTTCTTCTTCATCCAGCATCACATTCAAATCAGCTAAAATAAAATCACCTTCCTTGTCATTGAAATCAGCAGCGAAACTATTCAAATTGAGTTTTTGTTTGTTAGTCATTTTTGAGTTCATAAATGTGGGGTAAATTAACTGTAACGCTTTGGAAAGTATTTGCTATTTTCGACATTAAAAAATATTTCTTTATTTTAATACCAATAAAATTTAATGTTCGTATAGTTTCATTAATTTGATGCTAAACTCCCAAAAAAACTTTTTCAAAAATACAATGCAACTAGCCATTACAGTTTTAGGTAACAACCAGATCAACTTTATTGCAGAAATATTGCCAGTTGTGCGTGATTGCAACTGTAATATTGTAGAAATAAGATCATCCCATCTTGGCCAATCTGCTGCCGCATACCTGCTTATTCAAGGTAACTGGAATCAAATTGCCAAATTTGAAAACACTCTGGACAACATCCAGAAACGTCTGGAAATCAAAATCCATACTTTAAGACCCGAACAAAAAGACAAAGTTAAGGGTAAAGATTGCGTTCCTTATTCATTGGAAACCATTTCATTAGATAAAGATAGCATCGTAGAATCTATTACCTCCTTTTTGTTTGACCGTGATATAGAAATTGAAGAATTAACCGGAAGTTCTTATCAAGCCCCCTATATTCAATCATCAGTATTTTCAACCAAGTTTGTCATTTTAATCCCGCCCCAACTCCATCTCTTATCACTACGAGAAGAGTTTCTGGATTTTTGCGATCAATTAAATATAGACGCAATTCTTGAACCCATCAAACGCTAGGATTCATCATGAACCAGATAAGTATCGGCAAAGCCATACCTGATTTTGAAGCACTGTCTACCGGTAATAAAACTATCAAATTAACAGATTATCGAGGTCGCTATGTCGTTATTTATTTTTATCCAAAAGACAATACGCCCGGATGTACCCAGGAAGGCCAGGATTTTCGTGACAATATGGAAAAATTTACTGCGTTGAACGCCGTTATTTTTGGCGTATCCCGTGATAGCGTTCGCGTCCACGAAGGCTTTAAATGCAAACAGGAATTTCCTTTTGATTTGCTCTCAGACGAAGATGAAAAGCTGTGCCAATTATTTGATGTTATAAAAATGAAAAACATGTATGGCAAGCAGGTTCGAGGTATCGAGCGCAGTACATTTCTAATTGATCCCCAGGGTTTGCTGATTCGTGAATGGCGTAAAGTAAATGTCAAAAACCATATTGATGAAGTTTTAAATGCTTTAACTGAAGTTACTGATAACAGTCATATGACCGAATGATCAGATTGTAACTATAGCCAATAGCCAGAATACCGCTTCGAATAATCCAGGAATCGCTAAATTATCTCTGAACTTGCAAACAACTCAACATGAATATTCAAACACCGCCAGATAGAAAGCTGTTTGTTTTAGATACCAATGTCCTCATGCATGATCCAGCGGCTATCTTCCGCTTTCAGGAACATGATATTTTTATCCCCATGATTGTCTTGGAAGAATTGGATCATGCCAAAAAAGGCTTAACAGAACTTGCCCGCAATGTAAGACAAGTCAGTCGTTTTCTGGATGAATTAATTCACGACGCCGACCAACAAACGCTCAACGACGGATTGCCTTTATCTCGCATAAAGCATGGACCGAAAGTTGATGCGAACAAGAGTATGGGACGTTTATACTTTCAAACCAGCGCCATGACAGCGCTACTGCCTGAAAGCATGCCCGGCAATATTGTTGATAACGCCATACTCAGAATTGTATTAGCACTCACCAAAGAACTACCAAGCACCAAAATTATTCTGGTATCCAAAGATATCAATATGCGCATCAAAGCAGCCACTTTAGAGTTGACTGCTGAAGATTATCATAATGATCAGACGTTGGAGGATATTGATCTTCTGTATAGTGGCGCCACTGCATTGGATAATGACTTCTGGGATGAACACGGTACCAAAATGGAATCCTGGCAAGAAAAAGGCAGAACCTTTTACCGGCTGGAAGATCCTCTGGTTGCTGAATGGTACCCTAACCAGTACTTGTATTTGGAAGATGATTCAAATTTTGAAGCCATCGTCAAATCGTGTGAAGGCCAGGTTGCCGTTTTGGAACTGGCCAAAGATTATCGTACAAAACATAATAATATCTGGGGAATTACTGCGAGAAATCGGGAACAGAACTTCGCTCTTAATGTTTTATTGGATCCTGATTGTGATTTTGTAACCTTGTTAGGCACGGCAGGCACTGGTAAGACCTTACTAGCCTTGGCCGCAGGACTGGTTATGACGATGGAGAAAAAAATTTACCATGAAATCATCATGACTAGAGAAACCGTATCAATAGGTGAAGATATTGGCTTTCTTCCCGGTACTGAGGAAGAAAAAATGGCACCGTGGATGGGTGCATTAATGGATAATCTTGAGCTGCTAGGCAGTCGCCTTGGACAGAGTGAATGGGAGCAGGGTGCGACCAAAAACTTACTCATGAACCGGGTTAAAATAAGATCCCTTAATTTTATGCGCGGCAGGACATTCCTTAACCGGTTCCTGATTATTGATGAAGCCCAAAACCTGACCTCAAAACAAATGAAAACGCTGATAACCCGTGCGGGCCCGGGAACAAAAATTATATGTATCGGCAACCTGTCGCAAATAGATACCCCCTATTTAACTGCGACAACATCCGGATTAACTTATGTTGTAGACCGCTTTAAAACCTGGCCTTATGGCGCACATATCACTTTACTCAGGGGTGAGCGTTCACGATTAGCCGATTACGCCTCAGACATCTTGTAAGTGAATGCAAAAGATGGATCAGTCTAAACAAGCTTGTGCTAATTACTGTACTATTTTGCTATGGTTCAACAGGGCCTATGCTACTATATGGCTCATTATTTAGTGTGAAGACATAATTATGCTTGCAATTAAAGCAGTATCTCAAAAAAATTAAAAATTTTATGGAAGAACTATTTATCGGTTGGCTCAGGGAATACGGATACGTTATTTTGTTCCTTTGGAGCATAGTGGAAGGAGAAATGGGCCTGATCATGGGGGGAATCTTGTCTCATACCGGCGACATGCAATACTTTATGACGGTTTTTGTAGCGGGTCTGGGTGGTTTCACTGGCGATCAAATATATTTTTATGTTGGCCGCTTTAATAAAGGCTTTATTCAACGCAAACTGCTTAAACAACGACGCAAATTTGCGATTGCGCACTTGCTGTTAAAAAAATATGGTTGGCCCATTATTTTTATGCAGCGTTATATGTATGGTTTGCGTACTGTCATTCCCATGTCGATTGGCATTACCAAATATTCAGCAAAAAAGTTTGCATTGATTAACCTTATTAGCGCGTGGGCATGGGCGGCGATTACCATAACGCCTGCTTATTTCTTTGGTGAGGAAATATTGACCTTATTGGTCTATGCCAAACAACATTGGTATTTGGCGCTGCCAATAGCTGGAGGGTTTCTTTATGGAGTGTATGCCTATTTTCAAAAACTGGAGCGGCATCTCTTACAAAAACGGAATGCTCGTTTTTCAAACTTATAAGAATTTGGTAAAAAATTACTTCTCGAAATCAGCGATCTTTAGGGATGGCCCGTTAGTTCCAGCGCGTATGATAATCATCGTCAAGCGATAGATCCGCAACCAATGGCACCTTGTTTTCAGAGCCTCACCCGGATTTACCGCCACTAAGTTCGCCGCCGAAATCAGTACCTTTTAAACAAATCCCGGTGAGCCAAAGCGCGAACATAAAGAGAGATGCAACCAGAAGCCATGGCTCATTTTGCGTTCGGCATGCTTGCGACTGGCTTTGGATTTGGCTGGATGATGTTGTATGCGGCGGTTACCCAATTTTTACGAGGTCATAACCCGGTTTTTGCTGACTTCACCCCAGGTGACAGGGCTTTGATTTCGCGGGAGATGATCGAATAAAGCTCCGGGGTCCATTCCGGAAGTTCTTCGAAGCCAACCTTCAGAGGATAAGCCCTAGGGTCGTGCGGAGCAATCACAACTTTCACATTTGCAGCGCCTACTTGCGCGGTGAGGACGAAAAGCTCCTCTATCGTTTCATCGCCCATGGCCAGGCAACCGATGGAGGCGGCTTTACCATGGATGAAAATATCCGAACCCGGATCGGTGCGCCCCTCCTGCCAGGCATGGAAGAGGTCGAATTCGTTAGGGTAATTTATTTTCATCGACAAGTGGTAATGGCTGTTGGGATTCAGCCCCTCGATGCGGTAAATGCCTTCCGGCACCTGCTTGTCGCCTTGGCGCAATTTGGGGCCGGCCACGCCGCTGGCGGCTTTGATGTCATAGTCGCGGATGAAGCGAAACTCACCGCTGTCCCTGGCCCATAGTTCCAGTTTCTTTTCCTGTTTCAAGGCGATGAAGGTAACTTGCCGAGGGGGGTAGGACACCTTGGCCTTGGCGAAATACGGGGTGAGTTTGCGCGTCGCG
>Ga0209391_10000104_pt1 | contig 30906 bp, 21 predicted proteins | sample PPLLak3March2015_FD_187246 | JGI IMG/M metagenome (GOLD analysis project Ga0209391, IMG submission 187246) | Freshwater sediment microbial communities from Prairie Pothole Lake near Jamestown, North Dakota, USA - PPLs Lake P7 Core (1) Depth... | ecosystem: Environmental > Aquatic > Freshwater >...
GCAGCAGATGGGGCTTGAAGATTTCCACCCGCCGGGCCGGAGATTTTTGTCCAGGCGAATGTTGTAATTGAGCCATCAGCATCATTTCCGCTTCCAGATAAGGTAACTGTATTTACGGGCAGCGTAACAGATTGATTACTGCCTGCATTTGCCGTTGGTAGCTGGTTGCCAGCTACGGGTGGCGCTGCTGTAACAATTACCTGTACATCATCGGTAGCATCTGCTCCTGCATTATCTGTAACAGTCAACCGGAAAATATATGTGCCGGAAGTAAGGCCGGTAATATTAGTAGAGGAAGTATTGGCATTTTGAATATTTCCGCCACTAGGTCCGGAAATTTTACTCCATGCATATGAAGAAACAGAGCCATCTGCATCAGTTCCCACACCTGTTAGAGTAGCACTATTAGTAGGTAGGGTAATATTTATGTCATTACCTGCATTTGCAGTGGGTGCCTGGTTGGAGGGTGAAGGTGCAAGAGATGTGTTCACGATCACTTGAATATCATCTGTTGCAATGGCACCAGAATTATCTGTTACAGTCAGCCTGAACACATAGGTTCCGGCGTTAAGGCCTGTAACATTGGTTGATGCAGTATTAGCAGACTGCAGATTACCACCCGCGGGGCCGGATAATTTTGACCAGACATAGGACGCTATTGTTCCGTCGGAATCATTTCCGCTTCCTGATAAGGTAACTGTATTTGCGGGCAGGGTGACCGACTGATCACTGCCTGCATTTGCCGTTGGTGGCTGGTTAACAGTTGCTGGTGGGGCTGCTGTAACAATTAACTGTACATCATCGGTAGCTTCTGCTCCTGCATTATCTGTAACAGTCAACCGGAAAATATATGTGCCGGAAGTTAAGCCGGTAATATTAGTAGAGGCAGTATTTGCATTTTGAATATTTCCGCCACTAGGTCCGGAAATTTTACTCCATGCGAATGAAGTCACAGATCCATCTGCATCAGTTCCTGCACCCGTAAGGGTTGCACTATTTGCAGGAAGTGTGATATTTATGTCAGTACCCGCATTTGCAGTAGGTGCCTGGTTGGCAGGGGACGGCGCAATGGATGTGTTCACGATCACCTGAACGTCATCAGTGGCAATAGCACCGGCATTATCTGTTACAGTCAGCCTGAACACATAGGTTCCGGCGTTAAGTCCTGTAACATTGGTTGATGCAGTATTAGCAGACTGCAGATTACCGCCCGCAGGACCAGATATTTTTGTCCAGGCATAAGACGCTATTGTTCCATTGGAATCAGTAGCACTGCCGTTAAGCGTGGTGGTATTTGCGGGAAGTGTAACGGTTTGATCATTTCCCGCGTTAACAAAAGGGGGCGAATTGGGAGGGGGAGATGGGTTATTGACTATTATTTGAACATCATCTGTTGCAATTGCTCCTTTATCATCTTTCACAGTTAAACGATATACATAGGTACCAGCAACCAATCCCGTAATTAATGTAACAGCGGCAGCTACTGTTTGTATAACGTCGCCATTTGGACCGGAAACCTTATTCCAGCTAAAATCAGTAATTGAACCATCAGTATCTGTACCGGTTCCTGATAAAGAAACGGAATTTGTCGGTAAAGAAATAACCTGGTCACTTCCTGCATTTGCAGTAGGAGCTGCGTTGGGACCACCGCCTGATAAAGTAATATCCTGGCGAAGCTGATAACCACCATCAGCTCTTCTGCCTTGGATAGCCAAAGGTAAAGGGGCGCGATAATTTGATGGATCTTTTACTTTTAAAACCAACCTATATGTTCCGGCCGGTAAGTTGGAGGGAAGTGTGTAATTATCTGTAACTACAGTAGCAGCAGATTGGGGAATCCAGGATCTGAGCCGATGTGATGACTGACCTGTCCAAACAATAGCACCACTTGATTGATTTTGTAATTCATATGTTACATTCCAGTTTTCATAAACTGGTGCTACTCCAATATTTTTCCAGTTAAGACTTATAGACAATGGTGCGCCAGCAGAAATACTGCTGCTTATGTTACCACCTTCCAGAACTATCCGGTAACCTGACAATTTCCAAGCCATGCGCATACTATCCCTTCCGCGGACACCATTGCCGTTTTCACCGCAGAAATTACCATTGCCGATCATACTGGCATGATATAATTTAACCTGCCGTGGAATATCCCAAAAAGCGCAAGGTCCACCGTTATTTGTTCCTCCGCATGGACCTTCACCAAGGATAGGGGCATATCTCCAGCGGTTCATGATGGCCGTGTCAAAACGCATTCCATTATAAACTGTCTGGTTTCTTTCCAGGCAATCAGAAATATAACCATCAGTCCATCCCCAATTATCCCTTCTCCATCCAATCTTTCCCCAGGCATTGCTTGCTGTTAAAGCATGATATCCAACTTCAGGTGGCACCATGGTATTTCCAAACTGATTTCCATCGTACACTGACATGATTGATACAAGTGGATGGTTTGGGAAGGACCTAATATGCGCATCAATGATTCTTATAAGAGAAGAAGAAAGTGGCCTGCGGCCCAAAGGATAAGCGGATATGCTGCTGGCGGCAAATACCATATGCCATTCTCCCCATGAGCCATATCCCCGAATATCCACATATCCCAAAGCATCTTTATAAAGTACGCCGTTATAAGAAGTAGTATTGATGTGTTGAGCAACTGCGTTTAATAAAGCTTCAAAACGGGAAAGATAATTGTTAGAATTATAATTAGGTATCCAAAAAGCGTCTTCTGCTGAAATCCAATCACGGCTGTTGGAAGCTTCAGCCTGCATCAAATTATGAAGATACATTGGATAAGACATAGTTGCACCTCCTGCAGACGGACCATCTGTTCTGCCGGGGTTTTGTGTCATGATACCAAATGATATCTTTTGCTTATTCAAAATTGCATCATTAAATAACTGGTCTAAATACCCCCAGGTATATACTCCCTGTGAAGATTCTAATTCATCCCAGGAAAGAGAAGAACGGTGATAAATATCCATTGGAGGAGCCATGATGGCTTCTGTTGGATTATTGATCATTTGTGCATTTGAACTGGAATGCCATCTTTCAGCCCCCCTGAATGGAGCAACTAAATCTGGATCACTAAAGGGAATAGAATTGAAAGAAACTGGTGATACCTGTGCTTGAGCAAATGATCCCAGAAGATTGATCATAAAAACAAAAAACAACAGGGTAGACTTTCTCACCACTGAAAAAAACGAACAGTGATGTGCAGAAAAATCACATACTGATTGGGCGCAATTAAGGATAGTTGGTTTCATAGAAATCAGATATTGGATAAATAGTCAAATACTATTTGCTGGATCGTTGGCTAGCTAAACCAAATTATATGCCAAAAAACAAAAGACAATCCACAACATATACACAAGACCATGATTAATGAATTTTTTCAAAGAAAGAAAATAAAATCACTGAGGTAATTCCGATGAAATTTTTTTTCCAAAAAAATTATCGTAATTAAATGAAATAAAATTCCAAATGATTCGTTGCGAAAAAATTACCAGTTATAATATATAATCATCATTTGAAACATTAGAAGTGATCAAGCCATTACAACAACTAATGAAGAGAGTATCTTTGATTTTTAAAATTGTTTGCTTAAGTTTGCATTGCTTATCACAATATTACACTACCAAATATCCTTTGGACCCTAGTCACAAATCTTCTTCCTGACTTAGAATTGAAATTTGCTTACCCATATCTCCTTGAATACCACATAGTTAGAACATTTTACTAATAAGATCAATATGAAAAAAGTTCATGCTTACCTTTCTGAACTCCGGGTTCTTTTGCCATTTCTATTAATTGTAATTTTGGCAGGTATGAGTTCCTGTTCGAATACGAAAAGATTGGTATACTTCCATGAGGTTCAGGATTCCTACCTGAAACAACTTCCGCAGAATGTAGAATCAATAATTCAACCGAATGACCTTTTGAGTATAACAGTAAGCAGCCTTAACCCTACAGCGTCTGCCATATTCAATGCGCCTAATGAATCGACTCCAAATACAAATCAGGCCACAGCAGGGAATACCCTAACTGTGGGTTATCTCGTAAACCCAAATGGCGATATTCAATTTCCTGTATTGGGTACGGTTCATGTTGAAGGTCAGAATAAATCTCAACTTACAAAATACCTTACCCAACAATTAAATGATAAGAAATTACTTGTTGACCCGATAGTTACAATAAGAAACCTGAATTTTAGGGTAAGTGTACTAGGTGAAGTATCAAGACCGGGTGTATATTCAACACCAAACGAAAAATTAAGCCTGCTTGAAGCGTTGGGTATGGCTGGTGATATAACCATCTATGGCAAAAAGGATAATGTACTTCTTATCAGAGATGAAGGTAAATCCGAAAAAACTATCAAAAGACTAAATCTTAATTCAAAAGAAATTCTGAGCTCGCCCTATTATTACCTAAGATCCAATGATGTTGTTTATGTAGAACCAGGGAAGGATAAAATAGCAAGGGAAAAGTATGCCTTACTTTTACCTATTGTCTTCAGCGTAGTTACTTTATTTATTGTTGTTATTGACAGGTTTTAATGCTTACCTATCAAATTCTCCGGGACCATGGAAAAATTAAATAAAAAGAAAATCGAAAACGATAATAAGATTTTTCAGCAGTTATTTTTTAAATACCTGCCTTACTGGCCTTTATTCCTAACACTCTTTTTATTAAGTGTCGCAGGTCTTTACGTGTTCCTTAAATTGAATACGCCTGTTTATGAAACTACTGCCAGCATCCTTATAAAGGATGAAACAAAAGGGCAGGAAGATTCAAAAATGGAAGACGTTTTAAACCTTTTTGGAACAAAGAAAACGGTTGAAAATGAAACGCAGATATTGAGTTCAAATGAGATCCTTATGGTGGTAATTAAAAAACTGCACCTCTATGCACCCATAAGTGAAGAATTAGGATGGAATGGGAAAATTACCAAATCTGCTTTCCTAACAAGTCCGGTTATGATTGATGTACCAAATCCAGAATTGATTAAAGAAAGTAAAAAAGTCTTTTTTACGTTATCAGATGATGGCAAGAACGTAGTAATTGACAATAAAAAATACCCATTGAATGAATGGGTTGAATCTCCGTGGGGCAAAATCAGGTTCCAAAAAAATACATTTGTCAAGCCTGGTCAACTTGTTGGTAACAGGAAATTATTCTTCTCTTTACTTGAAATGAATAAGATTACCAATGCGGTTTCAAAAAATCTCGTTGTAACACCTGTAAGCCGTCAGTCTTCTGTGATTAATCTTAAAATTAGGGATGAAATACCTGAAAGAGGTGAAACCATCCTAAAAAATATCGTTGATGCTTATAATACAGCTTCAATAGACCGCAAAAACGGTATTGCTCTCAAAACACTTGAATTCATCGATAGCAGGCTACAGAATGTAGGCGCCCAGCTTGATTCTGTTGAAAGCGGTGTTCAGAAGTATCGTGACAGGTCTGGCATGGTAGATATAAGCGAGCAAAGCCGCCTTTATTTACAAAGCATTGAAGAAAATGATAAGGAAATAAATACCCTTAACATGCGTATGTCTGCACTTGATGAAGTTGAAAAATATTTGGAATCAAAAAATAATGATGGCAACTTTGTTCCTTCAACAATTAATATTGAAGACCCTACCCTTTCTCAATTATTAAACAAACTTTCCACAGCTCAAACACAATATGAAACACTAAAGAAAACTACGGCTGAAAATAACCCTATCCTCCAATCAATACAAGAGGACATAAATAAAACAAAACCCAGCATTCTTGAAAATATCCGGAATCAAAAGAAAAGTATCAGTTCCGGAAAAACATACCTTGACAGAGTAAATGATAAATATTCGTCCATACTAAGTACAGTTCCCAAAAAAGAAAGGGAACTTGTTGAAGTAAGCAGACAGCAGAATATTAAAAATGATATCTATAAATTCTTATTACAAAAGAAAGAAGAAACAGCCTATTCAATAAGCTCAGCCTTGCCTGATTGTTTCCTGGTTGACCAGCCAACATCTTCACTTTTTCCTGTAAGCCCTAAAAAACCATTGCTGGCAATGTTTGCTGTAGTTCTTCCTTTTATGCTTGGTTTTCTATTAATATCAATAAAAGATGCATTTAACAATAAAATTCTGTACAGAAAGGACATCGAATCATTGACAAATTTTCCTATAATTGGTGAATTGATGTTTGAAAAACTTGATGATCACATTGTTACAAAAAATACTCAAAGATCCTTCTTACAGGAACAGTTCAGACAAATTAGAGCCGCTTTAAAATACCAGGGTAATCCAAAAGGGAACATAAAAAGAATTCTTGTTACCTCCTCTATCAAAGGTGAAGGGAAAAGCTTTGTTTCCTCTAACCTCGCAGTGAGTATTGCACGAAGTGGTAAGAAAGTTGCCTTACTTGAATTGGATTTACATCAACCTAAGCTAAGTGAAATGTTTGGCATTGAAAAATGCAAGGGGATAACTGATTATTTACAAGGCAAAGTATCCGAAAAGGAAATAATTGTGCCTTCAGGCTCGCATGAAAACTTATCGCTCATACCTGCCGGTTTTCTAATTGAAGATCCTTCAGAATTATTATTAAATAGCAGGCTTGAAGTCCTGTTCAATTATCTTGACACTGTTTTTGACATACTTATTGTTGATACCGCTCCTGTACTTGCACTTACGGATGCATCAGCCCTTGCACCACACTGTAATCTGGTTTTGTATATTATTAGGCATAACCATACTCCCAAAACGCATATTGAGCTTCTGGACGAAAATATGCAATCCCTTAATATACAAAATGTTGCACTAATATTTAATGGTGTGAAAAAGAGAGGATTCGGTCGTTATAGTTATGGCTATGGCTATGGTTATGGCTATGAATCAAAATCATCTTATGACGCCTACAGTAAAAAGAAAAAAGTAGCCTGAAAAATTCCAAAAGAGAATTTAAGCGACATTGAATTTTTTCATTTTATATTGTATTGTTTTTCACACAATTAAGTGTAATAATTTGCGTTTTCAAAGCCACTTATCATTCATTTTGAGTAGATCAGCAAGGTATTATTTCACTGTACCTGCTGCCACTACAATGTCAAGGTTCTTTTGTGATCAAGCAAGATTATGGATGTGACTGAGGTGGCGAAGCTTTGTAAAACATTGATTATCTGTTATTAATCTTGATAGCAAATCAACATATTAAAACCCCTTTAGACAAATCCCACAAAGGATTTATCAAAATAATGTCAAACAAAGCCAAAAAAGGAATATAGATGTCGACACCTTTAGTATCAGTCATGATGGCTGTTTACAATTCTGAAAAATATTTAAGGGAAGCCATTGAGGGAATCTTAAATCAAACTTATACAAATTTTGAATTTTTGATTATTAATGATGGATCTACCGACAAGAGCAAAGACATTATTTTATCATATTCGGATCCCAGAATTATTTTCATGGAGAATGATGTAAACTCCGGAATTGTAAAATCAAGAAATACTTGCCTTGAAAATTCAAAAGGTAAATACATAGCCATACTGGACAGTGATGATATAGCTTTACCCATCAGGTTGGAAAAGCAGGTTGAATTTATGGAAGCTAACCCTGCGTACGGCATGTGTGGAACTTATTTTAAAGTGATCAACAACAAAGGGAAAAAACTGTACAATGTTAAATTTCCAATATCAGATTTTGATCTTAAATCATATTTACATTTTGGGAATAGTTTTTGTCATTCTACTATGCTTATCCGAAGTGATCTTGCATTGAAATTTAAGTACCCTGAGGATTATCAATTAGGCGAAGATTATGCATTATGGCAGTCTATTTCGAAAGTTTCATTGATTTATACTATACCGGTTTTTACTACATTTTACCGAATCCATGGCAATAATATCAGTGTATCCAAGCATTCAGAAATGTTTGAATCATTAAAAAAAATCAATGCAACAAATCTACGTGATCTGCTTATTCCTTTCTCAGAAACTGAATTAGAAATATACAGTCAATTTTTAATCTTAAACTACGAATTATTTAAAAACAAAGACAGATTTAAAGAACTCGAAGATTGGTTACACAAATTATTTTCGTTTATAAAAAAAGATAATAAAATTGAGAAATATATTGTACTAAGATTCCTGCTTCAAAGATGGTTTGTGATCTGTTTTAAGATAAAAAGATATCATTATATATTTTATAATAAGTTATTTTTTTGCGAAACAAAGTCCTATATGCAGTATTTATCACAATTTTTTTATGCACAGTACAAAAAAATATTTTTTACTTAGAGTAATTTGAATTCGAAAAAGATACCATCATTTTCAGATCAATCAAAATCAGTTAGTAAAAGACGAAATGGAATCTCCTGCTAAAAAGAACAAAATATCTGAAACTTTTTCAAATATTGGATCCAAAGATCTAATCAGGGTTTCGTTTCTTAATGCTATCTCAACGTCGATCAAACTGTTTACCGGTTTGATTAGCATTAAAGTAATAGCATCTGTAATTGGTCCATCTGGGATTGCATTACTTGGACAACTTAATAATTTTTCTAATATCTTGCTTAGCATTTCCACAGGTGGGATCAATGCCGGCATAACTAAATATATTTCAGAACACTCTTCTTCCGAAAAAAAAACAAACTTATTCCTCAGTACGGGATTCTGGATAACGGCTGTTTTCTCAATTTTAACCGGACTTGTACTAATCATTGGCGCCGGATATTTTGCAGAGATCATTCTTTACGACAGAAAGTACACTTCCATTTTTTATATTTTCGGAGGAACAATTATACTTTATGCATTTAACACCTTGCTCATTTCAGTTATCAATGGATTTAAAGATTACAACCGATATCTCATTATCAATATTATTGGAAGTGTGGTAGGACTGATATTTTCAGTAATACTTTCACTTAAATTTGGTGTTTATGGTGCGCTACTTTCTGCAGTCACTTTTCAGTCTGTTGTATTCATCATTTCCATTTCACTTGTTTTAAAAGCCAGATGGTTTAACTATCAAAATTTTATAAGTCAGTTTAGTCGTCCTGTTGCACTAAAGCTTGGTCAATTTTCATTGATGGCAATTGTCAGCGCCTTAACCGTACCTGGCAGCCAATTACTAGTAAGGAAATTTATAACAGTAGACGAGTCAATTCACCAGGCAGGACTTTGGGAAGGAGTAAACAGAATTTCAACAATGTATCTTTTTGTTGTAATGACCTCTCTCAGCGTATATTACTTACCCCGATTATCTGAACTTAAAAGTAATCATGAATTAAAAAAAGAAGTTTTAAGTGTTTATAAACTCATGATCCCTTTTCTGGTTTTTTCAATTTTAGTCATCTATTTCTCACGAGACCTGATGATACAAATTCTATTTACTCCGGAATTTAAAGAGATGCGTTCTTTATTTGTATTTCAGTTTATAGGTGACTTCCTTAAAATGTGTGGCTGGGTGTTGGGATTCCTGCTTCTTGCCAAGGCGATGACGAAAACATACATCATAATGGAGCTTTTGAATTTTGTGCAAATTATTGCATTGAGCAAATATTTCATACATTATTACGGCACCATCGGCGCAACATATGCATATTCTATAACACACTTTATTTATTTTATTTGCATGATTATCATTTTTAGAAAAATACTCTTTCACTAAAATTATCCTAATGGCATAAATTTAAAAAATACAAACTAAAATGTAAAGATGATCCTATTCCTTATTATATTTGGCTTCATATCTGCATACCTGCTTTTTTACAAGCCAGATATTTTTGCTGTTATTTTTTTCACAATCACTATTGCAAATATCAATTTTAGCCTGGGGGGGTTACCCTTAAATATTCGCGCCTTACTTGGAATGGCATTGCTGGCAAGAACTTTTATTCCGGATAAAAGCTTTGAGCTGCCCTCTTTTTTCTCAACGAATGCCAAATATATATTTCTATTTATATTGTACACAATCATCATTTCAGAAGTAAATGACCTGCTTACGTTTGAATTTATAAAATCATGTGCACTTACATTAATCTCCGCATACCTGGGGTGTTATTATTTCTTTAAAAAGAAATCTGCGCAATACATTAAACTAAGCCTGATTCTTGCCGGCCTGATATGTTTTTCAGATCTGGTATATACGTATGTTTTTGTAGGCAGTTTCCCCGTTCAAAGAATCTATCAGCGTTTATTAAACATACCTCTGGTGATAAACGAGAGAGGAGATATCATCGAACTCGTAAATTGGAATTTTTATGGAATGATATGCGGAACTGCCTTCATAATGATCCTTAATGATTATATAAATGGACATGTAAAGAATAAACTCATTATGATATTACTCCCCGTAATGTTCCTTGGCGTATTGATGTCTACCTCAAGGAGTACATTAATGGGGCTAATCTTTGCATCCGTGTTTCTCATTGGCAGGGAGATCAGAAAAGGTAAAGAGACCAAAAGAGCTTACACACTTATTTCTGTTGCCATCACATTAATGGTCCTTTCTCTCTTTGTATTCATTACACTGAAAGATTATATCACTCTGGATAGCGATTTTATTGATCGAATTACAGAACGGCTAATTGATGAACCTATTGCGGTATTTAATAAACAACTCGGACTGGCATATAATGCACAATCACTTGATGCAATGGACTGGAGACAGGAAGCTTCTGCAGATGCATTCGCTGCATTTCTTGACCTTCGTTTCCTGGAACAATTCTTTGGTATCGGATTCTGGGGTTATGCAACAAGGGATTTGGGCCATAATAACCTCCCCCCCCACAATGGTTTCCTAATGCTCCTGATCGAATACGGGATCGTAGGTTTTGTATTTTTTGTGACATTTGTTGGCTCTGTCATTACAAAATCATTACGTAGTCATTCCTATATGCCCTCCCTTGTAACAGCCCTTTTATTTATCATTGTTTACTGTATAGGTCAAAATGAAGAATTAACATCCAGCTTTACTTTTTTATTTGTGAGTACGCTGATAGCAGATAGTAAACTGGGCATGGAACCGGAACTCGAAACCATTTTGGGAACATAAATATCCGGTAGATTCCGATTGAAATTAAGCATGAAAAAAATATTATACATAACCCCAGGTCTCCCTGTAGGTGGTGCGGAAAAATTCCTTGTTTCCTTATCTTCAGCATTTTGTCAATATACAGAAAAACAAACAATTGTAAGCCTGAGCAATAACAACCCTCTTGAACATGAATTTGATTCATCCATTAATATCATCAAACTACCAAGGAAAAATAAATGGAGCATTAAAGAAATGCTGGAATTTAGAAAATATATCAGGAAAGAAAGACCCGATATTGTTTTTTGCATTAATTTCTTTAGTTACATATTTGCCAGGTTAGCAATGATGGGGCTGTCATCAAACGAAAAAATAGTCATTTCATATCACAGCACGATCCATTTAACCCAAAAAGAGCATTTCCTGCACAAACTTTATTTCAAGACACTAAAAAAGAATTACCAAATTATCACTGTTTGCCGAAATCAGGCTGATTACACTTCAACGGCATATAAAGTTCCTGCATCTTATTTTAAAACAATTTACAATGGCGTTGATACTGGTTGGTGGAAATTACAGGATAATAAAACTGAACGAGAACTGATCAGGCACAAGTTTAATATACCGCTATCAGCCAAAGTGATTATTCTTACTGCAGGATTCCGCGCCGAGAAAAACCATAAAGGAGCTTTAAGAGCATTAACAATTCTTCACAAAAAATACCAATGCCCTGCTTATTTGCTTTTTGTAGGAAATGGCCCCTTGTTTGATGAAATATCTGAATTGGCTGAAAATTCCCCGGTTGCCCAATATGTAAAATTTGCTGGTTTACAAAAAGATGTTCGCCCTTACTACTGGTCGGCCGACCTCTTTACACTCTGTTCAACTTCGGTTGAAACTTTTTCTATTGCCGCGTTGGAAGCAATGTCGTGTGGACTGCCGGCAGTTTTAACTGATATTGGCGGAGCAAACGAAATGGTTACCGATGGAGAAACTGGCTTTATTTGTCTGCCATCTGATTCAGACATTGCAGAAAAATGGCACCTTGCATTAATTCATTCATTTTCGAATTATCATCTTCACAATCATATCGTTTCCAAATTCAGTATTGAAAAAATGATCAGGGAATACAAGAATTTACTTGATATAGACTCAGATAAAATGGTATCCAGTACTGGCATGGAACATTCTGACAAATAACGATCAATAAATCACTAAACTACTATCTAATATTAAAAATAAATAATGGAATTCTTTCAGAATCAAAATTCGTTATTGGTGCCTGAACCAAATTCAGTAATGAAAAAGGGGTTTCCCCTGAACACGACTGTTTTTTTCATGCTGATATTCTTGTATCATATTTTGATGTCATTCCAGGGACTGGATATGCTGGATGAAGGATTTCATGTTACTTTTTACCAGCAGTTTTTCAATGACCCGGAGTCTGTTCAATACAGCTTTTTTTATTGGTTTTCGGGATTAGTCGGCGGAGGTATATTGAAATTATTCCCATCCTCAGGCCTATGGGGAATCCGGGTTGCCGGGGCTGTTTCTTCTACAGTCACCATCTGGCTTGCATTTCAAATGCTAAAAGAGTATATCAACATCCGGGTATTAATGATAAGTCTTTCAGTGTTGGTGATTTTCATAAACACTGAACCAAGAGACCTTTATTATAATAATCTTTCGGCTCTGTTATATTTTACCGGAGCTTTCTTTATGTTCAATGGCCTGAAAAAAAATAAAGGAATATATGTTCTTCTGGCAGGCGCAATATTATGTATCAATATATTTACACGTACACCAAACCTTCTGGGTCTTGGTCTCGTTGTGTTAATTTTTTATCATGCCTGGTTATATCCTGAGACAAAGAAATATTTCTGGAGGAAATTTTTTCTATTTGTTGTTGGTGCTATTACCGGCCTGCTCTTAGTTATTTTCATCATGCATTTATTAGGGCACCTGGAATATTTCGTTAATTCTATAAAATATCTTTCCACGATGAGCAGTACTACCGACAAAAAAGACGGATTGGGTGGGGGATATGGATTAATTAAAATGATATATATACCTATCAAACAATATTCCATGGCTATCGGATCAGTTTTATTGATCCTGTCATTTTTACTAACTGGTTCTTACTTGCTTACAGCAATTAAACCGAAAAATAAATGGCTTCAGCAAGTCCTTAACTTAGTTCCTTTTCTATTTCTATTGGCCTTATGCGGTCTGATAGCAACCGATAAAATAAAAATCAATATGCTCCTGTACTTCCTCACAGGGATTAGTTTATTCTTTGGGATATTGACAATCTTACGTTCAGCTTCAAAGGAGCTAAGGCTCTTATCAGCTTTGGGATGCATTATCATACTTATACATCCATTTGGCAGTGCGCCTGGTATTATCACTGTAGTTATTTATTCTATGTGGATTTCTTTTCCTATTGCGGCAGCTCATATTTCAAAAATTTCAGCCATTCAGAATAAACTGAATTTTTCAATTGGAGGAGAGGAAGGTGTTGCCAGCATTTCATTAACAGGCAGGCAACTGAATAATATCCGTTTAGGTACACTCACCATAATACTATATCTATGCATACATCATATTTTCACTTACCCATATTTTTACGACTACCACAAAAGAAGCGAAATGACATGGCAGGTTGAAAACAAAAATATGCGCCATATTTACACTTCTAAAGAAAGAGCGGGTTCCATAAATGAACTTCTTACAGAGAGTGCCAAATATGTAAGAGAGAAAGATTACGTACTTGCGTATGACGCCATTCCACTTTATCATTTTATGACTGAAACCAGACCGTTCCTAAATAATCCCAGCCCCATGTTTTACAGCACAGGATTATTTGCAAATGAAATGGAGAAAGCAACTGAAAAAAGGCCTTTGCCTGTGATCATAAAACAAAAAATTAAAACAGTTCATGAAGGAAGCAGATGGCCGGAGGAAATTGTGCAATACAATGAAGAAGATATCGAGAGATCTGCAGGCCGAAACCTATACCTCGAATCTTTTATTGAAAAACATGGGTATAAAGAGGTTTGGTCAAATAAGGTCTTTTCAATTTCGATTCCCGGTGTTGGACATTAAGAAAAAGTTAAGGAGTAATAATTCATATATAAAGAGATTCTACACGAAATCATGATTCTCGTTAATTAGATCAAAATTGGGAAGATTTATGGGGAAAAGTGTATATCTCCATGATTTTTAATAGAATGAATGAAAATAAAATAATTATTTGACGTTATATAGCTGGAAAAAGAATTACCAGCCTGACAATCAGCGCATTTATGGATAAGGATGAAATGATATTGGAAATTGGTACCGGTTATACTTCAATACCTTCAAAAGTGGGTGCAGCAACAGAAATTGTAGTGGAAGAACTTGCCCGATCTATTCTAAAAATGGGTAAAAATGTATTGATTTTCGATGTTAACGACAAAGATCGAATGCCTTCCAACCTACCCATCCAAGAGGTATATGTTCCTGCTTTTATTGCCGGTAAGTCAGGGTACAACCTGGGTATTTTCCATAAACTTAAGCGGGTATTTTATTCATTCTCATTGGCACTTAGCCTCAATAGGTATATAAAGAAGGACAAATCTTATGTTCTGCATTTCCATAACCAGTATAATTTTTTCTTTTTCTGGCTGTTTTCATCCCGGAAAAAGAGAAAGAAAGCGCGCTTGTTCTATACCACTCATAGTGGGATCTGGTCGAAACCCTGGGATGAGATTAAGGAAAAAGTCAAAATAAAATATTTCATGGAAACTTTTGCCATGAAAAATGCAGATGCCAGTTTTCTGTTGAACGATACCACTATGCTGAATATATCCCGGCATCTGGGGATCCCTTCACAAACTCTTCACCTAATGCCTAATGGAGTGAATACTACTATTTACAAAAAATTGGGAAAAAATGATGATGCTGTTTTGCAGTTGAAAAAGAAACTTGGCGTTGAAAACAAGACCATTATTTTTCTTGCGGGAACAATAGAATTGAGGAAAAATCAGCTTGAAATCATCCAGTATTTGACTCCATTATTGAGGGATTATCCAAACCTGTTTTTTCTATTTGCCGGAGGAATTCGTGACCAGGAATATTATAATTCAATTGAATCTTATACCAAAGCAGAGAATCTGGGGCAACAAGTAAGTTATCTCGGGGAACTGGCTCCAGGAAATAATCTGAATACATACTACAATATATCAGATGCATTTATCCTTGCTTCAAAATTCGAAGCATTTCCCCTGGTTACACTTGAAGCACTCTCTTCAGGCCTGCCAGTATTGCTATCTAATAACCTGATGATTAATTTTTTCAAACAGGAAAACACAGGCATATTTAACTTTGGCAGTCCGGAAGATTTACATAAAATCATAATCAGTGAGATTATGGATAAAGAAAAACAGTCTTTACATGCTAATCATGCAAGGCTCTTTATAGAAAATAATTTCAGTTGGGACCTTGTTGCCCAAAAATATTTCAATTAAGAACACTGATGCATATCATTCAACTAAACAGTTATATAACACTAAATGGCGGCTCTGAAACGGTTATGGCTAATCTCACCGGCTTACTGGAAGAACATGGCCATGAAGTACTGAATATTGGTTATAAATCTGTGAAGGAAGATAAGTTAATGGACAATTATTATTCTCTCGGGCCAGAGAAACAAAAGCTATCCACTTTTTTCACGGAGAGAAAAACAGTTGATCTTATCATTGATAAAATTCTACAAAATAAGACCGGACTGGTAATCTGTCATAATGTTTATCACAAATATCCTATTACAGAATTATTAAAGGCCATCAAGGAAAGGACAAAAGCCAAACTTGTTATTATATTTCACGATTATAAAGCTGTTTGTCCAAGGTGTAATTTATTTAACGGTAAAAGAATTTGTACAGATTGCAGCGATGGAAAATTCATCAATGTGATAAAGCACAGGTGCAGATACAATTCATTAGCTCAATCAACGGTACTGGCCATTGACTCGTACTATAATAATTCGATTAAGGATGCCTATTCTTATCCTGATTTGTTTATAAGCCCGAGTCATTTCCTGGCAAATCAATTTGGCAAAATGGGTTTCAAATATCCCATTAAGGTTATCCATAATCCTTTTAATACAGAAGCCTTCACCAGAAGAAGAAGCCATTCAACAAAACAGAAAGCAGTATTATATGCAGGCCGGTTTTCAGTAGATAAGGGAATTGCACTTTACCTTGATCTTGCAAAAAAATTTACTGAAATCAAATTCTTAATCGCCGGATCGGGTGATGTGGAAGATGATGTCCGGAAAGCGGATCGTGAAATGGCTAATGTAGAATATCTGGGCAGTTTAAACAGGGAACAGCTGTTTAATACTTTTGATAAAGTTGATTTTTTGATCCTGCCTTCCATTTGGTATGAGAATAACCCTAATATCATTATTGAAGCCATGTCTTTTGGATTGCCTGTAATTGGTTCAAACCTGGGAGGAATTCCGGAACTTATCGGAGAAGGAAGGGGTTTTCTTTTTGATCCCCTCAAACCAGCATCATTGCCGGATCTGATGAAATCCCTTGAAACATTATCTCCGGAAGTATATCAGGAAGTGTCAGAAAAATCAATGGCCTTTGCACAGACCCTTTCGTTTGCAAACTATTATAATCAATTATCTGCAATCATCCCGGAATTGGAGCTTAACCCGGTTTTACAGTGAAAAAAATATATTAAAATCTCTAAATCAATAAAAGAAAGAATAAAGATCATGAAAAAGAAAATCTATCTGGCCGGTTCCGGTGGCATGCTCGGAGAAGCTTTTTACCGGGTATTTAAAGATAATTATGACATAAAATGTACTGATAAAGACGTTAATACGGATTGGCTAAGTTTCATGGATTTTCGTGATCTGGAAGCATACCGTAAAGATGTTTTTTCTTTTAAGCCAGATTACCTGTTTCATCTTGGTGCATTTACCGACCTTGAATATTGCGAAAAAAATGTAGACGATACATATGCTACTAATACAATGTCTGTTGAAAATGCAGTGTACATTGCCAATGCGTTACAAATACCATTGCTTTACATCAGTACTGCGGGCATATTTGATGGAAAAAAAGAATTATATGACGATTGGGATATGCCCAACCCATTGGGCCATTATGCCAGATCCAAGTTTATGGGGGAACGATATGTTGTTGAACATGCGCACCGATACCTTGTTTGCAGAGCAGGCTGGATGATGGGTGGTGGCCCTGGAAAGGATAAGAAATTCATCAGCAAGCTGATCAAACAACTCACTGATGGCAAAAAAGAACTCTTCATCGTTGATGATAAAGATGGTACACCCACCTATACGGTTGACTTTGCACGCAATGTTGAATTACTGATCCAGAAAGAATATTGGGGATTATATAATTTAGTTTGTAAAGGGCAAACAAGCAGGATGGAAGTTGCTGAAGAATTGCTCAAGAAACTGGGCCTGGAAGGAAAAGTAAAACTGACCAGCGTAACATCTGATTATTTTAAAGAGGTATATTTTGCGCAAAGGCCTCCTTGTGAAAGGCTCGTAAATAAAAAACTTGAGCTGCGTAATGTAAATATCATGCGGGATTGGAGAATCGCCCTTCACGAATATATCGATACCTATTATACCGATTATCTGAAAAATAAATTCTGATAAACCCTTTTGTACATCATGCGTATAGCTTCTTTTGGATTTCGCTCTCTTCCACCTTCAAAAGGTTCGGCAGGTGCTGATAAATTTGCCCTTGAATTCCTTCCCCGTTTGGCTGCACGCGGTCATTCGGTAACAGGATATAACAGAATTTATCCCGGTCAGGAAGAAGGGCCGGAAGAATTTCAAGGCGTCAAAGTGAAATATTTTAAAACTATTCCAAAATCAGGAATAGACACCCTTTTGCATTCATGGAAAGTAACCTGGGACATTATCCGGAATAATTCTGTTGATATTGTACATATACAGGGTAACAATGCCATTTTTGCTTTAATACTTAAACTATTTGGGAAAAAAGTAGTTCTTAGTATTGATGGTGCTGAATGGGAAAGGGAAAAATGGTCGTGGCCAATGAGAAAATTAGTATTGGCCAATGCCTACCTCGCCGTTAAGTCTTCAAAACATATTGCCATAGACAATGTGTTTACAAAAGAAATGTTTGAAAAAAAATTCAATAGGAAATTCGATTTTATCTCTTTTGGCAGTGAAGTAAGCGATAACGGGGATTCAAATATTCTAGAAAAACTGGGGCTGCACAAGGGTGAATATTTTCTTTTCGTTGGAAGGTTCATCCCGGATAAAGGCCTTCAGTACCTTATTCCGGCTTTCGAAAAATTGAAAACGGATAAGAAACTGGTACTTGTTGGAGGTTCTCCAAATCCAAGTGAATTCGAGATAAGTCTTAAAAGCACTACAGACAGCAGGATACTATTTGCAGGGTTTATTTATGGGGAAGATACGGTTACCCTGATGCGAAATGCCTTTGCCTATATCCAGCCTTCCGATATTGAAGGGCTCTCACCCGTAATGCTCTCAATCATGGGCCTTGGGACACCCTTAATTTGCAGTGATATCAGGGAAAACAAATACATAGTACATGAAGATGCCCTGATGTTTGAAAAATCAAATATTGCTTCATGCCAGAAGATTCTGGAATATGCCTTAGAAAACAGGGAAAAACATCTGGAAATGGCAAAAGCAGCTAAAATCAGAATACTGAAGGATTATTCCTGGGATACCATCACGGATCAGTACATAGAACTATTTGAAAAAGCCTGAAATAGCCCATATACTTCTGTAATATTCAATTAATAAAGACTTACTAAGTTTACATGTAATTTTACACGGCTAAACCCGCATAAATTAATAACATTTCTTTCTTAAGCAATAAAAAATCAGATGGTTATGAACAATTAAACGTTCATAAATCAGTTAAATATAGTATTGATTACACATTAAACAAAGTTATAATTTAATGATAAAGGTTGGAATTATTGGAATCGGTAAAATGGGAATTTCACATTTGGCCATCCTTGGAGCGCATCCGGACGTAAAAGTGGTGGGTGTTTGTGACACGTCAAAAATGATGCTGGATGCCATAGAAAAGTATAGTTCTTTTCCCTGTTTTACTGATTATAAAAAAATGCTTGAGGAAGCTAAACCCGATGCAGTTATTGTTGCAGTACCTACCAAATACCATGCAGCAATCGTTGAAGAATTACTTAAAAAAGATGTGCATGTTTTTGCGGAGAAACCATTCTGTCTTAATCCTGAACAAGGTGCCCCATTGGTAGAACTGGCAAAACAGAAAAATCTGGTAAACCAGGTTGGCTATCATAATAAATTTGTGGGAACATTCCAGGAAGTTAAACGAATCATTGACGGTGGTTTCATTGGTGAGCCCTATCATTTTCTGGGTCAGGCATACGGTCCTGTAGTTATAAAAGCCAAGCAGGATACATGGCGCTCTAATCCCGATGAGGGCGGAGGCTGTCTGATGGATTATGCATCACATGTAATTGATCTTATTAATTATATCATCGCTCCAATTACTAACGTTAAAGCAACAATGCTAAAGTCTATTTTCTCAAAGGAAGTAGATGATGCCGTTTTTTCTATGCTTGAATTAAGTAATAAAGTAACAGGTATTTTATCAGTTAACTGGAGTGATGAAACATATCGTAAAATGTCTACATCTATTTCCATTAATGGAAAGAATGGTAAGATTGTTTCAGATGCTAATGAATTGAAAGTTTTCTTTAAGGATAACGACTGCCCGGAGGGTTATACTAAAGGATGGAATATAAGGCATGTTACAGATCTAACTACTGAGGTTGACTATTACCTGCGTGGAGAAGAATATTCCGCTCAATTGGATTATTTCATCAAAACTGTACAGGGCAAAGTCCCAAACAGCATTAACAGTTTTGAAAGTGCATGGTTAACAGACAGGGCTATTTCTTTAATCAGAAAAGAACAACGATAATTACATGGAAAGAATATTATTTGGTGACAACCAGTTTTTTGCCGTTAACCATATTTCAGATGAAAAATCTATGGCGCAGTCTATCAAATTCAAAGAGGATAGCGCTATTATTAAAACCCTGGATTATGCCATGGAAGATGGCATACAGACTTTTATGTGTACCACCCATGATCGCATTGCAAATATTTGTGAGATCGTACGGAATAATCCACAGAAATATAAAGACTTCAAGATATTCCCTTGTATGCCATATGCGCATAAATACGCTAACGCAGTTACTGAACTTGGTATAGCAGGCACATTAAAGCAATATGTGCCAGGAAACTTTTTTGGGTCTCTTTTCAAAGGAGGTGTGGCATTTCTTTCAAAAGACTACCTTAAGATAATGGAGTTGCTCATTGATGCAGAAATGAAAATGTTTAAGGATATCAAAACACCTGTAATTTTTCTTCAAAATGTAATTACAGATATGTTGCTAGGATTGGGCATGACTGATGTGCTTGTTGCATTTCACCAGTATGTTGAAAAAAAGTATGATGCGGAAGCTGGTTTCATTACCATGAATATGCCGAAATTGCTATCTGTATTGGAAAAAGGGGGTATCGAAAACCCAATCATATGTTCTTCCATAAACAAAGCAGGTTTTCGAATGTCTGGTGGAAAAGCATTATATGAAGAAACACTTAGGACTAAGAAATTCCGGGCAATAGCGATGCAAGTCCTTGCGGGCGGAGCTGTTTCCCCAAAAGAAGCCATTGAATATGTGTGTCAGTTGCCAAATATTGAATCCATCCTTTTTGGGGCATCATCCAGAACCAATATTCATGAAACGGCATCACTGATAAATCAATTCGATCTTGTTAAATAACTATAGTGAACGAAATAGTTGGTATCTCAAAGCAAGACATGAAGAATTCGAAATAAATTGCTTTTTACCATAGTGTGATATGAATAAACTTTCCTTCTATACTTTTCGTGTTGTGCTCTGGCTGTGGGACCTCATCTCATTAAATGTCGTTTTATTAGCACTAAGTATTTTTATTAAAAGGGCAGATGTATTTGGCAACAATGATTACATGCCATATTTTCTTGTCTATAATTTAGTATGGCTTGCCTCTGTATTTTTAACTGCTTTATATCTTAATGAAAACTGGCTGGACATAAAATATTTCATTAAGTCAACCATTAAAAGTTATTTCATAACATTATTCAGTATACTTTTTTTTGTATTTATTTTTAAAAAGGATTATTCCAGGTTATTTATCTCGATGAGCTTTATCGGATTTGGTTTGATTTTAATAATCAACCGACTTATTTTCTACCTGGCGCTTGAATTGATAAAAAAACACTTCGAAATAAGAAAAAAAGTGATTATTCTCGGGTATAATGATATTTCGAAAAAACTTATAAAATATTTTAATCAAAAAGACAAACTTGTTAATGTAATTGGTTGTTTTGATGACAAAGCCATTCACCTGCCAAGTACCGATTTTAAAATCAAGGGCCCCCTTAAAGAAAGCGTTGCGTTTGCAATTGAAAAAGATGTCACTGAAATTTATTCAACCATAGCACCTGAGACAAATCATTATCTCTATGATCTGGCCAAACTGGCTGAAAGTTATTTTATTCATTTTAAATTTGTTCCCGACTATCAGATATTTGTTAATCGGAATATTTTCGTTGATTTTATTGATGATGTACCGGTTATTTCCCTGAGAAATGAACCTTTGGAGGAAACCGGAAATAAAATCCTGAAAAGATTTTTTGATATTATTTTCAGTTCACTTGTGATCATTCTCATTTTGTCCTGGCTGCTCCCAATTATTGCAATCCTGATAAAACTTTCATCAAAAGGTCCGGTTTTCTTTATCCAACCCAGATCAGGAAAAAGCAATCAACCTTTCAACTGTTATAAATTCAGAAGCCTTAGAGTGAATGAACTTGCCAACTCCAAACAAGTTACCAAAAATGATAACAGGATAACGATGCTTGGTCGTTTTCTAAGGAAAAGCAATATTGATGAGCTTCCTCAATTTTTTAATGTTTTCATGGGCGACATGTCTGTGGTAGGGCCAAGGCCACATATGCTGAAGCATACAACAGATTTCCATAATATTTATAAGCAGTATATGATCCGGCATTTCGTTAAACCTGGTGTAACCGGATGGGCACAGGTAAATGGATTCAGAGGAATTATTTCCGAGAATAAATACCTTATTAAAAGAGTTGAATTTGATATCTGGTATATGGAAAACTGGAGTATATGGCTTGATATAAAAATTATTTTCATGACCGTATTCAATACCATTAAGGGAGATGAAAATGCTGTCTGATTGTAAAAAATAAATAATATTAAAATGATTAAAATTAAGTTTGTCAGACAAAATGTCTGACATTTTTTTTATTAAATGGGTAATAAAAAAAGTTCGAAGATTGAAATCCTCGAACTTTAGATTTATAATATTACAAGAAGAATTAAAGCTGGCTTTTAAATTAAAATGCAGTTAGTTTATATCAAATCTTTTAACTACCCTTAGTTGATGTTGTGTTAAAGGATTGCATGGAACCTATTGGAGTTGAGAGCTTTGATAGAAATTGAGTAAATGCATTCGCTTTCTTTTCTTTAGCATTTATTATTTTCGAAATTTCATTTCCCGAAGTAGTGTTGTTTTTTAAGCGGGGGAATTTCCACATGCCGGATAATCCGGAAGCAATTACAAATCTGTCCGCAGAATCATTATTTGTCAGTGATGCTGCTTCATATAAACGTAAAGGATCCTTACCAAAAAGAGACAAATTACCATTAAGTACATTAATAAGGCTGGGAAGTTTGTTTAACCCGGATTTGCTTAAGAAATGTCCAACCCTGGTAATGCGTGGGTCATTCTCCGGTGAAAGAAATACAGGTGCATGGCCAAAATTATTAAACTTATTAAGCTTCAAAAATGAGTTACGCATCCTGTCTGCTCCTACTTTCATGGTCCTGAAATGAAACAGCTTGAATATCTTAAATCCTCGGCCGGCTCGATAAGAATTATAAAAAACAGGTCCGCGGCTCTCCAATTTAATGGCTAAGGCCACTAATACAAACAAAGGGGAAAAAACGGCGATCAAAAATGTTGAAAGAAAAATATCCGTTGTCCTTTTAAGAAAAAACCTATCAGGATAAACAGACGAAGGCTTAATTTCAATTTTTATATTAGATTGATTATTAGCAATTGATATGCTAACAAAGCGGAGAAATTCAATTTTTTCATTAATTGAATCCATTTCAACCTTAAAGTCAACCATCTCATCAGCCATTTTCTTCCTTCTTACAAAGGAAATCTCCTCGGGCGTTAAATTCCTGATATTCAAGATCACAGGAACATTTGCCAACTCCTTCATTTTCTCTTTTTCCGATAAGAATACATGCAGAGATGTATAACAAAAAGGCAAATCAACAAAAATGACGGAAATTTTTTGCTCCCCTTTACATTGATTCAAAAATTGTATTCCTTTTTCCAGGTTGTCTTTGGAAAAGCCTGTTTTAAATTCGGTTTTTAAAGAAGCAAAATCTGTTTCATTAATTCCAATATATAAATAAGATCTGTCCAAGTTATGTACAGCCTTCAGAGTATTATCACTAATATTATAATACTTAAAAGTAGGGAATGTATTTGTAGTTTTAAGGGTATGCATATTCTGTATTATTTGTTGTTTTTGACAAGAGTCTATCAATAAACTTTGTGGACAGCAGTTCCAACAAGCACGTTATCGACCGATTCCAGGAGATTTAATGGATTAAAAGGCTTTTTAAAAAAGTCAACAACCTGATACTTTATAGCATTTAATCGGGTAAGTTCTTCTGTTTGATTCGAAATAACCATTAGAGGAATAGATGAATATAAATGACTGTTGTGAAGATACCTTATCAACTCCCAATCCTGAAAATCTGGCAGATCAGGATTAATGATGATTAAATCGGGCAATTTGTTTTTACGCAAGCAATACATTGCGCTGACACCATCAGCAACGGAGGTTACTTTATAGTGCTTTCTTAAAATGGTTTGCAGAACAAACCTGATAGCTTTACTATCGTCAACAACTAGAATTTCCTTTCTCATTTTCTTAGGGATTAACAGGGTAACAAATGCAGGTACGGTAGACCTACGGTTACATAGCGTATTGGAAATTCTGGTAATTATTAAGAAAAATGGATTACCGGCTCAACAGACATTGGAGTGAAGAGTGATATACACCCTTGCTTTTAATGGGATATTGAAAAGGGCTGGCGAGTGCGTTGAACTGGTTTTTTCGAGAAGGAAATTCGGATAGTAAGGATAACTATGCTGTAAATATATAAACAATATTTAATGATACAAATAGATTAAAAGAAATTATGATAAATTTACCCAATTCCTGTATCGTAGTTTTACGATATTTAAGCTGCTCTCTTTGCTTTTTCCCAAATCGCTGATTGACTTCCATTTATAAATCTAAAGAACCCCGACCAGACAGACATATTCATAAATGTAAAATAATAGGGCAAATGAAGTAATTTACCTCTCCCCATTGGTTTATCTCTTAAAAACCAACCAATAATTGCCAGCACATAAAAAATTATCTGTATATACAAGCTGATTTGATATAGTATTATAGGATCAACCTCTAAGATAACAAGTATAATATTACTGATTAAAATCAATGGCAGCGCAATTGGACAAATGACCCAGCGGAATACCCGCCTGGAAAGGTATTGAAAGCTGAGTTTTCCAAATTTGAAAGGATTCATGAGCCCCGTAAAACAGGTCATTGCCTGGAAAGCACCCGCGCTGATTCTTACCTTTCTCTTTCTTTCTTCTTTCATTGAAAAAGATGGCTTTTCCAATGCATAGGCTTCCGGTTCATACTTTATGAGGTAGTTTTTTTCACAAATTTTCAATGATATATAAAAATCATCCAATATAATTTGTTCAGGCACCTCAGGATAAAGCTTTTTACGAATGGAGAATAATTCTCCGGCAGCACCAACAACAGTATGAAAGTCTGAGTCTAATTTTTTAAGGGCAGATTCATACCGCCAATAAAGATGTTCCCCTTTTACTTTTGAACCAGAAATTTGTTCCACTTTCTTTTCGCCGGACACACCGCCAACAAGAGGATTATTATAATAAACCACCATTCTTTTTAAGGCCTCCTTGTTCAAAAGGGTATTTGCATCGCTGAAAACAAGTATTTCAACATTTCCAGAATGCTCTACAGCTCTATTAATTGCGGCAACTTTCCCCTTTCTTTCAGGGAGGTGCAGATGCACTATAGAAGGATATTTGTAAACTATCGCAGTTGTATTATCCGTTGATCCATCAGTTATAACAATAATTTGCAGTTTTTCAGACGGATAATCCAGTTTTAACGAATTATCCAGTTTTTCGGTCAAAACGTCTTCTTCGTTATAGGCTGCAATAATGAGGGTAATCGCGGGTAATGCAGCATCTGTCTCAATTAAATAATCTTTGCTTCTCTTTTTAAAAAATTGCAGGAAATTTATTAACATGCCATACCCGAAGTATGTATAAAATACCAGGAAGATCAGGAACCAGAAAAAAAAGGCAATGAACATTTTAGGGCTAAAAAAATTAATTTTTTTTATTTACCAAAAATCAGGGGAAATAATCTGAATTTACAGAGAATCTATCATTTGATTCAACCTATTTACAAACTGCCAGATAACTTGAGTTTAATCTGGTAAAAAAATCTTAAACTGATTAACAAATAATGGGTTTTCCAATTTTCTAAATTCTACATAATTAAGTATGACCAATATATTGCTTTATCAGGTCTCGGTCTGAAAGAATATTATCACTTTTTTTCCCAATAAAATAAACTCCGGAGGCAGCATCATATCCCCCTTTACGATTGATTAATATTTTATCGAAATACTTTAAAAAAAATAATGTACATTTTGCAATTAACTTGATAATTCGTCTTAATTGTAGATTTCCAGTAAAACTTAAAAAGAAATATTGAATGGACCAAGCAAGTCCCATTCCCGGCCCACATGATACTCCACTTTCCACTTCATCAAATTTCCTGAACAATCTTCGATGCCCTAAGTGCGTAAACCTGGTAAAATCATATCGGCCACCATGTACTTGTTGCATAAAAGGAGTATCAGATAAAATTACTCCTGAAGGTTTCAAAATCCTGTGAATTTCTTCAACACATCTTGTTGGGTCAACTACATGCTCTAAAACAGCTTGTACTATGACACCGTCAAATGCTTCATCCTGAAAGGGAATATCATGACCGTCAAAGATTATTTGAGTTCTTGGGCCATGTGATACATCTGATTCAATTAATGTGATTGAATCGAATTTTAACAATTCTTCCATACCGTGTCCTAAAATACCACCTCCTATAACTAATACTTTTTTTTGTCCTGTTCTTTGGGCTAGTAAAGTTCCAAATTTTTTAAAATTTGAATTTGCCTTAGTATTAACACTTATATCGGGTAAAAATTCTCTTATTCGCTGTCGAAAACTACCCTTTTTATCAAGCTTAAAAAAAGTCTCTTTCAGACCAGTAAAATCAGAAACACTAAAAATACTTTTTTTATCGCTCAAAATAATTGGAATATCAATAACTATAGGGTAAGTAGCATTACAAAAGCTATTTGTACATTCAAATAAATTGTTTTTTTGAATAAGCTTCGAATGACATTCCGGGCACCTCAATTTAGTTATTGTGTCTCCATCAATCTTTATTTCTTTAAACATTATAATTCTTGTTGATTAATAGTTATATATCGTTTGTGAAAATAATGAATTTACTGACTTATGATAACGAAAAAAAACTTTAATTATTCCTTTAGGAAAGAGATTATTTTTAAAAATTGAATAAATAATGTTTATATTGAACACATAGAAACAACGTAAAAATATACTCTAGAATAAAGTTGTCAACTAATAACAAAAACCCCTAATATGGATTGATCAACTTTAGCCCCTTTTAAGTAATTTGAGGATTATGCAGACGCCCCTGGCAGAAAGGATCAGGCCCAAAAATTTAGATCAACTGGTTGGCCAGGAACACTTAACCGGGCCCGGGAGCATCCTTCGTGTATCCGTACTTAAAGAAATTATCCCTTCAATGATCCTTTGGGGGCCTTCAGGAACGGGGAAAACCACCATCGCATCTATCATTTCACTAACAACCGGACTGCCTTTTTATGCCCTTAGTGCAATCAGTTCCGGTGTTAAAGAAATAAGGGAAGTGATAGATACCGCCAAAGAAAAGGGCCGGGTCATTCTATTTATCGATGAAATACATCGGTTTAATAAATCACAGCAGGATGCACTTTTGGGTGCTGTGGAGAAAGGGATCATTACCCTCATTGGCGCCACAACAGAAAATCCATCATTTGAAATCAACAGTGCACTCTTATCTCGCTGCCAGGTTTTTGTATTAAAACCACTTCAGGAGGAAGACCTTTCAAAACTAATCGACCATGCAGTGAGGGAGGATGATTTATTGAAAAAAATTCATCTTGTGATTGCAGAGAAAGAAGCACTCATCAGTCTATCGGGCGGGGATGGCCGAAAATTACTGAACCTGCTTGAGCTCAGTATCCTGGCGGCACAGGGAGATCCGGTGATCGTAGATGATAAGCTGGTCATGCAAACCGCCCAGAAAAAAGTGGCTTTATATGATAAACAGGGGGAGCAGCATTATGACATCATTTCCGCATTTATCAAGTCGATCAGGGGCAGCGATCCTAACGGTGCCGTATACTGGCTTGCCCGTATGATTGAAGGCGGGGAAGAAGTAACCTTTATTGCCAGAAGGCTCCTGATACTGGCCAGTGAAGATATCGGCAATGCCAATCCTACAGCACTGGTACTGGCAAATGCGGCTTTCGAAGCGGTAAGTAAAATAGGCTACCCGGAAGCCCGTATCATCTTATCCCAATGTACCATATACCTGGCTACCTCAGCTAAAAGCAATGCCAGTTATATGGCCATCGAAAAAGCATTGGGAACAGTAAGAGAAACCGGCGACCTGCCTGTTCCCTTCGCGATACGGAATGCGCCAACTAAACTGATGAAAGACCTCGGTTACAACAAAGGATATCTTTATGCCCACGATTTTGAAAATAATTTCGCCCAGCAGGAATATTTGCCGGATAACATTTCGGGAAAAACATTTTATGATCCCGGAAAAAATCAACGGGAAGAAGAGCTTCGGCGATTTTTAAAAGAGAGATGGAAAAATAAATATGGATATTAAATTTATATGGAACGAGTTGTTCGAGGCGTCCTCGCCTCGAACCCTTATTTTTCCAGCTTGCAGCTGGTTACACGGTTGTCGCGACACGCGACATAATATTAGTGTTAGACAAATATGTCTAACACAACAATAAAAAAATATAACATTTCAAAGATGAGATATAGAAATCGAATTAGAAACAGCTGTATAACCTTTGTCCTCTTAATAAGTTTTCATTTTGCGCAAAGCCAGCAAATAATTGATCGTGATCCTCAAATTGAGGAGATGGTCAAGGAAGTTTCATCCGATTCGCTCAGGTACTATATAGACAAACTGGTGAGTTTCGGCACACGGAGTACGTTAAGTTCCACAACAGATAAAAAAAGGGGAATTGGTCCGGCAAGGGAATGGGTTTTGATGAAGTTTCAGCAATTTGCTCAACACTCCGGAGGAAGGCTTCAGGCAAAATTGGATACAGTAACCTTGCCGGCAGATAAAAGAAGGCTTGATGTTGCCACCAACCTGGGTAACGTTTATGCCTATCTTATAGGAACAGATCCTGCTGATAAAAGAGTATTCATGATAAGCGGCCACATCGATAGCAGGGCTACTGATGTTATGAACCGGACAAATGATGCCCCTGGTGCAAATGACGATGGCAGCGGTGTTGCCGCCGTTTTGGAAGCGGCCAGGATAATGAGTAAACAAAGTTTTCCCGCAACCATACTTTTTGCGGTGTTTAGTGGTGAAGAACAAGGGCTGCTGGGAGCTGAATATATGGCTGCAAAAATGAAGGAGCAGAAAGTAGAACTTGAAGCATTATTAAATAATGATATCATGGGCTCTAACAATAGTAATGGAACCAATATCATCAATAATACGATGGTCCGGGTTTTTAGTGAAGGCCTGCCCGCATTCGAAACAGATAAAAAAGCGGGCATGATCAGAAGTATGGGAATGGAAAATGACGGAGCATCCCGCCAATTGGCCAGGTACATCAAAGAAACAGGAGAACGCTATGTTGATAACCTGGAAGTAAAACTGATCTTCCGTAGCGACCGTTTCCTCAGGGGTGGTGATCAGACTCCCTTTTTACAAAAAGGCTTTACGGCGATCCGAATTTCTGAAATGAATGAAAATTTCGATCACCAGCACCAGGATCTGAAAACGGAGCAAAATATTGAATATGGGGACCTCGCTAAATTCATGGATTTTGAATACCTCAGAAAAAACACTGCATTAAACCTTTCCTGTCTTGCCAATCTGGCAAAATCACCGTTTAAACCGGCACAGGTAAAGATGGAAGTGAAAAGTCTTTCAAATTATACTACGCTCAGCTGGCCATCGGTACCGGAAAATAAGGCTGCCGGTTATTATATATTGATCAGGGAGAGTTCTTCGCCTGTTTGGCAAAAGAAAATCTTTACCAAACAAAATTCTATCAGGTTACCATATTCAAAAGACAATTATGTTTTTGCAGTACAATCTGTTAGCAACCAGCACAATGAAAGTTTACCTGTTATTCCCGTTGCAGACCGTTAATAAATTAATATGGAATCAATAAAATGGATTTGTAAAACATTTAATTCCCTGACCCCACAGGAGTTATACCAGATCCTTCGGTTAAGATCAGAAGTATTTATAGTAGAACAAAATTGTCCATACCTGGATGAAGATAATAAGGATCAGGCATCCTGGCATTTTATGGGTTGGGATAATGAAAAGTTGCTCGCTTATGTACGGATTTTGCCTGCAGGCCTTTCCTTTAATGAAGTCTCTATTGGACGTGTTGTAAATTCTCCATCGGTCAGGGGAAAAGGAATTGGAAAAATATTAATGGAAAATGCAATAAAAAAAACATGGGAATTAACAGGGAAACAAAATATCAGGATCGGCGCACAATTTTACCTTAAGAACTTTTATGAATCATTGGGTTTCAAAAAAGTAAGTGAAATTTATCTGGAAGATGATATCGAACATATTGAAATGGTTCTTACTACGTAATAATACTATATAATTTTAAACAGCTTAAACACTTGGTTTTACTGATGTATTTTAATGTCACATAAAATATTTTAATACCGGTTGCGTTATTTCAATGGTCCAAACTTTTGAAAACTCAAATCCGGTATTATGAAAAAAAGTGTACAAACATACCTTTTAAAAACCATCGCTGTGTTAACAGTTGTATTTGCTTCTTACTCAAGCAGTAAAGCACAGATGACGTATGAAGCAGGTATAAGTATAGGCCCTTCCAACTTTCTGGGCGACCTGGGAGGTAACCAGGGAAAAGGCCAGACTTTTGTGAAAGACAATAACATACAACTAACCCGCATCATGCCGGGAATCTATTTCACACTAGCTCCCAATCATTATTTTAATTTTCGCGCCGCTTTCAACTGGGGCAGACTTGAAGGAGCAGATAGTATAATAAATAGTAAAGGAGGCCTCGAACAAGCAAGGGCCGACAGAAACCAGCATTTCAAATCACCCTTATTAGAATTATTTGTTGCTGCAGAATTTTATCCAACTGTTTTCCTGGAAGAAGATCCCGAAGACGTTTGGCATAAGTTTCGTCCTTACGGTTTAGTAGGTGTTGGTGCATTTCGCTTCAACCCAAGAGCTCA
>Ga0209391_10000105_pt1 | contig 30897 bp, 29 predicted proteins | sample PPLLak3March2015_FD_187246 | JGI IMG/M metagenome (GOLD analysis project Ga0209391, IMG submission 187246) | Freshwater sediment microbial communities from Prairie Pothole Lake near Jamestown, North Dakota, USA - PPLs Lake P7 Core (1) Depth... | ecosystem: Environmental > Aquatic > Freshwater >...
TCTCGTCGAACGCTACCCGAGCGGCAGGGAAGACGTTCGACCAGCTCAGGTGCATTTTAGCGAGCCAGCCCTCAGCACACTGGACCCGCGAGCTTGTGAGCGCGTCCCCCGGGTCTGGATGCACAAGCACATGCCAGTCGAGGGTTAGGCGGGATTAAGCCGCCAGAGCGTAGTTGTCTTCGTTGGCAACTAAGTGTTTGCAAGCGGTTTTACGAGGAACCTTGCACCTCGGCATGCACCTGGAGTTTCGCGACCCACGTCGAAACCGGTCGCCCCCGGTGTGGGACCCAGTGTAGGGGCAGGGAGCGGAAATGCAAGGGCGCCGTCGTCGGGTCGGCCATGCGGCGCGTGAGCGAGAGCCCTTTGCGCTAGCGGCGGTGGGCCTTCATGACGCGCGATTTCTCGCGCTGCCAGTCGCGATCTTTCTCCGTCGCACGCTTGTCGTGCGACTGCTTGCCTTTCGCAAGGCCGATCTCGAGCTTCACCTTGCCGTGCTTCCAGTACAGCTTGAGCGGCACGATGGTGTGGCCCTTGCGCTCCACGGCGCCCACGAGGCGGTCGAGTTCCCGGCGGTGCAGCAGCAGCTTGCGCGTGCGCGTGGGGTCGGCGACGACGTGGGTCGAGGTGGTCTTGAGCGGCGAGATGTGCGCGCCGATCAGCCACGCCTCGCCGTTCTTGACGAGCACGTAGCCCTCCGTGATCTGAGCCTTGCCGGCCCGCAGGCTCTTTACCTCCCAGCCCTGCAGCGCCATCCCGGCCTCGAGGTTCTCCTCGATGAAATACTCGAACCGCGCGCGCTTGTTGAGCGCGATCGGCGGAGGCGCGGTGTCCTTCGGTTTGCTGGGAGCGGCCATGGCGGCTCGACGGTGTGCGGTCGCGCATTCTACCCGTCCCGAATACACTTGCGCCGCGATCAGGGAGTCCCGATGGCCATTCGAGAGATCCGCCGCAACGCCCTCGTCACCTTCAGCCCGGAGCAGATGTTCGACCTCGTGATCGACGTCGAGCGCTACCCGGAGTTCCTGCCCTGGGTCGCGGCCGCCGAGCTGCACGAGAAGTCGGACCGCGACCTGCTGGCCAGCATGGAGATGCAGCGCGGCGGCATCCGCGAGCGCTTCACCACCCGCAACGAGTTCGCGCGCCCGGGCTTCATGGACATGCAGCTCGTGCGGGGCCCGTTCCGGGTGCTGGACGGTCGCTGGACCTTCGCGGCGATCGCCGATGCCGGCACGCGCATCGAGCTCGTGATGCGCTTCGAGTTCGCAAGTCCGATCGTCTCGCTGCTGTTCGGCAAGGCATTCGAGCAGAGCTGCAACACGCTGATCGACGCCTTCATCGCGCGGGCGAGGACGCTGCATGGCCCAAGAGCCTGAACCGCCCGTCGTTGAGGTCGTCTACGCCCTGCCGACGCGCCAGCGGATCGTGACCGTGCCGCTCGGTTCGTGCATGACGGCCCTCGAGGCGGTGCAGGCGTCCGGGTTGCTCGAGGAGTTTTCCGAACTCGACGCGACCTCGCTTGCGCTCGGCATCTTCGGCCGCCGGGTGGACGCATCGCAGCCACTGCGCGCCGACGACCGCGTCGAGATCTATCGGCCATTGCGCAACGATCCGCGCGTCGCGCGCCGTCAGGCGGCGGAGTCGGGCCCCGGGCGGCAGCGCAAGCGCGCCCGGTCGGCCTGAGCGGACCCGGCGCGCCCGGCGCTCGACCGGATCGCTCAGGCGCCGTTCGGGGGGGCAGGCTCGGAGGGCAGCGGACCCACGGGCGGCGTGGGCGGCTCGATGGCCGGGGCGGTCGCGTCCGCCGGCGGCTTCTGCCAGAAGCGCCATGACGCCGGCCGCTCGGGCCCCGGCGGCTGCGGTAGGGCGACCTTCTCCACGGCCGTCACCTTGTCGCCCTCGAAGCGCACGATGAAGTGGGCGTTATCGACCTGGCGGTCGCGGCCGTGGGTCCGGCGGTAGATGTAGTCCCACCGATGGGGCGCGAACGGGTCCGACACCATCGGCGTTCCGAGCAGGTAGCGCACCTGGCTGCGGGACATTCCGACCGTCACCTGCTCCACGTCCGTCAGCGTCAACAGGTTGCCCTGCTGGATGTCGGGACGGTACACGCAGCCCGCCGTGGCGGAGGCCAGCAGCAGCGCGAGGGCGACGGTGATAGGAAGTCGGGGGCGTGCGTCCGATGGGCTCATGATGTCTGGAGTTGCCGGCGCGCGCCGGACATAATGCGGGCGCATGATACAGCAACCGCGAACTCCTCGCGGTTGCGCCGGGACGGGCAATACGACGGGCAATACGTGGAACCTTCGCAACTTCGACGCGCGGGCCTCAAGGTCACCGTGCCGCGGCTCAAGATCCTCGAGATCCTGGCCGTCAACTCGACGCACCACATGAGCGCCGAGGACGTATACCGCCGCCTGCTCGAGTCCAATGAGGACATCGGCCTCGCCACGGTCTACCGCGTGCTGACGCAGTTCGAGTCGGCCGGCCTCGTGAAGAGGCATCACTTCGAGGGCGGGACGGCGGTGTTCGAACTCGACCAGGGCGAGCACCACGACCACATCGTCTGCGAGGACTGCGGGCGAGTCGCGGAGTTTGCCGACGCAGGGATCGAGGACCGGCAGCGCGAGATCGCCGCGCGGCACGGTTTCGAACTCACCGACCACGCGCTGACTTTGCGCGGCCGTTGCGTGCGCGAGCGTTGCCCGTACCGTTCGAAGCCGGCCTAGGCACGCGCGGCGGCGCCGGCGCCGCGGACTCGAGCATCTCCCGGGCATGGTCGCGGGTCCGCGCAGTGATCTGGGCACCGCCCAGCATGCGCGCCACTTCCTCGATCCGATCCGTCCCCTCGAGCGAGTGCACCGCCGTCTGCGTGGCGTCGCCCGTCGTCCGCTTGGAGACGCGCAGCTGCCTTTCGGCCTGCGCAGCCACCTGGGCGAGGTGGGTCACGCACAGCACCTGTCGCGACACCGCGAGCGCGCGCAGCTGCCGGCCGACCATCTCGGCGACAGCGCCGCCGACCCCCGCATCCACCTCGTCGAAGATCAGGCAGGGCAGGTGGGTCGCGTTGAGCGTGGCGACCTGCAGTGCGAGGCTGATGCGGGAGAGCTCGCCTCCCGACGCCACCTTCGCGAGCGGGCGGGGCGGTTGGCCGGGGTTGGCGCTCACCAGGAACTCGATGTCGTCCGTGCCATGTTCGCCGCACCCGGCGGCCTCACGGGCCTCGAGCCGGGTCGCGAAGACGCCGCCCGGCATGCCGAGTCCCTGCATCAACGCGGTCACGCGCGCGTCGAGCGCGGCGGCGGCGCCACGACGCGCAGCCGCGAGCCGGGCAGCGGCCCGGTCGCGCGTCTCCCGGGCGGCTGACAGTCGGCGCTCGAGTTCCGCGAGGTTCACGGCGCCTGCGCGCAGCTCCGCGAGTTCGCCCGCGAGACGCTCGCGGACTTCGGGCAGCGCTGTCGTGTCGACCCGGTGCTTGCGCGCCGCGTCCTCGAGCGCGGCGAGCCGCGACTCGATCTGCTCCTGGCGCGCCGGGTCGGCCTCGAGCGACTCGCCGTAGCGTCGCAGCGTCGACACGGCCTCGCGACAGGCAATGGCGGCCTCCTCGATCAGCCGCTCCGGTACGGCGAGCGCGGCATCGAGCGTAGCGAGCTGCCGCAGCACCGACTGGGCCCGGCCGAGCGCCGCCGTCACATCCCCGGCCTCGCCCGTCAGCAGGCCCTCGACCTGCGCCGTGCCCTCGGCGAGCCGGCCCAGCGCGGCCATGCGCCGGCGCTCCTCGGCCAGGCGGCGCGGCTCGTCGGCCTGCGGATCGAGGGCCTCGAGTTCCGCGACATAGTGCTCGAGCAACTCGAGGCGACGCTCGCGATCGCGGCCACGCGCCTCGAATGCCGTGCGCTCGAGATCGAGCGCCTTCCAGGTGCGGAACGCCTCACGCATGGTGGCCACGTCCTGCTGCAGGCCGCCGCTGCCGTCCAGCAGTTCGCGCTGGTAACTGCGCTTCGCGAGGGACTGGAACTCGAGCTGTCCGTGCACGTCGACGAGCAGCTCGCCGAGTCCGCGCAACGACTGCACCGGCATGGCCTGGCCGTTGACGTAGGCGCGGCCACGGCCGTCCGCGGCGACGGTCCTTCGCAGCAGCACCTCGCCGTCGTGCCCGATCTGCTGTTCATCGAGCCAGGCTCGCGCGGGCGGGTTGCCGGACACGTCGAAGCTCGCGGTCACCTCGGCACGCTCAGCGCCGTGGCGGACGGCGCCGCTGTCGGCGCGACCCCCCACTGCGAGCAGCAGCGCGTCCACCAGGATCGATTTGCCCGCGCCGGTTTCGCCGGTGAGGGCGGTGAAGCCCGTGCCGAGTTCGACCTCGACGGCTTCGACGATCGCGAAATCGCGAATCTGGAGGTGGGACAGCATCGGGCGGCTCAGGCGCTCGGCGGCTGGCCGTCTCGAACGCCACGGCCCCAGTGCAGCTTGGAGCGCAGGATCCGGTAGTAGTCGTGTCCGGGCGGGTGCAGCAGGGTCGCCCGGACGGTCGCACGCGCCACGCGCAGGCGCTCGCCCGGCTCGAGCTCGCACAGGACCATGCCGTCGCAGACGACCATGGCGCGCGTTTCGTGCCGGTCGGCGATCTCGATTTCGACGATGCTGTCCGCACCGACCACGATGGGACGGTCGGAGAGTGTGTGCGGGCAGATCGGGACGAGCACGATCGCGGCGAGGCTCGGGTGCACGATCGGTCCGCCACAGGACAGCGCGTACGCCGTGGAGCCCGTGGACGTGGAGATGATGAAGCCGTCACCGCCGTGCGTGTTGACGTAGGCACCGTCGAGCCAGGTGCGCAGGTCGAGCATGCGGCCGGACTCGCCCTTGGCGACGACGACGTCGTTGAGCGCCACGCAACCGAGGCGGCGGCCCCCCTCGCGCAGGCTCGCCTCGAGCAGCATGCGCGTCTCGGACTGGCAGCGGCCCTCGAGCGCATCGTCCACGCTCTCGAGCATGCGCTCGGGACCGATGTCTGCCAGGAAGCCAAGGCGGCCGCGGTTGACGCCGAGAACCGGCACGTCGCAGGCGGCAGCCATGCGGGCCGCATGCAGCATCGTTCCGTCGCCGCCGACCGCGACCAGCAGGTCGGCCCCCTGTGCGAGTTCCGGCTCCGGGACGAACGTGACTGGCAGCGGGCCGAAGTCGAGCGCGGCCCCGGCGACGGCCCGCACCTGGCGCCCCCGTTCGAGCAGGTGGCGGGCGAGCGCGAGCATCGCCTCCGTGACCCGCAGGTCCGAGGCGCGGCCCGCGAGGGCAATGGTCGAATACGAGACGTGCCCCGTGTCCATCGGTGGCTGGTCTTTTAGCACGGGGCTGTCGTGACGGGCCAGCGCGCAATGCGGCGCGTAGCGCCAGAAATACCCGGCTTGACTTCGTCTCGGAGCGGTTGCAATTCTGTGCGGCATGCGCACCACAACCTTCGCCTGCACCGGTGTCTGCGCAAATGGCGCGTGACTTCGCGGACGAGACCCTGAACGACCGGGCCCAGCACCTGCTGCGGGTGCTGGTCGAGAGCTACATCCGCGAGGGCCAGCCGGTGGGATCGCGGACGCTGTCGCGCGACTCCGGGCTGAACCTCAGTGCCGCCACCGTTCGCAACGTCATGGCCGACCTCGAGGAGTACGGGTTCGTCACCTCGCCGCACACCTCGGCCGGTCGCGTGCCAACCGACAAGGGCTACCGATTTTTCGTGGACACGCTGCTGGCCCAGCGCCGCTCCGGGGCGGAGCACAGCGTCATCGAGGAGCTGCAGCGGCGACTCGAGGACGAGCACGATCGCGACCCGAAGGCGCTGGTCGCGGTCGCCTCGCAGGTGCTGTCGTCCATCACGCACCTCGCCGGCGTGGTCACGATTCCGCGCCAGCCGCACCAGTCGCTGAGCCAGATCGAGTTCCTGCCGCTGTCGGACAACCGGGTGCTGGCTGTCATGGTGGTCAACGGCCGCGACGTCCAGAACCGAATTGTCCAGCTCGATCGCTACTACACGGCCGAGGAACTGCGCCGTGCCGCGAACTTCCTGAACCAGCAGTTTGCCGGCAAGGAGCTGCGCCAGGTCCGCGAGGACCTCGTCGGCGAGTTGAAGCAGACCGGGGAGCGGCTCAACCAGCTCATGCTGGACGCGATCCGGGTGGCGCAGCAGATGGTGGGCGAGGGCACCAAGGACGCCCCGGAGTACGTGATCGCGGGCGAGACCAACCTGATGGAGTTCGCCGAGCTGTCGAGTGTCGAGAAGCTGCGGCGCCTGTTCGAGGCCTTCACCGCGCGGCGGGACATCCTCAACCTGCTCGACCTGAGCCTGCGGGCCGAGGGCGTGCAGATCTTCATCGGCCAGGAGTCGGGCTACCAGATCCTCGACGACTGCAGCCTCGTCACGGCCCCGTACACCCTCGATAACGAGACGGTGGGCGTGCTCGGAGTCATCGGTCCGACGCGCATGGCCTACGAGCGCGTGATCCCGATCGTGGACGTGACGGCACGGCTGCTCGGGTCGGCCTTGAATTCCCGCCGCTAGGCCCCAGATTTTCCACTTGCGCGTCCACGGCCGTCCGAAGGCCGCGGGCGGCGCGACGTCAAGCAATCCCAGGCAGTCCATATGACGACCCCAACCGAATCCGACGGCACCCTCCCAGCGGAGCAATCCGCCGCAGCCGGCCCCGGTAGCCTCGAGGCCGAGCTGCTCGAGGCACAGGCCATGGCGCAGGAGCACTGGAACAGCTACCTGCGCGTGGTCGCCGAGACCGAGAATGTCCGCAAGCGGGCCCAGCGCGACGTCGAATCCGCGAGCCGCTACGCGATCGAGCGCTTCGCGGGCGACCTCCTCGAGGCGCGCGACAGCCTCGAGCTCGGCCTCGCGGTCGGGCCGGGTGCCGACCCGGCGCGGCTGTTCGAGGGCATGGAGGCGACCCTGCGACTCGTCGACCGCGCCTTCGAGAAGGCGGGACTGCGGGTGGTGGACCCGGCGGGCGAGCCGTTCAACCCCGAGTTCCACGAGGCGATGGCGACCCAGCCCAGTGCGGACCAGCCGCCCGGCACCGTGCTCGCCGTCGTCCAGAAGGGCTACCTGCTCAACGGCCGGCTGCTGCGCCCCGCCCGGGTGCTCGTCTCCCGGGAACCCGACCCGTCCGCGGGTTGACTTGAATCTAAGCCCGCCGGCCCCCAATTAGGCGGTCAACGCATTCCTGACCTGACGGAGCCCCTTTCATGGCAAGAGTCATCGGCATCGACCTCGGCACCACCAACTCCTGCGTCGCGATCATGGACGGCGGCAAGCCGCGGGTGATCGAGAACAGCGAGGGCGACCGCACCACCCCCTCGATCGTCGCCTTCACCAAGGACGACGAGGTCCTGGTTGGCCAGTCGGCCAAGCGCCAGGCGGTCACCAACCCGCAGAACACCCTGTACGCGATCAAGCGCCTGATCGGCCGCCGGTACGACGACAAGGTCGTGCAGAAGGACGTCGAGATGGTGCCCTACAAGATCGTCAAGGCGGACAACGGCGACGCCTGGGTCGAGGTGCACGGCAAGAAGATGGCGCCGCCCGAGATCGCGGCGCGCGTGCTGATGAAGATGAAGAAGACCGCGGAGGACTTCCTCGGCGAGCCGGTCACCGAGGCCGTGATCACGGTGCCCGCGTACTTCAACGACTCGCAGCGCCAGGCCACCAAGGACGCGGGCCAGATCGCGGGCCTGACCGTCAAGCGCATCATCAACGAGCCCACCGCTGCGGCGCTGGCTTACGGCCTCGACAAGTCGGGCGGCGACCGAAAGGTCGCGGTCTACGACCTCGGCGGCGGCACCTTCGACATCTCGATCATCGAGTTCGCGGACGTGGACGGTGAGCGCCAGTTCGAGGTGCTCGCCACCAACGGCGATACCTTCCTCGGCGGCGAGGACTTCGACAAGCGCGTGATCGACTACCTGGCGGCCGAGTTCCAGAAGGAGTCGGGCGTGGACGTGCGGCGCGACCCGCTCGCCATGCAGCGCCTCAAGGAAGCGTCCGAGAAGGCCAAGATCGAGCTCTCCTCGAGCCAGCAGACCGAGGTGAACCTGCCGTACATCACGGCCGACGCCTCGGGCCCCAAGCACCTCGCGATGAAGCTCACCCGCGCCAAGCTCGAGTCGCTGGTCGAGGACCTCGTGCAGAAGACCATCGAGCCCTGCCGCATTGCGCTCAAGGACGCCGGCTTGTCCATGAACGACGTCGCCGAGGTGATCCTCGTCGGCGGCCAGACGCGCATGCCGCTCGTCCAGAAGGTCGTCAAGGACTTCTTCGGCAAGGAGCCGCGCAAGGACGTCAACCCGGACGAGGCCGTGGCCGTGGGCGCCGCCGTCCAGGCGGGCGTGCTCACCGGCGAGGTCAAGGACGTGTTGCTGCTCGACGTCACCCCGCTGTCGCTCGGCATCGAGACGCTTGGCGGCGTGATGACCAAGCTGATCGAGAAGAACACCACCATCCCGACCAAGGCGACGCAGGTGTTCTCGACGGCCGACGACAACCAGACGGCCGTCACCATCCACGTGCTGCAGGGCGAACGCGACCGCGCCGGCGACAACAAGTCGCTCGGCCGTTTCGACCTGGCGGACCTCCCGCCCGCGCCGCGGGGCATGCCGCAGGTCGAGGTCACCTTCGACATCGACGCGAACGGCATCCTCAACGTGTCGGCCAAGGACAAGGCCACCGCCAAGGAGCAGAAGATCGTCATCAAGGCCTCGAGCGGCCTGACGGACGATGAGATCAAGCGCATGGTGCGCGACGCCGAGGCGCACGCCGAGGAGGACAAGAAGTTCCGCGAGCTGGCGGAAACGCGCAACCGCGCCGATGCACTGCTGCACGCCACCGAGAAGGCGCTGAAGGATCTTGGCGACAAGGTCTCGCCGGAGGACCGCGCCAAGACCGAATCGGCCCTGTCCGATCTGCGGGCCGTACTCAAGGGTGACGACAAGGACGTGATCGAGACCAAGGCCCGCGCCGTGGCGGAGGCCTCGGCGGCCATCGCGCAGCAGGCCTACGCGAGCCAGCAGTCGGCGGGGCCGGGCGGACCCGGGACCGGCGGCAGTCCGGGTAGCGGCCCGGGCGGCAAGGACGACGTGCTCGATGCCGAGTTCGAAGAAGTGAAGGACAAGGACGGCAAGGCCTCCTGATCGGCAACGCCTTATGCTCGCTTGACTGACCAGCCGCCGCGGGGCGCACGAACCCCGCGGCGGTCTTTCGTTCCAGACCCGCCCCGGACACCGCATGGCGAAGCGTGATTACTACCAGGTCCTAGACGTGCCGCGCACTGCGGCCGAGGCCGACATCAAGAAGGCCTACCGACGTCTCGCCATGAAGTTCCACCCGGACCGCAACCCGGGGGACCATGAGGCGGAGGGCAAGTTCAAGGAGGCCAAGGAGGCCTACGAGATCCTCTCCGACGCCCAGAAGCGTGCCGCCTACGATCAGTTCGGGCACGCCGGCGTGGACGGCATGCGGGGCGGCGGCGGCGGGGCGGGGTTCGACCCGCGCGACGCATTCGGGGACATCTTCGGCGACGTCTTCGGTGACATCTTCGGCGGCGGCCGGCGCGGCCGCTCCCAGGTCTACCGCGGGGCAGACCTGCGCTACGAGCTCGAGCTCGACCTCGAGCAGGCCGTGTTCGGCGACACCGCGAGCATCGACTTCGCGACGCTCGCGGAATGCGGCGAGTGCAAGGGCAGCGGTGCCGCCAAGGGCTCGAAGCCGGTGTCCTGCGAATCCTGCCGCGGTGTCGGGCAGGTGCGGATGCAGCAGGGCTTTTTCACCGTGCAACAGACCTGTCCGCGCTGCAACGGCCGCGGCCAGGTCGTGAGCGATCCGTGTGTCGCGTGCCGCGGTCAGGGCCGGCAGCGCAAGCAGAAGACGCTCTCGGTCAAGGTGCCGGCGGGCGTGGATACCGGCGACCGCATCCGCCTGTCGGGTGAGGGCGAGGCCGGGCGCAACGGTGGTCCGACGGGCGACCTCTATGTCGAGGTGCGCGTCCGTGAGCACGCGATCTTCGAGCGCGACGGCAGCCACCTGTCCTGCGAGGTGCCGGTGAGCTTCGCCCGCGCCGCTCTCGGCGGCAGCGTGGAGGTGCCGACGCTCGACGGCACGGCGACCATCAAGGTTCCCCCGGAGACCCAGTCCGGACGCGTGTTCCGGCTGCGGGAGAAGGGCATCAAGCCCGTGCGCGGCGGCCCGACCGGTGACCTGTTCTGCCGGGTGGTCGTCGAGACGCCAGTCCACCTGACCCGAGACCAGAAAGAGCTCCTGCAGCAGTTCGAGGAGTCGCTGCAGCAGGACGCGAGGCGGCACCATCCGCGCGAGGACTCCTGGATCGACGGCGTCAAGCGATTCTTCAAGAGTCTCGGCGAGTGAGCCCAAGGGGGCCGACATGCTGAACGTCGCGCTGCTCGGTGCGTCCGGTCGAATGGGCCGGACCCTCGTTCCGCTGATTGCCGCAAGCGGGGACCTGCGGCTGAGCGGGGCGCTGGCGGCGGCTGGCGATGCCGCAATCGGTCACGACGCGGGCGTGCTGGCGGGTACCGGGCCGCTCGCGGTGAGCATCGCGGCGGACGTGGAACGGGTGCTCGAGGGTGCTGCGGTCGCCATCGACTTCACCTTGCCGATGCCCTCGCTCGAGCATGCCCGCCGCTGCCGGGCCCGATCGCTGCCACTGGTGATCGGGACCACGGGCCACGACGAGACGGCTCGCATGGAGCTTGCCGGGATCGCCGAGTCGATCCCGATCGTGCTGGCTCCGAACATGAGCCTTGGCGTGAACCTGCTGTTCAAGCTCGCCGAACTTGCAGCTCGCGCTCTCGGCGCCGAATACGACGCCGAGATCCTCGAGGCGCACCACCGCCACAAGGTGGACGCGCCCAGCGGGACCGCGCTCGGGCTCGGGCGGGCTGTGGCGAGCGGTCGCGGTACGACGCTCGAGCAGTCGGCGTTGCCACCCCGACAGGGGTCGACCGGGCCGCGGCCGAACGGCGGGATCGGCTTTGCCGTCCTGCGCGGGGGAGACATCGTCGGCGACCACCGCCTGATCTTCGCGGGGCCGGGCGAGCGCGTCGAGCTCGCACACCATGCCGAGGACCGGTCGGGCTTCGCGCGCGGCGCACTCGTGGCGGCCCGGTGGGTGGTCGCGCGCCCGCCCGGGCTGTACTCGATGATGGACGTGCTCGGCCTGTAGCGTCGTCCGGTTTTCGCGTGGCGCGGGCGTTCGCCCTCGCGTAAACTTCTGAACTTAGCCCGTGGAGCCAGACAGACCGGGGTGAGCCAGCGCTCATCCTCGACCGTCGGCGCACGTGCGAAACGCGCCCGCATTCAGGTTTGCGGGACGGTGGACCGGAGGAGGCGACCTTGACGACACCCGCGGTTCTGGCGCTCGAGGACGGCACCGTGTTTCGTGGCGTTTCCATCGGTGCCGCGGGCACCGCGACCGGCGAGGTCGTCTTCAACACCGCCATGACGGGCTACCAGGAGATCCTCACCGATCCGTCCTACTCCCGTCAGATCGTCACCCTGACCTATCCGCACATCGGCAACACCGGCACGAACCCCGACGACCTCGAATCGAACACGATTCATGCGGCTGGCCTCGTGGTCCGCGACCTGCCGTTGCTGCACTCGAGCTGGCGGGCGACCGAGTCGCTGCCGGAGTTCCTGGTGCGTGGCGGCGTAGTCGCGATCGCGGAGATCGACACGCGCAAGCTGACGCGCATCCTTCGGGAGAAGGGTGCGCAGGCCGGGTGCATCGCGAGCGGGGAGGCGGCCTCCCGTCCCGATCTGGCACGCGAGGCGGCGCGTCGCTTTCCGGGACTCAAGGGCATGGACCTCGCCAAGGTGGTGTCGGTCCGGCGGCCGTACCAGTGGAACGAAGGCACCAACTGGGCGCTGGAGCGCGGGCCCCGGCGTCGCCCGGGGCAGCGGCTGCACGTCGTCGCCTATGACTTCGGCATCAAGCGCAACATCCTGCGCCTGCTGGCCGACCACGGCTGCCGCATGACCGTCGTTCCGGCGCAGACGCCTGCCGATGAGGTGCTCGGGCTCGACCCGGACGGCGTGTTCCTTTCCAACGGGCCCGGCGATCCGGAGCCGTGCGATTACGCGATCGCCGCGATCCGGCAGTACCTCGAGTCGGGTGTGCCGCTGTTCGGCATCTGCCTCGGGCACCAGTTGCTCGGGCTGGCGAGTGGTGCGCGAACCGTGAAGATGAAATTCGGCCATCACGGCGCGAATCACCCGGTCATCGACCTCGAATCGGGACGCGTATTCATCTCGAGCCAGAATCACGGGTTCGCCGTGGACGAGACCACGCTGCCGCCAAACGTCCGGGCCACGCACCGCTCGCTGTTCGACGGCTCGTTGCAGGGCATCGCCTGCACCGACCGGCCCGCCTTCGGATTCCAGGGCCACCCGGAGGCGAGCCCGGGGCCCCGCGACCTCGCGCCGCTGTTCTCGCGGTTCGTGGAGACCATGCTGCGCAAGGGCGCGATGCCCGTTCGGCAGCCGGCCTGACCCCGGAACGCACGCTGCCATGCCCAAGCGCACAGACCTCCAGAGCATCCTGATCATCGGCGCCGGCCCGATCGTGATCGGCCAGGCCTGCGAGTTCGACTATTCCGGGGCACAGGCCTGCAAGGCGCTGCGCGAGGAGGGCTACCGGGTCATCCTGGTGAACTCCAACCCGGCCACGATCATGACCGACCCCGAGATGGCGGACGCCACCTACATCGAGCCGGTCAACTGGCGAACGGTCGCGCGCATCATCGAGAAGGAGCGCCCCGACGCGCTGCTGCCGACGATGGGCGGCCAGACCGCGCTCAACTGCGCGCTCGACCTCGTGCGCGAGGGCGTGCTCGAGAAGTTCGGCGTCGAGCTGATCGCGGCCTCGCGCGAGGCGATCGACATGGCCGAGGACCGCGAGCAGTTCCGAAATGCGATGCGCGACATCGGCCTGGAGTGCCCGCGCTCGCGCGTGGCGCACAGCATGGAGGAGGCGCTCGCCATCCAGGCGGAGATCGGCTTCCCGACGGTCATCCGGCCGTCCTTCACGCTCGGTGGAACGGGCGGCGGCATCGCCTACAACCGCGAAGAGTTCGAGCAGATCGTGGCCCGCGGCCTGGACGCCTCGCCCACCAGCGAGGTGCTGCTCGAGGAGTCGGTGCTCGGCTGGAAAGAATTCGAGATGGAGGTCGTTCGCGACAAGAGCGACAACTGCATCATCATCTGCGCCATCGAGAACCTCGACCCGATGGGCGTGCACACGGGCGACTCGATCACCGTCGCGCCGGCGCAGACGCTGACGGACAAGGAATACCAGATCATGCGCGATGCCTCGATCGCGGTGCTGCGCAAGATCGGGGTGGAATGCGGCGGCTCGAACGTGCAGTTCGCGGTGAGCCCGACCGACGGTCGCCTGCTCGTCATCGAGATGAACCCGCGCGTGTCGCGCTCCTCGGCGCTCGCGTCCAAGGCCACGGGTTTCCCGATCGCCAAGGTCGCCGCGAAGCTCGCGGTCGGCTACACGCTCGACGAACTGCGCAACGAGATCACGGGCGGGGCGACCCCGGCCTCGTTCGAGCCCGCCATCGACTACGTCGTCACCAAGATTCCGCGCTTCACCTTCGAGAAGTTCCCCGGAGCCAACGACCGGCTCACGACGCAGATGAAGTCGGTGGGCGAGGTGATGGCGATTGGACGGACCTTCCAGGAGTCGCTGCAGAAGGCGCTGCGCGGCCTCGAGACCGGCATCGACGGGCTGACGCCGGTGGTGTCGCTGCCGCTCGGCGAGGAGGGCATGCGCGCCCTGCTCGAGGAGCTTCGCATGCCGGGGCCGCACCGCCTGCGCTACGTGGCCGATGCGCTGCGCGCCGGCCTGTCGGCCGAGGAGGTGCACCGCACGTCGCGCATCGACCCGTGGTTCCTCGCCCAGATCGAAGACCTGGTGCGGGAGGAGGGCGTCGTCGCCCGCGAGGGTGCCGCATCGCTCGACGCGGTCCGGCTGCGCACGCTGAAGCGCAAGGGATTCGCCGACAGCCGTCTCGCGAAGCTCAGCGGCACGACGGAGCAGGCGGTCCGCGAGCGCCGTCATGGATTCGGCGTCCGCCCCGTGTTCAAGCGCGTGGATACCTGCGCGGCGGAGTTCGCCACCTCGACCGCCTACATGTACTCGACCTACGAGGAGGAGTGCGAGGCGGCGCCCAGCGACCGGCGAAAGATCGTCATCCTCGGCGGCGGCCCGAACCGCATCGGCCAGGGCATCGAGTTCGATTACTGCTGCGTGCACGCGGCGCTTGCGCTGCGCGAGGACGGCTTCGAGACCATCATGGTCAACTGCAACCCGGAGACGGTGTCGACCGACTACGACACGTCGGACCGGCTGTATTTCGAGCCGCTCACGTTCGAGGACGTGATGGAGGTCCTGCACGTCGAGCAGCCGTTCGGCGTGATCGTGCAGTACGGCGGTCAGACGCCGCTCAAGCTCGCCAAGGCGCTCGGGGCGGCGGGCGTGCCGATCATCGGCACCAGCCCGGACTCGATCGACGTCGCGGAGGACCGCGAGCGCTTCCAGAAGCTCGTGGACCGGCTCGGGCTCCGCCAGCCGCCCAACCGCACGGCCCGCACCGAGGACGAGGCGGTCCGGCTCGCCGCGGAGATCGGCTTCCCGCTGGTGGTCCGCCCCTCCTACGTGCTCGGCGGCCGGGCGATGGAGGTCGTGTTCACCGAGGACGATCTGCGCTCCTACATGACGTACGCCGTACAGGTGTCGAACGACAGCCCGGTGCTGCTCGACCGGTTCCTCGATCTCGCCATCGAGGTCGACGTGGACGCCATCTGCGACGGGCGCGACGTTTACATCGGCGGCATCATGGAGCACGTCGAGCAGGCGGGCGTGCACTCCGGCGACTCGGGCTGCTCGCTGCCGCCCTACAGCCTGAGCCAGGAACTTCAGAGGCAGATCCGCGAGCAGACCCGTCGCCTGGCGCTCGCGCTCGACGTGATCGGCCTCATGAACGTGCAGTTCGCGATCCAGAATGGCGTCGTGTACGTTCTAGAGGTGAACCCCCGCGCCTCCCGCACGGCCCCGTTCGTCTCCAAGGCGACCGGCGTGCCGCTCGCCAAGGCCGCGGCCCGCGTGATGGCGGGCCAGCGGCTCGTCGACCTCGGCCTGATCAAGGAGCGCATCCCGCCGTATTTTTCGGTCAAGGAGGCGGTGTTCCCCTTCGGCAAGTTCCCGGACGCCGATCCGATTCTCGGGCCGGAGATGAAGTCCACCGGCGAGGTGATGGGCACGGGCCGCAGCTTCGGCGAGGCCTACGCCAAGGCCCAGAGTGCCTCCGGCGAGGTGCTGCCGACGCGAGGCGTGTGCCTGATCAGCGTGCGCGACCGCGACAAGCCCGGGGCGGTGAACCTCGCCCGGCTGCTCATTGCGCGCGGCTTCACGATTCTCGCGACTCACGGCACGGCCGACGTGCTCGAGGAAGCCGGCGTGCCGTGCCGGCGGGCCAACAAGGTTCGCGAAGGCCGCCCGCACATCGTCGACATGATCAAGAACGACGAGATCAGCCTGATCGTGAACACGACGGAGGGGAAGCAGGCGATCAACGAATCGCATTCCATCCGCCGCGAGGCGGTGGCGCGCCGGGTGACCTACTACACCACCCTGGCGGGCGCCTTCGCGACCTGCGAGGCCATCGACCACCTCCAGGAGGTCGAAGTCAACCGACTCCAGGATCTTCACATGGAAGTTGAGGCATGAAGCGTAAGCCACTGACCCAGAAAGGAACTGAGAAGCTGAGGGCAGAGCTGCGACGCCTCAAGACCGAGGACCGGCCGCGCGTCATCCAGGCGATTGCCGAGGCCCGGGCGCACGGTGACCTGAGCGAAAACGCCGAGTACCACGCGGCCCGCGAGCAACAGGGTTTCATCGAGGGTCGCATCAAGCAGCTCGAGCACGAGCTGTCACACAGCGAGATCATCGACGTTGCCCACCTGCCGCCCACCTCGCGGGTGGTCTTCGGGGCGACCGTGGACCTCGAGGACCAGGACGACGGGTCCGAGGTGGTCTTCCAGATCGTAGGGGAACTCGAGGCGGACGTCCGCCTGGGACTCATCTCGATCACCTCGCCGATCGCGCGCGCGCTGGTCGGCAAGTCCGCGGGCGACGTGGTGGACGTCGCGGTGCCTGGCGGCACGCGCGCCTTCGAGATCGTGGCGGTGCGGTACGTCTGACCGTTCCCGCGCCCAGGCAACCCTCGCGGGCCCTCAATCCGGGAGCAGGATGCCCGGCTGGTCCGGGTTGCGGCGGTAAAGGAGGGCGACGTGGCCGATGCGCTGCACGAGTTCCGAACCGGTGGAGGAGGCGAGTTCCGCCAGGACGCGGTCGCGCTCGTCGCGGTCACCGACCCGCGCCCGGACCTTAACCAATTCGTGGTCGCGCAGCGCCCGGTCGAGTTCCGCCACCAGGTTGGCGCTGAGGCCGCCTTGGCCGACCAGCACGATCGGGTTGCGGTCGTGGCCGAGCCGGCGGAGATGCTTGCGTTGTGCGTCGGAAAGGGCCATCGGGAGCGAGAGGCGGCGGATGACGGCGGGTAGTTTAGGGCCGAAACGGGTGGCCATGCGAATGCCGGGCCGGCCGGACCCGTTCAAGTGACCAAGCGCACCAAGTCCTCCTCGCGCTGGCTCGCCGAGCACGCCGCCGATCCGTACGTGAAGCGGGCGCACGCCGAGGGCTGGCGGTCGCGCGCCGCGTTCAAGCTCGAGGAGATCCAGCGCTCCGACCGGCTGCTGAAGCCGGCGATGACGGTGGTGGATCTCGGTGCGGCGCCCGGAGGCTGGAGCCAGTACGCGGCCCGGCTGCTCGGCGGTCGCGGTCGTGTCATCGCGCTCGACCTCCTCGAGATGCCGGCCCTTCCGGGCGTCGAATTCATTCAGGGGGACTTCAGCGACGCGGCAACGCTCCAGCAGTTGCGGACTACCCTCGGCGAAACGCGCGTGGACCTTGTGATGTCCGACATGGCCCCCAACATGACAGGCATGGCGGATGTGGACCACGATCGTTCGATGCACCTCGTGGACCTCGCCCTGGAGTTCGCGGAGCAGACCCTGAGCCCGGGCGGCGACCTGCTGATGAAGGTCTTCCAGGGTCGGGACTTCCAGCCGCTGATCGCCCGGCTGCGGCGACGGTTTGAATCCGTGAAATTGCGGAAGCCGAAAGCATCGCGAGCCCGCAGCGCCGAGCTGTACGTTCTGGCACGCGGGTACCGATTGGTGTAGTGTCTTTCACGTTGAAAGCGCGGCTTCGGGCCCCGCCTTCGCCGCATCTCACCCCGAGGTCTTAGGCTTTGAACGATCTGGCTAAAAATGTCGTCCTCTGGATCGTAATCGCCGTCGTGCTGGCGACGGTCGTGAGCAATTTCAGCGCACGTACCGCCGTCTCGCAGGAGATGCCGTATTCAGCGTTCCTCGAGCACGTCGAGAGCGGCTCAGTGGCCCAGGTCACGTTCAGTGGCGACCGCATCACCGGTGTGCGCTCGAGCGGCGAGCAGTTCGTCGTCTACAACCCCGAGACGGACAACTCGGCGCTCATCGGCACGCTGCAGAAGAGCGGGGTGACGTTCAGCGCCGCACCGCCCGAGCGCCAGTCGTTCCTGATGCAGCTGTTCGTCTCCTCGTTCCCGATCCTGCTGTTGATCGGCGTCTGGGTGTACTTCATGCGCCAGATGCAGGGCGGGGCGGGCGGCCGCGGCGCCATGTCGTTCGGCAAGAGCCGGGCGCGGCTGCTCAACGAGGACCAGGTCACCGTCACCTTCGCCGACGTGGCCGGGGTGGACGAGGCCAAGGAGGAGGTCGGCGAGATCGTCGATTTCCTCAAGGACCCGGCCAAGTTCCAGAAGCTCGGCGGCAAGATCCCGCGCGGCGTGCTGATGGTGGGCTCGCCGGGCACGGGCAAGACGCTGCTCGCCAAGGCGATCGCCGGCGAGGCGAAGGTGCCGTTCTTCACCATCTCGGGCTCGGACTTCGTCGAGATGTTCGTGGGCGTCGGCGCTTCCCGCGTGCGCGACATGTTCGACCAGGCGAAGAAGCACGCGCCCTGCATCATCTTCATCGACGAGATCGACGCCGTTGGCCGCCATCGCGGCGCCGGGCTCGGCGGCGGTCACGACGAGCGGGAGCAGACCCTCAACCAGCTGCTCGTCGAGATGGATGGCTTCGAGGGCAACGAGGGCGTGATCGTCATCGCCGCCACCAACCGGCCCGACGTGCTCGACCCGGCGCTGCTGCGCCCGGGCCGCTTCGACCGCCAGGTCGTGGTGCCGCTGCCCGACGTCCGCGGCCGCGAGCAGATCCTCAAGGTCCACATGCGCAAACTGCCGCTCGGCGAGGACGTCAAGCCTTCGGTCATCGCGCGCGGGACCCCCGGTTTCTCCGGTGCCGACCTCGCCAACCTCGTCAACGAGGCCGCGCTGTTCGCAGCGCGCGCGAACAAGCGCACGGTCAACATGGACGAGTTCGATCGCGCCAAGGACAAGATCATCATGGGCGCCGAGCGCCGGTCCATGGTGATGGACGACAACGAAAAGAAGCTGACCGCCTACCACGAGGCCGGGCACGCGATCGTCGGCCTGAACGTCCCGGACCACGATCCGGTCTACAAGGTGACGATCATCCCGCGCGGGCGGGCGCTCGGCGTCACGATGTTCCTGCCGGAGGCGGACCGCTACAGCACCAGCAAGCGGCAGCTGGAGAGCCGCATCGCGACGCTGTTCGGCGGGCGCGTCGCCGAGGAGATCATCTTCGGCGCCGACTACGTCACGACCGGCGCGTCGAACGACATCGAGCGGGCCACCGACATCGCCCGCAGCATGGTCACCAAGTGGGGCCTGTCGGACCGGCTCGGCACCCTGACCTATGCCGAGGAGGACGGCGAGGTGTTCCTCGGTCGCTCAGTCACCCAGCACAAGCAGGTGGGTGAAAAGACGCGCGACGCGATCGACGAGGAGGTGCGCCGCGTGATCGACGACAACTACCGCCGGGCGCGCGAGATCCTCGACCGTGAACTCGACAAGCTGCACCGGATGGCCGAGGCGCTGATCAAGTACGAGACGATCGACGAGCAGCAGATCCGCGACATCATGGACGGACGCGAGCCGCGCCCGCCGGCGGACTGGGAGGATCGCGATGCGCCAAGTGCCGGGGCCCGGCCGCCTCGGGAGCGTCGCGACGGCGAGGCGCCCACGGGGCGACCCGCGCCGCAGCACTGATCCGAACCGCAAGCGCCCGGCCCTGCCGGGCGCTTCGCTTCCGACGTACCCCGATGCAACTCGCCTGCCGCGACCGCCTGCTCGATCTCACCGAGCCGGTGGTCATGGGCGTGCTCAACGTCACCCCGGACTCATTTTCGGACGGCGGGCGTTATGTCGAAACGTCCAGCGCCGTGGCGCGTGGGCTGCGGATGGCGGAGGAGGGAGCAGGCATCGTCGACGTGGGCGGCGAGTCCACCCGGCCGGGCGCCGCGCCGGTCGACGCCCGTGCGGAGCTCGAGCGCGTGCTGCCGGTCATCGAGCAGCTCGCCGCCCGATTGTCCGTGCCCGTCTCCGTGGACACGAGCAAGCCCGAGGTGATGCGCGCCGCAGTCGCGGCCGGGGCCAGCCTGGTTAACGATGTCCGGGCCCTCGAGTCGCCGGGGGCACTCGAGGCCGCAGCGGAGTCCGGCGCGGCGATCTGCCTGATGCACATGCGCGGCAACCCTCGCAGCATGCAGGACGATCCGCGGTACGGTGACGTGATCAGCGAAGTTCGCCGGTACCTCTCCGCGCGATTGGAGGCTTGCCGCCGCGCGGGCATCGGCGCTGGGCGAATCTGCGTCGATCCGGGCATCGGTTTCGGCAAGCGTCCGGAGCACAACCTCGCGCTGCTCGCGGCACTCGATCGGCTCGCCGAACCCGAGATTCCGGTACTGGTCGGCGTGTCACGCAAATCGCTGGTCGGTATCATCACCGGCCGGCCCGCCGGAGAGCGCCTCGCGGGCAGCATCGCCTTCGCGGCGCTCGCCGTGATGCGCGGGGCCGCCATCGTCAGGGCCCATGACGTCGCGGCGACGGTGGATGCAGTCAAGGTGGCGAGCGCGCTCAAGCGCGCCGCACAGGAGGTTGAGGAAGCATGAGCCGGAAGTTCTTTGGCACGGACGGTGTGCGCGGCCGAGTGGGCGAGCACCCAATGACCGTGGAATTCGCCCTGCGGCTCGCCAGCGCCGCGGCGCGTGTGCTCGCGCCCGGGGGCGGGACTGCGCTCGTCGGCAAGGACACGCGACTGTCGGGCTACATGTTCGAGGCGGCGCTCGAGGCCGGCTGCGTCGCGGCCGGCGTGGACGTGAGCCTGATCGGTCCGCTGCCGACGCCCGGCATCGCCTACATGACACAGCATTTCGGCTGCCGCTTCGGTGTGGTGATCAGCGCCTCGCACAACGGGTACGAGGACAACGGCATCAAGTTCTTCGATGCCCGGGGCAGCAAGCTCTCCGACGAGGTCGAGCAACAGATCGAGGCACTGCTCGATGGGCCCGCGCTCACCTGCGAGTCAAACAGGCTCGGGCGAGCGACGCGCGTCGACAAGTCCCGGGTCGAGTACCAGAAGTTCTGCGCGTCGACGGTGCCCGTCGGTACCGACCTGTCCGGGCTCAAGATCGTCATCGACTGCGCGCACGGTGCGGCCTACAAGGTGGCGCCCCGGGTGCTGAGCGACCTCGGCGCGGAAATCATCCCGATCGGCTGCTCGCCCAACGGCCGCAACATCAACCTGCGGTGCGGGTCCACGGCGCCAGAGCTCCTGCAGCTCACCGTGTCCGGCGTGCAGGCTGACGTTGGCATCGCGCTCGACGGAGACGGGGACCGCCTCGTGATGGTGGATCACCTTGGTCGGCTCGTGGACGGCGACCGGCTGCTCTACGTGATTGCCCGCGACCGCCACGCCCTCGGCGAGCTCAAGGGGCCGGTGGTCGGCACGGTGATGAGCAACCTCGGCCTCGAACACGCGCTGCGCGCTGAGGGGATCGAGTTCATGCGTGCCGCGGTCGGCGACCGCTACGTGCTCGAGCTGCTGAGGCGGCACGGCGGGGTACTGGGTGGCGAGACGTCGGGGCACCTGCTGTGCCTCGATCGCACGACGACCGGGGACGGCCTCGTCAGCGCACTGCAGGTGCTGGCCGGCATGAAGCGCACCGGCCGCTCACTTGCGGAGCTGGCGTCAGGAATGCCGCAGTTCCCCCAGGTGATGGTCAACGTGCGCGTGCGCGAGCGGATCGACCCGAGGGATTCGCCTGCGATCCAGGACGCCGTCCGGCGGGTCGAAGCGGCGCTCGGCAGGACCGGCCGCGTGGTACTCCGGGCCTCCGGCACCGAGCCGCTGATCCGAGTCATGGTCGAGGGCGAGGACGAGGCACTGGTGGCACGGCACGCGAACGATCTGGCCGAGACCGTCCGTGGCGCCGTGTGATTCGCCCCGCCAATTGCATTTGAGGGCACCCGCCGCTAACATCGCGCGCCTTTCGCAACTGCCTCCCCGGCCCGTTGCGTCCGCGAGTACCGTCAAGTGAGTCCAATGCGCAAGCCACTGGTCGCTGGAAACTGGAAGATGCACGGCTCGCGGGCCGACAATGCGGACCTCGTTCGCTCGCTGCTCGACCGGCTGCCGGCGCAGGGCGCGGCGGACGTCATGGTGTGCCCACCGTTCGTCTACCTCTCCGAAACCGCCCGACTGCTCAAGGACAGCGACGTTGCGCTCGGCGCACAGACGCTCTGCGCGGAAGCACAGGGGGCGTTCACCGGCGAGACGTCCGGCGCGATGCTCCGCGATGTCGGTTGCCGCTACGTGCTGGTCGGGCATTCCGAGCGGCGGCAGATCTACGGGGAGCACGATGCGCTCGTGGCCCGGAAGTTCGTGGCGGCGCAGGGCAGCGGTCTCGTTCCGGTGCTGTGCGTCGGGGAGACGCTCGAGGAGCGCGAGGGTGGTCGCACCACGGAAGTGGTTTCCCGGCAGCTCGACGCGGTGCTGGCGGTGAGCGGCGTCCGATCGTTCAGTGAGGCGGTGATCGCCTACGAGCCGGTCTGGGCCATCGGCACGGGGCGTAATGCCACACCGGAGCAGGCGCAGGAAGTGCACGCCATGATTCGCGGCCGGGTCGCGGCGCTGGATGTTAAAATAGGCGCTTCGGTGCGGATCCTGTACGGCGGCAGCGTCAAGGCGTCGAACGCGCGGGAACTGTTTGCCATGACGGACATCGACGGCGGCCTTGTCGGCGGAGCGTCGCTCAAGGCCGACGAATTCGCGCAGATCTGCGCGGCTGCGGGTTGATCGAGGAGAGACAGTAAATGACGTGGGTACAGACGCTGGCAGTGGTCCTGCACGTGCTGCTGGCGGGTTCGATCATCGCACTCGTGCTGCTGCAGCGCGGAAAGGGCGCCGACGCGGGCGCCGGCTTCGGCGCGGGAGCGTCGGGCACCGTGTTCGGATCGCGCGGATCGGGTTCCTTCCTTTCGCGTACGACGGCGATCCTGGCGACGTTGTTCTTCGTGACGAGCCTCGGGCTGTCGTACCTCTTCAGCCAGGGCAAGGCGCCGACGAGCGTCGTCGACCGCGTGCAGACGCAGCAGACCGTGCCGGCGGAGAGCGTTCCGGCTGGCCTGCTGCCGAGCGTGCCGGAGAGTGCACCGCCGGCAGCGATCCCGCCGGCCGTCGAGCCTGCGCCCGCGCCGACGGGCGAGTGACCGTAAAAGAGATTCGCGGATGTGGTGGAATTGGTAGACACGCTATCTTGAGGGGGTAGTGCCGTAAGGCGTGAGAGTTCGAGTCTCTCCATCCGCACCATGACGAGAACAGGCGAACCGCTCCGGTTCGCCTGTTTGTTTCTGGCCTTACTGCATCGCAGCAGTCCCTGTTAGAATTCGGTGCTCGTCGGGACTGCTCACCTGGAACGCAATCGAGCCATGCTGGCCGAGTACCTGCCGATCCTCATCTTCCTCGCGGTCGCCGGTGGGCTCGGCGTGCTGCTGCTGTCGCTCGGGTTCCTGTTCGGCCCGCGACGACCCGATACGGAGAAGCTCTCCGCCTACGAGTGCGGGTTCGAGGCGTTCGAGGATTCGCGCATGAAGTTCGACGTGCGCTACTACCTCGTTGCGATCCTGTTCATCGTATTCGACCTCGAGATCGCGTTCCTCTTTCCGTTGGCAGTCGCGCTGGATTCGGTCGGCATCGTGGCCCTCGCGGCCATGGGCGTGTTCCTGCTGGTGCTCGTGGTGGGCTTCATCTACGAGTGGAAGAAGGGAGCCCTGGAATGGGACTAGAGGCCTCCGAGCTTCCGGACCGCGGCTTCGTCACGACGACGGTCGACGCGGTCATGAACTGGGCCCGTACGGGCTCCATGTGGCCGATGACTTTCGGCCTCGCCTGTTGCGCCGTCGAGATGATGCACGCCGGTGCGGCTCGCTACGACCTCGATCGCTTCGGTATCGTGTTCCGGCCGAGCCCGCGCCAGTCCGACGTGATGATCGTGGCGGGCACGCTGGTCAACAAGATGGCCCCCGCGCTGCGCAAGGTCTACGACCAGATGCCGGAGCCGCGCTGGGTGATCTCGATGGGCTCGTGTGCGAACGGCGGCGGCTACTACCACTACTCCTATGCGGTCGTGCGTGGCTGTGACCGCATCGTGCCGGTCGACGTCTACGTGCCCGGGTGCCCGCCGACGGCGGAGGCGCTGCTCTACGGCCTCCTGCAGCTGCAGAAGAAGATTCGCCGGACCCAGACGATCGCCCGCTGAACCAGACCATGAGCGAAGCGCTGGAAAATCTTGCGGTGACGCTGTCGGCGCGCTTCGGAGCAGCGCTCGAGCGCGTCCCGTCGCGCTGCGGGGAACTCACCTTCACGGTGCCCGCGGACAGGCTGGTCGAGACCTGTCTCGCGCTACGCGACGAACCCGAGTGGCGCTTCGAGCAGCTGGTCGACCTCACCGGCGTGGACTACCTCGACTACGGCCGGGTCGAGTGGAACACCGAGTCGGCGACCCGGAGCGGCTTCAGCCGCGGTCGTTCGGTCGGCCACCCTTCGTCCGTCCTCGACGGTGAATCCGGCGCGGGTCCCGGAGCCGGTTCCGGGCGGCGCTTCGCCGTTGCCTACCACCTGCTCTCCGTGGCGCACAACCGGCGGCTGAGGCTGCGGTGCTGGTGCGAGCCCGGCGAGCCGCCGCTGCTCGACTCGGTCGTCGGGGTCTGGAAGGCAGCCGACTGGTACGAGCGCGAGGCCTTCGACCTGTTCGGCATCCTGTTCCGCGGCCACCCGGACCTGCGTCGCATCCTCACCGACTACGGCTTCGTCGGGCACCCGTTCCGCAAGGATTTCCCGCTCATCGGCAACGTCGAGGTCCGCTACGACCCGGAGAAGGGGCGGGTCGTGTACGAGCCCGTCAGCATCGTGCCGCGCACGCTGGTGCCGAGGGTGATCCGCGACGACAACCGTTACGAGCCGGTTCTGAAGGACGCGACGCGCCAGGATGCGGGCCATGGCTGAGATCCGCAGCTACACGATGAACTTCGGTCCGCAGCACCCGGCGGCACACGGCGTTCTGCGCCTCGTCCTCGAGATGGACGGCGAGGTCGTGCAGAAGGCCGACCCGCACATCGGGCTGCTGCACCGGGCCACCGAGAAGCTCGCCGAGTCGAAGCCCTTCAACCAGTCCATCGGCTACATGGACCGGCTCGACTACGTCTCGATGATGTGCAACGAGCACGCCTACGTGATGGCCATCGAGAAGCTGCTCGGGGTGGAGGTGCCGCTTCGGGCCCAATACATCCGCGTCATGTTCGACGAGATCACGCGCGTCCTCAACCACCTGATGTGGCTCGGCGCACACGGGCTCGACATCGGCGCGATGACGGTGTTCCTGTACTGCTTCCGCGAGCGCGAGGACCTGATGGACTGCTACGAGGCGGTCTCGGGCACGCGCATGCACGCGACCTACTACCGGCCGGGCGGCGTGTACCGCGACCTGCCGCAATCGATGCCGAAGTACCAGGCGTCGCGCTTCCGCAGCGAGAAGGACGTCGCGCGCCTCAACGACAAGCGCACCGGGACACTGCTCGACTTCATCGAGGATTTCACGGCGCGCTTTCCGGCTTGCGTGGACGAGTACGAGACGCTGCTGACCGACAACCGCATCTGGAAGCAGCGCACGGTGAACATCGGCGTGGTGACCCCCGAGCGGGCGCTGAACCTCGGGTTCACGGGCCCGATGCTGCGCGGCTCGGGCGTGGAGTGGGACCTTCGCAAGAAGCAGCCTTACGACGTGTACGGGCGGATGGACTTCGACATTCCGGTGGGCGTGAACGGCGACTGCTACGACCGCTACCTGGTGCGCGTCGAGGAGATGCGCCAGTCGAACCGCATCATCAGGCAGTGCGTGGACTGGCTGCGCAGCAACCCGGGCCCGGTGATGGTCGGCGATCACAAGGTGGTACCGCCGACGCGGGAGCAGATGAAGGACGACATGGAGTCGCTGATCCACCACTTCAAACTGTTCACCGAGGGCTATTGCGTGCCGGCAGGCGAGGCCTACGCCGCGGTCGAGGCGCCCAAGGGCGAGTTCGGCATCTACCTCATCTCGGACGGGGCCAACAAACCCTACCGGCTGAAGTGCCGCGCACCTGGATTCCCGCACCTCGCGGCGCTCGAGGAGATGGTGAGCGGGCACATGCTGGCCGACGTCGTGGCCGTCATCGGCACGGCGGACATCGTGTTCGGGGAGATCGACCGGTGACGCACGCGGATCAAGGCGAGATCGTGGGCGGGTTGTCGAAGCACGTGCGCGACGAGATCGACCTGTGGGTGGCGAAGTTCCCGCCGGAGCGCAGGCGCTCCGCGGTGATCTCGGCGCTGCACGCCGTTCAGCACGAGCAGGGCTTCCTCTCGCAGGCATCCATGGACGCGGTGGCGGCCTACCTCGGGCTGCCGGCCATCCAGGTGTACGAGGTCGCGAGCTTCTACTCGATGTTCGAGACCCGTCCCTGCGGCCGTCACCACGTCTCGGTGTGCACCAACATCTCCTGCATGCTCTGCGGCGGCGAGGAACTGCTGGCGCACGTCGAGAAACGGCTCGGCATCCGCGTCGGCGAGAGCACGCCCGACGGGCGGTTCTTCCTCAAGTCGGAGGAGGAGTGCCTCGCGGCCTGCAACGGCGCGCCGATGATGATGGTCGACCACGTGTACTACGAGAACCTGACGCCCGAGAAGGTCGACAGGATCCTGGACGAGCACAAGTAGGGCACCGCCGTGACCGACTGGACCGACCGCATGAACCTCGTGTGCTTCGAGCCCCTGAAGCACGAGCGGCCGTGGGAGATCGGTACCTACGAGAAGATCGGCGGTTACGAGGCGTGGCGCAGGATCCTTACCGAGCAGATGCCGCGCGAGCAGGTCATCGAGATGGTCAAGGCCTCCGGCCTGCGCGGCCGCGGCGGCGCCGGCTTCCCGACGGGCCTCAAGTGGTCGTTCATGCCACGCAACGCACCGATGCAGAAGTACGTCGTCTGCAACTCGGACGAGAGCGAGCCCGGCACCTGCCACGACCGGGACATCCTGCGCTACAACCCGCACGCGCTGATCGAGGGCATGGCGATCGGCGGGTACGCGATGGGTGCGACGGTCGGCTACAACTACATCCGCGGCGAGTTCATGGCCGAGCCCGTGCCCCGCTTCGAGGCAGCGCTCAAGGAAGCCTATGCCGCGGGCCTCCTCGGCCGGAACCTGCTCGGCTCGGGCGTGGATTTCGACCTGTACACCTTCGTAGGCGCCGGCGCCTACATCTGCGGCGAGGAAACCGCGCTGCTCGAGTCGCTCGAGGGGAAGCAGGGCAAGCCTCGCTTCAAGCCGCCGTTCCCCGCGAATTACGGGCTCTACGGCAAGCCCACCACGATCAACAACGCGCAGAGCTTCGCCTCGGTCCCGACGATCCTGCGCAAGGGCCCGGAGTGGTTCGCCGGCCTGGGCCCCGCGAACTCGGGTGGCACCGTGATCTTCTCGGTCTCCGGCCACGTCGAGAAGCCGGGCAACTACGAAGTGCCGCTCGGCATCCCGTTCCGCGACCTGCTCGAGATTGCCGGCGGCGTGCGCGGCGGACGCAAGTTGAAGGCCGTGATCCCGGGCGGCTCGTCGGTGCCGGTGGTGCCGGGCGAGGTGATGCTCGCCGCCAACATGGACTACGACTCGCTCAAGAAAGCGGGTTCGGCGATCGGTTCGGCAGCCGTCATCGTCATGGACGACACCACCGACATGGTGCGCGTGCTCGAGCGCCTCTCGCGGTTCTACTACATGGAGTCCTGCGGACAGTGCACGCCCTGCCGCGAGGGCACGGGCTGGCTGAACCGCACGCTGAAGCGGATCCTCTCCGGCCAGGGGCGCCGCGAGGACATCGACATGCTGGTCAGCGTCGCCAACAACATCGAGGGCCACACGATCTGCGCGCTCGGCGACGCGGCGGCGTGGCCGGTGCAGAGCTTCGTGAAGCACTTCCGGCAGGAGTTCGAGCACTACGTCGAGCACGGCTGCAGCCTCGTCGAGGCGCACGGAGAGGCGGCGTGACGGCATGAGCGAAGAACTGGTCAACATCGAGGTCGACGGCCTGCCGGTCAAGGCGCCGAAGGGCGCCATGATCATCCAGGCCACGGACGCGCACGGCGCGTACGTGCCGCGCTTCTGCTACCACGACAAGCTCTCCATCGCGGCCAACTGCCGCATGTGCCTCGTCGAGGTCGAGAAGGCTCCGAAGCCGATGCCGGCCTGCGCCACGCCCGTCTCCGAGGGCATGAAGATCTTCACCCGGTCGCCCAAGGCCATCGCGGCCCAGAAGGCGACCATGGAATTCCTGCTGATCAACCACCCGCTCGACTGCCCGATCTGCGACCAGGGCGGCGAATGCGAGCTGCAGGACCTCGCGATGGGCTACGGCCGCGACATCGCCCGCTACAGCGAGCGCAAGCGCGTGGTCCAGGACCAGGACCTCGGGCCGCTCGTGTCCACCGACATGACGCGCTGCATCCACTGCACCCGCTGCGTGCGTTTCGGCCAGGAGATTGCCGGGTTCCCCGAACTCGGCACGCTGGGCCGGGGTGACCGGATGCAGATCTCGACCTACATCGAGAAGAGCGTGGATCACGAGTTGTCGGGCAACATCATCGACCTCTGCCCGGTTGGCGCCCTGAACAACAAGCCGTATCGGTACCGCGCGCGCGCCTGGGAAATGACCCAGCACCCGCTGGTCTCGCCACACGACTGCGTCGGCACGAACCTCTTCGGCCACGTGCTGCGCGGGCGCCTCATGCGCGTCGTTCCGCGCGCGAACGAGGAGGTCAACGAGACCTGGATCGCAGACCGGGACCGCTTCAGCTGCGAGGGCCTCTATTCGGAGGATCGCGCGCTGAAACCGATGGTGAAGGAGGCCGGCGTCTGGCGGGAGGTCGACTGGGAAGCCGCGCTGGAGACGGCTGCCCGCGGCCTGCAGCGGGTCGTGCGCGAGCACGGCGCGAGCCAGATCGGTGTGCTCGTCTCGCCGACGGCGACCGTCGAGGAGGCCTACCTCGCGGCGCGAATGGCGCGCGGTCTCGGCTCGGAGAACGTGGACCATCGCCTGCGCCGGCAGGATTTCCGCGACCAGGCCGGCGATCCGAGCGCACCGACGCTCGGCTGCAGCATCGCCGAACTCGAGCGTGCCGCGGCCGTGCTGCTCGTGGGTTCTGACGTGCGCCGTGAGGTGCCGATCATCGCGCACCGCATCCGCATGGGCGCCGTGCGGCGTGGGACCCGGGTCGCATTCGTCAATCCGCGGCCGGTGGACGTGCTGTTCCCGGTGGACGCCAGCCTCACGAGCAACGGCCACGGCATGGCCCAGCACCTCGCCGCGATCCTCGCGGCCGCGTCGCGAGCGGCTGGCCGCGAGCCGCCGACGCGCACGGTCGCCGCGCTCGAGGGAATCGACGCAGGAGCGGAACACGAGCGCATCGCCGCCATGCTCGCGCAGGGCGGACTACGGTTGATCCTGCTCGGCGCACTCGCCGAGCGGCACGCCTCATACTCGGAGATCCGTGCGTTGGCCGCGGCGTTGGCCGAAGTCACCGGAGCGCGCCTCGGGTACCTGCCGGATGGCGCCAACGCCGTGGGCGCCTCGCTGGCGGGGGCGACGCCGCACCGCGGCCCCGCTGGCCGAGCCGTCGCCCGGCCCGGGCTGTCGGCGGCCGACATGATCGATGCGCGGTTGCGCGGCTACGTATTCATCGGGGGTGTGGAGGCGGTTGACCTCGCGCCATCGTCCGCCGCCGCGACGGCCCCGCAGGGCGCCGACTGCGTCGTGTCGCTCACGCCTTACGCTGGCGTCGAGCAGTTGGCGATTTCCACCGTGATCCTGCCGGTGGCGGCCTTCGCGGAGACCTCCGGAACCTGGGTTAACGTCGAGGGTCGGTGGCAGAGCGTCCCGGGCGCCGCACGGCCACCGGGCGAAGCGCGGCCCGCCTGGAAGGTGTTGCGTGTGCTCGGCAACCTGCTCGGCCTGGCGGGCTTCGAGTACCTGAGCTCCGAGGACGTGCGCGACGAACTGCGACGCGAACTCGGCGAGTACGCGACCGAAGGCGGATCGAACGCGTTCGTGCCGGGCCGCCTCGCCTCGCTCGACGTGACGCGCGAGGTGGGTCTGTACGAGGTCGATGCCGTGGTCAGGCGTTCACCGCCGTTGCAGCGGACGCGCGAGGCGCAAGGCGACCTCCAGGGTAGCGGGTCGTGATGGACGTCATCGCCAGCACTTGGGCTGCGTGGCCGGACTGGCTGCGACTCACGCTCACGACCCTCGGGCAGATCCTGGCCGTCACGATCGTCGTGATCCTCTGCGTCGCCTACCTGACGCTTGCCGAGCGCAAGGTGATCGGCTACATGCAGGTGCGCATCGGCCCGAACCGGGTGGGTCCGAAGGGACTCCTGCAACCATTCGCCGACGTCCTGAAGCTGCTCATCAAGGAAGTGGTCGTGCCGTCGCGCTCGAACCGCTTCCTGTTCGTCGTGGCGCCGCTGCTGGCATTGACGCCGGCCTTCGCAGCCTGGGCGGTGATCTCGCTGTGGCCGGGCTTTTCGATCGCCAACGTGGACGCCGGCGTCCTGTACATACTGGCGCTGGCGGGCTTCGGCGCCTACGGCATCATCCTCGCCGGCTGGGCGACCAACTCCAAGTATGCGTTCCTCGGTGCGATGCGTTCCGCCGCCCAGATCGTCGCCTACGAGATCGCCATGGGCTTCGCGCTGGTGGGCGTGGTGATGGCCGCCGGTACGCTCAACATCGGCCGGATCGTCGAGGCGCAGTCCGGCGGGCCGCTCTCCTGGTATTGGCTGTGGCTCTTCCCGCTGTTCCTCGTGTATTTCATCTCGGGCGTGGCGGAGACCAACCGCGCTCCCTTCGACGTCGCCGAGGGCGAGTCGGAGATCGTGGCCGGATTCCACGTCGAGTATTCCGGCATCGCGTTCGCGCTGTTCTTCCTGACGGAGTACGCGAACATGATCCTGATCGCGGCGCTGACCGCGACCTTTTTCTTCGGCGGCTGGCTGTCGCCGTTCGAAGGCTACCCGGTGCTCGGCGGCACCGTCCTCGCGGCGCCCGGCCTGCATTGGCTGGTGCTCAAGATCGCTTTCTTCCTGTTCTGCTTCCTGTGGTTCCGCGCGACTTTCCCTCGTTACCGCTACGACCAGATCATGCGGCTCGGCTGGAAGGTGTTCATCCCGGTGACCCTCGTCTGGTTGTGCGTCGAGGCCGTGATGTGGATCTACAAGATCGG
>Ga0209391_10000106_pt1 | contig 30829 bp, 23 predicted proteins | sample PPLLak3March2015_FD_187246 | JGI IMG/M metagenome (GOLD analysis project Ga0209391, IMG submission 187246) | Freshwater sediment microbial communities from Prairie Pothole Lake near Jamestown, North Dakota, USA - PPLs Lake P7 Core (1) Depth... | ecosystem: Environmental > Aquatic > Freshwater >...
TCAATACTCATATCTCATATCTCAATACTAATTTTTCCTGGTTCCTGTTTCCTTTTCTCAAATCTCATATCTCAATACTAATATCTAATTACTCAATACTTTTTTTCTAAGATTCCTCCGTTCTTATATCCTTAATATTGAGCTGCAAACTGCTTATCCCGTTCCAGACATTTTCTTCAACGGTAAAAACAGCGCTAAAAACCTTGCCATTGTGTATGAGCTCGTATTTATTACCCAAACCAAAGCCAATCGCATTATAGGTGTTGGTATCGGTTCCGTTAATAATGTTCAATTTCAAATGGCTTCCATCTCCTCCTACTTTTCGTCCATAACCATTGTCTACAAGACCGGTAGCCAGAAATACAGGTTTCATGTTTTCAGGACCGAAGGGTTCAAACTGCTTTAATATCCTTAAAAACTTTGGATTGAGATCGCGCAGGTCTATCTGCATATCGACATCAATTTGTGGAAACAACATTTCTTCAGTAATCGACTCTTTTACTACCTCTTCAAATCTCTTTTTGAATTTTTGATAATTTTCAGGCAGTACGGTTAGACCTGCGGCGTATTTATGTCCTCCAAACTGAACCAGATACTCACTGCATTGCTCCAGGGCCTCGTAAAGGTCAAAGCCAAAAACAGACCGTGCCGAAGCTGCCAGTTTATCATGGCTTTTCGTAAAAACCAGTGTTGGCCTGTAGTAGGTTTCTATCAGTCTGGATGCTGCAATACCTATAACCCCTTTGTGCCAGTCTTCCCGGTAAACCACCGATGTATAATTGCCTTCTTCCCTGTTTTCTGTTATCTGTAACAAGGCCTCTTCTTCAATAAGTTTATCGGCTACTTTCCGGTCGGAGTTGTATATTTCTATTTCAGAGGCTATATCTTTTGCCTTTTCAGCATCTTCTTCCATCAGCAATGAAACGGCATACTGACCGTGTTTCATTCTGCCTGCTGCATTGATTCTCGGGGCTATAACAAAAACCACATCTGTAATGTTCAGTTTGTCTTTTTTGATCTGCCGGGTAATTGCCTGAATCCCGCATCTCGGATGGCTGTTGATAACCTCTAAACCCAAACTTGCCAGCACCCGGTTCTCTCCGGTTATTGGCACAATATCAGCCGCAATGGCTGTGGCAACCAGGTCTAAATAATGAACAAGGGATTCTGCAGATTCCCCTTTTTGCTGTGCAAGGGCCTGGATCAGTTTAAATCCAATCCCGCAGCCACAAAGTTCTTTATAGGGATAAGTGCAATCTCTTCTCTTGGGATCCAGCACCGCAACGGCCTCAGGCAGCACTTCTCCGGGTAAATGGTGGTCGCAGATTATAAAATCTATCCCTTTTTCATAGGCATATAACACTTTATCATTGGCCTTGATGCCACAGTCGAGTGCAATGATCAGTGACATCTCATTGTCCACGGCAAAGTCTATACCCTGAAAAGAAATTCCGTATCCTTCGGCATACCGGTCCGGAATATAGGTAGCCACATTGGGATAATCCCTAAGTAAGTAGGATGCAACCAAAGAAACAGCTGTTGTCCCGTCAACATCGTAATCCCCGTAAACCAAAATATTTTCCTCATTTTCAACAGCTTTCAGCATTCTTTTTACAGCCTTATCCATGTCTTTCATCAGATACGGGTCGTGCAGGTCTTTCAGTTCAGGCCTGAAAAACCTCCTGGCCTCAGCAAAATCATGGATACCTCTCAGCACAAGTAATTTTGCCAGATTTTCATCTATCTGCAGATCATGCGACAGCCGTGCTACTGTTTGTTTATCCGGTTCTTGTTTAACAATCCAATTCATTCTTTTCTTTTAGTAAAGTATTTCTTGTATTAATATATAAATATTTCAGAGGTAAACAATACCCAAAAAAATATAAAAAAATATCTTACAATTCGCGCAACTTTTTGCGAAAAAATCATCTTCTTATCAAATAATATGTTCTTTTCATCAAAAGAAAAGGCTGTTTTTTGCATTTTCTTGCATCTTTTTAAGTAACTTTATTTTATTTTATATATATTCGCTTACCAATGAATACTAACTCAATTATTAACCCAAAATTAAACAGATTATGAGACAAAAGTACCTGTTCTCTCTACTGGTTCTTTTAATTTCTGCCACGCAATTTATTTTTGCCCAGGAATTAAGTGTGTCCGGTAAAGTAGTGGATGCCGCCGGAGCGGCTCTGCCCGGAGTAAACGTGCTGGTCAAGGGGACCAACAACGGAACCTCAACCGATTTTGATGGTAATTATACCATCGGTGTCGCAAAAGGTGAGGTGCTCGTTTTTACATTTGTGGGATTTGCAAAACAGGAAGTTGCTGTTACGGGACCCTCATTGAATGTGATGATGAGCGAAGATTCAGGCCAGCTTGAAGAAGTGGTAATAACCGCTTTTGGTATTGAAAAACAAACCAAAGAACTCGGTTATTCCGTTTCCCAGGTAAAAACGGAAGATCTGGATCTTTCCGGCCAGACCAACGCTTTGAATGCCCTGCAGGGCAGGGTTGCCGGTTTAACAATCACCCAAACATCGGGTGGTGCCGGAGCAGGAGCCGATATCCTGATCAGGGGTATCTCCTCGGTAGCACCCGGAAGAGACAACCAGCCTTTGATCATTGTTGACGGACTTCCTGTTAATAATGACACTTTTACCGGTAACGTATTGCCCTCAGCCGGTTCCAATGCCGATAACAGCAGCCAGCAATATGGTTTTACAAGCCGGGCGGGCGACTTAAACCCGGATGATATTGAGTCATATAACGTTTTGAAAGGTGCTGCAGCAACCGCATTATACGGTGTTAGAGCTGCTAACGGAGCTATCATCATCACAACTAAAAAGGGAAAAGAAGGCCGTGCCAAATTTAGTTTTACAGCCTCAACCACCTTTAAAAATGTAAATACCACACCCGAATATCAAAAACTTTACAGAGAAGGTTTTGGAGTGACAAAACCGGGAGGACAGCCTTTTGAAACCATAGCCCAACCCAGGCAACTGTACACGCCTGAAACAGCAACAGGATTTACAAGGGTGAACAGCGGAACCATTTTCTATAACTGGGGACCTCTATTGTCAGATGATACTTATACCAATACAAATGGTACCATAGTTGATCTGAGCGGGGACAAATTCTATGACCCGATGGATTTATATAAAACGGGAATAAATACCCTCATCAATTTTAACGTAGCAGGCGCTACCGAAAAAATGGAATATTTTTTCTCTGTAGGTCGTCAGAATGAAGAAAGTACCATTCCAAACTCAGACTTCGACAAAACTACGGTTCGTTTTAACGCGGGTTACCTGATCAGCGATAAGTTAAAAATTGGTTCTTCTATCAGTTATGCCAATTCAGGAGGCCGCAGAGCCAATGGTGGCGACAAATCTGTTTCGAGTTCTCTCGCTTATTTTTCCTGGTCCTACCCTGTAAATGATTACAAAAATGCCAATGGATCTGAGCGCGATTATTCTTTGGGTATCATTGACAACCCCAGATATTACGCCGAAACAAGTAGTTTTGAAGACGACGTGAACCGTTGGATCGGCAATGTTACACTAAGCTGGGTTCCGGCAGCCTGGATGAATGTAAATTATTCAGCCCAGATAGATAACTATTCCGATCAGCGCGATCGTTTTGTCTCTGCTGACCTCGACTCGGGCTCTCAGGTTGGAGGTTTTGTAATAAATGAAAATATCAATTATTTAGGTTTGGATTCCAACCTTTTGGTAACCTTTACCCACAGTTTCAGCGATAAATTTTCTACTTCACTTCTGCTGGGTAACCAAATCTCTGACAGAGACAGGGATTATGACAGGATGTATGGTGAAAAATTGAATATCCCCTATTACAATCATATCAGTAATACTACCATAAGAGACAATTCCAATGCCGTGAATCACGAAAGGAACGTTGGTTTGTTCGGTGAATTAAAACTGGAATACGATGACAAATTATTCCTTTCAGTCACCGGAAGAAATGACTGGCTGTCAACCTTACCTGAAGATAATAATTCTTTCTTTTACCCTTCTGTAAGCGCCTCTTATATTTTCACGGAAGACCTGTTCGCGGACAGTGATTTCTTCTCTTTCGGAAAGTTGCGGGCTTCTTATGCTGAAGTAGGTAACGGCCCGGGATTTGCTGAAACTGGACAATACATCTATCCTGCCAATAATTTCCCTTTTGGTGGTGTTGGAGGATACGCAACTTCTACCCTGGCAGGAAATTCAAACCTGAAACCGGAGCGGTCAAAATCATGGGAAGTCGGAGCTGATTTTCGTTTCTTTAAAAACAGACTTCGATTTGATTATGCCTATTATACAACCGCTGTAAGCGATCAGATCTTCAGAACCACTGTACCCAGATCGACAGGAATTGCAACTTATGTGACCAATGCAGGCGATTACGAAACCTGGGGACATGAATTGATGATAGCCGGAGATCTTATTAAAAACGACAATTGGACCTGGGAACTTATTTATAACTTCTCAACCAACGAAGGTGAAGTAACCGATCTTCCGGATGATATTGATAACATTACCTACGCATCAGACCTGGGGCCTGAAATTTTCTCACGTGTTAAAGAAGGAGATAAGATGGGCACCATGTACGGTTATAAGTACCGCAGGGAAAATGATGGTCAACTGTTTATCGGAGCTGATGGTTACCCGACTATCGATACCCGTGATGGATATGTTGTTATAGGTAATGCTTTTCCCGATTTTATTACCTCACTGGGAAGTAATCTGCGCTGGAAAAATTTCTCTTTCAATTTCCTTGTTGAATGGAAAGAAGGGGGTGATAAATACGACTGGACCAGAAGGCAAATGTTGAGGCAGGGAACCAGTATAGATACTGAATTCCGTGTGCGCACAGCAGATTATGTTTTTGAAGGCGTAATGGCCGACCCTGGCAATTCTGATAATTTTATTCCAAACACGAACCCTGCAAACCGCGGCGTAGATGAAGACTATTACAGAAGCTGGAGCAGGTACACCGGAGCTGCGGAAGTGATCCTGCAGGATGCTTCCTGGGTGAAAATACGCAATATTGGTGTTTCTTATGACTTCGCAGGACATTTCCTGAAAAAGTGGAACATCACAAATTTCATACTCACCGCAAGCGCAAATAACCTTTTGCTGTGGACTCCTTATGACGGTTATGATCCTGAAGGAAGTACCTATTCTGCCGGTAGTGGTATTTACGGATTCTCCGGACAAGGTATTCCTTTGACTGAGAACTATAGTTTTGGTATTCAAATCGGTTTTTAAATTTTTAATAAGATGAAAAAAATAATAAAAATAACAAGCCTGTTAGTTGCTATACTGGTTGGACTTGTTGCATGTAATGACGATTACTTCGATGTGAACACGCCGGCAGATTCGGTTGATGTAGATCAACTGGGAATGAAGGACCTGATGGGTCCGGTATTGTACAATACCATGCTTGCACAATACAGTTCTTCAACAGGTTACAGCAATTACAGCCAGTATATTGGCGGTTATGGTTTTACTGCACTTGGCAGAAGCACCTTTTCAGGAACCTGGGATAATGTTTATCTGAGGGTTTTACCCAATGCCAAGATCATCAGACAGAAGGCCATCGATCTCAAAGCCACCAAATACGAGGCTGTTGCCATGATAGTTGAAGCAGCCAATATGGGATTGGTAGCGGATACCTGGGATGCAGTACCTTATTTACAGGCCACCCAGCCATCACTGTACCCAAAACCTGACTTTGATGTGCAGGAAACAGTTTATAACGAGATCTTTAAGCTACTGGATCAGGCAATTGTAAAGCTGGATGGCACCGACGATTCCGGTTATAACCTGGGAAGTGAAGATCTGATCTATGGAGGAAATTACGACAAATGGAAAAGGGCTGCCTATACCCTGAAAGCCCGTTATCAGTTGCACCTCTTAAAAAAAGGCAAAGCAACCACAGCTGATATTCTTTCAAATTTAAGCAAAGGATTTACTTCCAATGCGGATAATTTTGTGATGAAATATCCTACAGACAGATTAAATCCCTGGTATCAGAATACCATCCTCACCAGAAATACCGGGAATTATTTTGAAGCACCCTGTGATCAGCTGATCAGCATGATGAATGGCAAATATTACCCTTTTAAGAGTGGAACTGTTAAAGAGGACCCGCGCTTGCCTGCTATTTTTACGAAGGCCGTTGCTGCCGACCCCTGGAGAGGTGGTGTAAGCGGTGGAACCGGACAGTCATCTGATGGTCAGCCTCTGAATACCTTTTTTAAAGATGGTGGTTACTACACCACATCTACGGCTCCATTGGTATTGATTACTTATGCAGAAGCCTTGTTTATTAAAGCTGAAGCGCATTTCCTGGCAGGAGGTGGAACAACCACAAGTACAGGAACAAATGCCGATGCTTACAATGCATATAAATTGGGTATTGCTGCCAGTATGGCACAAATCGGAGTTTCCGGCACAGCTTATCTTGCTGATACCTCTGTTGACGTTGGTGCTGCAAATCTGATGTTAAATCATATCATGAAAGAGAAATTTATTGCCAATATCCTGAATTCAGAAACCTACAATGACTACAGACGCTATAATTTCTCTTCAAATGTATTCAAAGGATTAAAAGTGAGACTTGGTTCAGAAGCTGAAGATCCTGAATTTGTCGGACAATGGTACAAGAGGGGTGATTACCCTGTTTCCGAAAGAAATGCAAATCCGGATGTGGTTGCTGAATTTGAGGAATCACCCGTAACTCACGTTTGGTGGGCACAATAAATCAACTAATCACTTAATTTTAATAAACCTCAGGAGCTTTGCTTTTGGGGTTTATTTTTTATAAAAGTTCATCGTATCGATATAATTCCATACCCCCGGCGGCAACATAGACCTTATATCTTTTTTCTGCTTTATCGCATTTCGGATAAAGGTTGATGATATTTCAACCACCGGCGCCTCAACCCGGTGAAGCTTGCCTTTTATTGGCATTTGGTCATCCTGAGTTTCACTATATATACGGGGATAGTAATAAACAGCATAATTTTCCAGCAAGGCCTCATAATTCTTCCATTTGTGCAGGGTCTTCAGATTATCTTCCCCCATGATCAGTACAAACTCATGTTCAGGATACTTTTCACTTAGGTAGGCCAGCGTGTTTATGGTATAATTGGGTTGTGGCAGGCCAAACTCGATGTTCGACGCCTTAAGCCGGGGATAATCTTCTGTTGCCTCCTCTACCATTCTGTAACGGTGCAGATCAGGCAAAAGTGATTGTTTGACTTTTAAAGGATTGTGTGGTGTGACTACAAACCATACTTCTCCAAGATCGGTAAATTCAACCATATAACTGCCTATGATCAGATGGCCGATATGAACAGGATTAAACGTGCCGAAAAATAATCCAACCTTCATTTATCTATGTTTTCTTTAAAAAGGTCTCAACCAGTCGTTTTGCCTCTTTTTTTGCTGTTGCGAGATCATCATTGATCAAAATGACATCAAAATCAGTTGCGAATTTGAGTTCTTTCTCTGCTTTGTTCAAACGTTCAAGTATCTTCTCTTCCGTCTCAGTCTTTCTGTTACGTAAACGCTGTTCCATTACTTCTAAAGAAGGAGGCTGAACAAAAATGGCGAGGGTGTTTTCAGGGTACTTGTTCTTAATACGCAAACCACCCACTACATCAATATCAAAAATAACGGCCCTGCCCTCTTTCCAGATCCTTTCAACTTCTTCCTGCAGCGTTCCGTAATAATTGTCTTTATAAACTTCCTCCCATTCCAGAAAATCATTGTTCTTAATGTGTTTCTCAAATGCTTCCTTCGACAAGAAATAATAGTCCCTGCCATGTTCTTCCTGAGCGCGCCTCGGACGGGAAGTAGCCGAAACCGAAAATCCAAGGTTCAACTCTTTCTGCTCCAGGAGATGATGTACAATAGTCGTTTTACCGGAGCCGGACGGTGCGGAGAACACAATCAATTTGCCTTGCTTCGGATTCATATCAGAGGATGTTCAAAAGTTGCTCCTTGATCTTTTCCAGCTCGTCTTTCATTTGCACCACCAGATTCTGCATGGGGGCATAATTGGCTTTAGAACCGATTGTATTGATTTCCCTGCCTATCTCCTGAGAAATAAATCCCAGTTTTTTACCGTTCGAAATAGCTGACTTCAATTCCATTTTAAAATAATCCAAATGGTTGGTCAATCTTATTTTCTCTTCGGTAATGTCAAGTTTTTCCAGGTAATAGATCATCTCCTGCTCAAACCTGTTTTCATCAACAGTTAATTTCAGGTCGGTTATGGCCTTATACAATCTCTCTCTGACTTGCTTTAATCTATCAGCATCTTCCTCCAGTACTTTCTTTAACAAACCTTCTATTGATTCTATTCGGAACAGCAGGTCTTTAGCCAGGTATTTGCCTTCCTCCAGTCTGAATTGTTTCAAATTGGAAATACTGTCCTGTACAGATTCCCAGATCAGATCCCACTCCTTATCATCGAGCTCCTCCCTTTCAGATTTTAATACATCGGGCAGCCTCATGGCTATGGCAAGATAATCCTCATCCTTATTATCATGAATACTCTGTAGTTGCCTGATATAACTCTGCACCAAAGCCTGGTTGATCTTTCCGGTGACCTCATCAGCAGAAACTTCCATATAAATGCTCAAATCGATCTTACCCCTTTCCAGTTCCGAGGAGATCAGCCTTCTCAGGTCATTTTCCTTTTCCCGGTAAAGAGAAGGGATCCTGGTGTTTACATCCAGGTTTTTACTGTTCAGGGATTTAATTTCAATACTGATTTTTTTTGCCGGTAATTGCAGGGTTGATTTGCCAAATCCGGTCATTGATTGTATCATAAAGACTGTTTTAATCAACAAAAATACGCAATTTCTCACAAAGCTGCGTTTGGCTTTCAAATTGCTTCTTTGCTCTTATGATGCCTCTTCTTTTGTTTGACGGGTTACCAGATAAACACCGAAGAAAATCAACAGGGTGGCTGTGATCTTGATCTCATCCAAAGAATCGCTGCCCGCCCAGATGGCATAAAAACTAGCGATGACGGGTTGAAGGTAAATAAAAATGCTCAGGGTGGTTGCCTTAAGTTTTCTGATGGCAAAGATGTTGAATAAGTAAGTGATAAAGGTGAGCACGACAACTACATATAAAATCTTGAGGATGATCTCGCCCGGTAATTCAGACCAGCTGATCTGATTTACTTCTGAAAGTCCAAACGGAATCACCATGAATAAGCCGAACAGATAGATCCACTTCGACAGAGTGATCGGATTGTATTTCTGGGTCAGACTTCGGGTGAGTATGAGATAAAGAGAATAGGATGCCGCATTGATAAAGACCAGAAAATTACCCCAGGCATTGCTGCCCCCGCTGCCGAGCTCCCGCCCGTACAAAATGAGAAGCAGGGCACCGGCCATACCTATTAAAATGCCGAAGATTTTAGATTTTGAGGTTTTTTCGCGAATGAGAAAAGCTGAAAACGACAGTACAAAAATAGGTGTCGTTACCATGATTACAGCTGCACTTATTGGGGTCGTCAGGCTCAGGCCCTTAAAAAAGGTGAGCATGTTCAAAGCTATACCAAATACTGAGGCAAGGAAAATTCTCAGAAAATCCTGAAAATCAATTTTTTCTCTTTGAACAAGCAGTGCGGCAAGCCAAAATAAAACAGTGGTACCCGATACCCGAAGCAGAATAAAGCCATAGGGTTTTACATACTGAGGCATAACATCCTTTGCAATGGTAAATCCGACTCCATAGAAAACGGAGGCCAAAAAAGCCAGAAGAAAAGCAATTTTCCGGGATCCCAATGCTTCAGGTATTTAAAAAACAGAACCACGGAGATTTCCGTGGTTCGATATAAAAATTAAAAATACAATTATACAACAGCATTGTATCTTTTTAAAACTTCATCCCAATTGATCACATTGTAAAAAGCACTGATATAATCCGGGCGTCTGTTCTGATAGTGCAGGTAATAGGCATGCTCCCAAACATCCAGTCCCAAAATAGGTGTTCCTGTGCATCCTGTATTGGGCATCAGGGGATTGTCCTGGTTAGGGGTAGAACAAACTTCCAGCTTACCTCCTTTATGTGCACACAACCAGGCCCAGCCTGAGCCAAACCGGGTAGCAGCAGCCTTGGAGAAAAGTTCCTTAAATCCTTCAAAACCTTTAAATTCATTATCGATGGCAGTAGCCAGTTTTCCTGATGGAGTTCCTCCTCCGTTGGGAGACATTACCTCCCAGAACAAATTGTGGTTGTAAAACCCTCCTCCGTTGTTGCGGACGGCCATATTGGTCATATCCAGTTTGGCGAGAATTTCCTCGATCGTTTTGCCTTCCAGATCGGTGCCTGCAATCGCAGCATTCAGATTGGTAGTATATGCGTTATGATGTTTCGTATGGTGGATCTCCATGGTTCTGGCATCGATATATGGTTCAAGAGCATCATAGGCATAGGGTAATTTGGGCAATTGAAATGACATAATTTTTAGATTTTAGTTGTTATTGTTTTTACTTTACTCAAAGATACACAGAAAAAAACTTTAAAAAACAGGGTATGGCATAGAAAAAAAGAATGGGTTTATTTGTATTATTTATTTACTTCTGCCAGTCTGAGTGTGTGCAAGGCTTTTGCAACCTCGTTATAAGACACGGTCTTTTGTTGAAACTGGAGCGACAACACCTTTTTTTCAGATACATTGGCCTCTAACTGGTTGAGGATATTCATCAAATGCATTTTCATATGCCCCTGCTGAATCCCGGTTGTCGTAAGCGCTTTCAAGGCGGCAAAATTCTGTGCCAGACCGGCTACTGCAACGATTTGCATCAATTCTCTAGCCGAAGGTTGCCCGAGGATCTCCAGCGATAATTTTGCGAGCGGGTGCAATTTGGTTAAACCACCTACCGTTCCCAGGGCCAAAGGAATTTCGATCCAGAAATAAAATACCCCATTTTCAATTCTGGCATCTGTCAGGCTCCTGTATTTTCCGCTTTTTGCAGCATAGGCATGTGCCCCGGCAGCTATCGCCCTGAAATCATTTCCGGTTGCCAAAACTACGGCGTCAATCCCGTTCATGATCCCTTTGTTGTGCGTTACTGCTCTGTAGGGTTCAACCTGCGCTATCCTAACAGCCTGGACAAATTTTTCAGCATAGTAGGCGGGATTTTCATCAAAAAAATCTTCAACAGGACAACTCACTTCTGCCCTGACCAAGCATTCGGGTACATAATTGGACAAAATACTCATCACCACCCTGATCTGCTCATTTTTAAATGTCTCCGCTATCCTTTCGAGGCAGGAATTGATGAAATTCGCCCCCATGCTGTCTATGGTTTCAAAGGTAACATGCAGCTGGTAGTAATGATCGAGCTCCGCGGTCTTATTCATTAATTCAATATCTATTATTCCACCTCCGCGACTGCGCATATTTTCAGTGAGATCATCCGTAGCCCGGATGAGTTTTTCCTTATTTTGATCGAAATAGATCCGGAGATCTTTTTCTTTCCCTTCGAACAAAAAATGCACCTGTCCCACCTTGGTCGTAGAGATTACCCTGGCTTGAAAGCCCCCGCGGGTACTCCAGAATTTTGAAACCAGCGAAGCCGCGGCAACAACCGAACTTTCTTCAATGCTCATGGGTATGGCATAGACCTTGCCGTTGATTACAAAATTGGGTGCTATAGCATAGGGAATCAAAAAATTAGAAACCGTATTTTCTACGAATTCATCGTGCAGATCCTGAAGTTTTTGATCGGTGAGTATATATTGCCTTAAAATCCTGAGTCCGGATTGTTTATCAGTAAAGTAATTTTCCGCCAGCCATTGAATTTTTTGTTCTTTCGTAAATTTTGAAAAACCGGCAACGATCTTCGGCATACCTATCTCTTTAAATTCATACCAAAGATAATCATTAGCTGAGGAATGTGGTCAAATTATAACAAATATCATCTTTCATTCCATATTTTTTACGTAAAATTGGACTGCCTTTTTATAGAAAATTTTTATGGCCAAATCTTTTTTGCTGTTTTTTCTTCTTATTGCAGCCTCCCATGCTCAGCAAAAAATTACCCTTGAAGATATTTATACCAACAACACCTTTGCCACAGAAGGCCTCCCATCATTTCATTTCATGTATAACAGTGATTCTATTATCAGTATGCGTACTGATCAGCATGGAGCTGCTTTACAAAAATACAGTTTTGAAAACCCCGACAGAATTGAAACCATCCTGGACAGCAGGAATCTTGAAGAAATGAACTCTTTTGACAGTTATCAGTTCAGCAGTGATGAATCTAAAATAATCGTCGGCACCCATTCCGAAAAAATATTCCGCCGTTCAAGTCGGGCTGACTTCTATGTATATGACCGCCTTACAAAAAAGCTTTCAAGAATTGCAGCCTACAAAATTCAGGAACCCCTTTTCTCCCCTGACGGATTAAAAGTTGCCTATGCTTTTGAGAATAATTTGTATGTTAAGGATTTGATTTCTGGCAAAGCAACACAAATAACTTCTGACGGAGAAATCAATAAAATCATCAATGGCATTACGGACTGGGTATATGAAGAGGAATTTTATTTTGTGCGCGCATTTGAATGGAATACCGGTTCAGATAAAATTGCATATATCCGGTTTGATGAAAGCGAGGTGCCTCAGTTTGTAATGGATAAGTATGGCAATGAATTATATCCGGGACAAATGGTATTTAAATATCCGAAAGCCGGTGAAAAAAATTCGGAAGTGAGCCTTCATCTTTACGACCTGAAGACTGCCAAAAGCGCAAAAGTTGATCTGGGTAATAACCTGCAGCATTACATCCCGGGAATACAGTGGTCCAATGATCCGAATACCCTGGCAGTGACTACCCTGAACCGCCATCAGAACAATATGAACCTGCTCTTTGTGGACAGTAAAACCCTGAAATCGAGACTGGTGCTCAATGAAAAAGATGCAGCCTATATCAAATTAGCCGATGACCTCACTTTCCTGCACGACAACAGTTATATATGGTCAAGTGAAAGAGACGGGTTTAATCATTTATACCATTACGATAAGACCGGTAAATTAATAAATCAGATCACAAAAGGAAATTGGGAAGTAACCGACTTTTTTGGTTTTAACGGACAGACACAAACGGTTTTCTACCAGTCAACTGAGGAGGGGTCTACAAACAGAGGTCTCTATTCCATCGGTATTACAGGAAATAATAAAAAAAAACTGAGCAAAAATACGGGTACGAACAGCGCTGTTTTTAGCAGCAGCTTTCAGTATTATATCAATACCTTTTCCAGTACAGACAGGCCCTTCGTTTATACTTTAAATGATTCTTCAACAGGAGAGGTAATTAAAGAAATCAAAAATAACGATGCCCTGAAGGCAAAAACCGGTCTTTACCAGGTACCTGTGAAGGAAATTTCTCTATTGCAAACAAAGAACGGGGATTTCAATATGCTCATGATGAAACCAAATGATTTTGACCCTGCCAAAGAATACCCATTGCTCATGTACCAGTATTCGGGACCGGGTTCTCAGTCTGTGAGCAACAGCTGGTATAATCACCGCGATTTTTTTCATGCCACGCTGGTCCAGGAAGGCTTTATTGTTGCTATTGTCGATGGGCGGGGTACCGGATTTAAAGGCAGAGATTTTAAAAAAATGACCTACAAACAACTGGGAAAATATGAGGTTGAAGACCAGATCGAAGCCGCTTTGGTTTTGGGTAAAGAGCCTTTTATTGACGAAGACAGGATAGGTATCTGGGGCGGAAGTTATGGCGGTTATATGAGTTGCCTGGCGATTACAAAAGGTGCAGATGTTTTTGAAATGGCCATAGCCTTGGCTCCTGTCACTTCATGGCGTTATTATGATACGGTATATACAGAACGCTATATGCAGACTCCTCAGGAAAATCCCCTGGGATATGACGAAAATTCACCCCTTAACTTTGCGCATCTGCTGAGGGGAGACTTGCTGATTATTCATGGAACCGGTGACGACAATGTACATGTACAGAATTCCATGCAGATGGCAAATGCACTTATTACAGCAAATAAAGACTTTGAATTCTTCGTTTATCCCGACCGTTCACACGGAATTTCCGAAGGAAAAAATACCCGTGTACATTTGTACAGAAAAATGTCTAAATTTATCCATGAAAGTATCGGAAAAAGTGCGGAACCATGAAAAATTAAACTTTACATACAACCAATTCAATAATTCAAATAAAACATTATTATGACAAACAAAACAATCGAAAAAGGACACCCAAAAGCGCTCAGTACCTTGTTTGCTACTGAAATGTGGGAACGATTCAGTTATTATGGAATGCGCGCATTATTAACCCTGTATCTGACCGCTGAATTGGTTAACGGTGGATTTGGTTTAAGCAGAGAAGAAGCATTATCGCTCTACGCTATCTTTACCGGACTCGTTTATCTGACCCCGATTCTGGGTGGTTATGTATCTGATAAATTCCTGGGTAAACGAAAAACTGTTTACATTGGAGGAATCGTCATGGCCATAGGCCAGGCTTTGCTGGCCGCCAGTGCATTCTTGTCGAGCACACTGGATGTGGAATCCCGTTTGCTTCTCTTTAATTTTGGCTTAGGTGTACTCATCATTGGTAACGGTTTTTTTAAGCCAAATATCTCAACCATAGTAGGGGAGTTTTACGATGACAATGACCCGAGAAAGGATGCTGCTTTCAATATATTCTATATGGGTATCAACCTTGGCGCCATTTTAGGCCCGTTTATTGCCGGTGCTTTGGGAGAAAATGTTGCCTGGGGCTATGGCTATCTGGCTGCTGCTATAGGTATGGTGATTGGTGTACTCTGGCTAAAATCACGTGAAAAAACACTCGAAGACAAAGGCTTGCCTCCAAATACACCGAATAATAAATTTGTACTCGACAGCAAAGACTGGCGCGATATCATTGTGTATTCAATAGGTTTGGTAGTGACTACCTTTGTTGTGGTTTATATATGGAGGTTATTGCCCGAAAGCGTAACATCCATCATTATGTATGTTGGTTTCGCTGCTTTGATCATCGGTTTGGCCTATGTTATTTTTAAGGGTACAAATGGTTCGGCCGAATGGAGCAGAATGATCGTAATTCTGGTACTTGCCTTCTTTAACATTGCCTTCTGGGCCGGTTTTGAGCAGGCCGGTGGAACGATGAATCTATTCGCTAAAGAAAATACCGACAGAATGATTTTTGGCTGGGATGTTCCCGCCACCTGGTTCCAAAATGTGAACCCGCTGGGAATTTTAATCTTTGCTCCTATTTTTTCTGTGTTGTGGTTAAAACTGGATGCGATGAAGATCAACCCAAGAACCCCATTAAAATTTGCCATTGGCTTATTTTTAGGTGCCTTTGCTTTCTGGATCATGACCCAGGCCAGCAACGCTGCAGAAGGAGGAAATTTAGTATCTCCCTGGTGGCTGGTCATCGTGTACGTCGTGCTGACTTTTGGTGAACTGATGCTTTCTCCTATCGGACTATCCATGATCACTAAACTGGCGCCAACAAAACTGGTCTCGGTGGTTATGGGCTTATGGATGGCGAGTTTCGCAGCAGGTAATTATCTTGCCGGTATGCTTGAAAGTATTTTACACAAGTACGATTTTCAATTGTATCCTTTTATCACCATGTTGATGTTAGGCTCGGGAATTTGTTTGTTGCTCCTGTCTCCCTTCCTGAACAAGGCCATGAAAGGTATTCATTAAAAAAATGTCAATAAAATAATTATACTCAAAAAGCTCAGATAAACCCTTATTTGAGCTTTTTATTTAAATATCTCATTATGAAAGCAGATTCCAGTGATTTTTTTAAAACCCAGGTATTAGGTCATCCGGCCGGCCTATTCGTCTTGTTCTTTACCGAAATGTGGGAGCGTTTTTCATTTTATGGAATGCGGGCCTTGTTGGTACTCTTTCTGGTAAGTGCGCTGGGTATAGGTGGCTGGGACTGGCCGAGAGAACACGCACTTGCCCTATATGGAACCTATCTGGCGCTGCTCTACCTCACGCCGATTATTGGAGGTACCCTGGCAGATAAATATTTGGGAAACAGAAAGGCCATTATTATTGGTGCACTGATCATGACCTTCGGCCATGCCAGTATGGCCATTGAAACCCATCCTTTTTTTCTTTATCTCGGCCTGCTTTTGCTTGTGCTGGGTACCGGGTTTTTTAAACCGAACATGACTTCCTTTATTTCAGTTCTCTACAAAGACTTCCCTGAGAAAAAAGATGGAGCCTATACCATTTTTTATATGGGTGTAAATTCTGGTGCTTTTTTAGGGATCATGCTCTGTGGATATCTGGGAGAAGTTTTGGGCTGGAGCTGGGGTTTCGGCCTGGCGGGTATTTTTATGCTGCTTGGCTTACTGCAGTTTACACTGGCGCAGGGTATATTCGGTGAGGTAGGGAAAAAACCGAACAGGGAAAATAAAACTGTCCTTAACGAGAATCTAAAAGAAGTTGAGGATAAACTGAATCCCTTCACGGCAATCGACAGGATACTCATTGCGGTTATCTCGATCGCGGGTCTGCTTTGGATCATCAATGATCCCTTTTCCAAAATTGCAAACCACAATTTACTGAGCTTTGGAGGCACAGATTATTCGGGACTTACCATCCTGATCACCTTGCTGTTATTTGTTTATCTGATCTTTTCAAGAATTGTGCGTTACAGTCCCATTACGCGCGATAAAATGATCGCAATCGTGATCATTGCCTTTTTTATTATTTTCTTTTGGGCCTCATTCGAGCAGGCCGGGGGTTCAATGAGCATCTTCGCAAAAGATTATACCAACCGGGTCATGTCGGGAAGCGATGCCTTTATTTTCAATATCGTTGATATCATCATTACCGTTGTACCCATCGCATTGATTACCTGGGTTTTGTTTTTGTTATTCAAGCAAACCTTTACCAAATACTTGTGGTCGAATTTGATCTTAGGTTTCAGCTTTGTGCTGATCTGGGGCATTATTGCCTGGAAAATATACAATAATTTCAATACCTATTCGTACGAGATCAGTTACCCGACCTATCAGCTGGCAGGTGAATCCGGAGCTGCACCTCAAATCATCACCCGGGAAACAGCAGTACCTGAAAATGTGGTTCCGGGTACCCAAAATACCGTTATCAGGGCTTCAGCAAACCTGATTCCGGATGATAAAATCACCATAATCGATATCGATAAAAAAGGCACAAACTTTAAATACCTCTCCTCCGAAAAAGAAAAATCAATCGGTACAGCTATAACAGCAACCGTGGTCAGCAAAAAAGAGAATGAAATTCAGATCCCGGCCACCTGGTTTCTGATCCTGAATTCACTGTTTATCATCACCTTCGCGCCGCTCTTTTCCAAATGGTGGGAAAGCAAATACAATCCGGCGCCCGCATCAAAATATGCCATTGGCTTGTTCTTATTGGGTATCGGTTTCGCCTTTCTGGCCTTCGGCGCCGGCAGTATTCCCCAGGGAGCAAAAACAGCTTCTGTGAGTATGGTTTGGTTGATTCTGGCCTATCTCTTTCATACACTTGGAGAACTGTGCGTTTCACCGGTAGGGCTTTCGTATGTGAGTAAACTGGTCCCGGCAAGAATGATCGCTTTTATGTTCGGGGTCTGGTATCTGGCCCTTGCCATAGGAAACAAAACATCCGGAAAAATGGGTTCCATGATCGATGAAATAACCGCTAAATACGATATTTCAACCTTCTTTTTAATTTTTACTTTTGTTCCCATCGGTATCGGTATTTTTGCCTTACTGCTTTCGCCGCTGTTAAAAAAATTGATGCACGGCGTTAAATGAGATACTAATGTAACATCATATACGTTATTTCTCCAATTAGGCATTATATTTGCTGTTCAAAAATTTTAGATTAAACAATGATAATGAGTAAGATATATTTTATTGCAGCCTTCCTTTTTGTGAGCATTTCAATCCATGCTCAGGGAACCAAAATTAAATGGATGTCATTAACTGAAGCGGCAAAAGCACAGGAAAAAAATCCGAAAAAAATTATGATGGATGTGTATACCATTTGGTGCGGTCCATGTAAAATGCTTGACCAGAACACCTTCCAGAATCCGGATGTGGTAAAATATGTAAATGAAAATTACTATGCCGTCAAGTTTAATGCGGAAGGCAATGAGGTGATCAAATACCAGGGAAAAGAATTCAAAAATCCTGATTTTGATCCGGATAGTACCGGCAGGAATGCCCAGCATGAACTTTCACAGGCTTTTGGTATTAATTCCTATCCCACCATCATTTTCCTGGATGAAAAGAGCAATCCCATCATGCCTGTAATTGGTTATCAAACACCAAACCAGCTGGAATTGTATTTGAAGTTATTCTATAACAACGACCATCAAAAAATTGAAACTCAGGAAGCCTGGGAGCAATACCAAAGCAAGTTTGAGTTCGAATTCACGGGTAGCTGATCTGCCAATTTCATAGATGTTTTAAAGCGTAAATTGTATACAGCGCTAGCTCAAAATTGATTTACTTTGCATAAAATTAGATTTTGAACTATTTATCTGTTGAAAATATCTCCAAGTCTTTCGGTGAAAGACTCTTATTTGAAAATATCTCATTTGGCATCAGCAAAGATCAGAAAATTGCACTGGTGGCAAAAAACGGCACCGGAAAAACTACTTTACTCAACATTATTGCCGGTGTGGATACACCTGATACCGGTTCTGTTGTTTCGCGTAACGGCTTGAGAATAGCTTATCTTGCTCAGAAAGAATCCCTCAATGAATCCTCCACTATAGAGGAATCTATTCTTGCCTCTGATAATGAAACCTTGAAAATAATTGCTAAATACGAGCATGCCCTGGAAAATCCCGGTGATGAAACCGCTTACCAAAAGGCTTTTGAACTGATGGAGCAACACCAGGCCTGGGACTTTGAAACGCAGTACAAGCAGATTCTGTTCAAATTGAGTTTAACCGAGATCAATACACCTGTAAGTGCCTTGTCCGGTGGACAGAGAAAGCGCTTGTCGCTTGCCATAGCCCTGCTAAACAAACCCGACCTGCTCATTCTTGACGAGCCTACCAACCACCTGGATCTCGATATGATTGAATGGCTGGAAAAGTATCTGCACAAAGAAAACATGACCTTGTTTATGGTAACCCATGACCGTTATTTTCTGGAAAGGGTTTGCAATGACATCATAGAACTTGATGAAGGGAAGCTATTTCGCTACAAGGGCAACTATTCTTACTTTTTACAAAAAAAGGAGGAAAGAGAACTCATGGAACAAACTACCGTTGATAAGGCAAAAAATCTTTTCAACAAAGAGCTGGACTGGATGCGCAGGCAGCCAAAAGCCCGAACTACGAAATCCAAATCGAGAATAGACGATTTTTATGTGATCAAAGAAAAGGCCTCGCAGAGAAGAAAAGACCACAAGGTGCAACTGGAGATCAATATGGAAAGACTCGGTTCCAAGGTGGTAGAGCTTCACAAAATATCCAAATCATTTGGGGAGAATGTATTGCTGAACAAATTTGATTATACTTTTTTAAGGGGTGAAAGAATAGGTGTGATCGGTAAAAACGGAACCGGAAAATCAACTTTTCTAAATATAATTACCGGAGAAGTTCCTGTTGATTCGGGCAAAGTAGTGCTTGGGGAAACGTTGAAATTCGGTTATTACAAACAATCCGGCATTGCAATAAACCCCGGTGAAAAAGTGCTGGAAGTGATTCAGCGTTTTGGCGAATACATTCCGCTGACCAAGGGAAGAAAAATAAGTGCCTCCCAGCTTTTGGAGCGCTTTTTGTTCGACCGCAAAAAACAGTATGACTTTGTTGAAAAACTTTCAGGGGGTGAATTAAAACGCCTGTTTTTGTGTACAGTTCTGATTCAGAATCCGAATTTTCTTATTTTGGATGAACCGACCAATGATCTGGATATCATTACTTCCCAGGTTCTGGAAGATTTTTTACTCGACTTCCCCGGAAATTTGCTGGTGGTCTCGCACGACCGTTATTTTATGGACAAGATCATCGACCATTTGTTCGTCTTTGAAGGGAATGGCCTGATCACGGATTTTCCGGGAAATTATACAGACTACCGCGTTTATGAAGATTCATCTCCTGCAGAACCTGCACGTACTGAAAAAAAGAAAGCAGATGTTCCGGTGCTAAATCAAAGCTTATCGTATTCCGAAAAGAAAGAATACGGCGTTTTGGAAAAAGAGATCGCACAACTGGAAAAGAAAAAAACAGCAATTGAACTTCAGTTTGCAGAAAATTCGCTTGATCAGAATGAGATAGCAAGCTTATCACATACCTTGCAGCAGCTCATGGCTGAAATTGAAAAAAAGGAAAACCGGTGGCTTGAACTTTCGATGAAATCTGAGCAATAATCTGGCGTTCAGGTAACAGAAACGATCTGATCTGCTGTCAAACCCGGTTCCTGCATGAGTCGCAGGTAGACCTGTGCCACCGCCAGGGTATCTCTTTCGCAGTATTCAACGATCCTTTTAAGGTCTTTGTCCTCATAGTACACCTTAGCTACCTGGCTCCCATCTATGTCTTCCTTGGGTGAAGGAATACCGAGAATATTGGTCAGCAAATCAAGAGAGGTATAGTGTTTATTGTCTCCAAACTTCCACAATTCCATGGTGTCAAGATGAGGTACCTCCCAGGGTTTTTTACCGAACAGATTGAGTTTATCAGGAAGTCCCAATCCGTTTATGACCATTCTGCGGGCTATGTACGGATAGTCAAATTCTTTCCCGTTGTGGGCACAGAGCACATGCTGGGGACCGTTAAAATGGCTGTCGAGCAGTTTTTTGAATTCTGTGAGTATGATTTTTTCATCATCACCATAAAATGATTTCGTTCTAAACAACTGAATGTTATTGTTCATGATCAGATTTCCAACGGAAATACAGATGATCTTTCCGAATTCAGCCCAGATGCCTGCGCGTTCATAAAAATCGGCAAGGGGTATTTCTTCTTTTCGCTGATAGGCTGTTTTCTTGTCAAACAGGTTTTTTTTTGTCTCCTCAAGCTGAGAAAACTCAGCAACTTCTGGAACCGTTTCTATATCCAGGAACAGGATGTCCTTCAATTTTATTTTACCCTGCATTTTTTATTTATGAATGAAATATCTGTCTAAAGGTAAACATAAAAAAGCCATCCCAAAAGGAATTTAACCTGTAGGGGATGGCACAGAAAAGAAAAAAAGCTCTTGTTTAGAATTTATAGGCGTAGCCCAAAGTAAAACCCCTTCCCGGAGTAATTTTTGTAAATATTTGATCTTCTGCCTTATATGACTGGTAATGGCTTTCGGCATCATCATCAAGAATGTTTTTAATACCAAAATTGATATTGGAACTTGAATTTTTGCCAAATGACTTTGACATATTAAAATTAAGACTGTGAAAGGGCATGGTATATACATCCGGAACATCTCCGGTTCCTACCACTTCCAGGGTTTCTCCCTGAACATTGTAGAACAAACCTGCCTGCCAGCCATTATCTTCATTGCCATAATTCAGCCCCACATTGATCAAATAGGGCGATTGCCCTTGCAGCTCGCGGGTATCTTCCAGTTCCTCTCCCTCTCGTAAACTAAGTCTTCTCGCCTCAAGTTCATCTTCACCCATCTCTAAAGCAGATTCGATAAGCGAAAAGTTCATATTAAAACTAAGGTCTTTCAAAGATTCCGTGATAAAATTAAAATCTTTTCTGATTTCAAATTCTACACCGTAGACAATGGCGTTTCCTAAATTTAATGGCTTAAACTGATCAGGTGCCGCCAAAAAATAGCTCAATTCGATCGGATCGATAAAATTCTTGAAAAAGCCACTAACAGCGAACATTTGCGCATTGCTTCCAAATCTTTCATAGCGAACATCAAAATTATCGATATAGGTAGGCTGTAAGTCAATATTTCCATTGAATGTTGTACTGGATAAGGGATCAAATATCTGGGTAATCGACGCTTCTTTAAACGAAGGCCTGGCCGTTGTTCTGGCATAGGAGATTCGGGCGTTTGACTCATCATTGACGCTGTATATCAAATTAAGAGAAGGAAATAAATCTGCCTTATCCAATACCTTTTCTTCATCATAAACAACATCTCCAAAATTATTTTGTCCTGTGTAATACAGATCAAATTTTTCAAAACGTAAGCCCAAAATGGATTTTAATTTTTGCGTTATCTGAAATTCCTCTGAAACAAAAGCAGCTGCAACGGTTTGAATGGAGTTATAGGTATTTGCCGGTTCAAAATTCCCCTCTAAATAAGATCCTTTTTTCGTATTTACAGTCCATAAATTTTCATCCAGCAACAAGCCGTCAGCATCACCATAAAGTTGCTGAGCTTGTCCGCCCTGTATCCTGATCCTGTAATTATCAATGCTGAAATCGCGTTCCTTGTAGGTATAAGCTCCCCCAAAAATTAATTTTGCCGGTTTGTTAAACAGCTGGTGTCTTTTTTGAACATTTAAAGTACCTACACCATTTATTTCTTCAAGATTTCTCCAAATCCTTGAAGGATTTCCGGCAGAGCTTGGGCTAATTGTATAAATATCCTCATCCCTCTCATACTTAAAAGGTGCAACCCTTACATCCTTGTCATCAATTCTTGAATAAGTCGGTGAGATCTTCCATTCGGTTACCCAGGAACCGTCATCATTTGCGTGTTTTCCTGAAAGCAAGGCATTCGAAATCTGACTTTGCTTGTATTCCAGATTGTCTTTATAAACCTCTACCGCATCCGCAAAAAGAATTTGCTGATTCAGATACCCGGCTGTTGACAAACCGTTCTGAATATGCATGGCAGTTAATTTGTATTTGCTTTTTGTTGTTTTTAAAGTAAGTCCTGCCAGGCCGCTCCACAAAATATTATTTCTGCCCACATCTCCAACCTGACCTTTCGCGAGGGATAATTCGGTTACCGATTTATCTGCAGATTTTCTGTAATTTCCATTCTCAAAGTCTTCAAAAAATATGTATTCCTCTCTGTAGGACCCTGCTGCCAAAAATCCGAGTTGTTTATCACTGCCCACATTGTACTGATTTCCATAGGTAAAACCCAGGTTTGCATCCATATAACTTTTTTCCCTCTTGGCTTTCATTTCAGGATTAAACTGCTGGGTAACAATGGTCAATAATTGATTGTTTTCTGAGGGACTCGGAATATATTGTTGCCGGCTGATAGGTAAACTTCTCGTGCCGTCATCAAAACCAAGCTTGTCTGTTGAGCTGCCCTCATAAGTTAAAAAATCAGAATTGAAATGCATTTCAGGATTCACCTGAATACCCACTGATACGCTGAATTCTTCTTTTGTCGGCATGTCTTTGGTAACAATATTGACCATCCCTCCGGTAAAATCAGCAGGCAGATCAGCCGTGGAAGATTTTATTACCTGGACATTGTCTAAAATATTTGTCGGAAAAATATCCATTTGCACGGTATTTCTATCCGGATCAAGTCCGGGAATATCTACCCCGTTTAATATAGATTTGGTATATCGGTCACCAAGGCCTCTTACATAAACATATTTTCCTCCCTGAACCGATACTCCAGGCACATTTCTGACCGCATTTACCAGATTACTTGCACCCACTTTTTTAAAGGCCTGGGAAGACATCCCATCGATTAAATTAACCGATTTCTTTTGTACATCCAATAGTGAAGCCTCTGTATTTTCTGCCGTCCTGGCCGTAATTACTACTTCTTGCAGTTGGTTTGATAATGGTCCGATGGAAGCATTAACGATGGTTTCCTTGCCAGCTTTAATGGTCACTTCTGAGATCTCTATTGTTTCATATCCGATAAAGGAAAAAACTATTGTATAAACCCCCGGATCCATTTTAAGGGAGTAAATCCCTTCAAAATCTGTAGTTGTCCCTATTGATGTGCCTTTCACCTGTACATTGGCAAAGGGCAAAACGTCATTGATTTCCTTGTCACTTACTTTTCCTGTTAAATCCCCATTTTGAGCGGTCACATTGTGTATGCTTAAACCCAATAAAATAAGGAACGTCCATTTTAAATTATTCATTTCTTCTTTTCTAAAATTATACTGCTTTCTTCTTTTCTTTTCTAATTAAAAACAATTGTCCATCCTGAAAAAGATGAACAATTGTTCTTTATAAATATGATTGGTGAGTTGATTTAATATGCTGACTTGCTTTTTGCATAAGTCCAGTCAAATGCTGATAAGGTTGCACCAACCGTATTGCTTCCAAGGGTTACTGCCTTGGCTTGGTCACCAAAACCTGTTACCGTCACTCCCGTTGCCTGGTTTTTGAAAAGAGATTTCACATTTGTTACTCCATCCGGCAATACAATCTCCCAGGCACCAATTTTCAGCTTACCGTTGTTGTAATTTGTTGCAACACCGTCATTATCCAACTCCACATCAGCTGAGGCTTTGAATCCGTAAGCATATACATTGCTTACCTCACATATCGTTCTGTCTCTGAAGTCTGCATATTCACCGTCACCGGTAACCGTATTTCCTTTCAGGGTAATATCCTTTAAAACAAATCCTGCTTCAAATGCTCCTTCTGGCCCATCAATTTCCAGGGCATGGTCAGAGGTATCACCTAAAATCACCATACAGTTGGTTACTGTTCCTGAAAACGACTGGTCCATGTCTAAACCATCATCTCCTGCTCCCCAAACCATCAGGTTTTTGCCATTCACACTACCACCAAACCATTCGATACCATCGTCAAAATTGGCTACTACCTCGATATTCTCTATCACAGTCCCTTTACCAACACCTCCTAAAGTAAGGCCATTGATCTCGTTACCTTCTCCGATTTCTGCTCCTCCATGACGGATAGAAATGTATTTTAAAACTCCGGAATTGTCATTGTCATCATTTCCTCCATACAAACCAAACGCATCACTGGCAGGAATTCCCTCAATCTGAACCTCAGAGACGTCACCTTTAAAGGATCCTTTGGCTTTACCCAGGATAAGTAAACCTCCCCATTTTCCGTTGTCGGCAATGCCTAAGTTTGTTCCGAATTTTTGTCCGACCTGGATATTGTCTTCGAAAGCAGTAAATACGATCGGTTTATCAGCCGTTCCCTGAGCATCAATCTTAGATCCTCTCTGAACAATAAGCGCAGAGGCCAGAGATCCTGTTCCGGGTTTACCTTTAATTATAGTTCCGGCTTCAATTGTTAAAGTCACGCCAACACCAACAACTACTTTTCCATTCAAAATATACATGTTATTGCTGGTCCAGGTGGTATTTTGTGTTATTAAACCACTTACATCTACACTTCCTATACAAGGAGCACAGGTTCCACCACAGTCTATGCCGGTTTCGTTTCCGTTTTGAATACCATCACTACAGGTGGGCACTATCACAATCGGATCCTCATCATCATCACCACAACCGGTGAAAGCAAAAGTTAAAATTCCAATTAAAATTAAAATCGTTTTTTTCATTTTAGTTTGTTTAAAATTACGCTGCAAAGATGAAGCTGTCATGTTAACTGTCTGTTAAGTTGATTTTATGATTATGTGAATGCCCTATGCGTTTCATGATGGCCGCGTTATTAAATGGTTAATTCCTGCTGAGTAATCGATTTTTAACTAAATTTGGATTGAAATACCTTTAATAAATGCAAAATGAATTTTTAAAAATACTGTTGGTGGATGATGAACCGGATATTCTTGAGTTGGTTGGCTATCATCTTAAAAAAGAGGGATATCAGGTGTTTACTGCCGTGAATGGTGCTGAGGCCGTGAAGATGGCCAATAAAATTACCCCGAATCTTATTTTGCTGGATATTATGATGCCGGAAATGGATGGCATTGAAGCCTGTGAAAAGATCAGGGCAACAAAAGGCCTTGAACAGACCATCATTGCATTTTTTACTGCCAGGGGTGAAGATTATTCCCAATTAGCCGGTTTTGAAGCCGGAGCCGATGATTATATTACCAAGCCTATCAAACCAAAAGTTTTGGTCAGCAAAGTGAATGCACTCCTGCGTAGGATAAAATCCGAAAGTAAGACTGAGGAAAAAATTATTCGTTTTGATGATTTCATCATTAACAAGGATGAGTATTTTGTGAAAAGAGGTGATAAGAAGATTATTTTACCCCGTAAAGAATTTGAATTACTGGTGCTGCTGGCGAGTGTGCCCAACAAGGTCTTTAACAGAGATTATATTCTGAGACATATCTGGGGTCATGATGTTGTGGTTGGTGGCAGAACCATTGATGTTCACATCAGAAAACTGAGGGAGAAAATCGGAGAGAACAGGATCGATACGGTAAAGGGAGTTGGTTATAAATTTGTTATCTGACCTTGAAACTTAGCGCTCCCCTCAGATTCTCGATCCTGCTCGCTTCCGTTACCGTAATCATAACAGCAATTGCCCTACTTATCTTTTATTCTATTTTTAGCAACCATTGGGCAGGGCTTCATGTTCTTTTTTTCATGGGCTGTCTTTTTTTTATATTCTGTCTGCTTTATTATTCGGGTTTGAATTATTACCTCAAAAAACAAATAGACCAGATCTCGGATTCTAATTTTCAAGCACAAAGAATAAACACAGATAAGAGCCTTGACCCAAACATAGAAGAACTGATAACCAAGTTTAAACGCTTTGAAGAGTCAAAGATCGCAGAAATAGAAAATTTACACTTAAGGGATACTTTTAGAAAAGAGTTTTTAGGAAATGTGTCTCATGAACTGAGAACCCCGCTATTTACTGCCCAAGGCTATATACTCACCTTACTTGGGGATACCATGGATGATCCTGATTTGTTGCAGAAATACCTCAACAGGGCCAACAAGAGTCTGGAAAGACTGGACGCCATTGTCAAAGACCTGGATGTGATCTCAAAGCTGGAAACGGGCATGAAATTGAATTACAGCAATTTCAATATCGTAAGTCTTGTGAATGATGTTTTTGAAATGCTGGAAATGAATGCGGCCAAACGCAATATTACCTTGTCTTTTGATAAATTGTACGAAGCCCCCTTGCTGGTAAATGCCGATATCGAAAAAATTCAGCAGCTTTTGATCAATCTGATTGCCAATTCCATTAACTATGGCAAGCTTGGCGGTAAAACGGTTGTTAGCATACGCTCACATTCCCGTAAGAAATTGATCATAAAAATTGCCGATGACGGAATTGGAATAGCCCCTGCGCATATACCCCGCTTATTCGAAAGATTTTACCGGGCAGATAAAAGCAGGTCCAGGGAACACGGGGGTTCCGGTTTGGGTCTGGCAATTGTAAAACATATAGTTGAGGCACATGACCAGGAATTGTTCGCGGAAAGTAAACAGGGGAAAGGTTCTGTCTTCGGGTTTACGCTCAACAAATTAGAATAGTACAATTTTTTATTCAACATTAAGTTATAGTAGTGAAAATACTTTTTTAATATAAATTATGTAATTTTAACCTTTAATAATTGCGGTTGTTATGAAAGCGAAATTTTTTACACTGGTATTTTTTATTTTTTTTGTCTCCTTGGGATTTGCCCAGGAAATAAAACCCAAATTAGAAAAACAGGGTGACCTGATAAAGGCAACCTATTATTTTGATAATGGCAAAGTGAAGGAAGTAGGCTTCTTTCTGAATAACAAGTTGCACGGAGAATGGATCACCTTTAATGAGGAGGGCAAAAAAACAGCTGTGGCCAATTATGAAAACGGGAAAAAAACAGGAAAATGGTATGTGCTGGCAAATGGCACGGTTAAGGAATTGATCTACGATTCAAATAAACTGGTCAATGTCAGAGAAATGGACAGTACTGAGACAAGTCCTATTTAAATCTTAAAACCTTCTTTGAACACATCGAATAGAGATGCCTCAATATCTTTGTCCGGTGTTTTTTTATGCCTGAACCCGGTGTATTCCCTACTGCCCTCTAGCCGTAGACAATTAAACGCATTTTGTGCGACATAGTCAGCAATTTTTTGTTCTTTTAGGTATTTTGCCAGATAAACCTGTTCCGTTTGCCCGGGTGTTGGAATGAAAAATGCCTTTGCTTCCAGTTTTTCCAGATCCATCAGGGTTGAGTATCCTGATCTCGCTAAAATCAAACGGCTCTTGCAAATACATTCCTGAAGCTCTGTTTTCAGCATAAAATTGACAATGAGCATTGAATCTGTCAAAATTTTTGTCTGTTTACCCGCCAATAAGCCCTGCACAAAAAGTATGCTTCCCTTAAAATTTTTCAATTCAAGCCTCAGTTTTTCTTCCAAGATGCTTCTTTGGGGTTCGGGACCTGATAAAATGACCATCAGATCAAACTCTTTTTCACAAGGCACTTTCTCTAACCTGCTCAGGGGACCGATATACTTCACCTGAAGCCCTCCGGGAAACGGATGTGACAATTTTCCTGACAAATGAATGGGAGCCTGATGATCCGGAACCCAGCAGGCATCAAATTTTTTGATCATTTGTTGGTGGATCCGGCTGGTTAAAAAAGTGGTAAGTCCCGACAGTACCCGCAACTGGTGGGTGATATATACACTGTAAACTTTATCTGACCTGACACCGAAACGGTTGTCTGAAATAATCCCGCAGATCTTTTCCTTTTCAATGATTTCCCGTGTTACTTCCTGTTCTCTTTTTATGGCTTTTAAAATCTTGCCGGATTGTTTGATCAACAGGGCATTGAGCAATTTGCCGTTTTTGCTGTAGCGGATATTATAAGAAGGCAGCTCATAGGCTTCGAGACCGGGAAATTCCTTTTTCAACAATTCCAGCGCCTGGCCGTCGCTTGCCATTACTGGCTGATAACCGTGTTTTATCAATGCTGTTATAAGGGGTATGCAGCGACTTGCGTGCCCCAATCCCCAGTTCAATGGTGCGATTAAAATCTTCTTCATATCACCATCAGGGAGAATTAATCACAGGTCTGATCCTATGTCTTTTCTGTAATACATCTTATCAAAACAGATCTTCCCCATATTCCTGTAAGTCTTCTCTATGGCTTCCTGCATTGTGTTCCCAAGGGAAGTCAGGGCAATTACGCGTCCGCCATGGGTAACAGTTTTACCATTTTTAACAGCTGTCCCTGCATGGAATACCATGGAATCTTCGATCACTTCGAGTCCATGGATCTCTTTTCCTTTTTCATAGGCTTCCGGATAACCGCCGGATACCGCCATAACGGTAACCGCCGTGCGCGGATCTGTTTCCATAGAAACCTCATTTAACCGCTTCTGAGATGCTGCAATCAGAAGATCTAAAAAGTCAGATTTTATGCGGGGTATTACCGCTTCCGTTTCCGGATCTCCCATACGAACGTTGTACTCGATCACGTATGGCTCTTCATTTACTTTGATCAGTCCAATAAAAACGAAGCCCACATAAGGAATTCCTTCTTTTTTTAAGCCCTGAATGGTAGGCTTAATGATCCGCTCTTCCACTTTTTTCATAAAGGTACTGTCGGCAAAAGATACCGGGGAAACGGCTCCCATACCGCCGGTATTCAGACCTTTATCTCCCTCTCCGATCCTTTTGTAGTCCTTGGCGCTTGGCAGTACTACATAGTTTTCGCCGTCGGTAAGCACAAAAGAACTCATTTCAATGCCATCAAGAAATTCTTCGATGACCACTTTCGCACTGGCCCTGCCAAATTTTGCATGGGCAAGCATTTCTTTCAGTTCCTGCTTCGCTTTCTCCAGATCATTCAGAATAAGTACTCCTTTACCGGCCGCCAGACCATCTGCCTTTAGAACAAAAGGTGGCTGTAAGGTCTCTAAAAAAACAAAGCCTTGTTCTAGATTTGCTTTGGTGAAGCTTTGGTATCTGGCCGTAGGGATCTGATTTCTCATCATAAATTCCTTGGCAAATTCCTTACTGCCTTCCAGTTGTGCTCCCCACTTTTGTGGACCGATAACCGGAATATGTTTAATGACGGCATCCGAAAGGAAAAAGTCGTGCAAACCATTTACCAGCGGATCTTCAGGGCCAACCAGCACCAGATCGATCTTTTTTGCAAGCACTGCTTCTTTTATTTTCCCAAAATTATTCGTGTCGATGTCCAGATTTGTTCCGTACTTCGAAGTACCAGCATTCCCGGGGGCTATAAACAGATTTTTTGTTTTTTTGCTCTGTGCCAATTTCCAGGCGAAAGTACATTCCCTGCCACCTGAACCAATGATCAATACATTCATTTTCTACTTTTTGTTGCGTTACGAATATACGTTAAAACCCAAACTTACCCATGAGCTGCCTGCTGCTTATTTTATCTTTTTCCATTTAAAATAGTACCTTACTGCTGAAATCAGATGGATGGTAAAAAGTTTTATGTCTCTGGAGGACCTTCTTTTGAGTACATGGCAAATGACCTCTTCAGGATAATAGAGTTTCCTTTTCCCGATACCATCTATTTTTCTGCACAGGTCAACGTCTTCCATGTACAGAAAATACCGCTCATCAAAACCCTTCAAGTCTACAAAATACCTTGTTTTTAATAATAAAAAACAGCCGTGGAGTACATCCGGGTAAAATGGTTTTGAAAGATCCCGGTCTTTGTACTCTCCGTTCTGCACTTTTTTTGAAGGAAAGCCCAGATACCTCAAAAGTAGTTCTGAAAAATCCGGATACCTCCTGCAGGTGTACTGGTGTTTTCCGTTTGGAAACAATACTCCCGGAGCAATTAAAACTACGTCTTCTTCTTTATCTAAAGCCTTGATCAGGTTAGGAATAACCTGTTTTCTGAAAGATACATCGGGATTGAGGACCAAATGACAATCAGATAGTTCCCTGATCTGATCCAGTATCAAATTATGCCCCGCCCCAAATCCAATGTTCTTTCCAACGAAATGATATTCAATG
>Ga0209391_10000109_pt1 | contig 30675 bp, 23 predicted proteins | sample PPLLak3March2015_FD_187246 | JGI IMG/M metagenome (GOLD analysis project Ga0209391, IMG submission 187246) | Freshwater sediment microbial communities from Prairie Pothole Lake near Jamestown, North Dakota, USA - PPLs Lake P7 Core (1) Depth... | ecosystem: Environmental > Aquatic > Freshwater >...
TCAGCACCGACAGCATGTTCTTGGCGCGCACCATGCCGCCGTAGAACAGCGCGAGACCCGGGATGCTCATCATGATCACCAACAGCGTGGACGTGAGGAGCCAGGCAACGTCGCCCTTGTTGGGCGTCGGGGCCGGGGCCGCTTGCGCAGCAGCGGGTGACGCAGCGGCCGGCGCCGCGGCTGGCGCCGCCGCAGGGGCGGCTTCCGCTTTCGCTTCCACCGCGGTGGCCGCGGCAGGTGCCGCAACGGGTGCCGCGGGCTTGTCCTGGGCGAGGACGGGTCCGGCCGCGAGGACCGCCATCGTCGCCAGCATTGCAACGAGCTTTCTCATGTCGTGCTCCCCTTACAGCGCTTCCGCGCCGGTCTCGCCGGTACGGATGCGCACGACCTGAAGCAGGTCGAAGACGAAGATCTTGCCGTCGCCGATCTTGCCGGTGTTCGCCGCCTTCTCGATCGCCTCGATGACGCGATCGGTGACGTCGTCCTTGACCGCGGCCTCGATCTTGACCTTGGGCAGGAAATCGACGACGTATTCGGCGCCCCGGTAGAGCTCGGTGTGCCCCTTCTGGCGGCCGAAGCCCTTGACCTCGGTGACGGTGATGCCCGATACGCCGATCGCCGAGAGGGCCTCGCGGACCTCGTCGAGCTTGAACGGCTTGATGATGGCGGTGACGAGTTTCATGGTTTCCCCGTGCGCGCGCGCGCCCTAGAACGTCTTCTTCACGTAGACGACGCCGGTGCTCTTGGCGGTGTCCTTGCCGGTGAGGTCGGTGTAGAAGCCGCCGTCCGAGTTGGTGTCGGAGTAGTACGCCCCGATCTCGAGCCCCTTGAGCAGGCCGTCGGGGACGGTCCACGCCGCGCCGAGCTTCCAGTCGTTGTAGCTCGCCTCGAACGGTCCGCTGCCGTCCTTCCTGACGTCGAGGATTCCGAAGTGGGCGATCAGCGTGACGCCGGTGTCGCCCAGCGGGTAGGCGGCCGAGAGGTCGAGGTACCACGAGCCGTCCGTGTCCTGACCGGTCGGCTGTGACCCGAAGTAGTCCTTGAGGTTGTAGGAGAACTTCGCGCTGGCCCACTTCCAGCCGACGCCGGCATAGAGCTCCCACGCGTCGGCGTTGACGACGCCGGGATTCCTGTTGCCGGGGTAGTAGTAGTAGATCGTGCCGACGTCGTAGAAGAAGTCGCTGCCGCCGAAGTTCGCCTTGTAGCCGCCGTAGAAGTCCCACTCGAGCGAGCTGCGGGTGTACAAGCCGAAGTCCTCGAGCCAGCTCGCGTTCGACGCCCAGGTGCCGGCGTAGAAGCCCGACGCATGCGCGTAGTCGAAGCCACCCTGTAGCGCAGGCTTGCCGGCGGTCTGGGAGATGCCGCGGAAGATGTACTGGCTGAAGATGCCGACGTTCGCGGTGAGCGTGTGCTCAGGCGCCGCGGCGGGCGCGGGGGCCTGCGCGTTCGCGGCGCCGGCCATTGCGGCCAGTGCCAGAGCGAGCGAAGTGCTGCCGACCAGTTTGCGATTCATCTCGTGTCCTCTCGGGGTGGTTGCAGGGGATGGCAAGCTTGATTCCGGAACGTAATCAGCATTTCGTGTGCCATTGCACAAAAATGTTCCGCATCAATGACTTGCATGCCTGGCGCTAGCGACAGGCGGGGACAGCGGGATCCTTCCGCACCAATGAGGTGCGAGCCGTGCACGAGTTGCACGTAAAGCGGGCACGTGCCTCGGCCGAACGTCCGAGTGGTATCGCCGGGAGCCTTTGCTAGACTCGGCGGTGCTGCGGCTCGTGGGTACTGCGAGCGGCGGCGCCCGCCCGATTACCCGGAGCCGCATCGATGCTCAACCTCAATCGGCAGTCGATCGACGACCTCCTCGCGCGTGTCGGCGAGGCCATCCGGAACTCCCCGGCCCAGGACGTCGAGCGCAACGTGAAGGCGCTCCTGTCCTCCGGCCTCGCGCGGCTCGACCTCGTCTCGCGCACCGACTTCGACGTCCAGGCGCAGGTGCTCGCGCGCACGCGCGCGAAGATCGAAGCACTGGAGGCGCGCGTGGTCGCGCTCGAGGCCCGCGGTTCCGGAGGCGCTCCGCCGGCCGCGTCCTGACGGGCGCGGGTTTCGTCGGGCGATCGCGGCTCGGCAAGGGGACGCGATGGCAGTAGCCGTGGTTGGCTCGCGGGCGCTCGCCGGGTCCGCGGCGCCGCGAGTCACCGTCGAGGTGCACCTCTCCGGGGGCCTGCCTGCATTCCACCTCGTTGGCCTTCCCGAGGCCGAGGTCCGCGAGGCGCGGGACCGCGTCCGTGCCGCGATCCAGAACGCGCAGTACGATTTCCCCGCGCGGAGGGTGACGGTCAATCTTGCGCCTGCCGACCTGCCCAAGGAGTCGGGACGCTTCGACCTGCCGATCGCGCTCGGCATTCTCGCCGCCACTGGCCAACTGCCCCAACCGGCGCTCGACGCACACGAATTTGCGGGCGAGCTCGCGCTGTCCGGCGAGCTGCGACCGATCCGCGGAGCGCTTGCGATGGTGCTCGCCGCCAAGGACGCCGGCCGCGCGTTCGTGCTGCCCGTCGGCTCCGCGGCCGAGGCCGCGCTGGTGCGCGACGCACGCGTGCTTCCCGCTCGGTCGCTGCTTGAGGTGTGCGCTCACTTGCGCGGACAGGCTTCACTGTCAACGGCGATTGCTCCCGAGGCGATCGAGCCGGCACCGATGCCGGACCTGGCCGACGTTCGCGGGCAGGCTCACGCCAAGCGCGCGCTTGCGGTCGCCGCCGCCGGTGGACACTCGCTCCTCTTCGTCGGGCCACCGGGCACGGGCAAGTCGATGCTCGCGCAGCGCCTGCCGGGGCTGCTGCCGCCGTTGACTGAAGCGGAAGCGCTCGAGGTCGCCGCGCTGGCCTCGCTCGCCGGCCGCTTCGATGCGCGCAGGTTCCGCGAGCGCCCCTGCCGAGCACCGCATCACACCGCAAGTGCGGCCGCGATCGTCGGCGGCGGATCGCACCCCCGACCCGGCGAGATCTCGCTTGCCCACCACGGCGTCCTGTTCCTGGACGAGCTTCCGGAATGGGACCGGCGGGTCCTCGAGGTGCTGCGCGAGCCGCTCGAGACCGGCGTGGTCAACATCGCGCGAGCGGCACGACAGGCGAGCTTTCCCGCCCAGTTCCAGCTCGTCGCCGCGATGAATCCGTGCCCCTGCGGGCACCGCGGCGACCCCCGTGGCCGCTGCCGCTGCACCCCCGACCAGGTAGCGCGCTACCGCGGCCGTCTCTCCGGCCCGCTGCTCGATCGCATCGACCTCGTCGTTGAGGTGCCCGTGCCGCCTCCCGGCGCACTGGCGCTCGGCGCGGGGGCCCCGGGGCGGGAGGAGAGCGCGGAGGTGCGCGCGAGCGTCGCGATGGCGAGGGACCGTGCGCGTGCGCGCCAAGGGACACTGAACGCGCGCCTCGGTGCCGCCGACGTGGCGCGACACTGCGCACCCGAGGCGGCCGCTAATGCGTTGCTCGCCAAGGCGGTGACCCGGCTCGGGTTGTCCGCGCGCGCGTTCCATCGCGTCGCCAAGGTGGCGCGCACGATCGCCGACCTCGCCGGCAGCGATGCGATCGAAGCCGGCCACGTCGCCGAGGCGCTCGGCTACCGCCACGAGCAGGCGCCAGCGGGCTCGATCGCGCGATAGGCAGGGTGTGCCGGGCACGCCTGCCGTCGCGCGCAGGCGACCGTTCCTGACGAGCGTCAAGGCTCGAGGCGCTCGAATCTGCGACCGTGTACCTGCCGGGCGGGGGGACGCGACCATGGGCCCGGCGGAGCCCAAGCCATGATCGTCGCGCGCATTTTTGCCGTCCTCGTCGCTGCCGCGGCGACGCTCGCGGGCTGCGCGATCGTTCCCCACCTGCCCGCGGACGTCCCGCGCGTTCCCTCGTACGCGATGGCGGAGGCGGCCGCCACGACGCTCGCCCGCGAGGTCGCGCCCGTCACCGCGCTTCATGACGGCAAGTCGGGGTTCCAGGTGCTCGAGCGCGGCGAGGAGGCGCTGCTCTGGCGCGGCGCGCTGGCGGACCGGGCCGAAGCGACGATCGACGCCCAGTACTACATCTGGAACGAGGACAACGTCGGGACGATTGCCGCGGAACGGCTGCTTCGCGCCGCCGAACGGGGCGTGCGCGTGCGCGTGCTGGTCGACGACCTGTCGATCGCGACCGATCCGGGGTTCCTCGCGATGCTCGATGCGCATCCGCGCATCGAGATCCGCATGTACAACCCGACGGGTTTCGTCGGGCGTGACCTGTTGCCCAAGGCGTTGGCGGTGATCGGCGACTTCTACCGCCTCAACCGGCGCATGCACAACAAGGCGCTGGTGGTCGACGGGGCGCTCGCGGTGATCGGCGGGCGCAACGTCGCCGACGAGTACTACGACATGCACCGGGAGTTCAACTTCCGCGACCGCGACGTACTCGTGGCGGGCCCGGTCGTCGCCGACATCGAGGCCAGCTTCGACCGCTACTGGAACAGCACCTGGGTCGTCCCGGTCGCCGGGCTTGCGCGGTCCACATTCACCGATGCCGAACGGGAGGCCTACTACGGCCGCCTCCACGCCTACGTCGCCGACCCCGCCCACTTCCCGCCGCGCTTCGCGGAAGCGCTCGCGGCGCTGCGCGCGCGGATGCCGGGCGTGGCCGCGAGCCTGGTCTGGGGCCCGGCGCGGCTCGTCTACGACATCCCGGGCAAGAACGAGGATCCGGAGCGGCTGGATGCCTTCGGGACGATGGGATGGGAGATCGCCCAGGCCGCGTCCGGCGCGACGCGCGAGATCCTCGCCGAGACGCCCTACCTCGCCGTGATGCCCGGCACGCTCGACGTGGTGCGCGGCCTGCGCGAGCGCGGCATCGCGGTGCGGATACTCACCAACTCGCTCGCCTCGACCGACAACCTGTTCGCGTTCTCGCGTTACTCGGAGCAGCGAGAGACGCTGCTTCGGCTGGGGGTGCGGCTGCACGAGCTGATGCCACAGCCGGCCTTCCACGGCGAGATCGTCGAGCGGCTGCCGCGCATGGCCACGCCGGCGCGCCTGGCGCTGCACGCGAAGACGATGGTGATCGACCGGCGCATCGTGTTCATCGGCTCGTTCAACTTGGATCCGCGCTCGACGCACCTCAACACGGAGCTCGGGGTGCTGATCGACAGCCCCCAGCTCGCCGCCGAGCTTGCCGCGCAGCTCGAGCGCGACATGGCGCCGGAGAACAGCTACGAACTCTCGCTCGACCCCGCCGGCCGCGGCATCGAGTGGAGGTGGGTCCAGGACGGGCGGCCGGCGACCGCGCGCGCGGACCCCGGCGCCGAGCTGGACAAGCTGTTCCAGATGCGGTTGTACCGTCTGCTTCCGCTCGACAAGCTGATCTGATGCGACCCGCGCACGCGAGCCTCGTGACGGTGCTGGCCCTGATCGCGGCCTTCGGCGGGCTTGCGCCCGCGCAGGTTCCCCCCGTGTCGCCGTGGCCGGCAACGGCGACAAGCGCGTCGTTGCCCGATGCCGACCTTACCCTGCAACGCGTGCGCCGCGCGGTCGCGGCGTACTTCGGCGTTGCGCCGGAGTCGGTGTCGGAGCGGACCCACCTCGAGCGCGACCTTCGGGCCGATCCGATGGACGTGCTCGACCTGATCGCGATGCTCTGTCGCGAGGAGGGCGTCGCCGTCCCCAAGAGAGGCGACCTCGTGACCGTCGCGGCGATCGCCGAGTACCTGCGCACAGCCCCCGCGGCCGGGCCGGGCATCCCGCGTCGCGGGCCGGGTGGACCCGACGCCCCGTTGCCGCAGCCCGAGCGGGTGGCCACGCGCACCGTGCTGTACGCGACCGATCGCAGGCCGACGGGCAGCGTCGTTCCCGCGGAGGTCTTCGGGGGCGAGCGGCAGGCGACCCGGCGGCTCGCGTACGGCGAGTGCGAGGTGACGATTCCGCTGTCCGTGCACAGGCTCGGCCAGGAGGAACAGCCGGCGTGGTACCGGCTCGAGTGGTCGGAGGACCCCGAGAAGCACATCGTGCTCAAGGCCGTGCGGCCGCTCGAGCCGTCGGCGTTCTTCCGCCGCGTGCGCGCGGGGCACGAAGGCGCGGCGCCGGACGTGTTCGTCTTCATCCACGGATATAACGTGTCGTTCGACCGCGCGGCGCGGCGCACCGCGCAGATCGCGCACGACCTCGGCTTCGATGGCGTGCCGATCTTCTACTCGTGGCCGTCGGCGGGCCGCCTCACCGCCTACTTCGCCGACCGCGAGAGCGCGGAGTGGAGCGCGCCGCACCTCGCCTCGCTCCTCGACGACCTGCTGCGCGAAGCCCGTGGCGGCCGGCTCAACCTGGTTGCCCACAGCATGGGCAACCAGGTGCTGATCCGCGCGCTGTACGCGCTGTCGCTGCGCCAGGGTGCGGCACCGGCAACGCTGTTCGAGAACGTCGTGCTGGCCGCGCCCGACTACGACGCGGAGGCCTTCCTCGACGACATTGCGCCGCGTGTCGCGCCGCTCGCGCGCCGGTGGACGATCTACGCATCCGACAAGGATCGCGCACTCGAGGCCGCGACGTCGTTCACGGCACGGCGCCTCGGACTGCCGCTGCCGGTGGCACGCGGCATCGACACCGTCGACGCGTCCGGGATCGACGTGGCGCCGTGGAGTGCGCCCGAGTTCCACGCCTACTTCGCGAGCAAGCAGCGGGTGATCGTCGACCTCGCGGCGCTGCTGCGCGGCGTGCCGCCGGAACGGCGCCGTCTCGTCCCCGGCCTGCGCGAAGGCGCGCGCTACTGGACGCTGGCGCCGCTGTAGGGCCGCGCGACGTGCGGCGCCGCGGCGGCATCAGCGCACGAACGCGTACGCCTCGTTGAAGCCGTGCACCGGGTAGACGCGGTAGGACGGTCCCGCGTCCTCGGATTCCTCGTCGGCCTCGCCGAAGGTCTCGCGATAGATGAAGTACGTGCGCCCGCCCTGCTCCGCGTAACCGACGATGACGACGCCGTGCCCCGACACGTTCGGCAGCGCGAGCCGGGCGAGGTCGGATTCGGCGACGATGCCGCCGCTCGCGGCGAAGCGGACGCGAATGCCCGCGTACAGCGGGCCGTGTCGGTCGAGCGCCGCGACCAGCCGCGCCGCATGGACATCGGGATCGGCGGCGACGCGTGGCGACGGCACCCAGCGCAGCACGGGCTCGGCTCGCAGATCGAGGAAATCGCCGGCGCGCGCGCGGTGGGTGACCCCCCGGAGCGACGGGTCGGCCACCGCGATCGGCGCATCGCGGTCCGTACCGGGCGCGGCGGCGAGCGTCACGATCGCGGCGAAGGCCTCCATGCGCCAGGGGATCGGCGTGCCCTCGACCGGGTCGCGATGCGTGGTGATCGTCGGATAGCCCGACGGATCGTCGCGCGCTCGGGCGAGGTAGATCGAGTCGATGAGCCGCGGATCGGTGCCCCGCTCGGGCTTGCCGGAGAGCCATGAGCGGTAGTGCGCGAGCGTCCGCCCCTGCTCGAGGTGGAACCAGTCCAGCGCGGTGGCCGCGGCGACGCTCATGCAGCTGTAGTGGCCCAGCCGCCGTTCGGGACGGTAGCGCCACGGCGGCGCCGGCGTGTACGTGCGGTTGACCTCGTCGACCCACGCCCGCGTCTCCTGCACGTTCTTGTAGGGGAGCGAGCCGAGGACGTGCGGCAGGATGAACAGCGTCCCCTCGCCTGGAAGCGCGGAATGCCCTTCGGCCAGCGCGGCCCGGGGAATCGGTTGGCCCTGGCCCAGCAGCCACACCGGGTCGTCGTAGTCCGGCAACCGCGGGAACACCGCGAGCGCCGGGCGGTCCACGGAAGTCGCCGCCGGCAGGACGAGGTGGCCGCAGGACGCGACGGCCAGCGCGACGAGCAGCAGCGAGGCGAGCCGGACGGCGCGCGGCGTCACGGGTCGCGCTTCGGCGCGCATTCGGTGGGTGCGCCCGCCCGCGCGAGGGGCGGGCGCAACAAGGCGGCGTCGGGTGCGCGGGCGCCAGGCGGCTCGATCGCGAAGAGCCACGACGCCGGATCCGGCGGGACGCCCCCTCGGCCCACCAGCACGAGGCTGCTCACGCCCCGGCCGATGCGGCCGGCGCACGCGTCCGAGCGCAGCGGCACGTCGTCGCGCAGGCCCGCCGAGAGCGGCAGCACCGCGCCGGTGAGGTCGAGCGCCGGCGCGTTGACCGCGACAACGCCTTCGTTTCCGGCGACATTGGAAGAGGCGTCGAGGTCGACGTCGCGAGCGCGCAGGAACACCTCCGCGCCGAGGGTGATGCGCCCGCCGAAGCCCTGGTCGGCGCGCGCGGTGATGTCGCTGTCGCCGAGCGCGGCCACCCGCGTCGCCGCGATGTCGACATTGCCGCCGTCGCCGGTGCCGCCGAACACCGTCGCGCTGACCGCGCTCGCGCCCCGCAGCACGAGGGTCGGGGCGCGGATCACGATGTTGCCGCCCGACGCGCGCGAGGCGGCGGTGGTGATCGCGCTGCCTTCGCTTTCGAGACGTTCGCTCGCCTCGATGCGGATCGTCCCGGCGTCGGCGAGCGTCGTGCTTTCCGAGCGTATCGAGCTGCCGCCGTGGAGCTCGATGCGACCGGCGGCGATCGCGATGTCGCCGGCCGGCCGGCTGCCGTAGGTCGACGTGCTGATGCTGCCCCGGTTCGCCACCTCGAGGTGCGGCGTGGCCAGCATGACCTGCCCCGGCATTCCGTCGAGGTCGCCGTAGGCTGAGATGTAGCCGCCGTCGATGTCGATGGTGTGCGCTGCCCGGACCGAGATCGAGCCGCCAGCGCCGCTGCCGTTGGAGCTCGACAGTATGCCGCCACCCGGCAGCCGCACGGTGTCCGCGTCGATGACGATGTCGCCGGCGCGGCCGTAGCCGAACACGCCCGTCGCGCTGTTTACCGATCCGCCGGTGCCGATCTCGAGCAGCGGCGTGCGGAGGTCGACGCGCCCGCCGTCGCCGCTGCTGCGTGTGCCGACGCGGATGCCGCTGTAGCGCTCGCCTACCTCGCCGGCGATGCGGATCGACTCGGTCGCAGTGATGTCGATGTTGCCCGCGCGACCCCGGTAGCCGCTGTGGCCCATGCTCTCGGCGTTGATCTGCGCGCCGTCGCGCAGGTCCAGCCGCCCGACGATCACGCCGATCCGGCCTCCCGGGTTGTCGTTCCAGGTGCGCGCCGTGATCGCGCCGCTGTCGGTCATCGTGAGCGATCCGGCGCGTACCGCGATGTCGGCGGCGAAGGTGTGGATGCCGGTCGAGACGCGGTCCGAGCCCGGGCTCGTGCTTCGCCCCTCGCCGCGCCCGACGATCGCGATCGATCCCGCGTCCACGGTGATCGTGCCACCGCCGGGTGATCGCAGGTACGACTCGGTGGTGATGTCACCGCCATCGGCGATCGCCAGCGTGTCTGCGCGGACCGTGACGGTGGCGGCGCGACCGGCGCCGTACGCGATGCCGTTGATCGAGCCGTCGTCCGCGAGCGTGAGGCTGCCGGCGGTCACGCTGATCGACCCACCGTCACCGCTGCCGCCCCACGTCGCGGCGTGGATCTGGCTCGACGAGCCGGCGTTGCTCGTGCCCTCGATCGTCACGTCGCCGCTGGCGCGGACCGACACACGCCCGCCGTGGCCGTCGCCGAACGTGCCGACGATGATCGACCCGCCCTCGGCAAGCGTGAGGCGCCCGACGTCGACGTCCACCGAGCCGGCGTCGGCGCCGGTGGTGGTCGCCGCCTGCAGGCTGCCGCCGCGGACCACGATCTCGCCCGCGCGGATCGACAGCGTCCCGCCTGCGCCGTCGCCGAGCGTCGTGGTGCTGATCGCGCTGTCGACACCCGCGACGGCGAGCGTGCCGCGCACGACGATGTCGGTACGCCCGCCGCGGCCGCTGGCGTCCGCCTCGACATTGTTGCGCACACGCGAGCCGCCGGCGATGCCGGCCTCGCCGACCTCGATCGCGATCATGCCTCCGTTACCGCTGCCGAACGTGCTCGTGTCGACACGGCTCGCTTCGTCCAGCACCAGGCGGTCCGCGCGAATTGCGATGCGGCCGGCTGCGTGCGGGCCGGCGGTCGCGCTCTGCAGGGCCGAGTCGACCAGCTCGACATCGCCTGCCACCTCGATGTCGATCGCGCCCGCGCCGCCCTCGTCGGTTGCCTGTGCCGTGACGGCGGATCGTTCGACGCGGAACTGACCGCCGCGGATCACGATGCGCCCGCCGGCGCCGCTCGCGTCGAGGCGCATGCGGTCGGCAACCAGAATGCGATTCGCGGCGCCGGCCGGCGCCGCCCCTTGTCCGCCGAGCGTCCATTCGCCGGCGCCGGAGGCGACGAGCGTGAGCGAGCCGCCGGGGGTGCGCAACGCGCCGCGGCCGCCATGGCCGTCGAGGTCGAGGCGGCCGGCCGCGAGCGTGAGGGTGCGTCCGGGCGCCGTGCCGAGCACGGCGCCGTCGACGACGATCGGCGCGGGCGCCGCCGCGAGGAAACCGAACGCGGCGGGCGGGGCGACGCCGAGCAGCGATGGCTGGACGGGATCGGCGTGAAAGCGGCTGCCGTCCGCCATTCGCACGTAATCCGCGGTACTGGCGTGGAACGACCCCGAGATGTCGAGCGATGCGTTCGGTCCGAACACGATGCCCTGTGGATTGGACAGGAACAGGTTGGCGCCGGCGATGTCGCAGGCGACCCGGCCGTCGATCACCGATGCTCCTGGACCGGTCACACGCGAGATCACGTTCGCGATCGATGCCGGGCCCGAGAACTGCGCCGACTCCGACGCGGCGAGCGAGAACGTCGAGAAGCTGTGGAACAGGTTGGGACCCGCCACGCGCCCGAGGCCCGCGGGGATCGCGTAGCGCGGCCCCGGCAACGCGGATGCAGGACCCAGCGAACCGTCGGTGACGACGCCGGCACTCGCGGCGGCGCAGATGGCGAGGAGCGCGACGCAACCGAGCACCCGGGACATGCGCGAATGTCGCTTCGCCTGCGGACTTGGCCTGTCGGTCATCGCATCCTCGCTCACGGGGGGAAGTCGCCCCGCCAGGACCACTGCAACGCAAAGTGGATGCCGTGGTCCTGCAGGTCCTGACGATCGGCCGGGCGATCGACGAGCGGCACGCCCCAGTAGAGTGCGCCGCGAACCGGCCCCCCGGTCACGCGTACGCCCAGTCCGACCGAGGCCAGCGTGCGCGCGTCGCGGAACCCATCGCCGCGGTTCCAGCCGCGGCCGGCGTCGGCGAAGACCGCGAGCGTAATCACGCCGTCGCCGGTCTCCGATTGCCACACCGGATGGCCGTACTCGATCGAGCCGGCGACGGCGTCGTCGCGTACCAGCGCGTTGCGCCGGTAACCGCGGACGGTGCCGACGCCGCCCGCGCCGGCCATGTCGGGCACCACGGCGGCGCCGCCCATCGCGAAGCGCTCGAGCGGGAGCAGCGGGCGGCTCGCGAGCTGGACCTCGAGGCGCGCCGACAGCTCGCCGCCGGCCCGGGCAGGGCGCCACGCCGCCTGTGCCTGCCCGAGCCAGGCGATGAACCGGCCATCCGGCGCCGTTCCGTTCATCGTCGCGCCCATCGCGTCGAGACCCACGCTGAGTGTCGAGCGCAGCACCACCACGGCGTCGGCGGGGCGCCGCAGGTAGTGCTGCACGAAACGCAACGGAACGACGGTCGCGCGCCCCTCGTTCGCGCCGGCGTAGAACGAGAACGGCTCACCGAGCAACGTGGTGGCGCTCGTCCGGCGCTCCAGCTGCACGCCGAGGGCAAGCTCGGTGTCGAGGCTTCGCCGCAGCACGAACGTCACGCCGGCGAGCGCGCTCTCCCCGCGACTCTCGATGTCGAGCTCCTCGAACGGGTCCTCGATCACCGTCGAGCGCGTCCGCTCGTAGCCCACGCGCAGCGTCGCGCCGGTAGCGCCGATCGGCAGCGAGTACGCGACGCGTGCCTCGCGGAGCCCCTCGGTGGCGCCGACGGCGGCGCGAAGCATGTCGCCGCGGCCGCTCGCGTCGAGGTGCGCGGCCTCGGCGTACAGGCGCGTCCCGCCCACGCTCGGCGGCTCGTCGTTGGCGAGCGTCAGCGCGGCCTGCAGCGTGGGCGCCTCCTCGATGCGCAGCAGGAGCTCCCCTTCGCCCGGCGCGCTGCCTGCGCGAAGCTCGCCCTGCACGCTCGCGATCAGCGGATCCTGCTGCAGGAGCTGCAGGCGCTCTCGCACGCGGTTGACGTCGAGCAGCGCCCCCGGCGGAGGGGCGACGCGGTCGATCACGTAGTCCGGCCGCAGGTGGCGCGTGCCCTCGACATCGATCCTCGCGAGTCGGCCGGCGACGATCGCGATGCGCACGACGCCGTCGTCGAGCGACTGGTCGGGGATCACCGCGCCGGAATTGACTAATCCGCGCTCGAAGAGGAAGCGGTCGATGCGATGTCGAATCTCCAGCAGATCCTCGGCGCCCAGCACGCGATGCTCGAAGGGCCGCACGAGCTCGTGCAACTCGTGCAGCGGAAGCAACGGGCTGCCGGTAATTTCGAAGCCGCGCACGGGCACGCGCAGCGCACCCGCAGGGGCCGTGGGCGCAGCGTCCCGGGCGTGCCGTGGCGGCGGCGGGCCGTCGGCCGGCTGCGCGCCGAGGATGCACGCATGGAGCGCGGCGAGCGCGGTCACCGCGCAGCAGGCTGCGCGTCGCGCAGGACTCGGCCGGTTGCGCATGCCAATGCCCACCCCGCACCCGCGGGATGGTCGTTGCGATCATTAGAGGCGAACTCGTCCGCCGCCTCGTTGACGGCGGTCAACGCCCCCCGGTGGCGCGAGCCGACAATGGGGCGGCGCAGAGGCGATGAAGGCGAATCTCCAGGGCGTGTTGGCGGTCGTGCTCGCGGCGGCGGCGCTCGCCGGGGGGATTTGCTTGGCCGAGCCATCGCCGTTGCCATCGGCCGGGGTGGTGGAAGCGCGCGCGCTCGACCGAGCACTGGCCGGGGCGGCGCAGCGACTGGCGCGCGGCGAGGTGACCGCCGCGCTGCGCGCGTTCGAGGAGGCCGCGCGGTGGGCCGAGCAAGCCGGCGACACGCTCGCCGGCACGCGCGCCGCCAACGGGCTCGCCGCGTCGCTCGTTGCCGCGGGGCGGCCGGACGAGGCGGCATTGCCGGCTCGACGCGCCCTGGAACTCGCGCGGGTGTCGGACGACGCGCGCGCGATCGCGCAGGCCACGGTGACGCAGGGAAGCCTCGAGGCGCTCGCCGGGCGTCCCGCGGTTGCAATCGAGCTGTTCGCGACGGCGGCGGCAGCAGCCCAAGCGGCCGGCGACAGGGGCATCGCCGCCAGGGCGATCGCGAATGCCGCGCGGGCCGCCGTGGCGGCCGGTCGCCTGGGCGAGGCGGAATCGCTCCTCGCGCGGGCGCGCGCGGAAGCCGACCGGCTGGAACCATCGACGGACCGCGTGACGGTGCTGATCGCGGTCGGCACGACGAGCGGCGAGCTGGCGGCAGCCGCGCCATCGCTCGCGACGGTATTCGATCGCGTGGCGATCGACGCACTGCGCGAAGCGGAGGCGCTCGCGCGGACATTGCGCGCGGGGACGTTGTCGTCGCATGCTTCGGGCGAGATCGGCATGATCGAGGCGCGGCGCGGCGAGCGCGAGGCGGCGCTCACCGACACGCTCGCGGCGGCGCTGGCGGCGCAGCGAGCGCAGGCGACGCACCTCGCGTTCCGTTGGGAGTGGCAGGCGGCGCGCCTGCTGCGTGACCTCGGTCGGGAGGATGCCGCCCTCGCCGCGTTCCGGCGCGCGGTGGACGCGCTGCGGGCCACGCGCGACGATGTTGCCTGCGAGTACGGGGCGCGCGGCGCCGCGTTGCGCCAGGCGACGGCGCCGCTGTACGCCGAGACGATCGACCTCGTGCTGCGCGAGGCGCCGCGGCGCGCCGAGGAGTCGGCGCGACAGGTCTTGCTGCGCGAGGCGCGAGGTCTCGCGGAGTCCGCGAAGGCGGACGAACTGCGCGACTACTTCCGCGACGAGTGCGTGACCGCGCTGGGCGGTCGCACCGTGTCGCTGGACGATCTCACGCCGCGCACCGCGGTCGTCTATCCGATCGTGCTGGCCGATCGCCTCGAGCTCCTCGCCGCGGTCGGCGGCCGCCTGTACCAACGCACCGTCGTCGTGTCCGCCGACGAGCTTGCCGCGGAGACCGGCAACTTCCGGCGCGCGCTGCAGCGGTTCCGCGGCAGCGAGCACGCGACGGTCGGCGCGCGCCTGCACGCGCGCCTCGTCGCGCCGCTCGAGCCGCTGCTCGTCGCGCACTCGATCGATACGCTCGTGTTCGTGCCGGACCGCTTCCTGCGCGGCATCCCCCTGGCCGCCCTCGCCGATGAACGCGGCTACGTCGTCGAGCGCTTCGCGGTCGTCACCACCCCCGGGCTCGAGGTCACCGACCCGCGTCGGCTCGACGCGACCCGGAGCCGGCTGCTCGCCGGCGGCCTCACCCGGGCGGTGCAGGGCTTCGCCCCGTTGCCGGCGGTGGCCGGCGAGCTGGCGGCGCTCGGGCGCGATCACCAGGCAACGCTGCTCGTCGACGAGGATTTCACCGCCGACGCGTTCGCGGCGACGCTCGCCGCCGACGCCTACCGGATCGTGCACGTCGCCACGCACGGCAAGATCGAGGCCGACGCGCGCAAGTCGTTCCTGCTAACGTACGACGGGCGCCTGTCGATGGACGACGTCGACCAGATGATCGGCCGCAAGAAGCTGTCGCGGGCGCCGGTCGAGCTCCTCACATTGAGCGCGTGCGACACCGCGCTGGGCGACGACCGGGCAGCGCTCGGCCTCGCCGGCCTCGCGGTCAAGGCCGGCGCCCGCAGCGTGGTCGCAACGCTCTGGCCGATCAGCGACGAGGCGGCGGGGCTCTTGATGCCGGAGTTCTTTACCGGCATCCTGCGCGACGGATTGTCGCGGGCCGGCGCGCTGCAACGAGCGCAGCGGAAGCTGCTCGCCGATCCGCGCTTCGCCCATCCCGGATACTGGGCGCCGTTCCTGCTGATCGGCGGCTGGCTCTAGGGGCGCCGCGCGTTCCGGCCGCGGCGTCCGCGCGAGCCGCGGATCCCGCGCCGCCCATCTCGCCAGCCTTTCCCGCCTCGTCGGCGCCGCGTATGCTCTCGCGACTTGCGGCACGCCACGGAAGCGACATGGAGAAGCTCGGCCGGTACCAGCTGATGGAGATCGTCGGGGAAGGCGCGATGGCCCGCGTCTACAAGGCCCACGACCCGGAAATCTCGCGCACGCTCGCCGTCAAGCTGCTGAAGCCGCACCTCGCGTCGGACGACAACTATCGCGCGCGGTTCCTGAGAGAGGCGAAGGGCGCGGGCGTGCTGTCGCACCCGAACATCGTCACCATCTACGACGCGGGCATCGACGACGGCCACCCGTACATCGCCGAGGAGTTCGTCGAGGGGATGACGCTCGCCGATGCGATGCGCTCCGGCAGGCAGTTCTCGACGCGAGAGATCGTCGAGATCGGCATCCAGCTCGCCCGCGCGCTCGACTACGCGCACCGCAAGGGCATCGTCCACCGCGACGTGAAGCCGGGCAACGTCATGCTGGTCGCGAACACGACGACGGTGAAGGTCGCGGACTTCGGCATCTGCCGCATCGATGCCGCCGGCGAGACCGATCTCACGCAGCACACGCAGCTGGGCGACGTGCTCGGCACGCCAAACTACATGTCGCCCGAGCAGGTGATGGGGCAGAAGGTCGACTCGCGCTCCGACCTGTTCTCCGCCGGCGTGGTGCTCTACAAGCTGCTCACCGGCGTGTTGCCGTTCGAGGGGGACTCGATCATCACGGTCGCGGTCAAGATCGCGCAATCCGAGCCGCCGACGATCGAGAAGCTGCGCCCGGACGTTCCGGTCTCGCTGCGCCGCGTCGTCGACCGCGCGCTCAGGAAGCAGCCCGAGAAGCGCTACCAGTCGGGCGAGGACATGGCGCAAGCGCTGATCGGCGTGGCGCGCGAGATGAAGGAGCAGGCCGACGCGAAGGCCGCCGGCCGCCGCGTCTCGCTCGGCGTGCGCTGGGCGGCGATCATGGCGGTCCTCGTCGGGCTGACGATGCTCGCGACCGCGGGGATCCTCTACAACCGCCAGTACCAGGCGATGATGGACCAGGTGCTGGGCTACGGCGAGTCGCTCGCGAAGTTCATGTCGACGCAGAACGCCGTGCCGCTGCTCGGCGAGGACTGGGCGGCGATCGAGGTGTTCATCCAGGAGACGATGACCCGGCAGAACTTCCCCTACCTGGTCGTGACCGACGACGAGGGCGTCGTGCGCGGCAGCAACGATCCGGCGCAGATCGGCCAGAAGTACGTCGAGCAGATGGGTCGTCCCGTGGCCACGCCGGACAAGTCGCTCACGGTGCAGTCGCTCGCGCTCGCGGACGGGCGCGACGTGCTGAACTTCCGCTCGCCGATCCTGTTCCAGGGCACGAAGATCGGCGACGTGCACCTCGGCATCCTCGAGGAGCCGCTGTCGCGCGTCGCGCGGCTGATCCTCACGCTGCTCGGGATCCTCACGCTGGTCACGATCGGCACCGTGGTGCTCGGTGTCTACCTGCTCGCCCGGCGCCTCGCGCGGCCGATCAGGACGCTCAAGTCGGGCCTCGACGAGATCGCCGCCGGGCGCTACGACTTCCGCATCGCCGACCAGCGCTCCGACGAATTTGGCGAGCTCTTCCGGGCCTACGACCGCACGGCCGCGGCGCTCGAGGCTCGGCAGGATCGGCCGGGAGGGCCCGCGATCCCGCCGGGCGAGGGCACGATCGTCGTCGCAGGCCCCGCGGCCGCGGGCGCGAAGGTCGAGTCGTAGCGTGTTCGGCGACACCGCGAATGCCGTCGGCGCGCGGCGCCGTTCGGCGCGCCGCGCGCAGACGTCCGCGGTCATCGGGCTGGCGGTCGCCGTGCTCGCGGCGGGTTGCGCGCAGCAGGTTCCGCGCCCGGACGGCGAGCCGCAGGTGACCGCTCCCGTCACCGCGACGCCCGACGGCCCGGTGCTCGCGCGCGACCGGGACTACGTGGTCGTCGTGGCGCAGCCGGGCGACACGCTGGCCTCGCTCGCGGAGCGTTGGCTCGGCTCGGCGTCGCATCGCGGCGCCATCGCCGAGTTCAATCGCATCGACGAGGTGCGGCCCGGCCAGGCGGTCGCCATCGCGCTGGGCGGCCGCAACAACGTCGGCGTGCGCCCGGGCGCCGCGCAGGCGGTGACGATCCTCTGCTATCACCGCTTCGGCCCGCGCGCGAACACGCTCACCGTGACGCCTGCGGCGTTCGAAGCGCAGATGGGCTGGCTCGCCCGCAACGGCTACACGGCGATTCCGTTCTCGAGGCTCGACGCGTTCCTCGAGGGACGCGAACCGCTGCCGCCGAAGTCGGTGGTGATCACCATCGACGATGGCTACCGGGCAACGCACGAGGTGGCGTTCCCGATCCTCAGGAAGTACGGCTTCCCGGCGACGCTCTTCCTGTACACGGACTTCGTCGGCGCGCCTGATGCCCTCACCTGGGCGCAGATGCGGGAGATGATCGCCTCGGGCACCTTCGCGGTGCAGCCGCACAGCAAGTCGCACTCGAACCTCGCCGTGCGCCAGGCCGACGAGAACGAGGCGCGGTACCGCGAGCGCGTGCGACGCGAGATCGAGGTGCCGGTCGAGGCGATCCGCCGGGAATTGGGCGTGCGCACGCAGGTGTTCGCGTTTCCCTACGGCGACGTCAACGACGTCGTCGCCGCGGAGCTCCGGAGCCGCGGCATCGAGATGGGCGTCACCGTGACGCCGGGCGGCAATGCCTTCTACGCCCCGCCGCTGATGCTGCGCCGGACCATGATCTTCGGCGGTGACGACCTGGATGCGTTCCGCGGCAAGCTCGTGAGCGCCGTCCCGTTCGGGAAGCCCTGACGGTGCGGGCCGGCATTGCCGTCCTGTGCGCCGTGCTTTGCGGCTGCGCGCAGCAGCCGCTGGCGCCCAACGCCGATGCGGGGCCCGGCGCGGGGCCCGCCGTATCGCGCGCGGAACACCCCCCGTCGGCGCGCGCCGCCGCGAGCGCCCGGCAGGCGGAACTCGCAAAGGCGGCGAGCGAGGCCGGCGATCACGCGCATGCACTCGCGCATCACGAGGTGCTCGCGCTGCTCGATCCGGCAAATCCTTCGCATCGCCAGGCCGCGGAGGCGTCGCGCCTCGCCATCGAGCGCGCAGTGCGCGAGCACCTCGCCGCCGGGGCGGCGGCGCGTCGTGCCGGCGACGCCTCCCGGGCCCGTGATGCGTACCTGCGCGTGCTCGCGCAGAACCCGCGCAACGCCGAGGCTGCCGCTGCGCTGCGCGAGATCGAGCAGCAACAGATGGCGCGCACGCAGGCCGACCGCGCCGCGCGCGCACGCTCGATGGAGACGCTCGTCACGGGCGCGAAGTCGCGCGCGCAGGCGCAGACGCAGGCCGAGAGCTACGACCTCGAGCAGCGCATCGAGCTCGTGCGCGCGGGCGACGTGACTGCCGGCCTGCGCGAGGCACGCGCGTGGGTCGAGGCCAATTCCGGCGACCGCGAAGGACGCGGCAGGCTCGCCGCGGCCGTCGCGGAACGCGCCCGCGACGCCGAGCGCAAGGGACAGCGCGAGAGCGCGCTGTCCCTGTACGAGGCGGCGAACGCGTTGCGTGGCGAGCCGCTGCCCGAGTGGACCGGCAAGGCGCGCGAGTTGCGGCGCGCGCTGGGCGAGGCCCAGTACGCGGACGGGGTGAGGGCAATGCGCACCGACCTCTCGGTGGCGATCAGCCATTTCGAATCGAGCCTGCGCTTCGATCCGGAGCACGCCAGGGCCAGGGAACGGCTGCGCGAGGCGCGGGCGGCGCAGGAGAAGCTCCGCAAGCTCGCGCCTCGCTAGCTGCGACCGGAGCGTATTCCGGCGTGGGTATGCGCTCCCGTCGCGATCGCGCGGATCGCCGCCGCGCCGCTCGAACCCTGGGGCCCGTTCGCGTTCGCAGGCGTGGTGTGAACAGGCCCTACTTGGCGCCCTGCTTCGCGGCGAGCCTGCGCTTCAGGTCGAGCGCCCGCTCGCGCTCGAGGCGGGCCTTCTTGTTGCCGGGGTCGATCTCGAGCATGCGGTCCCACCTGGCGATTGCGAGGTCGAGGTTCTGCCGCTGGAACGCGGTGGTCGCCTCGCGGTCGAGCTGGCGCAGGAACGTCGCGCGCGAGGCGTCGCGGCGCTTGGCGGCCTCGGCGCTCGCGGGATAGCGCTGCGCGAGGTCCGTGTAGGCGAAATAGGCGGCTTCGAGGTTGCCGGCGCGTTCCAGCTCGGCGACCTTCTTCAGTGCGTCGGCGACGTCGTCGCGCGGTTTTGGCTCCGGTGGGGGTGGCGCGGCCACGGTCGGAGCCGGGGCCGGGTCGACTGGCGGCGTGGCTGCGGCGGCGGGGGGCGGCGCGCGACCCGGAACCCGGATCACCTGTCCCGCCGCGAGCCTCGACGGATTGGTGATGTCGTTGTACTTGGCCAGGATGTAGAAGCGAAAGCGATCGCCCAGGAACTGCTGCGCGAGCTTCGACAGCGTGTCGTCCTTCTGCACGGTGTAGCGGAAGTACACCGGACCGAGCTCCCGCTGGGCATCGGCGCGAATCTGCTCGGAGAGCTTCCGCGCGAGGTCGTTGCCGGGGTCGAGTTGTGCTGCGCGCTCGAGCGTCGCGCGGGCGGCGAGCTCGTCGCCGTTCTGCAGCTGGTCGACGGCCTCGAGTGCGAGCTTCTGCGCCTGCGCCTTCGCTGCGGCGGGGGACAACTCCGGCGCCGGGGCCGGCACCGGGACGGCGTCCGGGGTGGGCGTTGCGCTGCCCGCGGCGGGGGCCGCGGCGGGGGCAGGCGGCGGCGTGCCCGAGGGCGCCGGGGTCGAGCTTGCGCAGGCGGCGACGAGCAGCGAGACGGCAAGGGGCGCAAGCAGCGCGCGGACGCCGTAGCGATCCGTTGGGGCGGGCGTCATCGGTCGGGGTAACGGGCACGGCGTCGGGCCGCCGCCCTTGCATATTGCCCGAAAACCGCCGGCAAGTGCCAATGCGGGACGAGAACGCGGGAGCACGCGGCGCGATCGCCGGCGCGGCATGACGGTCGGTGCGACCGCCCGGTTCCGCTCAACCCGGGCCCGTCAACTCGAGCCGGTGTCGAACAGGACCGCCTCGCACGCCGGGTCCTCGAGCCACGGGTGGCCGAAGACGATCCGGCCCCGGCCACGCAGCAGGAGCTCCTCGCGGTGCAGCTCCACCTCGCCCTCGCCGTCGAGCGTGCAGAACGTGCCGTTGGTGCTGTGGTCGACGAGCACGTACTTGTCGCGGCGGCGCTCGATCCGCGCGTGCACCCGCGACGCCTTGCGGTCGCCGATGACGACGTCGTTGGCGGCGTCGCGGCCGAAGGTGAGCGCGCCGTCGTCTTTGTCGAGCTCGATCTCGCGCTCGCCGTAGCGCAGCGAGAGCTGCGCTCGCCGCCCGGCGCGCCGCGTGGCCAGCGTGGTGAGGTCTTCCTCCGAGTCCTGCCAGAGCAGCTCGAACAGCTCGATGTCCGCCTGCTTGCCGCGGACCGCCTGCACGTCCTGGCTGCGGGTGCGGACCTTGAGCGGCATGGGCAGGTGGTCGAGCGTCTCGGCCGCCATCAGCGTCTGGCCGCCCTTCGCGAGAGAGCACAGCCGTGACGCGACGTTGACGGTGTCTCCGTAATAGTCGGCCGCGTCCTCGAGTACCGGGCCGCAGTGGAAGCCGGCGTGGATCGCGAGGCGCACCCCGCCTTCCTCCGCGAGCCGGGAGATGCGGCCGTGCATGTCGATCGACGCGTAGCCGGCATTGCCCGCGCTCGGGAACACCGCCATCACCTCGTCGCCGATCGTCTTGACGACGCGGCCGTCGCGCTCCTCGCACACCGCCTTCATCACGTCGATGCAGCGGCCGATCAGCGTCAGCGCGACGGCGTCGCCCGCAGTCTCGTAGAGGCGGGTGCTGCCGGCGACATCGGCGAACAGGATTGCGGCGTGGCGCGGTGCGTTGTCCATGACGGGGCGAGCGTCCGGGGAGGCCGAGTATAGAACAACGCTTCGCCGCCTCGCCCAGCCGGCGGGCGGGGGACTTCGTCCGGCGCTACGGGGCGGGAGCGCGGTGCGCGCGCGCCCCGGCCATCGGCGCGCCGCAAAGGCCGTTAAGCACCGGGAAGCCGTAGTACCGGACGTTGAGCCACGTGGTGACGTCGTCCTGGTCCTCGGCGTCCCAGTTGCGGCCCTGGATGCCCGCGAACCGTGCGACGGTCGCACGGAGTTCGGCACACGAGCGGACGCTGGAAGGTGCTCGCGCGTGCACGCTGCGCCCGTGGCAGCCGATGCAGGCCGACTCGTAGAGCTCGCGGCCGCGATCAGGGTCGGCAGCCGGCGCCGCGGCCGGCGCGAAGGTCGCGAGGGCCGCGACGACCAGGGGAAGAGCGTGCCTCATGCGGGCGTGTCCGGAGGGTGCATAGTCCATTCTGCGTGAAGCCGCGCGCCCGGGCTTGATCCCCGTCAGCGTCGGCAACCGGCGGGACGGGGTCCACCGGCGCATGCTTTCCGGGCGCCGCGCTACCATCCGCCGATGCCGAACGATGCGCTCGCGCTCCTCGCCGGGCTGTTCGCCTCCGCGTTCCTGTCGGCGACCGTGCTGCCGGGCAGCTCCGAGATCGCACTCGCGGCGCTGGTCGCGCACGCGCCCGCGCTCGCGTCGGCGGCGGTGCTCGTCGCGACCGTCGGCAACACGCTCGGCGGCATGACCTCGTATGCCATCGGACGCGCGTTGCCTGCGCCGCCGCGCGACAACCGCGCGCTTGCGCTGGTACGCCGCTACGGGGCGTGGGCGCTGCTGTTCTCCTGGCTGCCGGTGATCGGCGATGCGCTGTGCATCGCCTCCGGCTGGCTGCGCCAGCGCGTGCTGCCGGCGGCGTGCGCAATCGCCGTGGGCAAGCTCGCCCGCTACCTCGTCGTCGTGGAGGGGGTGCGACGGCTGGCGGCATAGCGGCGGTCGTCCGGCGCCGCGCTATGACCCTGTCGCACCTGGGGAATCGCGCCGGGCGGCGCCCGCGCGCGCATGCTGCGCTGCGGTATCATGAATCGGCCCACTCGCGTCGGCGCGCGGCGCGTCCGCCGCGCCGCCGGTCGCGGAGACACTCACGCCATGAACGCCGCTACCGACGCGTTTGTCACCGCCGCCGAGCGCGCCGACGCGCCGCGCCTGCGCGAGATCCCGTACAACTACACGTCGTTCTCGGATCGCGAGATCGTGATCCGGCTGCTCGGCGCCCCGATGTGGCGGCTCCTGGACGAGCTCCGTGCGGAGCGACGCACGGGCCGCTCGGCGCGCATGCTGTTCGAGGTGCTGGGCGACATCTGGGTCGTCGAGCGCAATCCCTACCTGCAGGACGACCTGCTCGACAACCCGCGGCGGCAGGCATTGCTCGTGGACGCGATGCGCCATCGGCTCGCGGAGATCGACAAGCGGCGGCAGCAGTCGATCGCCGCGGGCGCCGAAGCCGATCGTGACCGCAAGGTGGCGCAGCTCGCGGAGGCCGCGCGCGAGGCGGTCGATCGCTTCGCCGCCTGGTTCCCCGAGACGAGCGAGCTGCGCAAGCGCGCGCTGCGCGTGCTCGCGCGCCACACCGCGAAGGACAACGTCGCCTTCGACGGCCTCGCTCGCGTCTCGCACGTGACCGACGCGACCGACTGGCGCGTCGAGTATCCCTTCGTCGTGCTCTACCCGGACTCCGAGGACGAGGTGCGGGGACTGGTCGAAGGCCTGGTCGAGCTCGGCCTCACCATCATTCCGCGCGGTGGCGGCACCGGCTACACCGGCGGCGCGATTCCGCTCACCGCGCGCTCGGCGGTGATCAACACCGAGAAGCTCGAGCGCCTCTCCGCGGTGCAGCGGATGGCCCTGCCCGGCAACGGCGTCGACGCCGCGACGATCGACGCGGGCGCGGGCGTGGTCACGCGCCGCGCGATGAACGCCGCGGAGCAGGCGGGCCTGGTCTTCGCCGTCGACCCGACGTCGGCGGACGCGTCGTGCATCGGCGGCAACGTCGCGGTGAACGCCGGCGGCAAGAAAGCCGTGCTGTGGGGCACCGCGGTCGACAACCTCGTGTCGTGGCGCATGGTCACGCCCGCAGCCGAGTGGCTCGAGGTCGTGCGCGTGGATCACAACCTCGGCAAGATCCACGATGCCCCCGTCGCGACCTTCGAGCTGCGCTGGCTCGATCGCCGCGGCCGCGACGTCGTGCGGACGGAGACGCTGTCGATCCCGGGCGCGACGTTCCGCAAGGCGGGGCTCGGCAAGGACGTCACCGACAAGTACCTGGGCGGGCTGCCCGGGGTGCAGAAGGAAGGCTGCGACGGCATCATCACCAGCGCGCGGTTCGTGCTGCACCGGATGCCGCCGTCGGCGCGCACCGTCTGCCTCGAGTTCTTCGGACCGGCGCGCGAGTCCACGCCGGCGATCGTCGAGATCAAGGAGTACCTCGACACGCGGCCGGCCGGTGCCGTGCTGGCCGGGCTCGAGCACCTCGACGAGCGCTACGTGAAGGCGGTGGGCTACGCGACCAAGGCCAAACGCCACGGCCGGCCGCGCATGGTGCTCCTCGCCGACATCGTCGGCGAGGCGGAGGACGCGGTCGCGAAGGCGGCTTCGGAGGTCGTGCGCATCGCCAACGTCCGTGGCGCCGAGGGTTTCGTCGCCGTCTCGGCGGAGGCGCGCCGGAAGTTCTGGCTGGACCGCGCGCGCACGGCCGCGATCGCCAAGCACACCAACGCCTTCAAGCTGAACGAGGACGTGGTGATCCCGCTGCACCGCCTGGGCGACTACACCGACGGCGTCGAGCGCATCAACGTCGAGCACTCGCTCGCGAACAAACTCGAGCTCTGCGACGCGATCGACGCCTTCCTCGCTTCGCCGCTGCTGCCTCACGCCTGGGGCCCGGACAGCGACGTGCGGCCACCTCAGGAGCTCCTCGAGGCGAAGGTCGAGGAGGCGCGCGGGCTCACGCGCGAGGTGCGCGCCCGCTGGCAGGACCTCGCCGATCGGCTGGACGAGAACTTCCGGCCGCTGCAGGACCATTCGGTCGTGGTGTCGTGGAAGGCCGAGCTGAAGCGCCCGCTCGAGGAAGCCCTTGCCGGGCTCGCCTTCGCGCCGCTGCTGTCCCGGGTCAACGAGATTCACCGCGATGTGCTGCGGCGACGGCTGTTCGTCGCCATGCACATGCACGCGGGCGACGGCAACGTCCACACCAATATCCCGGTGAACTCCGACGACTACCGGATGCTCCAGGACGCCAACGCGGCGGTGCACCGGATCATGCACCTCGCGCGCGCGCTGGGCGGCGTGGTGTCGGGCGAGCACGGCATCGGCATCACCAAGGTCGAGTACCTGACCGACGAGGAGCTCGCGCCGTTCGCGGACTACAAGCGCCGCGTCGACCCCGGCGGGCGCTTCAACGCCGGCAAGCTGCTGCGCGACCCGTCGCGGCCCGCGGATCTCAGCAACGCCTACACGCCGAGCTTCTCGCTGCTCGGCGCCGAGAGCCTGATCCTCGAACAGAGTGCGATCGGGGAGATCTCCGACTCGATCAAGGACTGCCTGCGCTGCGGCAAGTGCAAGCCGGTGTGCTCGACGCACGTGCCCCGGGCAAACCTGCTCTACAGCCCGCGCAACAAGATCCTCGCGACCAGCCTGCTGATCGAGGCGTTCCTCTACGAGGAGCAGACGCGCCGCGGCGTCTCCTTGCGGCACTTCGACGAGTTCGGCGACGTCGCGGACCACTGCACCGTGTGCCACAAGTGCGTGAACCCGTGCCCGGTCGACATCGATTTCGGCGACGTGTCGATCGCGATGCGCAACCTGCTGCGCCGCGCCGGCAAGAAGAAGTGGCGCCCCGGCGCGGCCGCGTCGATGTTGTTCCTCAACGCGACCGATCCGGCGACGATCCGCATCGCCAGGAAGCTGATGATCGACTGGGGCTTCCGCGCGCAGCGGCTCGGCTACCAGGTGGCGGCGCGCATGGGCCTCGCCCGCGCTCAGACCGACCGCCCGCCGGCGACCACCGGCCCGGCGAGCGTGCAGCGGCAGGTGGTGCACTTCTTCAACAAGCCGATGCCGGGTGGCCTGCCGAAGCGCACCGCCCGGGCGCTCCTCGACATCGAGGACGGCGCGATCGTGCCGATCGTTCGCGATCCCGCGCGCGCCGCGGACGAGCAGGAGGCGGTGTTCTACTTCCCCGGCTGCGGCTCGGAGCGGCTGTTCTCGCAGGTGGGGCTCGCGACGCAGGCGATGCTCTGGCACGTCGGGGCGCAAATCGTGCTGCCGCCCGGCAACCTGTGCTGCGGGTACCCGCAGACCGCCTCGGGCAACCACGACAAGGGCGAGGCGATCACGACGTCGAACCGCGTGCTGTTCCATCGCGTCGCGAACACGCTGAACTACCTCGACATCCGCACCGTGATCGTGTCCTGCGGCACCTGCATGGACCAGCTCGCGAAGTACGAGTTCGAGCGCATCTTCCCCGGATGCCGGCTGCTCGACATCCACGAGTACCTGCTCGAGAAGGGCGTGCGGCTCGACGGCGTCGCGGGCGCGCGCTACATGTACCACGATCCGTGCCACACGCCGATGAAGACCTACGCGCCGATGCAGGTCGTCAATGACCTGATGGGCACGAAGGTGGTGCTCTCTGATCGCTGCTGCGGCGAGTCCGGCACGCTGGCGGTGTCGCGTCCGGACATCTCGACGCAGGTGCGCTTCCGCAAGGAGGAGGAGATGCGCCGGGGCGCCGAGGCGCTGCGCGCCGACGGCTTCGCCGGTCCGGTCAAGGTGCTCACCTCCTGCCCGTCCTGCCTGCAGGGGTTGTCCCGCTACGACGACGACGCTGCCACCTCGGCCGACTACATCGTCGTCGAGATGGCGAAGCGAGTGCTCGGCGAGCGCTGGATGGCCGACTTCGTGGCCAGGGCGAACGCCGGGGGCATCGAGCGCGTGCTGTTGTAGCGGCGCCTGCCGCACGTCGCGCGATTGCGCCGCCCATCGGCCGGGCCTCCGGCGGCGCGCGCGGACGCCGAAACGGTTATGCTATAAGCATGAAAGTGCGTGCAGCGCCCCTCGAACGCTCCCCGCCCGACAGTGCGCCGGCGTGCCCGTTCTGCAGCCGCTCAAGATGAACCTGGCAACCCTTGGCAACCTCGTTCCCCACGTGCACTGGCACGTGATCCCGCGTTGCGTCGACGACAGCCACTTCCCGCAAGCGGTCTGCGGCCCACGCCAGCGCGATGCCGCGGCGAAGGCGCTGCCCGAGGGCTTTGAAAACGCGCTTGCCGCCCGCCTCGCAGGCGAGTTCGGCGCGCCCGCGTGATGGCCGAGACCGCGCCGAAGCTTCCCGAGCCGCCGGACGCCTCGTCCGCGCTCGCCTTCGCGGATGTCGATGGCGCGAAGAAGTGGGCGAAGGCGCTGCCGCTGCTGTCGATCGGGCAGGGTTACGCGGGGCTGATGACGCAGCTCAAGGCGCTTGCCGCCACCACGCTGCCGCCGCGCGAGCGCGCGACGCTGATCGAAGTGCTGCGCGACTGCGCCCTCCACCTGCACGCCGAGCTCGCCCGCCGCTACGCGGGCAAGCCGCAGCCCGCCGCCGAGCGCGAGCAGGAGGCTGCGGAGCAGGCGATCGCGATGTGGCAGGCGTTCTGGGACCAGTACTCGATGTGCCTGAAGCCGATGCTCGAGGGCGACCCCGAACTCGACGGCGTCAAGCCGAAGATCCTGCAGCGCGGGCTGTTCGTGGGCAAGCAGCTGGTGCTCGTGCACGGACTCGCGCGGCGGCTGCCGCCGCCCTCGCTGTGGCAGGAGCTGCACGCCTGGTACCGGCTGGCCGAGATGCTCGAGGCCACGGTGCAAGCGGTGTCCGACGACTCGAATCCCAACGCGGTCGGCATCTCCTGCTACTCGACCTACAGCCACGCGCTGCTGCTGGCGCTTGCCGATCCCTGCTCGATGACCGTGCGGCAGATCGAGATCGCCGACCGTTGGCTCGCGCAGTGGGCGCGCAAGGTCTTTCCCTACGCGCAGCAGCGCGAAACCGAGGGCCTGCTGGTGGTCGTCGACCTCGAGGTCGGCGCCGGCGCCGCGCTCGTGGTGTCCCCGCCGCGCGATCCTCCCGATTCGATGCGCTACTGCTACCCGGGCAAGCTCGCGACCAGCGTGCGCGGGCGCCTGAAGCGGCTCGCGCAGGGCGCGAGCCCCTCCGAGCTTGCGCTCGGCCACGACCTGTCGGTCGAGCAGTCGATCACCCTGCTGTCGCATCTCGACGCACACTGGTACCAGCTGCGCCGCCGAACCGAAGCGGAAACGCGCACCGTCGAATTGGTCGGGGGGGGCCTCCCCGGCGCCTATTTCCGGATCGGCGGCCGCACGTTCGACCGCAAGGACCCGCTCGGCCGGCTCTCCTATTCCAATTCGCAGCACCTCGCGACGCTGGGCGCGCTCACCGACTACGATCGCTATCGCGAGGAAGCGGAGCGCAACTGGCCGTGGGAGCACTGGCAGGGCCGCTACGAGTGGCGCGAGGCCTCGGTGAACCGCGTCGGCAGCGCGCACCATCGCTGGTTCCTCGAGCAGCTGGTGGTGCTGCGCGACGACGAGCGGATCCGCGTGGGCGTGGTGACCCGCGTCGCGCTCGGCCCGAACGGGCAGCTTGCGATGGACTTCAAGGCGTGGCCCGGCATGCCGCGCGCGATCGCCGTGCGCCCGATGGCCTCCGCCTATTCCGAGGATCCCCCGCTGCCGCTGCTCGAGCTGGTGGAGTCGCCCGAGGAGCCGGCGTCGGTGATCGTCCCGTCCCGCACGTTTGCGCCCGGGCGCGTGCTGCGCTCGATGGAGTCCGGGCCGGAGCGGCGCCTCAAGCTCACCAAGCTGATCCTGCGCGGCGCCGATTTCGAGCGGGTCGCCTTCGAGGAAGTACTCTAGGCGTCGCGCCGCGTGCGCGAACGCGCATACGCGAACGTCCGCATTCGCCGTCGTCGACCCTGCCGGGAATCCGTGGCGATCGGGCCCCCGTTCCGGTAGCATTCGCGGGTTTTCCCCTCTTCCTATCCCTGCTTGCACGGAGCGATCCCATGAAGCTTGCACTCGTCACTCTCGCCGGCGCGGCGCTGCTCGCCGCCGGCGCGGCCCAAGCGCAGAGCGCCGAAGATCTGCTGAAGAAGCACGCCTGCACGGCGTGCCATGCCAACGACAAGAAGCTGGTCGGCCCGGCCTACAAGGAGGTCGCCAACAAGTACCGCGGCGACGCGAAGGCGGCGGCGATGCTCGCCGACAAGGTGAAGAAGGGTGGCTCCGGCACGTGGGGCCCGGTGCCGATGCCGCCGAACGCGAACGTGCCGGATGCCGACATCAAGACGATGGTCACCTACATCCTCGGCCTCAAGTAACACGGACGACCGGATTTCGCGGGGGCACGTCGCTCCCGGGCACAACGGCCGCGGTCATTCGCGGCCGTTTCCGCCTGCGGCGCCCGTGTCGCCGCCACACGCCCGCGGCCTCGCCGGCTTTGACACGCCGCCGCCGCGCCGGTAACCTTCCGCGGGTCCCCGCAGGAGAGCGCGCGTCGGCGAAGTGCCGGCGCGCCGCCGAAGGCGCAATGCCCGAAATCGCTCAGGCAAAAGGACTGCGGACGACGTAGCTGCCATCTGGAGAGCGGCCGCCGCCGGATCGATCGGCGAGACGACCCACCGAAGGGGCACGCGGGGCGAGGCCGGTCGACCGGTTCGCGTCCGCAATCTCTCAGGTAAAAGGACAGAAGGGGCGCTCGCGGCACGACCCTGGGGTCGCGCCGGGACGTCCATGCCTGTCCGACCACCGGAGTGACGCGTGCTGAAGAAGACTCCCCTCAATGCCCTGCACCGCGAGGCCGGCGCCCGCATGGTCGACTTCGGCGGCTGGGAGATGCCGGTCAACTACGGCTCGCAGATCGAGGAGCACCACGCGGTGCGCCGCGACGCGGGCATGTTCGACGTCTCGCACATGCGCGTCGTTGACGTCGCGGGGGGATCGGCGCGCGGGTTCCTGCGCGGCGCGCTCGCGAACAATGTCGACAAGCTCAAGGAATCCGGCCGCGCTCTCTATTCGTGCCTGCTCGCCGAGGACGGCGGCGTGCTGGACGACCTGATCGTGTACTTCCTGCGCGAGGACTTGTTCCGCGTGGTGGTCAACGCTGCGACGGCGGAGAAGGACGTCGCGTGGCTCGCGGCACTCGCCGCGCGGAACGCGCCGGGCCTCTCGCTCGTGCCGCGGCCCGACCTCGCGATGATCGCGGTGCAGGGACCAGGCGCGCGCGCCAAGACGTGGCAGGCGTTGCCGGGCACCGAGGCCGCAACCGCCGCGTTGAAGCCCTTCTCGGCCGCGACCGCTGGTGCACTGTTCATTGCGCGCACGGGCTACACGGGCGAGGACGGCTTCGAGATCGTGCTGCCGGCGGACCGTGCGGAAGCGGCCTGGCGCGCGCTTGGAGAGGCCGGTGTACGCCCCTGCGGCCTGGGTGCGCGCGACACGCTGCGTCTCGAGGCCGGCATGAACCTGTACGGTCAGGACATGGACGAGAAGACGAACCCGCTCGAATCGGGGCTCACCTGGACCGTCGATCTCGCGAGCCCCCGCGACTTCGTCGGGAAGGCGGCGCTCGCCGCCGTGCGACCGGCACGAAAGCAGGTCGGGCTGATGCTCGAAGGCGCCGGCGGCGTGCTGCGCGCGCACCAGAAGGTCCACACGTCCCGGGGCGACGGCGAGACCACGAGCGGCACGTTCAGTCCCACGCTCGGGCGCTCGATCGCGCTCGCGCGCGTGCCGGAGGGCGTCATCGTCGGCGACGTCGTCGAAGTGGAAGTGCGCGACCGGCGCCTTGCGGCGCGCGTGGTCAAGCCACCGTTCGTCCGCAACGGCCAGGCGTTGGTCTAGCTCCAAGCCGGCGATGGTCGCCGTCCATCCGCTCGTTGCCATTCGCGTGTCCCGCGTCGCCCACGACAAGCTGCTCATGCACCGTCGCCTGCGAGCGGCGGTGCGCTTTCTCCATGACTCCCTTCCGGAGCGAATTCGATGAACCTTCCCGCCGACCTCCGCTACACCGCAAGCCACGAATGGATCCGCAGCGAAGCCGACGGCACGCTGACCGTCGGCATCACCGACCACGCGCAGGCCGCGCTGGGCGACCTGGTCTTCCTGGAGCTGCCCAAGGCCGGCCGCAAGGTGAAGGCCGGCGAGGCGATCGCCGTCGTCGAGTCGGTGAAGGCGGCCTCCGACGTGTACGCGCCGGTGTCCGGCGAGGTCCTTGCCGCGAACGACGCGATCACGGGTATGCCCGAGTCGGTGAATCAGGACGCCTACGGCGCGTGGCTGTTCCGGATCCGTCCGAGCGACGCCGCGGAGGTGGCGAAGCTCCTCGACGCGGCGGCCTACCAGGCGACGATCGCCTAGCACCGCGCCGCCAGCGGCAGCGCGCCGCACGGCGACGCGGCAACGAACCCCACGGGCAGACCCGATGACCACGACTCCCATTGCCCCCCGCGAATCCCTCGCGTCCCTGATGCGCCACGACGAGTTCGTGGCGCGTCACCTCGGCACCTCCGACGCCGAACAGTCCGCGATGCTCGCCAT
>Ga0209391_10000110_pt1 | contig 30509 bp, 26 predicted proteins | sample PPLLak3March2015_FD_187246 | JGI IMG/M metagenome (GOLD analysis project Ga0209391, IMG submission 187246) | Freshwater sediment microbial communities from Prairie Pothole Lake near Jamestown, North Dakota, USA - PPLs Lake P7 Core (1) Depth... | ecosystem: Environmental > Aquatic > Freshwater >...
GCGTAGACCCAAACATGGCCACTGTCCGCATGGTTCGTCGCATCGCGCTGGGCCTGCTGCTGGGCGGTGCCCTGGCGGCCTGCAGCCTGCCGGGCTCGGTCAAGCCGGGCGATACGCAGGAGGCGGTGCGGTCCGCCGCCGGCCGCCCGACGGCCATCGTCACGCTGCCCGGCGGCGGCGTCCGCTGGCAGTACTCCGGGCAACCCTACAACCAGTCGGTATGGAACATCGACATGGACCCGCAGGGTCGCGTCATCGTCGTCGAGCAGATGATGGACGATGCCGCGTTCGCGCGGATCCGCAGCGGCAAGGACACGCGCGCCGACGTCCTGCGCGACTTCGGCCCGCCGGCAGAGACATTCTCGTTTCCCCTGAAGGACGAGACGGCGTTCATGTATCGCTACTTCATCCATGGCGGCTTCTACGCCGCCATGTTCGTCTACTTCGATCCGAACGGCGTGGTCAAGCGCACTGAGACCGGAATGGACCCCTGGCGTATTCGCGACGGCGACCGCCGCTAGCGGTTGCTCGGGTAAGACCGAATTCCGTGCAGGTGTCCGGCCGCCGAGAATCCGTGGCGCCGACCTCGAAGCAGCCCATGGAATCTCCCCCGCCCAGCAATCCGCTGTCCCTGCAGGACAAGCTCGACAGGATCTCGCACGACCGCAAGGTGCTTACGGTGCTGCGCGACCTCGTGCGCCATGGATTGCACGACGGCGACGCCGTGCGGCATCGTGTCTCCGGAACCTGCGGCTGGTTGAAGGTGCTGCGGACCGATGACGACCCCCATCCGGTCGTCGTGCTCGATGACGGCACACGCACGGAATTCCGCATCGAGGATTGGAGCCGGGCATCCAGCTAGCCCTGGGCGCTGCGACCGGCCCGGCGCTACCGCTCGGCCTGCACGCAGGAAAACCCTTATGCGTGGCACAATCTGCGCAGCCATGGCGTATGCGTCGGACTACATTCCGAAGATCCTGATCGTCGACTCCCAGGGCCAGCCGGTTCGGTGGGCGTTGATGCAGCGGGCTGCGCGTTATTACGTGTCGGGCAAGGTTGTGACCGAGCTCGGCGACAACCTGTTCGGCATGGCTGGCGGTCTGCAGGAGGCCACGGGCCTGCGCTCCGAATTCGTCACCAGTTCGATCGTGATGATCCGCGGGCGTCATCGGATTCCCTTCGGCCATGCACACGTCGGCCTGACGAAGCACCGGCTGTTCGTTCGCGACCGCCATGTCTGTGCCTACTGCGGCGGGCACTTCCCCGAACTCGAACTGACCGTCGAGCACATCCTGCCGGTGTCGCGCGGTGGCCGCCACGAATGGACCAACGTCGTCACGGCCTGCCGCTCCTGCAACACGCGCAAGGGCAGTCGGCGCCCCGAAGAAGCCAACATGCCGCTGATCTACGTGCCGTACGCGGTGTGTCGCAATGAAGGCTTCATCCTCAGCAACCGGCGCATCCTCGCCGACCAGATGGCGTTTCTCCAGGCGTCGCTACCGCGGCACTCGCGCTGGGCACACAGCTGATCGGCGCGCCCCGCGGGCCGGACCGCAAGACTGTCGAATAGTCGACACCGGGAAAGCGGCGCAGTCCGTCGTCCCGAGGGCCGCTTGCCCATAACGTTCGAGCCATCCGATTCCAGCCGAATCGGCGCGCGGTCCAGACGGACGCGTGAACCCACTGCGGAGGCTTGAAGATGCAAAACTCATCCAGTTTCAAATCCGGGCGCGACAGGAAGTCCTCCCGCGCAGGCGGGCCCGGCGCCGCGGCGCTGTTCGGTGCCGCCACGTTCCTCGTCCTGCTCGGCGTGGCGGCCGTCGCCGACAACCCCCACGAGTTACCGGACGCGGCGCCACTGTCCTTGTCAGCCGAACCCTTCGAGGTCGCGCCCGCTGCGACCCCGGAAGTGACAGCAGACACCTATGCGCTGTCACACGCTGCCGGCCAGTACGAAGATCCAGGCCCGCAGATCAGCTACGACGTTGAAGTGTCCGTCTGACGGAACCGGCAACGGCGTGACGACATGGTGACCGGCTACGTTGGCCGTTGTGCTGGCCGTCGGCCTCGTCGGCTCGACGCGGGGTCACTCGCTTCCCGACGAGCGCGGCTGAGCGATTTGAACTAGCGCAGCCGTTCGAGGAGCCGTCGCGCCGGCTCCAGAGGTTCCGTGCGCACGTGCTGGCTGTGCGCGAACGCGACCTGGACCGACGCGGCGCGCAGCAGGCACTCGACCCCGCAGGCGTCATCCTGCACGGCCCACACCAGCGCCCCCGACACGCCGTCGAGTTCCGGCGTGTGGATCGCCAGGCCATCGATCCGTTCGGCGGTCCGCGCGTACGACAGGCGCTCGTCATCCAGCGCGCCCGTGAAGACGACAACCGGCTTCATGTAGACGGCACCGTCGACGCGACGGGATTGCGAGGCAGGATAGCCGGCCAGCACGTAAAGCGAGGTCGCGCGATCGACCTGCGGGGCCGCGTGCAGGTGCGTGGCCGGCACCGTCTTCCAGTTCGCGCGCAGCCTGCGAATGAAGGCAGGCTCCTCCAGCATTACCAGCGCAATGTCGCGCTCGGGGTGCACAAACACGCGTGACCGCGTTGAACGCAGGAAAGCCCAGGTGCCGTCATTCGGCAGCGGGACCGCGAGGTCCCCGACCGTGGCGCGGTCAAACACATGCGCGGCGGTCAGCAGTGCGTGCGTATCGCCGTCGGCCACCAGCGAAGCGGTGACCAGCGGCTCGACGCGGCCGTCGATGATCCGCACCACCGGAAACACGCGCGGCAGCAGCGCCTCCCGCACGGCGTGCGCGCGCTCCGGCGAGATCCGCCCATGGATGCGGATCGGAATCGTCTCAACCGCTTTCCAGGCCATGCGCCCCAATCAAGCTTGAGCGATGCAGGGATCCTAGCGCGCTGCAGCGAGCCCGAATACGCTGAATAGCCTGCGAACGGCAGTGCACCGATCAGGCACGCAGATGACGCCGCTGCCGATCCAGCGTCGCACCGCGCGCCGGTAGCGCGCCCCGCCGAGCGGGTGTCGCGGCAAGGAACGCCAAACGGCCACGAGCGCCGCTGTCCGTGTAGTCCAGAGCCAGCAGCCGCGTCGCTTCATCCGCCGCCATTGCCCCGCGGATCAGCCAGGCGTGCAACTGCACATACAGTTCCTCGTTCGGCAGCGCGTGCGTGCGCTGCGTCGTCGCATACAGCCAGTCGGCGAGCGCCATGAAGCGGTCGAAGGGCGCATTGCCGAGCAGGAGCGGCAAGGTGCGCGGGAAGCGTCCCGAATTGGCGATCAGATCCCAGTAGCGTGCAAAGCGCCTGATTCGCTGCATCGTGGGTGCGTCGATCAAGCCGGTCGAGATCACCTCGTAGGGTGCCTCAGCGTTGAAGAGCAACGCATGCGGCTCGGCGTGGCGGGCGATTGGGGCGCCGCGCAGCCGCTTCAGCATGCCCAGTTGAATCTCGTGAGGACGCAGCGCAACCAGGCGATCGAATCCGGCCGCCAGCGACGCGAGATCCTCCCCCGGCAGGCCGGCGATGAGGTCGACATGTAGATGAGCGTGTGTCTCGGAGCGGAGCCAGCGCAGGTTGGCCTCGGCCACCTCGTTCTTCTGGCGCCGCGAGATCAGCGCCTGCACCTCGACATTGAAGGTCTGGATGCCGATCTCGAGCTGCAACGTGCCGGCAGGGAAGCGCGCCAGCCGCCCGCGCAGCGCCGCTGGCAGGTGATCCGGTATCAGTTCGAAATGCAGGAACGGTGGATCGTCCGGCGAACGTTCAATCCGTTGCAGGAAGAAGTCCAGGATCGCGGCCGACGCCTCGATGCGCAGATTGAAGGTTCGGTCGACGAACTTGTAGCGCCGTGCACCGCGCTGCCACAGCGTTTCAAGTTCCTGCAGGAGACGATCGAGCGGGAACGGCCAGGCGGTCCGGTCCAACGCGGACAGGCAGAACGCGCACTTGAAGGGGCATCCGCGCGACGCCTCGACATAGACGTGACGATGCCGGAGGTCATCGTCGGAGTACTCGGCGTAGGGCAACGCGATCTCGGCCAGCGGGGGCTGTTCGCCGATGTGGACGCGCGTGCGCACGCGCGGCCCGTGCAGCAGCTGCCGCGCCAGTCGCGCGAAGGTCACATCGCCCCAACCGGTGACGACATGGTCGGCCAGCCGGCAGATCGCCTGGTGCTCGACTTCGTGGCTTACTTCGGGACCGCCGACCACGACGACCATCTGCGGCGCGGCGGCCTTCAGCAGCTCGATGACCCGGGTGGTCTGCTGCACGTTCCAGATGTACACGCCGAAGCCGATGACCTGCGGCTGCAGCGCGAGCAGGCTCTCCGCGATCTGCGCGGCCGGTGTGCGGACCACGAATTCGCGGATCACTGTCTCCTCGCGCAGCTCGCCGAGGTTGGCCGCCAGGCAACGCAGGCCGAGCGACGCATGGGCGTAGCGGGCGTTCAGCGTGGCGAGCACGATGCTTGGCATAGCGCAAACGAGCATACCGGTGCATCGCTGCGGCCGTGACTAGACTGGAACCGTGCAAAACCGCCAAAGGGGAAGATCGTGCATCTGACATTCCATGGCGCTGCCGGCGAGGTCACCGGATCGAGCCTAGTCGTCGAGGCCGGCGATGCCCGCTTCCTGGTCGACTACGGCATGTTCCAGGGCGGACGCGAAGCACCGCGCAAGAACCGCGAGGCCTACCAACGCGACCTCGGGCGGCTCGACTTCGTGCTGCTCACCCATGCTCACATCGATCACTGCGGCCTGCTGCCTCGCTTCGCTGCGACCGATCGGCGTGGGCCGCAGATCTATTGCACCAAGCCGACGGCGGACCTGGTTCCCGTCATGCTCAAGGACAGTGCGCACATCCAGTCGCGCGGCAACCGTCAGCGAGCGCGACGGCGCGGCCAGCAAGCTGCGGAGGAGACGCCGCTGTATGTGGCCGAAGACGTCGACCGCCTGGCACTGCGCCTGAACGCCGTGCCGTACGACGTCGAGTTCCGGCCGCACCCTGCCGTCTCGGTGCGCCTGCGCAGCGCCGGCCACATCATCGGGGCGGCGTTTGCCGAGATCCGCCTGCGCGATGGCCCGCGCGAGCGCGTGCTCGTGGTGTCGGGCGACCTCGGCGAGGCCTCGCCGCTGGTCGTGCGCGACCGCGATCCGCTGCGCGAGGCCGACGTGCTCGTTCTCGAGTCCACCTACGGCGATCGCAACCACCGCTCGATGGAGGACACCGAGGCCGAACTGATCCAGGTGATGCACGACGTGCTGCACGAGAGGCACGGCAACGTGATCGTGCCGGCGTTTGCGCTGGGGCGCACGCAGGAGTTCCTTGTGCTGCTGTACCGGCTGGCCAAGGCAGGACAGGTGCGCGTTCCGCTCGTATTCGTCGACTCTCCGCTCGCGAAGCAGGCCAGCGACGTGACGTTCCGCCACCTCGAGTCGCTCGACGAGCTGGCCCATGAGTTTCACCTCGCCGAGCGCGCCCGCAAACTGCCATTCGCCCTGCGCTACACGGAGGACGTCGACGACTCGATGTTCCTCAACTCGATCCGCAACGGCGCGGTGATACTCGCCGCGAGCGGTATGTGCGAGGCCGGACGGATCCGCCATCACCTGCGGCACAACCTGCCACGGCGCGAATGCGGCGTGCTTTTCACCGGATTCCAGGCCGCCGGCACGCTCGGCCGGCGCCTCGTCGATGGCGCACGCGCGGTGAACATGTTCAATGAATCGGTGCCGGTGCGCGCCTCGATCCACACGCTCGGCGGCCTTTCGGCGCATGCCGGCCAGGATGCGCTGATGGGCTGGCTGGCCAGCGCGCCGCGCAAGCCGAAGATGACCTTTCTGGTGCACGGCGAACCCGAGGCCTCGCACACGCTCTCGGCGCGGATCGCGCGCGAAATGAAGTGGCCGACGACCGTGGCCGCGCCCGACACCCGCTATGAAGCCTGAACATCCGGCCACTGGCGAGACGGCGCTGCGAGTGCGGCGCGTTGGCATCGATACCTACCGTGAGAACGTCGCGTACCTGCATCGCAAGTGCCCGCTTTATCTCACCGAGGGCTTTCAGGCGCTGTCCAGAATCGAAGTGCAGGCTGACGGAAGATCGATCCTCGCGTCGGTCAACATCGTCGACGATGCCGCGATCGTCGGCGAAACCGAAGTGGGCCTGTCCGAGGACGCCTACCGCGCGCTCGGCGCCGCGAGTGGCACGCCGGTACGCGTGGAGCACGCCACCCCGCCTGCCTCGATGACCGCCCTGCGGCGCAAGATCGGCGGCGAGCGGCTCGAGCGCGACGACTATCACGCGATCATGCGTGACGTCGCGCAGCAGCGCTACAGCAAGCTCGAACTGGCGGCGTTCGTGGTCTCGACCGGGCACTTCGACCTCGACCGCGAGGAAGTCGTCTATCTGACCGAGGCGATGGTCGCGGCCGGCCGCCGGCTGGACTGGCGCGAGCTTCCGGTGGTCGACAAACATTCGATCGGTGGCATACCGGGCAACCGCACGTCGATGCTGATCGTGCCGATCGTCGCTGCGCACGGCATGCTGATCCCGAAGACCTCGTCGCGCGCCATCACGTCGCCGGCCGGCACGGCCGACACGATGGAGTGCCTGGCCAATGTCGAACTCACGTTCGAGCGCATGCAGGAGATCGTGCACGAACTGCGCGGCTGCCTCGCGTGGGGCGGCACCGCCGATCTCTCGCCGGCCGATGACGCGCTGATCGCGGTCGAGCGCCCGCTGTCGCTGGATTCCCCCGGCCAGATGGTGGCCTCGATCCTGTCGAAGAAGATCGCCGCCGGGTCCACGCACCTGGTGCTCGACATTCCGCTCGGGCCGAGCGCCAAAGTGCGTTCGATGCCCGAGGCACAGCGCCTACGCAAGCTCTTCGAGTACGTGGCCGAACGGCTGCACCTGGCGCTCGATGTCGTCATCACAGACGGTCGCCAGCCGATCGGCAACGGTATCGGCCCCGCGCTCGAGTCACGCGATGTGATGCGCGTTCTGAGCGGTGACCCGCGGGCACCGTCGGACTTGCGGCAAAAGGCGCTGCGGCTGGCCGGGCGCGTCATCGAGTTCGACCCGGACGTGCGCGGTGGCGAGGGCTTCCCGATCGCACGGGACATCCTCGATTCCGGACGGGCGCTGGCGAAGATGAATGCCATCATCGATGCACAGGGGCGCCATGCATTCGACCCCGAGCGCGCCGGACTCGCGCCGCAGTCGTTCGAAGTGGAGGCGCCCCGCGACGGGATCGTCAATGCGATCGACAACGAGCGCCTCGTCCGGCTGGCACGGCTGACCGGTGCGCCCAAGGTGCGCGGCGCCGGCGTCGATCTGTTCAAGAAGCTGGGTGACTCCGTGCGCCGCGGCGAGCCGCTGTACCGCGTGCACGCCGGGTTTGCCTCGAATCTGCGCTTCGCACTGGCCTGGGCGGCGCAAGGCAACGGCTACACGATCGGGGAGCTTGCCGCGGAACAAGCCGTGGCGGAGTTCTGAATGCTGCTGCACTTCGACGATGAACGCGACTACGCGATGCGGCTTGCAACCGCGGCCGGCCTCACCCTGGCGCCGATCGAGCGCCACCGTTTTCCCGACGGCGAACTGAAGCTGCGCCTGCCGACGCCGGTGGCAACACATGCGGTGCTGCTGCGTTCGCTGCATCGCCCGAACGAGAAGCTGATCGAGCTGCTGTTCGCCGCATACGCGGCGCGCGAACTGGGCGCGCAGCACGTGACGCTGGTTGCGCCCTACCTCGCCTACATGCGGCAGGACGCAGCGTTCACGCCGGGCGAGGCGGTCAGCCAACGGATCATTGGACGTTGGCTTGCGGATCTGTTCGACGCGGTCATAACGATCGACCCGCACCTGCATCGAGTGGGTAGCCTCAAAGAGGCGGTGCCCGCCAGGACCGCGATCGCGCTTTCAGCCGCGCCTTTGATCGGCGCTTCCTTCCACACCACCGGCGTGCTGATGCTCGGGCCCGATGCAGAAGCGGAGCCCTGGGTGCGCGCCGCCGCCGCGGCCGCCGGCTGTGACTCGGCACTGTGTCGCAAGACGCGCCACGGTGACCGCGCCGTCGAGGTCACGCTGCCCGAGGCTTCGTACACGGAACGACATGTCGTCATCGTCGATGACGTCGCCAGCACCGGGCACACGCTGGCGGCGGTCGCGCGCCAGGTCCTGGCGCTTGGAGCACGCCGTGTCGACGTGGCAGTCACGCACGCGCTGCTGTGCGACGACGCTGACGCCATCCTGCGCGCGGCGGGAGTCAGCAGCTTCCTCAGCACTGACACCGTGCCGAATCCGAGCAATCGCATCGGCACCGCCGACCTGATCGCCTCCGCACTGCGCACTCTGCCGCGCTGATCCGCTCAAGTCGCGGCGCTGACGGTCACTACGGAGCGTCCAGCCACATCGGCGTGCCGCCGCCCGCTTCGGACTTGACCCGTCCTTGCAGGTACTTCTCGGTCCCGCGCCGAAACTCCAGCGTCATCAGTCCGCAGGTTGTGGCAGGGCCGCCATTGCCGACCAGCTTGATGCCGTTGGCAGTAATCTTTCCTTGCTGGATCGGCTCGTTGGCCGCGCGGCACCACGGCTGGCTGCCGGTGGATGTGAAGTCGAATTTCCCTTCGAAGCTTCCGTCCGGGTTGATCTTCGAGATCTTCACCACGATTTCACCGCGGTTGCCGCTGCCCCCGGCGGGACCCTGCTTCCTTTCCCATCCGCCCTTCAGCGTGATCGGCGCCTGCGACGGCTCGATGAGTAACGTCCCCTGCGCGTAGGCCGAAGTCGCCACAAGCAGGGAGCCCAGGATCAACATGACAGTTCGATTGAACATAGCTTCCTCCCGCGTTGCACCGCTGCACGCAAATAAAAGCCTTCTGGATTCAATCTGGTTCTCCGTGGCCGCCGGCGCTTGATCGACATCAACGGCGTCGCGTATGGCAACTGCTCGCGATCTGGCGCTTCGCCGAGGAGCAAGTCAGATTGCTCAGTTACTCACGCGGTGCGGCGCTTGCGCTGATCAGCTCGACCAACGAGTACAGCGCGACGTCAGCCAACGGGTGATTGCGCCGCGCATGAAGGAAGCGGCAGCGCTCTGGCAGTTCGCCCCGATCCTTTTCGGCTACGCGGAGGTCTTGATGGGGCGGCCTCGGTCCGGCGACAGGCGGGCGGAAGAGCATTCAGGCCGTACTTCGCCGGGGCCACAGTATGGCCAGCGGTGCGCATCGGAAATCCTGAGTCCGCGGCGCCGAATCCCGCCGCGGCGGCGCAAAAGAAAGTCGCCCGGGCCAGAGTGCGGCACCGGGCGACAATTTCGCCATCGGCAGGCCCAAGGCCTGCGGGCGACTACTTCAGATGCTTGCTGACGTACTTGGTCAGTTCGAACATCGACGCCTGCGCCTTGCCGAACAGGACCTTCAGCTTGTCGTCGGCGTTGATCATGCGGCGGTTCACCGCGTCCTGCAGCTTGTTCTTCTTGATGTACGCCCAGATCTTGCTGGTGACTTCCGTGCGCGGCATCGGCATCGAGCCGACGATGGCGGCCAGCGGGCCGGTCGGCGTCAGCGGCTTCATGAACGCTGCATTCGGCTTGCGCTTGACCTTGGCCTTGGCGGCCTTCTTAACGGTCTTCTTGGCTGCCGCCTTCTTCGGTGCGGCCTTCTTCGCGGCCTTCTTCGGCGCGGCCTTCTTGACGGCCTTCTTCGCGGTCTTCTTTGCTGCCTTCTTCGTTGCCATGAGTTCTCCTCAGTAAGAGTTGCATGCCACAGCGACAGCGTTCTCGAATGAAACTCACAGAGAGCGCTCTCGTTGCGTGGTCGCGATCCTAGAGCAAACGCAACGAATTACAAGAGGAAAAATGAGATTTTCAGAGGGGAATTGCGTGTGAACAACGGCGTTTTCCCTCTGAAAACAAGCATGGAGTTCATGCAGGACACCACGATTGGTGTACTAGATCTTGGCCAGCACGGTACGTCTACACAACATCTTGTATGCCAGATCGTGCGGCCTTTTCGAGTTCGGCCAGCATGCGCTCGATCCGTGCGCTCAGCTTTTCGGTCGTCACCTGCTCCCGCAGCCGCTCCACCATCAGCGGAAACGCGAACGGCGTCGGGCGCGCAAGCAACCGGTAGACGACGCGCTGGCCGCGCATCCGCTCGAGTGCCTGGCGCAGGCGCACGATGTCGAGCTCCTGCTCGAGGACTTCGCGCTCGGCCTGTCCGAGCAGTCGGTTGCCGGCGTCGTACTTGCGGAACACCTCGTAGAGCAGTCCCGAGCTTGCCTGCAGCTGCTTCATCGACTTGGGCGCGCCCGGGAACCCCTGGAAGACGAGTCCGGCAATGCGTGCCACCTCGCGAAAACGCCGCTGCGCCAGCTCGCCGGCGTTCAGGCTGGCCAGCACGTCGGCGAGCAGGTCGTCGTCGCCGAGCAGGGCGTCCGCGCGCCGCTGCCAGGCGCCCATCCAGTCGATGTCGACGGGCGACAGCAGCTCGAACCCGTAGTCGTTGATCGCGATCGAGAAGGTCAACGGGGTCGCCTGCCCGATCCGGTACGCCATCAGCGAAGCGAGTCCGAGATGTGCGTGGCGGCCGGCGAACGGATAGACAAAGAGGTGCCGCCCCTCGCGTGACCGCAGCGACTCCACTACGAGCGCGTCCCGGGTCGGCACGACCGACCAGCGCGCCTGAAGTTCGATCAGGGGGCGCGCGAGCTGCATCTCCGGTGCGTCGTAACGGCCGGCGACGGCGCCCTCGAGTTCACGCAGTGCGGCATCCGCCATCTCGGTCGACAGGGGCATCTTGCCGCCGGCCCAGCGCGGCACGACGCCGCTCTTGCGCTTCGCCGGCTGCACGAACGCGGTCATCTCGTGGATGCGGCCGAGCTCGAGCATCCGGCCGCCGAAGACGAAGGCGTCGCCCTTGCGCAAGCGCGTGATGAACGATTCCTCGATCGAGCCGACATTGCGGCCGTTCATCATCTTCACCTGCATCGAGGCGTCGGCCACGATGGTTCCGACCGACATGCGGTGGCGCTGGGCGATGCGGCGATCCTCGACGCGGAACACGCCGTCGGCGTCGGGCACGACGCGCCGATATTCCGGGTACGCACGCAGCGCCTCGCCGCCACGACCGACGAAGTCGAGCGCCCAGGCGAACTCCTCGTCCGTCAGGCTGCGGTAGCTCCACGCGCCGCGGATCTCGGCCAGTGCTTCGTGGCCGCGAAAGCCGGTGCCGAGCGCAAGCGTCACGAGGTGCTGGACCAGCACGTCCAGCGGCTTCTCCGGCGCGCGCCGCGACTCGACCCGCCCGGCGGCAACAGCCGAGCGCGCCGCTGCGGCCTCCACCAGTTCCAGCGTGTGCGTCGGCACGATCGTCACGCGCGAAGGTCGCCCCGGCGCATGCCCGCTGCGCCCCGCCCGCTGCAGCAGGCGCGCGACGCCTTTCGGACTGCCGATCTGCAGCACGCGTTCGACTGGCAGGAAGTCGACGCCGAGGTCGAGGCTTGACGTCGCCACCACGGCCTTGAGCCGCCCTTCCTTGAGACCACGCTCGACCCATTCGCGCACTTCCTTGTCGAGCGAGCCGTGATGCAGGGCGATGAGCCCGGCCCACTGCGGCCGCGCACCCAGCAGCGACTGGTACCAGATCTCGGCCTGCGAGCGTGTGTTGGTGAAGACCAGTGTCGTGGTGGCACTGTCGATCTCGCGTGCGACGGGCTCGACCATCTGGATCCCGAGGTGCCCACCCCAGGGAAAGCGGCCGGGCTCGTCGGGCAGCAAGGTGTCGACGACGATTTCCTTGGGCACTGCACCGCGGACCAGCACGCCCGGTGCGCCGGCAAGCAGAACCTCCAACGCGTGCTCGGTGTTGCCTAGCGTCGCGGACAGGCCCCACACCGCGGGCATAGGGCTGTCCGCCACGCCGGTCGATCCTTCGGGCCCGCCCCCCCTTTCCACGGGCGCGCAGGCCGGCGCGCCCGGCGGCGCAGGCGCCTCGCTCTGGCGAGCCGAAACCTCGGCTGCGCCCCTCGTCTCGAGGCGGGGCACCCCGACATCGTCTCGTGCGTGCTGGCGCGCCAACATCTGAAGTCGGGCGAGCGCGAGTTGAAGCTGCACGCCGCGCTTGTTGCCCATCATTTCGTGCCATTCGTCGACGACGACCAGTTCGACGCCTCCCAGCAGCCCGGGGGAGTCCGGGCGTGTCAGCAGCAGGGTCAGGCTTTCGGGCGTGGTCACCAGCGCTTCGGGCAGCCGCTGCGACTGGCGCGTGCGCTCGCCGGCCTCCGTGTCCCCGGTACGCACACCCACCTTCCAGTCGAGTCCCAGCTGAGCCAGCGGCGCCTCGAGTGCACGCGCGGTGTCTGCTGCCAGGGCGCGCATCGGTGTCAGCCACAGCAGGCGCAGGCCGCCCCCGGCGACTTCACCCGCGAGCGCGCGATTCAGCAGGCCGAACCAGACCGCATAGGTCTTGCCGCTGCCCGTCGTCGCATGCAGCAGACCTGAGCGGCCGGCGGCGATGTGCTGCCAGACCTCGCGCTGGAAAGGAAACGCCTGCCAGCCACGGGCAGCGAACCAGCCCTCGGCACTGGGCAGGGCCAATTGTTCACCGCGCCGCGCGGACTTTGCCTCGGCGAGCGCCGCTGCCGCCTCTGTAGCCGCCTTTTTCTCACGCGCCAGCCGTGCCCGTCGCGCCCGCAACTGGGTGCCGACGTTGGAGCCGGGCGGCAGGCCACGACGCTGCCCAGTCACTGCAGTCCCGCGCGACAGTTGGGGTGCATCTCGGAGCGCAAGAACACGTTGACGCGAGCGGGAGAATTCAACAATCTGGATTGGACCGCACAAAAAGAAACGCCGCCCGGAGGCGGCGCTTCGGAGCGGGGGACAATTATGAAATGTTGAGGATCTTCATCGCCTTGGCGAGCGTGTCGACCGACTCCTGATGCTTGCCGGCCTTGTGCAGCGCCTCGCCCTCGGCGCGGAACTTCTTGACCTCGGCCATCTGCTCCGCGGTGAGCTTCGGGTTCTTCGCGAGCGCCTCGTCGATCTTCTTCATGTCGGCGGGACAATGGAAGGCCCACGCCCCGGCAGAAAACAGCAGCGTTGCAACTGCGAGCGTTATGCGCTTCATCGGTGGTTCTCCTGGAGGGTCAATGCGGACTTTGCGGAACGGCAAAGTGTCGTGCAGTCTACCGCTGGCACCATGGGCCGACGCAATAGTCCGGACGCAATCATGGTGACTTGGTCCGAGCTGGTCCAGCGAGCCAGCTCTGCCGTCCGGCTGCTCTGCGTGTGCGGCCCCTTGGCGGTCGTCAACGCTGCGGAAGTCGTGGACTTCCGTGTCGCGGAGCGCCGCTTTGACGCCGATCTCTTCCGCTCGCCCACAGCGCCGCGCGGCACCATCGTGCTGGCCCACGGCTTTCTGCGCGACCGACAGAGTCTGGGCGCGCTCGCCAGCGAACTGGCTGACCGCGGCGCCCTGGTCCTGGTACCCGACCTGCCGTTCCTCGCCGATCCGGTTGGCAACGCGCGCGCGTTATCGGCCATCGTCATCGACGTCCGTAGCGGGCGCTTCGGCCCGGTCCCTGCGCGCACCGTCCTGATCGGCTATTCCGCGGGCGGCCTCGCGAGCCTGCTGGCGGCGGCCCGAACGCCGGGAGTCACGGGCTGGATCGGTCTCGATCCCGTCGACCGCGACGGCGAAGGTCTGCATGTGGCGGCGCGCGTCAGCGCACCCGCCATCATCCTGCGGGCGGCGCCCCACGCCTGCAACGCGTGGGCAAATTCGCACAGCTGGGGCGCCTTCCTGCCGCGCCTGAGCCGCGACGCCCTGGTAGATGCTGCAACCCACTGCGACTTCGAGAACCCCGGGAACCCGGTCTGCGCCGCTGCCTGCGGAGCACCCGATCCGCAGCGCCAGGCGGCGATTCGTGCGGACGTCGCCGCCGCGGTCGACGAGTGGCTGCGGTGAGCGCCTGGCAAAGCGTCGTCTTGTCACGCCCGCTCAGTCGGAGACGAAGGCACTGCCAATCGGGTCGACCCTGCACTCTCGTCGTGCGCTGCGCGCCAGCCTTTCAGCAGCAACGCCGCACGCGTCGGGGCGACGCCCGCTCCATCCCGGACTTAGCGTCCGAACCAGGTCAGGAAACCCTGGACGATCAGCGCATTGGCCGTGTCGGTGAACAGCGATGCCGCCAGTGTGATCACGAGGAAAGCCCGGGGCGCATCGCCGTACCTGAGTGCCAGCCGCTTCATCGCGGCGAGTCCGACCGGCATCGCGCCCAGTCCGAAACCGACGAAGCCCGCCGCCCCGATGGCACCTTCGCGACCCTTGAGCAACGGATACACCAGCAGCGCGGCGATTACGGTTGTCACCAGGATCTGCGCAAGCACGGCGACCGCGATCAGGCTCACGGAATCACCGACGGCCGCCAGCTGCAGGCCCAGCATCGCGATCGCGAGGAACACGCGCAGTGCCAGGGTTCCGATCAAGTCGGCCCCGGTGAGGTCGAGGCGGATGCGCGCCAGGTCCGCGACATTGGTCACGATCACGGCTGCGAGCAGCACCGCGAGGAACGCCGGAATCGTCACGCCAAGCGCTTCGCCGACGACCGGCCGCGCCGCCAGGCCAAGACCGATGCTCAGTGCGAGCCAGAGCATCACGGTGATCCATCGATCGGAGTCGAACGGGCCTTGCGGCCACTCGGGCTCGGCCTCGACTGGCGCGACGCTCTGGTCGGGCGTGCGGGCCGCATGCTCGGCCAGACGCGTCCCGACGATCCCGGAAACGATGGCCCCGGAGACCAATCCGAACGTTGCGCAGACCATGCCGATCTCCAGCGCATGCGGCAGGTTGGCGGCCTGCTCGGCCTCGGCCCACGCAACCGTGGTGCCGTGGCCCCCGAGGAAGGGCACGCTGCCCAGGAATACTCCCAGCGCCGCGGGGCGCCCGAATGCCGTCGCAATGGCCACGCCGATCGCCGACTGCGCGATCGCGAGGAGCCCGATCAGCACGCACAGCAGCGCCACCGCTCCGCCGCCGCGCGACAGGCGCCGGAACCTGGCCGTCAGTCCGAGCGATGCGAAGAAGATCAGCAACAGGGCGTTCCGCAAGGTGTCGCCGAAGGTCACCTTGACGCCGGCGAATCCGCCGACGAAGGCGAGCAGGATCGCAATCAGCAGGCCGCCCGTGACGGCGGGTGGAATGCTGTACTCCGCCAGCACCGGTACCCAGCGATTGATCCGCACACCGAGCAGGATCGTCGCCAGTGCGGCGATGCCGGTCCACAGTTCATTCAGTGCGATGGTCATCGCCTCGCCTCATGCGGGCAAAGGCGACATTATCGGCACAGTCGCTGGACTTTATGCCGCTGGCACGACAGCCCGAGACGATTCAGTCCAGTTCGGACGGTGCGCGGCGGCGAGGTCAGCCGGTCGGGCGGACAGGAATGCCGCTGCCCATGGCCGACGTTGTCGGAAGAGCGTCGATCAAGGAGCCACCGCGTCTTTGCGTCCGGCGGGCAGGTCCGGAAGCACCGGGCATTCTCTCGTGCGAACGTCGAAGGGCACGGCCGCAGCGGCCAGGCCGCAGGCCTCGGCCGACCCGGACGCGAGCAGCCGCGATCCGGACCGGGACATCCCGATACCCGCTCGCGGCTGTGCGGCGCACGACCGTTCTGCCCTGTGCCCTAACCTCACGCCAGGTCGAAGCGATCGAGGTTCATCACCTTGTTCCAGGCCGCCACAAAGTCACGCACGAATTTCTGCTGCGCGTCGCTGCATGCATAGACTTCCGCCAGCGCCCGGAGCTGGGAGTTCGAACCGAAGACCAGATCCACGACCGTGCCTGTCCATTTGATCTCGCCCGTGGCCCGATCGCGACCTTCCAGCACGCTCTCCGATGCGGCGGACTTCTGCCACTTGGTGCGCATGTCGAGCAGGTTCACGAAGAAATCATTGGTCAGCGTTTCAGGGCGCTTCGTGAGCACGCCGTGGCTGGACTGGCCGAAGTTCGCGTTCAGGGCGCGCAGGCCACCGATCAACACCGTCATCTCGGGGGCAGTCAGCGTCAGCAACTGCGCCTTGTCCACCAGCATCTCGGCGGCCGATGCCTCGAGCCCCTTGCGCGCGTAGTTGCGGAATCCGTCCGCCGCCGGCTCCAGCACGGCGAACGAGTCCACGTCGGTCTGCTCCTGCGACGTATCCATGCGCCCCGGCGCGAAGGGAACTTTCACGTCGTGGCCGGCCTTCTTCGCCGCCGCCTCGACGCCCGCGCAGCCTCCCAGCACGATCAGGTCGGCCAGCGAGATCTTCTTGCCGCTGCCTGTTGAACCTGCGTGTTCACCGTTGAACTCCTTCTGGATCGCCTCCAGTTTCGTCAGGACTTTCGCGAGTTCGGCGGGCTGGTTGACTTCCCAGTTCTTCTGCGGCGCAAGGCGGATGCGCGCTCCGTTCGCGCCACCGCGCTTGTCGCTGCGGCGGAACGATGCAGCCGATGCCCAGGCGGTCGTCACCAGTTGGGAAATGGACAGGCCGGACGCGAGCACCTTGGCCTTCAATGCGGCAATGTCCTGCTCGTCGACAAGCTTGTGATCGACAGGGGGAATCGGGTCCTGCCAGATCAGCGCTTCCTGCGGCACGAGCGAGCCGAGGTAGCGGGTGCGCGGGCCCAGGTCACGGTGCGTCAGCTTGAACCAGGCACGGGCAAAGGCGTCCGCGAATTCCTTCGGGTTCTGGTGGAAACGGCGCGCGATCTTCTCGTAGGCCGGGTCCAGGCGCAGCGACAGGTCGGCCGTGGTCATCATCGGCGGATGCTTCTTCGAAGGATCGTGCGCGTCCGGAATCATGTGCTCGGGCTTGACGTTCTTGGCGACCCACTGGTGGGCGCCGGCCGGACTTTTGGTGAGCTCCCACTCGTAGCCGAACAGCATGTCGAGGTAGCCGTTGTCCCATTTCGTGGGATGCGGTTTCCAGGCGCCTTCGATGCCACTGGTGGTGGTGTACACGCCCTTGCCGGTGCCGAGCTTGTTGAGCCAGCCCAGGCCCTGCTCTTCGATCGGCGCGGCTTCGGGCTCGGGGCCGACCAGCTTCGGGTCACCTGCACCATGGGCCTTGCCGAAAGTATGCCCGCCTGCCATCAGCGCCACCGTCTCTTCGTCGTTCATGGCCATGCGCGCAAAGGTTTCGCGCACGTCGCGGCCCGAGGCCACCGGATCCGGGTTGCCGTTCGGGCCTTCCGGGTTCACGTAGATCAGCCCCATCTGCACGGCCGCCAGTGGGTTCGCGAGCTGCCGGTCTCCTGAGTAGCGCTCGTCCCCCAGCCAGGTGTTCTCGGTACCCCAGGAAATGTCTTCTTCAGGTTCCCAGATGTCCTGACGGCCGCCGGCGAAACCGAACGTCTTGAAGCCCATCGACTCCAGCGCGACGTTGCCTGCGAGGATCATCAGATCAGCCCAGGAGATTTTGCGGCCGTACTTCTGCTTGATCGGCCAGAGCAGGCGGCGCGCCTTGTCGAGGTTGCCGTTGTCCGGCCAACTGTTGATGGGGGCAAAGCGCTGGGTGCCGGTCCCTGCGCCGCCGCGACCATCAGAGACGCGGTAGGTGCCGGCGCTGTGCCACGCCATGCGGATCATCAAGCCGCCGTAGTGACCCCAGTCAGCGGGCCACCACTCCTGTGAATCCGTCATCAAGGCATGGAGATCCCTGACCACGGCATTCAGGTCGAGGCTCTTGAACTCCTCGGCGTAGTTGAACGCCTCGCCCATCGGATCCGACTTGGCCGAGTGCTGGTGCAGGAGGCTCAGCCGGAGCTGATTGGGCCACCAGTCGGTGTTCGTCTGGGCTTTGCCGCTCACCGCGGGATTGACGGCGGCGCCTGAGAACGGGCAAGTCATTTCGTTGGGCATGGTTCAATCCTTCGGCTGTCTGGAGTTGATTGCTCGGCTCAGTCTAGGGTTCGAGCACCGAGCGAACAAATTGGCTTTAGTTATGTGATCGATAGCGAGCGCGGTCGGGCGAACTTGCCAAGCCTGTCTCCCGGCCCACGTTGCCAGGCTGCCCGCAGACACGAGGGCCAACATCCGGGACTCGTGCTTGCCAGGTCTAGGGGAGTGGCTTTGGGTCAGGTTCCACCTCAGTACCCGGCAAAGCCACCAGCACTGGACCAAACGACGAGATCGAACAGCCAGCCAGATGCCGCTCGGCCATACCCTTCAAGGCAATGGATTTCGTCCGATAACCAAGGGACAACAAGAAGCAGGACAGTAAGGATCAACCATGACACCACTGTTGGCCGGTCTTGCCATCGCGTGCACTCTCGTCGCCGCCGGCCTCCTGCAATTGCGCCGGCGGCGCCAGCGGGCCGACTTCATCGACGGCTACCCATTCCCGCGTGGAGTCCGCGAGCGTGTGAAAAAGCGCTATCCGCATCTGTCTGAGGCCGATCTCGACCTCGTCTTCTCGGCGCTGCGTGACTACTTCCACCTCTGCCGCAAGGCAGGCCGCCGGTTCCTCGCGATGCCGTCGCAGGTGGTCGATATCGCGTGGCATGAGTTCATCCTGTTCACGCGCAACTACGAAGTCTTCTGCCGCCGGGCGCTCGGCCGCTTCCTGCATCACACGCCCACCGAAGCGATGCAGACGCCGACGACAGCGAGCGACGGCATCAAGCGCACCTGGCGGCTGGCGTGCCGGCGCGCGGGCACCGATCCGCTGGCCGCCTCGGCCGTGCCGCTGCTGTTCGCCATCGATGGCCGGCTCGCGATCCCCGATGGCTTCCACTACGCACTCGACTGCACTCATCTGGTCGGTGCGGCCGGACACGCGAGCTACTGCGCGAGCCACATCGGCTGTGGTGGCGGTTGCGGCGGAGGCTGCAGTGGCAGTGGCTGCGGGGGCGGCGGTGACGGCGATGGAGGCGGTGGTTGCGGTGGAGGCGGTGGCGACTGAACCGCTTACCGTCGGCGCCAACCGCGCACCGCCAGCGCCAGCAGCCCCGCTACCAGCCCCCAGAAGGCCGATCCGATCGAAAACAGGGTGACGCCCGATGCGGTCGCGACAAATGTGATGACTGCCGCGTCGCGCGTCGATTCTTCCTTCAGGGCTGCGGCCAGCCCGTTGCCTATCGTTCCGAGCAGCGCCAGGCCCGCGACGGCCAGCACCAGCTCGCGCGGGAAGGCTGCAAAGAGCCCCGCCACCGCACCGCCGAACAGGCCGATCAGCACATAGATCACGCCAGCAGACACGGCCGCCGTGTAGCGACGCGCGGGATCGTGGTGCGCGTCCTGACCCATGCAGATCGCCGCGGTGATCGCCGCCAGGTTGAATGCATAGCCGCCGAAGGGCGCCAGCAGGGTCGTGGCCACGCCGGTCGTGGTGATGATCGGCGACACCGGTGGCGTGTATCCGTGCGCGTGCAGGGTCGCCACGCCGGGCACATTCTGTGACGTCATCGTGACGACGAGCAATGGCAGCGCCACACCGATGGCGGCCGCCCAGGATAGTTCGGGCGCGACGAACTCCGGCCGCGTAAGGCCGGTCGGCCACTCGAGCGCTCCGAACAACCCGAGAGCGCCAGCGATCGATGCGCCGACGGCGAGCGCAACCGGCACGGCAAAGCGCGGCCACACGCGACGCCCGATCAGGTAGCTCGCGAACATGGCGAACACGAGGGCGAACTGGCTCTTCATCGCGCTGAAGGCGTCGAGTCCGAAACGCAACAGCACCCCCGCCAGCATCGCCGCCGCGAGAGCTGTCGGCAGTCGCTTCATCAGTCGATCGAAGGCCCCGCTGAGCCCGATCACGACGATCGCGAGCCCGGTCAGCACGAACGCGCCGATGATCTCGGCCATCGGCAGGCCGCCGACTCCGGTGATCAGCAAGGCCGCACCCGGTGTGGACCAGGCGGTGAGCACCGGCATCCGGTAGCGCAGCGACAGGACGATCGTCGTGAGGCCCATGCCAATGCCAAGCGCCCACATCCAGGACGCCGTCTGCGCCGGCGTCGCGCCCGCCGCGCGCGCCGCTTCGAACACGATCACGGCCGAGCTGGTGTAACCCACCAACACCGCAACGAAGCCTGCGACCACGGCGCCAAACGGGAAATCGCGCATGACTAGCCCAATCGGAAACAGCCAAAGGGTATCCGAGGACACACGTTGTCACAGTTTCCGCCGCCGCAAGTGCGCGCCACAGTCGCGAGGTTCAGCGCCTGCAGTTAGTAAGCGCGCGGCCGCCCGGCCGCCCCGAAGGACGCGCGCCATCTGTCAGCGGAGCGTCTGCACGTGCGACGCGAAGCGTCGCACGTGCAGACGCTCCGGACCTAGTAATCCCGCCCGCCCGCCAGCGCGACCGCCGCAAAGCGGAGGATGCCGTAGGCGACCCAGTTCACGGCGCGCCGCAACAGGCCGCGTCGCGCAAAGGCTTCTGCCTGCAGCGGACGCGAGCGCTCTTCGATGGCACGCTCCAGGTCAGCTCGCAATTCGCGCGCAAACGCAGTGTCGTACACGGCGACGTTGGCTTCGCGCGCCAGCAAAAGACTGTAGGGATCGATGTTGCTGGAGCCGACGGTCGACCATTGGTCGTCGATGACGGCCACCTTTGCGTGCAGGTAGCTCTCCTTGTACTCGTGGATCTCGATGCCGGCGGCCAGCAGCTGCCCATAGAGCGCCTCCTGGCCGTAGTGCTGGAGCGCATATTCGACCCGACCCTGGACCAGCAGCCGTACGCGCACGCCACGTAGAGCACATTCGACGAGCGCCCGGCGGAATGTGCGACCGGGCACGAAGTAGGCCATTGCGATCAGCACATCGGACCGCGCCTGGCTGAGGGCATCCAGGAATGCGTACTCGATCGTGTGCCGGTTCCGGACATTGTCACGCAGCAGCAAGGACGCCCGCACGCCATCGGGCAGCGGCGCCGGCACCGACTCCAGCGCGAGCACTTGCGGCGAACCCGTGCGCCGCCGCAGCTGCAACAGCTCGAGCGTCCACCACAGGCGCTTCATCGCGTAGGCAATCGACGCGACGATCGGCCCTTCGCACATCACTGCAAAGTCGAAGCGCGGACCCAGATCAGCGCGTTCCGCATCGGGATGATGGTGGTCATCGATGATGTTGATGCCGCCGACGAAGGCCAGTTGATCGTCGACCAGGACCAGCTTGCGGTGCAGGCGGCGCAACAGCCTGCGTTCGAGACGCCACCAGCGTTCAGGGCGAAAGATGACGACCTGCGCCCCGACCGCCTCGAGCCGCTGCTTCAGCGTCGGGGCAAATGATCCGGTGCCAAAGCCGTCCACGATCACGCGTACCGCCACACCGCGGTCGGCTGCGATCGCCAGCGCGTCGCTGACGCGTGTACCGACGCTATCCTGCGCAAAGATGTAGGTTTCGAGGTAGATCGACCGCGCCGCGCCTTCGATGGCCGCGAGCAGGCGGGGGAAGTACTCGTCGCCGTTTTCGAGCAGACGAACCAGGTTGCCGCCGTAGACCAGCGGCCGCGTCGTGATGTCGAAGCGGGAACGCCGGCGACCCGGACGTTCGCCGTCGGTCATGCCACTTCGAGGTCCGCGATCAGCGGCATGTGGTCGGAGCGCTGCGACCACTCGATGCCCTTCGGCACGCGCACTTCGTGCACGTTGAAGCCGCGCACGTAGATGCGGTCCAGCGACAGCCACGGCATCACGCTCGGGTAGGTCCGCGCGACCGGCGAGCGATTCGCCTCGCGCCATGGCATGAACCGTTCGAACCGGCGGCCGTTGCGCTGTCGGCGGTTGAACTCCGCCGCCGCTTCGATCACGTCGAGCTCGCGATGCAGGACCTCGTCGACGCCCTTTTGCCAGTCGTTGAAGTCGCCGGCGATGATGAGCGGCGCACCGGCCGGCACCTCGCTGCGGACGAAGTCGATCAGGAACTCGGCCTGCCTCACCCGGCTGCGCTTGATCAGTCCGAAGTGCGTGTTGATGAGATGGATGTCGAGCGGACCGCGCTTCGACTCGATGTGCGACACGGCGTGCAGCAGGCCGCGCTTCTCGAGCGCATGGTCCGAGATGTCGTGGTTCAGGTACTGGCCGATCGTATGGCGTGAGACGATGGCATTGCCGTGGTGTCCGTGCGGGTAGACCGCGTTCATGCCATACGCCCGGTGCACGTAGCTGTCGGTGCACAGCACGTCGAGCTGGGTGCCGTTCGGGTGGCCCGGGCGCCGCGCGAGACGCTCGTTGCGTTCCTGCACTTCCTGCAGGAAGCAGATGTCGGCGTCGATCGCGTGGAGCGCCACCCGCAGGTCATGGATGCGCGAGCGCTTACGCAATCCCATGACACCCTTGTGAATGTTGTATGTCGCGACGCGAAGCTGCATACCGGGAGTCTCGCTCAATCGGCACCCGGCGCAAGCGAGAAATAGCGGTCGAACAGGTGCGGATCGTCGAAGTGACGGCGTCCGACGAACGCCGTCGCGTGGTGGCCCCACTGCCGCATCTGGCCGGCGGAAGGCACGCCCATGGGCCAGAAGAGATAGCGCTCGGCACGCTCGGTGCCCGGCACCAGACCATCGGGGCCGTAGATGCTGCGGGTCCCACCGCCCGCGGCCGCCGGCACCGGCAGGACTCGCAGCAGGTTTTCGTCCAGCAGCCGGTACGGGATACCCGGCGCGGGAGTGTTCGTGTCGATGCCAACGCGCTCGATGTTGTGGTCGTGCGCACCGAGAAAGACCATGACACGCTCGTCCGCCGCCGGCGAGTACAGCACCTGCGGCACGAAGAGCGATTCGTCGAGCGGACCCTCGCCGTCACGCGGTGCCGGGCGTTCTCGCACGCGCTCGGTCGGAAAGAACATCTGGAAGCAACCGCAGGCATGGATCGAGTCGTACACGAGCGGGCGGCCGGCAGCGTCGAGAGTCACCCGCCACACCACGGCATCCAGATGGCCCGCCACGAGGTCGAGCGTGTGGGCCGGGGGTCGCGCCGGGAACCAGAACGTGTAGACCAGTTGCAGGGCGGCCGCACCGTTGAACTGGGTCCAGGCCACCCGCACGTACGCCGCGGGGTCGTAGGTGTTGACGGCGAGGGCTGCGCCCTGCACCGATGCGCGCCACGTCAGGGAGCCGATGCGGTCGTTGCCATCCACGGTATCGACGATCAGTACCGGTGCATGCTGCGCCAGCAGCTGCCATGCGCGCTCGGGCGTCACCACCGGCATACTCAGCGCCATTGACGTGGACGCGCCGATCAGTCCGGCAACCGGTCCCTCGGGCTTCCCCGCGGCCGGGACATAGCGGATCCGCTCCCCTCGCACGACCAGCTCGGGGAAGGGCGTCGCAAAGAGTTCCCGAGTGGCCTGCTGCCAGGACGCCACGCCCAAGGCGAACGGAAACAGCGTCACCGGGTACAGGCCCACCAGACGCTGTGCATCGACGTAGGCGTCGGGCACCCTGGCGGAGGCCGCCGCTTGGGGGGCCATCGGCCGAGCGGCAGCGATCAGTTCTGACCGGCAGCGTGCGAGCGCATCGGCCTCGCCGGCCGAAACTGACAGATTGGCTGACTCGAAGCGGCGCGCTTCGGCATCGAGCGCGGCCATGCGGTCCAGCTTGCCTGCGGCAATGGCCTTCGGATCGCCTTTCGCCGGCAGCCACTGCTCGGTGAAGCGATCCGCCCGCAGGTAGGGGTAGCCGGGGACGCGCACGTCCTGTGCGTCACGCCGACCGGCTGCATCGACCCGCGTATCCAGCGCTTTGAGCAGGCGCAGGCATTCGCCGACCTTGTCCTCCTGCGTGAGCTGCGTTGCCGCCGGCGCCACCGCGTAGGGATCGCCCGGCGTCGCGCAGCCCACCAGCACCAGATGCGCGCAGGCAAATCCGGCCGTGAGCGCACTCCAGGGACGCACGGGCTGCCGCAACACCGAGGGGCGAGCAGAGGGTTCGACGGACTTCACCTCGGAGCGGTCCAAGGTCAACCCTGCGATATTCCGGAACGGTGCGCCGTGCGGGCGAAGGCACTGCGAGAGAAACAGACTCATGAACCGCATTATGCGCAACGATGGGCCGGTCATGAAGCCGAACTTACGCCTTGGCCCCGGACGCTGCGAAACCGGCGTGTCACAGTCGATCGCTATCGCTGGCGCGCGGCCGCTCGCCGCTCGCTTTCCTGGACGACAGCGCGCAGTTGCGTTTCAAGGTTCTGTCGCACCGCCGCCGACCCGATCGCAGGTGGCGGCGGCAGGCGTGAAACGATCAACGCGGTGTAACGCAGGATCACAGGGCCACGAACTGCAGCTTGCTCGAGTTCATAGCGGCCCTCGAATGTTTCGATTGCGCGGCCCTTAAGTACGCCCAGGTCGAAGCTCAGCGCACGGGCATGCGCCACGCGGCGGCCGCGATGCTCGATGTCGAGCTGCACCTTGAGATCCTGCGCAAACAGCAGGAAGCGAAACTCACCCTGCTGCTCCACCAGCAGGCGCTCGCCGTCGCGCCCCTCGCGAACCCGCTCGACGACGCGGCAGGCGCGAATGCCCGGCATGTAGGTGGGCAGCGCAGCGTAGTCGGTGATCGTGTCCCACACGACGGTGGAACCGGCGTCGATCCGGCATTCGGCGTCGGCCTCGAAGGTCCGGCCCTTGCGCCGCACGTTCACTCGCAACTTGTGCTCGTTCTCCGGCGCCGCGCGACTCATGCCCTGCACTCTATCGTCATCCATGCCGCGCAGCGCGTCGCTGCGGGAGTGCCCTGATGGCCTGCGCGTTGGTCCACGAAAAGCACGCGTCGGCTGCCTCGCGCCAGGGCAGCCAGCGGAATGCCGTGTGCTCCCCGGCTGCGAGCCGTGGTTCGAACTTCATCCTGATCTGCGAACCGAATACATGCTCCGTGTTCTGGGTGACGCCCGGCGCGTAGCGATGTCGCCAGTGCGGATAGATCTCGTAGCGGTTCACGCGGTTCCAGTCGTCGAACTCGGCTGGCGACTTCTCGAGTCCCGTCTCCTCTGCGACTTCGCGCGCACAGGTGACCGCGAGCGGCTCGTCCGGCGATGCGCGACTGCCGGTAACCGACTGCCAGAACCCGTGATGATCGGCGCGCTCGAGCAGCAGCACTTCCAGATCCAGTGTGTGGATGACCACCAGCACCGACTCCGGGACCTTGAAGGCGGCCGTCACCGGCGATACCTGACCGGACGGACAGGCGCCGCTCGCCAACCGGCCACGTGCGCGCGCCCCCAGCCGGCACGCGCGCTCCGCGTGGAGGACCTCAAGGCGAGCCCGACGCCAGGCGCGCGCAGCACGGCCCGCTACTTCTGGCTCAACTCGCCACCGTGACGCGCTTGCGGTGCCGCGGCCGTCGAGCCCGTCGCCTCAGGCCGCGCCTCGCCGCGCAGCCGGATGTGCAGCTCCCGCAACTGCTTCTCACCCACCGGCGACGGTGCCTTGGTCAGCAGGCACTGCGCGCGCTGGGTTTTCGGGAAAGCGATGACGTCACGGATCGACTCGGCGCCGGCCATCATCGTGACGATGCGGTCGAGCCCGAACGCGATGCCGCCGTGCGGCGGCGCGCCGTACTGCAGCGCATCGAGCAGGAAGCCGAACTTCTCGCGCGCTTCCTCGGCGCCAATTTTCAGTGCGCGGAAGACCTTGCTCTGCACTTCCTCGCGGTGAATCCGCACCGAGCCGCCGCCGATCTCCCAGCCGTTCAGGGCCATGTCATAGGCCTTCGCCAGCGCCTTGGAAGGATCCGTCTGCAGGAAGTCCTCGTGCCCCTGCTTCGGGCTGGTGAACGGGTGGTGGGCCGCGACGTAGCGCTGCTCTTCTTCGTCGAACTCGAACATCGGAAAGTCGATCACCCACAGCGGCTTCCAGCCATCAGCCGAAAGCCCGTGCGCGCGGCCGAACTCGCTGTGGCCGATCTTCGTGCGCAAGGCACCGAGCGAGTCGTAGACGACCTTGGCGCGGTCGGCGCCGAAGAAGATCACGTCGCCGTCGGCGGCACCGGTGCGCTCGAGCACCGCGGCAAGCACGGCATCGTTCAGATTCTTGACGATCGGGCTCTGCAGGCCGTCGCGCCCCTTCGCCTTTTCGTTGACCTTGATGTAGGCGAGCCCCTTGGCGCCGTAGATCTTGACGAACTCGGTATAGCCGTCGATCTCCGAACGCGGCATTTCGCCACCACCCGGCACACGCAGCGCGACGACCTTGCCGTCCTTCATCTCGGTCGCACCCTTGAAGACCTTGAACTCGACGTCGCGCATCAGGTCGGTAACCTCGGCCAGCTCCATGCTCACGCGCAGGTCGGGCTTGTCCGACCCATAGCGCGACATCGCGTCGGCATAGGTCATCACCGGGAAAGGTTTGGGCAGCGTCACGCCCATCACCTCGGCGAACACCGTCCGGATCATCTCTTCCATCAGAGCGCGGATCTCGGTTTCGTCGAGGAACGAGGTCTCGACATCGATCTGCGTGAACTCGGGCTGGCGGTCGGCCCGCAGGTCCTCGTCGCGGAAGCACTTGACGATCTGGTAGTAGCGGTCGAAACCTGCGACCATCAGCAGCTGCTTGAAGAGCTGCGGCGACTGCGGCAGCGCGAAGAATTCGCCGGCGTGCACGCGCGACGGCACCAAGTAGTCGCGTGCGCCTTCGGGCGTGCTCTTCGTGAGCATCGGCGTCTCGATGTCGACGAAACCATGCGCGTCGAGATACCGGCGCACCGCCATCGCGACCTTGTAGCGCAGCATCAGGTTCTTCTGCATGGGCACGCGGCGCAGGTCGAGCACGCGATGCGTCAGCCGTGTCGTCTCGGACAGGTTGTCGTCGTCGAGTTGGAACGGCACCGGCACCGAAGGGTTGAGGATCACGAGTTCGGTCGCGAGCACCTCGACGGCACCCGACACGATGTTCTCGTTGAGCGTGCCTTCCGGGCGCCTGCGCACCTGGCCGATGATCTTCAGGCAGAACTCGTTGCGCACCTTCTCCGCATTGGCGAAGACCTCGGCCCGGTCGGGGTCGCAGACGACCTGCAACAGGCCTTCACGGTCGCGCAGGTCGATGAAGATCACGCCGCCATGGTCGCGTCGGCGATGCACCCAGCCAAAGAGGGTGACGGTCTGGCCGATGAACTTCTCGTCCACCCGGCCGGCATATTCGGTACGCATGGAAAACTCCGCTTCGTAGCTGGCGGAAGCGCCGCGGCGACTCGACGCGCCGGCGCAACCGCGCAAAACCCGTGATTATCCCTGAGGGGCTCGTCTTTAGCTTGGAGGCCGGGCTGGCGCCCGAGGGTCGCTTGAAAACCCGGCACAACCGGGCCGGACAGCGCTACCTGCCCGGCCCTACCGGTTTCGCTGATTCGACGATGCGCACGGCGCAGTAAGACGAGCAAGATCCCCGGCGCGCCCAACCGCACCGGCACACGGCATCGAGTGTCTGCTCGTTGTCATGGCCACAACCATAACAGGGGACCGCGCCCCGTTCAACGTCCCTCGCCGGCCGAACTATGGCGACGGCGGCGGCGCGCTGGTCAGCGCGGCCGGTCGGCTCGACCGGCCACCGGGCTCCACCACGCCGAGGGAGACGTGGTACTTCAGGGCATCGTCGATATTGACGTCCACATCACGCACCCGTGACGGCGGCATCATCAGCACGTAGCCCGACGTCGGGTTGGGGGCGGTCGGCACGTAGACGGTGACCCAGCCCTGGCCCAGTTCATCCGCGACGACGCCGGTGGGCTCGCCGACGATGAATGCCAGTGTCCACTGTTCCGGCTGCGGGAACTCCACGAGCACAACCTTGCGGAAGGCGTTGCCCTTGGGCGAAAGCATCGTGTCCGACACCTGCTTCACGCTCGAATAAATCGACCGCACGATCGGGATCCGGCCGAGCAGCCCTTCCCACCACAGCAGCAGGCGGCGCCCCACGAAGTTGCGTGCGAGCACGCCGGTGAAGAGCACGACGGCCACGGCGAGCAGCGCGCCAAGGCCAGGGATGCGGAAGCCGAACAGCGCTTCCGGTCGCCACGCCGGCGGCAGCAGCAGCAGGGACTGATCCATCCAGCCGATGATCGTCTCGATGATCAGCAGGGTGATCCCGAGGGGAACCCAGATCAGTAGACCGGTGACCAGGTACTTCCGGAACATGCCTCGACTCGCCAGATCTCCGGCCGGCGTCACGGGCCGGCTCGAAATGAAAGAGCCGCGGTTCGGCCGCGGCTCCCGAAGGCTCCGAGAATAGCCGATCGCGCACGACCGACCGGTTACAACGCCGTGCGGTCTGTCAGGACGAGGCCGGGCTCGGGCCGCTGGTGGGCGCCGCTGAAGGTGATGGAGTTGGAGCAGCCGGCGCGGCGTCCGCCGCCTTGGCCGTGCTGGGGGCGCTGTCCGCCGGCTTGGCGCCTTCGGTCTTCACTTCGGCGTCGCTCGACTTGCCCTCGCCCTTTTCATCCCGCGGCTTGGTTCCGTTGTTCTTGAAGTCGGTCGCATACCAGCCACTGCCCTTCAGCTGGAAGCCCGCGGCGGTCACCTGTTTCACGAGGCTCGGATGCTGGCAGGCCGGGCACGCGGTCAGCGGCGCGTCGGAGACCTTCTGCAGCACTTCGACTTCGTGGCCGCAGTCCTGGCAGCGGTAGGCGTAAATCGGCATTGGTCGCTACTAAATGTCTGTTGGCCCGGATTCTAAGGGAGGGGCTGCGCTCTCCAGGTCGCGAGATAGGGGCCGAATCCCGCCGGATCAAGCCCCTCGCTTGGACTTTGACGGGGCCTGTTGCACACTGCCCGGCGCTCCGGAGGGAAAAACATGACCACAGGAAAGCGAACCGCCCCCAGCCCCGCCCGCGCTGCACTGGAGAAGCTGGAGGCTGCGCACGCGGACAAGATCAAGGTCGCCGTGACCGACATTGACGGCGTCCTGCGCGGCAAGTATCTGCACAAGGACAAGTTCGCCTCTGCGGTCGACGGCGGCTTCGGATTCTGCGACGTCGTGTTCGGCTGGGACATGATGGACAGCGTCTACGACAACACGACCGTCACCGGCTGGCAGCACGGCTTTCCGGACGCGCTGGCACGACTCGACCTCGCAACCGGGCGGCGCGTGCCATGGGACGACAACGTGCCATTTTTCCTCGGAGAGTTCGTCACCGCCAAGGGCGAACCGTACCCGATCTGCCCGCGGCAGACACTCCGGCGCGTGCTCAAGCGCGCCGAGAAGCTCGGCTTGCAGGCCATGTGCGGCCTGGAGTTCGAATGGTTCAACTTCGCCGAGACCCCCTACTCGTGGGCGCAGAAGAAGGGGGTGGACCCCACGCCGCTGACGCCGGGCATGTTCGGTTACTCGCTGCTGCGCGCCAACGCCAACCGCGGATTCTTCAATGCCCTGATGGACCAGTTGCTGCAGTTCGGCGTGCCGATCGAAGGCCTGCACACCGAGACCGGCCCGGGGGTCTACGAGGCCGCGATCCAGTTTTCAGAAGCACTCGAATGCGCCGACCGCGGCGTTCTGTTCAAGACGGGCGCCAAGGAGATCGGCGCGCAGTTCGGGATCATGCCGAGCTTCATGGCGAAGTGGAGCCAGCAGTATCCGGGCTGCAGCGGCCACGTGCACCAGTCGCTGACTGACGGGAAGCGCAACCTGTTCTACGACGCCCGGGGCCGCGCCGGCATGAGCAAGCTCTTCGAGAGTTTCCTGGCGGGGCAGATTGCGGCGCTGATGCAGTTTGCGCCGATGTTCTGGCCGACCGTCAACAGCTACAAGCGACTCGTCGACGGTTTCTGGGCACCCGTGAAGCCGACGTGGGCGATCGACAACCGCACCGCCAGTTTCCGCGTCATTCCCGGCTCGCCGAAGAGCACGCGGCTCGAAACGCGCTGCCCAGGCGCCGACATCAATCCGTACCTGGCGGTGGCGGCGTTGCTCGCGGCCGGCCTGCACGGGGTCGAGAAGAACCTGAAGCTCACCGCAAAGCCGATCACCGGCACCAACCAGGGCGCCGAGAGCATTGCGCGCGCGCCGCGCTCGCTGAAGGAGACGACTGAAATCTTCCGCCGCTCCGACCTCGCGCGCGACTGGTTCGGCGATCTCTTCGTCGATCACTTTGCCGCGACCCGCGAGTGGGAGTGGCGTCAGTGGCAGGACTGCGTCACCGACTGGGAACGGCAGCGTTACTTCGAGATCATCTGACGCGTCATTTTCTGTCGCGGTCTGACGTTCAGTCGAAGTTCACCGCGAAACCGGAGTGAATCGCCGCCCGGCGCGACGAACTGCGCGTACGGCGGATGAAGTGCGAAACGTCGCCTGGGAGCGACGAAACCGGCCCTGCAGTTCGCGCCGCGATTTCTGCACCCCGTCGCAAGCCGCTCGCAACCGCGCCACGCGCTGCCTACAGTGCGTTCATCGACACCGAACACCGCTCCACACGGAAGGACCGAACGATGAACGCCAACTACTCCACCCCCGCCCGCGTCAAGCTGAGCGCCTTCGTCGGCGCCCTGATCGCCAGCGTCGTCATCCTGGGCAGCACCGTGGCCGGCA
>Ga0209391_10000113_pt1 | contig 29842 bp, 23 predicted proteins | sample PPLLak3March2015_FD_187246 | JGI IMG/M metagenome (GOLD analysis project Ga0209391, IMG submission 187246) | Freshwater sediment microbial communities from Prairie Pothole Lake near Jamestown, North Dakota, USA - PPLs Lake P7 Core (1) Depth... | ecosystem: Environmental > Aquatic > Freshwater >...
GATCACGCAGGTAACCGAGCCTGTCACCGTCGTCTTCGGCGCGAGCGGCTACGTAGGTTCGAACCTCGTTCCCTGGCTGGCTGCGGCCGGTCATCGGGTGAGGGCGGTTGCACGGCAGCGGCGTGTGCTCGAAGCCCGCGGTTGGCAGGATGTCGAACTGGTCGAGGCCGATGCACTGAACCCGGAGACGCTGGATGCGGCGCTCGACGGCTGTGGAGTCGCCTACTACCTTGTGCACTCGATGGCGGCCGGCAGCGACTTCGCCCGGCTCGACCGGGAGGCCGCGCTCAACTTTGCACACGCGGCGGCGCGGAAAGGAGCGCGGCGCATCGTCTACCTGGGCGGCCTCGTGCCGGCAGGCGCCGACTCCGAGCACCTGGTGTCGCGTCAGGAAAGCGGCGACCTGCTGCGATCAACGCATGTACCCGTGACCGAGGTACGCGCGGGCATCATCGTCGGCGCCGGTTCCGCGGCTTACGAGGTTATGCGCGACCTCGTTTATCACCTGCCGCTGATGGTCACGCCCAAGTGGGTCCAGTCGAAGTCATCGCCGATTGCGCTGCAGAACCTGCTGCAGTACCTGCTGGCTCTGGCGACCGAGCCGGGCGCGGCTGGCCGCATCTTCGATGCCGGCGGGCCGGAATTGCTGACCTACGAAGAGATGATGCTGGCCTTCGGCGAAATCGTCGGCAAGCGGCCGCGCATTGTCCGCGTTCCTGTCCTGAGCCCGCGGCTGTCGTCGTATTGGCTTGGACTCGTGACATCGGTTCCGGCGAGCATTGCGCGTGCGCTGATCGGCGGCCTGAAGTACGACATTCCGGCCAACGACAAGGAACTGCGCGCTTTGGTGCCGCAAAGGCTGCTGACGTTCCGCGAAGCCGTCCTTGCCGCGCTGGAGTCGGAGCAGCAGCATCAGGTCGCCGGCCGCTGGACCGAGGGCGCGTTTCCCCACCGTGCCTACCGCCACGACCACGCTTTCTACGCCAAGCGTGCGGGCGGTGTCGCCGAGACGGCGGTGTCACCGGCGGCCGTCTGGCCGGTCGTGACGGCCATCGGTGGCGACAATCGCTATTACACGCTGAATTTCCTTTGGTGGCTGCGCGAACTGATCGACTGGCTGGTCGGTGGCCCCGGCTTCACGCACGGGCGACGCGATCCGGTCGACCTGCGCGTCGGTGATGCGATCGATTACTGGACCGTGCTGGCGCTCGAGCCGCAGCGACGACTCACGCTTTACTTCGGCATGAAGGCGCCGGGCTCGGGAATTCTCGAGTTTGAACTCGAACCTCTGGCGCATGGCGGTACCCGCCTCACCGAGACGGCCTACTGGCACCCACGTGGCATCTGGGGGCTGCTTTACTGGTACGCCATGGTTCCGGCGCACCTGTTTCTGTTTCGACGGATGACGCGGGCCATGGTCCGGCGCGCCGAACAGCGCGCGGCGCGTACCTGAGGGCTGTTAATAGAACCGGTCAGAGCTGCTCGAGGATGTGCTTGCGCCGTCGCTCTTCAGCGACGAACTCCTCGAGCTCGGGATCGAGCGCGCTGCGGGACGACACCACGCCGATCGGAACGCCCTTGTCGATCACGGGCAGGTGACGGAACCCGTTTTCGTGCATAAGCGCCATCGCGATCCCGAACGCCTTCTCGGGTGCGATCGTCTTCGGTTCGGGCGTCATTACTTCGGCAAGGCGTGTCACATCGGGATCGAGGCTGAGCGCGACTACGCGGAAGACCACATCGCGCTCAGTGAAGATGCCGAGCAATTTGTCGCCCTCGACGACCAGCACCGCACCGACGGCACGCGCCGCCATCTGCCGGGATGCTTCACGCACGGTGGAATCCGGCGCAGCGAGCAGCATCTTGCGCGGTTCGATGAGTTGCCTGACGGGCGTGCTGAACATGACCTTCCTCGTTCCGAGGCGGTGCATTCAATATGCACAGCCATCGGCCAGCGCGTGGCGCGATGCCGCTCAACGTAACTGCATGCGCCGGCGAGAGCTTGACGCCCGTCAAGCCAAAGACACGGCTACCACTTCGGACTCGCGGCCACTAGTGGCCGTCGGCCTTCAAGTGGATGTGCGGGTTCAGGACTTGGCGCGCACGGCACAGGTGTTGATGCCCAGCAGGGAATAGGGCGGGCACCAGCCAATCAGGCCTGTGGCCAGCGGCACGATGCCGAGCCAGCCCCACCAGCCGACCGTGCCGGTGGCGGCCAGGGCGATCAGAACCACTCCTGCCAGGATGCGAATCGTGCGGTCAACACTGCCAACGTTCTTGGTCATTCAGGTCTCCAGGTTCCGGATCGGGAAGGGCGGTGCCTTCATGCGCGCATTGAAGCGCGATTCCCCAGTGGTGTCTGTAACCTAGGTCACGGAGCCCGCCAGCGTGCGCAGGGCACTGCTGTCGAGGATGCGGATGCGCTCGCGTGCAAGCTCGATCCACCCTTCGCGCTCGAAACGGCGGAGCAGCCGTGTGACGATTTCGCGCACCGTTCCGAGCTCGTCAGCCAGCGCTTGGTGGGTTACCGGAAAGTCAGGGCCGCGCCCCAGCAGGGACGCCGCCAGCCGCTGGTCAAGCCGCCGGAAGGCAATCGCGTCGATCAGCCCGGCGAGATCGGCCATTCTGTCCGCGAACATGCCCATGACGAAACTGCGGAACGACGGCGTTGCGAGCCACCGCTCGAACACCGCCGGGGGAATCAGGACGAGTCTCGTCGGCCTGGTCGCGATCGCGGTCGCAGCCATTGGCTGGCTGCGGAACAGGCTGGCCGACGAGGCGAGACACAGCTCGCCGGGCACCACGCGGTAGAGCTCCAGCTGGCGCCCCTCGGGCGAGCTGCGGAAGACCTTCACCTCGCCCTCGAGCAACAAGGGAAAGCCGGCGCAGTGCGAGGCCTCGCTGAACAGGACTGCGCCCGCCGGTACGTCGACTGCCGCCGCGGAGGAGGGGGCAACGGCAGCGAGGTCGAGGCCGGTGAGTTCCGGGTAGAGCCGCTTGAGTTCGCTTGCGAAGGGGTCGGGCATCGGTGGCTGACGGAGCCGGGGGCGAGCGACATCGTAGTGGATGCCGCATGCGGAGACAGCTTGAGAGGTTGCGCCAGCGCGCGGCGCCGGGCCCGGCTTCGGCCCAGACACAGCGTTCGACGGCGAGGTCTAGGGCCGGTGTCCCGGCAGGACGCGCCGTCAGGCTCGAACGCGGCGCCCGCCGTCAAGTCACAAGGCGAACGGACTCTGGCGCTCGAGTTCGGCCACGCTGATGCCCAGCTCGCGGGACCGCAACGTCAGCCGCTTGATCTGGGCCTGCAACTCGGTCCTTTCTTCCGTGAGTCGCACGAGTTCCTGCGCGAGGAAGACGCGACGACTGGCCGGAACGTCCGGCAGTACCAGCTCGACCGCAACGGCTTGAACCGCGGCGTCGGACTGTACGAGGCCGTCGCGTGCCCGTCGCAGGCGTACCTGGGTGTCGCGCAACTCGGCGCGGGCATCATGGATCTGACGGCCGTAGCGGTACCCCTCGGCGAAGGCGGGCTCGGACGCCGCGGAACACACGTTGGCGTAGGACCAGCCATTGAGGCCGACTCGAAAGCCGTTCCTGGGCTGGCAGAACTCCAGCAGGCCGCGTTCGCGCCCTTCGGTGTACGCAGCAAGGTTCGGCGTCACCTGGAACTTTGCGCAGGCGACGCGATGAACGCCAATCCGGTCTGCAGGAAGTCCGCGCAGACCGTCCTCGTACCCAATCATGTGCCAGTCGGCGGCCAAGCATTCATTCTTGCTCAGACCGGAGGAGCAGCCGCCCGCCAGGACCATGGCAAGCAGGCCGGCGGTGATGGCCAGAGTTGACGGGCGGAGAAGCGAGCGCATGGTGCTGACGATTCTGGCCACCGACAGCCGCAAGTGAAGGGGCGAAATGCCACGGGAACGTGGGCGATCCGGGTGCGTTGAGCGGCACCCGGCCCCTAGTGGTGCATCCCCGGCTCCTGGCGTGATTGAGTTGAGGCCCGGCGTCTCGCTCAGGTTGACCCGCTGCGGCATGCGTTACGTGGCCGCTCTGCGTCGTCGTTGTTATTGACCTTCCGTGTCCAGGGGAAGCACGTTGCCAGCGGCGGCTGCATTCAGGCGACTCTCCAAGGGGAACGAGTTGCATGCGAATATGGAATTCCTTTCCGTCAATTTCCGGGAGATCGCTTTGATCGGTTACATCACACTGGGCACCAACGACCTTGAACGTGCCAGAATTTTCTACGATGCTGTGCTTTCCGAGATGGGAGTCAGGAGATTGATGGATTTCGGTGACCGTGGCTATGGTTGGGCAGCCAGCCTGGACAAGCCGATGCTCTGCATCTTCAAGCCCTACGACGGCCGGCCGGCGACCGTCGGCAACGGAGTGATGGCAGGCATTTCCGCAGATTCCCGTGAGACCGTGGACAGGCTTTACAACAAGGCTCTGGAGCTCGGAGGTACTGACGAAGGCAAGCCTGGCCTGCGAGCGGAGGGCGGCGAAGGTTTCTACGCGGCCTACTTCCGCGACCTGGACGGTAACAAGCTCGATGTCTTTTGCTACGGCTGAGTCCGAACGACGGCCGGACAATTCATCGAGGCCAGCGCCATCTCGCGGGGTCGCCTGAGTCGGGCGGTGGGCCATTGACCGCGATTGGGGCGACGACGCCACTTCACTATCGAGCGGGGTCGACCCTGCGAGTCTGAAAGGAACAACGATGGCTTGGGTCATTCTTGTTGTTGCGGGGCTGTTCGAGGTCGGCTGGGCCATCGGATTGAAGTACACGGAGGGCTTTACGCGCCCCTGGCCAACGGCCGGGACTGTGCTGGCGATGGTCATCAGTCTTTGGCTCCTTGGCATCGCCATGCAGTCGCTTCCCGTGGGTACCGCCTACAGTGTGTGGGTTGGTGTGGGGGCGGTTGGCACGGTGATTCTCGGAATCGTGCTCCTGGGCGAGCCGGTCAGCGCGGCTCGGATCCTCAGCGTCGCGCTCATCGTTGCGGGCATCGTCGGTCTCAAGCTCTCGACACCGGCCTGACAACCCGTTGAAGCGGACGCGCCGCTGGAACTGAACGCTGCGCGGCTGCTTGCGAGTGGCTGGCCGCAGTCAGTCCGGGCCCGGGCATTGCGCCACGCGCGATGTCGCGGCTCAAAATGAAAACGCCGACCCGTGGGCCGGCGTTTCTGTTCACGTACTGCGGCCTAGCGGATCATCGCGATCCAGGGCAGGCCAATGACGAGCAGCGCGACGAAGAAGATCACGCCGAAGATCGCGCCCAGGCGCCAGTAGTCCTTCGACGGTATATAGCCGCTGCCGTAGTACACGGGGCTCGGTCCGGTCGCGTACGGCGTCAGGATTCCCATGATGCCGAGCGTCAGTGCCAGCAGCAGTGCGAAGGTCTCCATCGGCATCTCGGGAATTCCCAGCCCGACCGCCAGCATGACCGGCAGCATCGCGGTCACGTGTGCGGTGATGCTGGCGAACAGGTAGTGCGTGAAGAAGAACACCGCGACCAACACCAGCATCGCCATCGTCGGCGAAACGCCGGTCATCTGCGCGCCGATGGTCTCTGCGAACCACTTCACGAAGCCGACCCGGGCCAGGCCGTCGGCCAGCGCGACCAGCGTCGCGAACCACACCAGTGTGTTCCAGGCCGACTTGTTGGCGAGTATGTCGTCCCAGCTGACGACGCGGCCGATGACCATCAGTGCGATGACGGCGATGGCGACGGTCGTGGCGTTGATGAAGTCACCGCCGAAGATCCACAGCGACAGCGCGAGCAGCACGAGGGCCGCAAGGCCGACCTCGCGAATCGTCAGGCCGCCCATCTTCTTGAGCTCGCTCGCCGCCCAGTTCGGCACCTCGTCGCCGCTCTTGACGGTAGGCGGATACAGCACGTAAGTCAGCAGCGGGATCGCGAGCAGCAACAGGATGCCAACCGGCGCGAACGCCATGAACCACTCGGTCCAGCTGAAACTCACCTTGGCGGTCTTGTTGATCAGTTCGATCGCCAGCAGGTTGGGGGCCAGCGCGGTGATGAACATCGAACTCGTCACGCAGGTCACGGCGATCGCGGTCCACATCAGGTAGCCGCCGATTCGGCGCGACGACGGGTCGTTGGGCTTGCTGTCATAAAGCGCCGGAAGATTGCGGATCACCGGGAACACCGTGCCGCCGCTGCGTGCCGTGTTCGACGGGGTGAAGGGTGCGAGCAGCAGGTCGGCAAACGCCACGGCGTAGCCCAGCGTCAGGGTGCGGCGTCCCATGGTCTTGACGAGGCCGAGCGAGATACGGCGTCCGAGGCCGGTCTTCTCGTAGCCGAGCGCGAACATGAAAGCGGCGAAGATCAGCCACACGGTCGAGTTGCTGAAGCCCGACAGCGCCCATGTGAGGCCAGCATTGGCTGGCTTGAAGCCGGCCTTGGCCAGCTCCGCGGGCCCGAAGAGGACGTACGGTGCGAGCACCGTGACCAGCGCGACGCCGATCAGGCCGATCGCTGCACCCGGCAGCGGCTCGAGCATCAGGCCGACGATGACGCCAGCAAAGATGGCGAAGAAGTACCAGGCGTGCTGTGCAAGACCTTCGGGCGGCGGGAACGCCGCGATGATCAGGGCAACGGCAATCGGCGCGAGTGCCTTCCAGGGAAAGGCGTGACCGCCTGTCCTGGCAGTGAGTGCTGATGGAGCATTGACCGGCAGGCCGCCGGGGTTGACCGCGGTTGACATGAATCCCTCCCTTCCTCGTCATCGGGTCGGTCTGGAACTCGCCAACGCGGTCGGAGTTCCGGACCGGGTATGGATAAATTGTCTTCCTCGGGACAATCGCTGGCATGACCACGCTCAATGTCACGAGTGCCTGGCAATCGCGTTTCGTGATGTGTTGCCTCGGCGCGGCTGATGGCTCGGCTAGGATGCGGGAGGCGATCGGGACGCTGGATTTCAGCATTTCACGATGAGTACCGACATTCCAGAAGTCGATATTTCGCTGCGCGATGGCCGCGTGGTTCACATCCGTGCGATGCGCGGGGCCGACGAAGCGGGGCTCCTGCAGGCCTTTGGCCGCATGAGCGATGACGCCCGCTACATGCGCTTCATGCGCGTCGTGCGAGAGCCCAACATCGAACGGCTGCGCACCGTGCTTGCGTCGTTTCCGGAAAGCGGGATCGGCCTGGCGGCCACTGTGCCTGCCACCGATGGAGTCGACATCGTGGGCAGCGCGATCGCGATCATCGAAAGCGAGGCGCGCGCCTGCGAATTCGCGATCAGCGTTGCCACGCCCTTCGGCGGTTCCGGACTGGCGACGGCACTGATGAAGACACTGATCGACGCCGCCCGCAGGCGAGGCCTGCAGGTGATGGAAGGCTTCGTGCTGGCCGAAAACGAATCGATGCTGCGACTGGCGAAAAAGCTCGGGTTCGGCATCGCGCCCGATCCGGAGGATCGCGCCGTGCGAATCTGCCGCTTGCCGCTGGCAGCCGCGGTCACCCGCTGAGAAGGGTCGTCCGCACCGCCGTCAGAGCGCGGTCGTGCAGCGCAGGGTGTGCTCTTTCCAGTACATGCCGTTCAGCCGCTCGGCCAGTCGCTCCACGGACCCCAGCTCGCCGCCGGTGAACGTCATGAATGCGACCGGCCGCGAACCGTCGCCTTCCTCCCTGTGCAGGGTGGCGCACTCGAGTTCCGAGGCGTACTTTTTGACCAAGGCGCGCAACTCGTCATCCGTGGCCTCTTTCGGAACATTGGTCAGCCAAAGCGTGGACATGGGGTCTTCTCCGTGGGAAGCGGTGGATGCAGCGCTCAGGCCACCGGCGCCGGGCCGGCAGTCGCCTGCATTTCCTTGTAACGCTCGATCGCCGCGCGCGCGTTGAACAGCATACGTTCGCGGCCGAGCCGATCGGCCAAGCCTGCATGTCTGACCATCTCGAGCACGCCAGGGTTCAATCCAACGAGCCAGACGACGATGCCGCGATCAGTGAGGCGCTTCTCGCCATCGATCATCGCCTGCAGCGCCGAATACTCGAGGTCCGGCACGCGGCTCATGTCGAGCGCCACCACGCGAGGTTGATACTTCGTGATCAGCGCAGCGATCTGATCCGATACGTCCTGCGCATTGACGAAGAACAGGCGCCCCTCGGGCCGGAGAATCAACAGGCCCTCGAAGGTCTCGTCGTCCGGATGCTCGGGTGACAGCGGCCGCAGCACGTCGGCACCGCGCTTGCGGCCGATGACCGAGATGCGCGGGTGCGCCGTCTGGCTGGCAAGCCCGATCATCGAGACGATGATCGCGATGACGATGCCCTTTAGCGTGCCGAACAGCAGCACGCCCAGGCAGGCGATCAGCGCCCAGCGAAACTCCATCGTGCGCACGCTGCGGATCGCGCGGAACTCGGCCGGCTGGATCAGTCCGACCGAGTAGACGATGACGATCGCCGCCAGCGTGGCATTCGGCAGCAGGCCGAGGATGGGTGCCAGCAGCAGCATGGTCGCGAGCGCCGCACCACCCGTCACCAGGGACGCCTTCTGCGACTGGCCGCCGGCGTTGCGCACCACTGCAGTCTGCGAAGTGCCGCCGCCGGCCGGCATCGCGCCGAACAGTGCGCCACCAAGGTTCGCGACGCCGGTGGCGACCAGTTCCCGGTTGGCATTGATCGGCGGGTCGGCCGGGCTTGCGAAGGCGCGGCCCGCCGCGATGGTCTCGGTGAAGCTCATCAGCGCAATGCCTAGCGCGCCGGGTACCAGGCTTTCGATCAGCGAAACATCGGGCAGTGTGATCGACGGCAGTCCCTGGGGTATCAGCCCGACCAGCGAAACGCCCATCGCCTCCAGCCCGAGCCACCAGGCGGCGGCGATGCCGCCGGCAACGGCGACCAGCGGCGCCGGGGAGTGCGGCCAGAGGCGCTCCATGCCGATCAGCACCGCGAAGGTTGCGGCAGCGACTGCGAGCACGATCATCGAAGTCTGCGGCAGGTGCTGCGTCACGCTGACCACGTCGAGGAAGAAGTTCTGCTTGGTGATGTGAATCCCCAGCAGCTTCGGTACCTGGTCCAGCACGATGACGAGGCCGATGCCCGCCTTGAAGCCGGTCAGCACCGGCGTGGAAATGAAGTTGGCGACGAAGCCGAGGCGCAGCAGCCGCGCCGCAAGCAGCATCACACCCACCAGCGCGGTCAGCGTGGCCGTCGCGGTGATGAGCTTGCCGGGATCGCCATCGGGCACCGTCAGCCCGAGCTGGGTGCCTGCGAGGATCGCCAGCGTCGTGGTGGAACTGACGCTGAGCACGCGCGACGTGCCAAGCAGCGCGTAGATGACCATCGGAATGAAGGCCGTGTACAGACCCACCTCGACCGGCAGGCCGGCCACGGTCGCGTAGGCCATCGCCTTCGGCAGCACGACTGCGGCCGCGGTCAGTCCGGCCACGACATCGAAGCGCAGGCCCTGGCCGTCGGTCGAAACGGCGGTGGTCATGGAAGAACGCTCAAGCGTCCGGCGCCGCGCGCGCCTAGAAGCGCTCGTCGACGTACTTGAACGGGTAATCCTTGGCCTTGTAGCGACCGATCTTGCGCTTGGGCAGTTTGACCTTCTCGGCCTTGACTGATTTGTACGGAATCTTGCCCAGCAGGTGGCTGATGACGTTCAGCCGCACCTTCTTCTTGTCCTCGGAACGGGCGACATACCAGGGTGCCCATTTGCTATCGGTTGCCGCGAACATCTCGTCGCGTGCCTTGGTGTAGTCATCCCAGCGGTCGTAGGACTTGAGGTCCATCGGCGAAAGCTTCCAGATCTTGCGGCCGTCGTCGATGCGCGAAGCGAGTCGGCGTGTCTGCTCTTCCGGGCTCACTTCGAGCCAGTACTTCAGCAGGATGATCCCGGACTTGACCATCAGCTGCTCGAACAGGGGGACCACTTGCAGGAAGCCCTGCGCTTCTTGCTCCGAACAGAAGCCCATCACTCGCTCGACGCCGGCGCGGTTGTACCAGCTGCGGTCGAAGATCACGACTTCCCCGGCGGCCGGAAGGTGCGGCAGGTAGCGCTGAGAGTACATCTGGGACTTTTCGCGCTCGGTGGGCGCTGGCAGGGCGATGACGCGGAACACGCGGGGACTGACGCGCTCGGTGATCGCCTTGATCGTGCCGCCCTTGCCGGCGCCGTCGCGGCCTTCGAACAAGATGCAGACCTTGAGTCCCTTTTCCTGGACCCACTGCTGCAGCTTCACGAGCTCGACGTGCAGCTTCTTCAGTTCGCGCTCGTAGTCCTTGTTGGACAACTTGGTCCCGGCAGGCGCCACGGCGGCCGAACCGGACTTGGCGCCATTCTTCGGCTCCTCCTTTGCAGGGTTCTTGCCGGTCGCGCTGGTCCGTGCTGCGGCCTTCCCTTTCGCGTCATGCTTCTTCATCCGTGCCTCCTTCTTGTGACCTGACGGTTCGTCCGCAAGCCGTCAGTCGCGAAGCGACACAGCCCCGGTGCTGATGGTGTTTCACGGGATCCTTCTGCAGGACTCTCGTGATGCCCTCGAGATTGGAGGGCTCCGCGCCACCCTTGGCGCCGAATTCGACGGCGGCCGATGCTGCAGTTAAAGCCAGCAGTGCAATGGTCAGGCCAACTGCGCCGCCGCGTCGGTGGGCCGTCCGTTGTCGCCTCATTGAGCGCGGGCGGTCGCGGCCGGTGCGGCCGAGACTGCCACTGGGGCAGGGGCCGGCTCCCATCCGCCGCCGAGCGCCTTGTACAACTGGATCACGCTCGCCGATTCGTCGCGCCGCGCCTGCACGAGGTCGCGTTCCGCGTCGAACAGCTGGCGCTCGGTATCGAGCACTTCAAGATAACTGGCGACACCGCCTTCGTACCTCAGGGTGGCAACCTGACTGGCATCGGCGAGAGCGTTCACGAGCAGTTCCTGTTGGTCGCGAAACTCCCGCCGTTTGCGGACGTTGACCAGTGCGTCCGACACTTCGCGGAACGCCTGCTGCAGCGTCTGCTGGTAACGCAGGGCCGCTTCCAGTGCGAGAGCCTCGTTGTAGTCGACATTCGCCTGCAGGCGCCCGGCGTTGAAGATTGGCAGCGTGATCGCGGGCAGGGCGCTGAACACGCCGTAGGGCCCGAAGTTCGCGCCACTGATGGTCGAGCTGCCCGCGCCGGCAAAGCCCGACAGCGTGACCTGCGGATAGAGCAGGGACTTGGCGACGCCGATCTGCGCGTTGGCGGCCACGAGCTGCTGCTCGGCAGCCCGGATATCCGGACGCCGCGTCAGCAGCTCCGTTGGCAGACCCGGTGGCAGGGTGGGGGCGGCAATCTGCTGGTCGAGTGGTCGCCCACGCGCAATCGGTCCGGGATTCTGTCCAAGCAGAATGTTGATGAAGTTTTCCTGCTGCTCGATCAGGCGCTGGGTCTCGGGAACCGACTTCGTTGCCGTATAGAGAAGCGTCTCGGCCTGCCTCAGGTCGAGAATGCCTGCCACGCCACCGTCGAGCCGGGCCTGCACGAGGTCCAGCGACTTCTTCCTGGAGACCACCGTACGATTGGAGATCTCGAGCGTGAGGTCCAGCGCGCGCAAGGTCACGTAAGCCTGCGCGATTTCGGTCACCAGCGTCGCCATGACCGCGTAGCGCCCATCCTCACTGGCGAGCAGTTGCGCCTGCGCGGCCTCGGTGCTGCGGCGGAACTTGCCCCAGAAGTCCAGTTCCCAGGCGACACCGAAACCGGCTTGCGGCTGGAACGTGCTGTCGGGCGACGGCCGATCGGAGCCTGTGTACGCGTTGTAAGGGCCGGTGACGCTGCCGTCGACGGCGGGAAATATCGGCGACCGGGCGATGGTGACCTGGCTCTGCGCCTGCAGGATGCGCGCCGCTGCGACCCGGAGGTCGTAGTTCTGCACAAGTGCGGTCCGGATCAGCTTCTCCAGGTCGGGATCCGTAAAGACGCTCAACCATGCAAGATCGCCGAAGGTGGGCGCAGTGGCAGCGGTCGGCATGGCATCTGCGCCGCGATAGGTGGGCGGGACATCGACTTCCGGCCGCCTGTAGTCAGGGCCGGCCATGCAGCCAGCGGTGAAAATGGTGGCTGCGCAGATTAGGAGTGTCTGTCGCTGGCTCATTCACTCTGCTCCCTGCTCTTTGGCGGCTGCAGGCGTAGCCGATGGGTGCGGTTCCGTGGCGGCCTGAGGCGCCGCGGGCGCCGCCGGCTGGGTCTTCTTGCCGCGGCGCCCAAGTCCTTCCACGAAGGTGTAGTTGCCGGGAATGATGAACACGCCGAGCGCGGTCGCCACCAGCATGCCCCAGAACACACCGGTGCCCATGACGTTCTGCGCGCCCGCTCCGGCGCCGCTTGCCAGCATCAGCGGCACGACGCCGAGAATGAACGCAAAGGCTGTCATCAGGATCGGGCGGAAGCGCAGGCGCGCCGACTCCAGCGCGGCCTCCTCGAGCGAGGCGCCTTCCTCGTGCTTCGCCTTCGCGAACTCGACGATCAGGATCGCGTTTTTTGCCGCGAGGCCGATCAGCATCACCAGGCCGATCTGCACGTACACGTTGTTGTCGAAGCCCATCAGCCAGACGCCAAAGAACGCGCCGAGGGCGACCAGGGGCGATCCGAGCAGCACGGCCCAGGGCAGCCGCCAGCTCTCGTACAGCGCGGCCAGCAGCAGGAACACGCAGACAATGGCCATGATGAAGGTCGGCATTGCCGGAGGCGCAATCGTTTCCTGGAACGACATCGACGAGTAGGCGAAGCCCATCTCCGGCGGCATCGTCTCGGCGAACGTAGCCTCGAGCGCAGCAAGTGCCTGTCCGGAAGTGAAGCCCGGCGCCGGCGCGCCCTGGATCTCGACCGAGCGCTGCAGATTGAAACGCGTGGTGACTTCGCTGCCCGAAACTTCCTTGATCGTTACGAGCGTGGCCAGCGGAACCATCTCGTTGGTCGACTTCGAGCGGACGTAGATCTTGCCGATGTCATCCGCCCTCAGCCGCTGCGTTGCGTCGGCCTGCACGTAGACGCGGTACAGCCGCCCGAAACGGTTGAAGTCGTTGACATAGGAGCCGCCCAGCGAGGCCGAGAGGGCCTGGAACACCTCGTTGACCGGCACGCCGAGCGTGCGGGCCTTCTCGCGGTCCAGTTCGACCTTGATCTGCGGATAGCTCGCGTCGAACGACGTGAACACCGTGCCCAGCTCCGGCCGCTGCCGCGCGGCTGCGATGAACTTCTGCGCCTGCTCGCCCATCTGCTGGATCGTCAGGGAACCGCTGCGGTCCTGCAGCAGGAAGTTGAAGCCCGAGGACGCCCCGAAACCGGACAGGGTCGGGATGTTGAACGGAAAGATGATCGCCTCGGGAATCGCGGCAAACTGCGGCCGCAGCGTGCCCATGATGCCGTTGACGTGCAGCGCCTTGCTCGTGCGCTGGTCCCACGGCTTCAGCCGCACGAAGAGCGTGCCGTAGTTCGGCTGGAACGTGCTGGTGACGGCACCGAAGCCACCGACGGTCTGGTACGAGTCGACTCCGTCGGTCCTGGCGAGGATCTCCTCGACCTTCTTCAGCACGAGGCTGGTCCGCTCCAGCGAGGCCCCCGGCGGCAGCTGCACATTCACGCCGAAGATGCCCTGGTCCTCTTCCGGGATGAACCCGGCCGGAATGACGCGCGCGAAAAGCCCGGCTCCGATCGCGACCGCGGCGACGAGGCCGATCGTCAGCATCGATTTGCGCACGAGCAGCCGCGAGACGCTGACGTAACCCTTCGTGCCGCTGTCGAACACCCGGTTGAAACCCTTGAAGAAGCTTCCGAGCGGCCCACGCATCGGCTTGGGCTGCTTCAGCAGCATCGCGCACAGCGCCGGTGTCAGCGACAGCGCATTGAAGGCCGAAAGCAGCACCGAAATCGCGATCGTCAGCGCGAACTGCTGGTACATGCTGCCGACCAGGCCACCGAGCATGGCAACGGGCACGAACACGGCCGAGAGGATGAGGGCGATGCCGATGACAGGCGCCGTGACCTCTTCCATCGCCTTGATCGTTGCTTCCCTCGGCTTCATTCCTTGTTCGAGGTGGTGGATCACCGCCTCGACGACGACGATCGCGTCATCCACCACGATGCCGATGGCCAGCACGAGGCCGAACATCGAAAGCGTGTTGATCGAGAAGCCGAGGATCGGAAAGAAGATGAAGGTTCCGATCAGCGATACCGGGATCGTGATCAGCGGGATGATCGTCGCGCGGATGTTCTGCAGGAAGATGAAGACGACCAGTGTCACGAGGATCAGCGCCTCGATGAACGTGTGCACGATCCCCTCGATCGACGCCTGTACCGCCGGCGTGGTGTCGTAGACGATCTTGTAGTCCATGCCGGGCGGGAAGACGGCCTTCGCCTTCTCCATCGTCGCGTAGATCGTCTCGGCCGCCTTCAGCTGGTTGGCGCCGGGCAGCAGGTAGACAGCCATCGCGCCGGCGGGCTTGCCGTTCAGTCGGCCGAAGGCGTTGTAGTCCTGCGAACCCAGCTCGGCACGGCCGATATCCTTGATACGGACCACGGCACCGGTCTCGCTCTGCCGGATGATGATGTTCTCGAACTCCTCCGGTGTGACGAGCCGGCCCGGCGCGCTCACCGTGTTGGTGAACTGCTGGTCCGCCGGCGTGGGCGCCGCACCGACCTTGCCGGTGGGCGCCTGCAGGTTCTGTTCCTTGATCGCGCTGATCACATCGGCCGGGGTCAGGCCCAACTTGGCGAGCCGGTCCGGGCGGAACCAGATCCGCATGCCGTAATCGGTGCCGCCGAATAGATCGACCTGCGCGATGCCAGGAATCCTGAGCAGCTGGTCGCGCAGGTTGATGCCAGCGTAGTTGATCAGGAAGTTGGCGTCGTACGCATCGGACGGCGAATAGATCGAGATCACCATCAGGATGCTCGGGCTCTGCTTCTTGACGGTGACGCCCTGCTGTGTGACTTCGGCGGGCAGTCGCGCCTGCGCCGCCGAAACGCGGTTCTGCGTGAGGACGTTGGCGATGTCCTGGTCCGTTCCGACCTCGAAGTTGACGTCGAGCTGCATGCGGCCGTCGCTGGTGTTGGACGATTTCATGTAGATCAGCCGGTCCACACCGTTGACTTCCTGCTCGATCGGCGTGGCCACCGACTGCTCCACGCCCTCGGCCGACGCACCCGGGTAGTTCGCGGTGACGCGGATGTTCGGCGGCGCGAGGAACGGATACTGCTCGACCGACAGCCCCTGGATCGTGACGAGCCCCAGCATGACGGTCAGGATCGCGATGACGATCGCGACGATCGGCCGACGGATGAAGAAGTGGGCCATGACCTACTTTGCTCCCGCCTTGGAGGCGGACTTGGCAGCGGCGGGCGCTGACTTCGCTGCTGATGCGTCCGCCGGCTGATCCGTGGCCCCAGCCGCGGGCGCTGTGGTCGGATTGACCTTCGATCCAGGCCGCGCCTTCTGGATGCCGTCGACGATGACACGCTCGCCGGGCTTGAGGCCGCTGCTGACAATCAGCAGATCGCCAACCGTCTCGCCCGGCTGGATCGTGCGCAGCGCAACCATGTTGTCTGCGCCGACCACCAGCACGGTCTTCATGCCCTGGATCTCCTGGACCGCCCGCTTCGGAACCAGAATCGCGTCCTTGGCCATCTCTGCGACGGCGCGCACGCGGCCGAACTGGCCTGGCCGCAGCTGCCCGGCGGGGTTCGGAAACTCGGCCGAGAAATTCAGCGTGCCGGTCTTCTGATCCACCGCGCGGTCGACGATGGCGAGCTTGCCTTTGTAGGGGTAGACGCTGCCGTCGGCGAGTATCAGTTCTAGCTGGCCAGGACCGTTCCCGCGTTCGTTCCGGGTGGCGAAGAACCGCAGGTACTCCGCTTCGCTGATGGTGGTGTTGACACGGATCGGGTCGATGCTTGAGACGGTGTCCAGCAACGTGGCTTCGCCCTTGCCGACGAGGTTGCCGGGGGACACGAGGCGCTTGCCGATCAGCCCGGTGATCGGCGAGGTAATCCTGGTGTAGCTCAGGTTGAGTTCCGCTTCGACGACTCCCGACTTGGCGGCCGAGACTCCCGCCTGGGCGGTCTGCAGGTTCGCCACTGCATTGTCGTAGTCCTGCTGCGGTACGGCGCGCCGCTCGGCCAGGGGCTTCAGGCGCCTCTCGTCGGTCTCGGCCTTGCCGAGCCGTGCCATGGCGCCTTCCAGCTCTGCCTTGGCTTGCTGCAGCTTGGCTTCGTACTCGCGCCTGTCGAGCGTGAAGAGCAACTGGTCCTTCTTGACCACTGTGCCTTCAATGAAGTGCTGGGCCTCGAGGAACGCCTGCACCCGCGCGCGGATCTCGACCGTTTCCCTGGCATCGGTCTGGCCCACGTACTCGGCGTAAATCGGAACCGTCTTCTGGACGACGTCCATCACCACGACGGTCGGCACCGGCGCGGCGGCGGCAGCCTGCTTGGTCTTGTCGCCATCCTTGGCGCCGCCGCAGGCCGTCAGCAGACCCACGATCCCGGCGGCAAGCAATGCCGTCACGACACTGGCGCGCGACCCGCCACTCAGCAAAGCATGAAACACGGCCATCCAACTCTCCTCACTGCGTGATCCGAAGCGCGGCTCCGATGTGACACGTCAAGATTCTGCAACCACTGCCGGTGACGCTCCGGCTTTGCAGAGTCGCAACCAAGCGACGCCAAGCTCCTGCCGGCTGATTTCTCGCCTGCGGCCAGGGAGGGTTGACGGGACGCAGCATAGCGGCTCCGAGCATCGTACGAAGGCGCGCTCCGCGCAGACACCGAAGCAATTCGTGTTGCGATGTCCGCGTCTCACCTGACCGTGTCGCCGCGGCCCTCCGGGCAGGCGGCACGAGCCCTGGCGAATCCGGTCCATTGCTGTCGGGAACCCGCCTTCTGGTGCGGCTGCGCCTGCTGTTGACTGGCGGCGCTCTGCCGCCGGCTGCCTAGCGCATCGCACGCAGGATCGGGCCGAACACGGAATAGGTCAGCGCGAAGATCAGCAAGATGCCAGTCAGGTTGAGCCAGATGCCGGCTTTCATCATCTGCGGCATGCGCACCAGCCCCGTGCCAAAAACGATCGCATTGGGTGGGGTGCCGACCGGCATCATGAACGCGCAGCTGGCGGCGATGGTCGAGGGCACCAGCAGGAGCTCAGGCGGCACCCCCAGCACCGGCGCGAGCGCGGCCAGGATCGGCAGCATGGTCGCGACCTGCGCGGTATTCGAGGTCAGTTCCGACATGAACACCATGATCGCAATGATGACCAGCAGCACGACCCAAACCGGCAGGCCGGTAAAGCCGCTGGCCAGACTGCCGATATAGCCCGGCACGCCGTTGGCTTCGGTGGCGGCGGCGAGCGCCAGGCCGCCACCGAACAGGATCAACACGCCCCACGGCAGACGCACGGCGGTCGCCCAGTCCATCAGCGACTCGTCCTTCGTGCGGTCGATCGTGATCAGGAAGAGCGTGATCGCGGCGATGATGGCGATGCCGGCGTCCGACAGACCGGCAAGCGGCGCGATGCCGGCGACCGTGAGGCCCTTCAGCAGCGGACTCGTGACCCACAGCACCACCGCCATCAGGAAGACGCCGAGCGTGGCGCGCTCCCCGCGGCTGAGCGGCCCGAGCCGGGCCCACTCGTCGCGCACGTACTCGCGGCCGCCCTCGATCTCCTTCATCTTCGTGGGAAACAACAGTGTCGTGTTGATGAACCACGCCAGTGGCAGGAAGGCCAGCATGGCCGGCACGCCGATCATCATCCAGGTCAGGAATTCGACCTGCACACCGTAGGTCTGCTCGATGAATCGCACCAGGATGCCGTTGGGTGGCGAGCCGATGATGGTGCCGAGGCCTCCGATGGAGGCCGCGTAGGCGATGCCGAGCAGTGCTGCCAGCGCGAAGTTGCGCATGTCGCGGTCGTCGTCGGGTATGCCGCCATGCTCGACCAGGCTTTTGCCGGTCCGCCTTTGCAATGCCACGTCGATGACCGACAGCACGATCGGAATCATCATCGCCGCGGTGGCGGTATTCGACACCCACATGCTGAGGAAGGCGGTTGCGCCCATTGTGCCGGCCACGATGGCTTTCGGCCGCGTGCCGACCAGCCGCAGCGTGATGAAGGCGATGCGTCGATCGAGCCCGCAGCGCGCAATCGCCAGCGCCAGCACGAAGCCGCCCAGGAAGAGGTAGATGACGTCGGCGCCGTAGTTCGCCGTCGTCTTGCCGAGCGGCATGATGCCGAACAACGGGAACAGCGCGATCGGCAGCAGCGAAGTGACCTCGATCTCGACCGCCTCGGTCATCCACCAGGTCGCCATCCATCCCATCATCGCCAGTGTTGCGCGCCCGGCGTGGCCGAAAGCAACAGCGTTGCCGTCGGCGGCCCGGTACTCGTGCGGGAGCGTCCAGTAGAGCAGCAGCGCGATCATCGGTCCGGCGACGAGGCCGATGCGCTTCACGCGTCGCTGCAGCCCGGAAGTGGGGCTGGCGCTTTCAACCGCAGCGATGGTGTCGGCCACGGTTCACTCCAGCAGGAACGAGAAATCGTCCGCAGGCCCCAGTTCGCGAGGCTCCTGCGTCCCGCGGAAGATGCGGCACTCCTTGTCCCCGAGCAGCCGCACGGATTTGCCCTCGATGCGGAAACCGGTTCCTTCGCGCAGGCCGACCACCCAGGAGTCCGGGTGCAGCACCCCGAACTCGCGGATGCGCTCCTCGCGCGTCTCGCCCTTGAATCCCGGCGGGTTGCCGTGCAGGTAGTGCGGGTTGATCTGGAACGGCACCAGCGCGAGTGCATCGAAGCCGCCCGGATCGCAGATCGGCATGTCGTTGGTCGTCATGATCGTCGGGCAGGCGATGTTCGAGCCGGCGCTCCAGCCGATGTAGGGCACACCGGCGAGCACGCTCTGCCGGATCGCCGGCAGAACCAGGCGATGATTTCGCAGTTCGCGCAGCAGGTTCCAGGTATTGCCGCCGCCGACCACGATCGCCTGCGCGCTGCGGATCGCCGCCACCAGGTCGTGCGCCCGGTGCAGCCCCGTGACCGTCGCACCCAGTTTCGCGAAAACGGGAGTGACCTGCTCGACGTAGTCATAGTGCGTTTTCGTTACGCCGGCATAGGGCACGAACAGAACTTGATTCACCGTCGTAGGCAGGAAGTCGCGCAGCCAGCCGGCCGCGTGTTCCAGGTAACCCTTGCCTTCAGTCTTGGAATTGCTTAGCAGCAGCAGGCGCATGAGAGACCTCACCCCAGGAAACCGAGAATGATCACGACCAGGACGGCAGCACTCAGTGCCGGCAGGGCCGTGCGTTTGGCGATATCGAAAACGCTGACACCTGCGTAACCGGCCGCGATGGCCGTGGCAGCCGCCACCGGCGACATGCTACGTCCGAGTCCGCCGCCGAGCCACGCGACATTGCCGAGGTCGAGCTGTTCCATGCCGAGCGCTTCGGCGTGCGGCAGTACGGCCTTGTTGAAGGCAATGGCCGCCGCGTCACCCGAGCCGCTGAGTACGGCAATGCCGAAGGTGCCCAGCATCGCCGCGATCGGTGCCGCCGACTGCGCGTCCTTCAGCATCTCGATGAGGCGATCGATCGAGCCGATCGCGTTGAGGCCGCCGATGAAGACGCCGGCGGCGATGATGATGCCGATGACGCCGGCGTAGGCCTCGCCCATGCCGTTGAAGAAGCCCTTGGTCACCTCGGTGGGCGAGAGGCGGGCGACCAGTGCGGTTACGAGCGTGCCGATGACCATCGCCTGCAGCACCGTGAGCCCCTTGGGCAGCCAGGCAGTCGTCAGCCCGAACTGCGGCACCGTGAGCACCAGCAGTGCGAGCGGCAGGACCGGCATCAGCGCACGCAATCGGCTCACCGGCTCGTCACTCGATGCTTCGGTGGTCGCACCGGCCTTGGGAGTCACGCCGGCCCTTTCGGGCGTCCAGTCGCGGTCTTCCTTGCGCAGCCGCGCGACCAGGTAGAGAACGATTGCGAAGCAGGCCGCCGCCGGCAGGGACGCATGCAGGTGGGCCAGGATCACCTGGATCACCGATGTCTGCGCAATCTCGCTGATCAGGGCAGGGTGGGGCGAGCCGGGGCTGAAGGCGCCGCCCCACGTTCCGCCGATGACTGCCGCGGCGGCCATCGCCGGGTGGATGCCGAGCCCGATCATGGCCGGGATCAGCACCACGCCCACCGCCGCGGTGATGCCGGCGGCACTCGTGATCGCGATCGACAGCCCCAGCGTGGCCAGCATTGCCGCTGGAATGATGACCGCGCGCAGCGAGAGCAGCGGGCCGACAACCAGCCGCACCAGATGCTGGTCGCACTTGGCGAGCTTGATGACCGAAGTGAAGCCGATCGCCGGCAGGATGACGGTCAGCAGGCCCGCCTGCACCATGCTCGAAGCGAAGGCGTCAAACCACGCCTCGGGCTTCAGCGATGCGAGCGCAAGGACCGCGCCGCCGGCCAGCAACGCCAGCCGCACCTCCGTGCCGCGGACGATGGAGTAGAACGTCGCGACGACGACAACAGCGGCGATCACATCCATCATGGCGACACCACCGACCGTGCTTTTCTGCCCTCGCCTAGAACATGATCTTCGCCAGGAACAGGCCCGTGATCACCGCCGTCGTGGTCGCGACGACTCCGGGGATCATGAACGAGTGGTTCAGCACGTACTTGCCGATCTTTGTCGTGCCCGCCAGGTCGAAGTTGATCGCGGCGATCAGCGAGCCGTAGGTCGGGATGAAGAAGTAGCCGTTGACGGACGGGAACATCGCGATCAGGAACTGCGGCGGGATGCCGAGCGCCATGCCGAGCGGCATCAGCGCGCGCGTGGTCGCGGCCTGGCTGTAGAGCAGCACCGACGCGAAGAACAGACCGAACGCGAAGGTCCAGGGTGCCGCCTTGGCCCAGTCGCCGATGGCCGGGACGATGACGTCCTTGTGGGCTGCGATGAAACTGTCGCCCAGCCAGGCTAGGCCGAAGATGCCGATTACCGCGACGACCCCGGCGCGCAGCGTCGCCGTCTTGGGGATCTCGTCGACGTCGACCTTGGTGAAGAAAAGCATGATCGCTGCGACCGCCATCATCACGATCTCGATGACGATCGGCATGCCGAGCGCACTCTTGGCGCCGGGCAGCGTGCGCAGGCCGGGGAAGAAACCGAACAGCACGACGAGCGCGACACCCGCCAGGAACAGGAACGCCGAGAGCTTCGCCGACGCCTTCAGCGGCGGGCGGTCGGCGGCGGAGACAGGTACGGGAATCTTGCCGGCCTTCAGGCGTGCCTGGTACTCCGGATCGTCCTTCAGGTCCTTGCCGATGAACATCGAAACGATCGCGGCCACGACCACGCCGGTCAGCGTGGCGGGAACGCACACCATCATGATCTGGGGCAGGCCCCAATCGGTCAGGCCCTTTTCGGAGAAGAGCCCGATCATCGCGGCGGTTGCCGCGGCGACGGGACTCGCCGTGATCGCCTGCTGCGAGGCGATCGTCGCGACCGCCATCGGCCGCTCAGGGCGGATGCCGCTCTGGTGCGCCGTCTCGTAGATGACCGGCAGGAGTGGATAGACGATGTGGCCAGTGCCGGCGACGAAGGTGAAGCTCCACGTCGTCAGCGGTGCCACGATCGTCACGTACTTGGGATTGGCGCGGATGATGCGCTCGGCGATCCGCACCAGGAAGTCGATTCCGCCTGCGGCATCCATCACCGAGGCGGCCATGATGACCGCCAGGATGATCAGCATCACGTCGATCGGCGGCGAAGTCGGATTGACCCCGAAGGCGACGACCAGAATCAGCAGGCCGACCGCGCCCCACAGGCCGAGGCCCACGCCGCTGAAGCGCGAGCCCATCCAGATCGCGGCCAGAACGACCGCGAACTGCAGAAAGATAGTGAGTGTCATGAGTACCCCCTCCTCGAGGGGTGCGGTTCAAGCGGCTACTGCTCGAACTTCGGGCTGATCAGGTTCTCGAACGAGAAGACTTCGTCCCATTTCTCCTGGGTGAGCAGCTTGCGTTCCTTGACGACGATGTCGTGCAGCGACTTGCCCGTCTCGTAGCCCTCCTTGGCGATATCGGCGCACTGCTTGTAGCCGAGCGAGGGCTTGAGCACCGTCACGATGCCGAGCGAGTTCAGCACCATTTCCTTCGTGCGTTCCGCGTTCGCCGTGATGCCCTGGATGCAGTTCACGCGCAGGCTGTTGACGGCGTTCTCCATCGTCGAGATCGACGTGAAGAGCGCGAAGGTGATGACCGGTTCCATCACGTTGAGCTGCAACTGCCCGGCCGAAGCCGCCAGCGTCACCGTCAGGTCGAGGCCAATGACAAGGAAGCCGGTCTGGTTAACCACCTCCGGGATCACCGGATTGACCTTGCCCGGCATGATCGACGAGCCGGGCTGCATCTGCGGCAGGTGGATCTCGTTGAAGCCGCAGCGCGGGCCCGAGGCCAGCATGCGGATGTCGTTGCAGATCTTGGTCAGCTTGGATGACGTGCGCTTCAGCACGCCCGACAGCAGCACGTAGGCCCCGGTATCCGAGGTCGCCTCGATCAGGTCGCCGGCCAGGATGAACTTGCGTCCGGTGATCTCGGACAGGTACTTGGTCGCCAGTTCCGGGTAGCCCGGCGCGGCGGTCACCGTCGTGCCGATCGCCGTCGCTCCGAGATTGATCTCGTGCAGGAACTGCCGGACCTCGGCGATGCGCTGCACTTCCTCGCCGATCGTCGTCGCCCAGCCGTTGAACTCCTGGCCGAGCGACATCGGCACGGCATCCTGCAGGTGAGTGCGGCCCATCTTGAGGACATTGCTGAACTCCTTGCCCTTGGCCGCGAAGGACTGCTGCAGCTTGGTCAGCGCCTCCATGTAGCTCTCGAGCCGCAGGATCAGCGCCAGGCGGAACGCCGTCGGATAGACGTCGTTGGTCGATTGCCCGAAGTTGACGTGATCGTTCGGGTTGACGAACTGGTACTCGCCTTTCTTGTGGCCGAGGCTCTCGAGTGCCACGTTGGCGATCACCTCGTTGGCGTTCATATTGGTCGAGGTGCCGGCCCCGCCCTGGATGAAGTCGGTGACGAACTGGTCGCGCAGTTCGCCTGCGATCAGCCGGTCGCACGCGGCGGCGATGGCGTTGGCCACCTTGGCATCCAGCACGCCGAGGTCTCGATTGGCGAGCGCTGCCGCCTTCTTCACATACCCGAAGGCCTTGACGAAGTAAGGCTCCGTCGCCATCGGGATGCCGGTGATGTGGAAATTTTCCTTGCCGCGCAGCGTCTGTACGCCGTAGTACGCGGTGTCGGGCAGCTCCTTCTCGCCCAGGAAGTCCTTCTCGATGCGTGCCATTGCGACTCCTTTGAAGAAATCGCAGGCCCGGTGGTCGTCGCCTACTTCATGCCTTCGGCGACCATCTTCCTGCGAATGAAAGCGATCTGCGTCTGCAGCGGCAGGTCCTTCGGGCAGACGTCGTGACAGCCCAGCAGTGACATGCAGCCGAAAACGCCGCTGTCGTCGCCGATGACGTCGTAATAATCGGCGTCGGTCCGCGTGTCGCGTGGATCGAGGCGGAAGCGCGCGATCTTGTTGATGCCGACCGCGCCGATGAAGTCTTCGCGCATGCGCGCCGTGCCGCAGGCCGAGACGCAGCAGCCGCACTCGATGCAGCGGTCGAGTTCGAAGATCTGCTCTGCAAGGTCCGGATCCATCCGTTCCTCGAGGCGCGTCAGGTCCACCTCCTGCTGCTTGATGTGGCACCAAGCCTCGAGCCGTTCGCTCATCGCGCGCATCCACTTGCCCGTGTTGACCGACAGGTCGCCGATCAGCTCGAACACCGGCAGCGGCGCCAGCGTGATCTCGGGCCCCACGTCCTGTGCCAGGGTGCGGCAGGCAAGCCCTGGGCGGCCGTTAATGACCATCGCGCAGCTGCCGCAGATGCCGGCGCGGCAGACGAAGTCGAACTGCAGCGACGGGTCGAGCTTCTCGCGGATCTCGTTGAGCGCGATGAACAGCGTCATGCCCGCGGTCTGCTCCAGCTCGTAGGTCTGCAGGTGCGGCACACTGGCCGGGTCGGCCGGGTTGAAGCGCATGATGTGGAACTTAAGCATCTGGCCGGTGCCGAGCTTGCCTCCATTGCCGCCGTTGCCGGTGCGCGGCACGACATTGATTTTCTTCACTTGCGTCATGCGACCCTCCGCGGCGTAGCCTGAGCCAGCGGCTCGTCGATCCTCTCGTTCCTGCCACGCAGCCGCTGCGGCAGCAGATGCTCATACGGCAGCAGTGTCTTCTGGCGCTCGAAGCGGTCCGTGACCTGTTCCTTGGTGGCGTCCACTTCCGCCTGCCGGCCCGGCGTGTCCGGATGGTCGACATAGTCCTTGGCGCCGTAGCCGCGCCAGCCCGGGGGGAGCTCCATGCGCTTGATGTCCAGTGCCTCGTAGGCGAGGGTGGGCAGCGTGTCCGACTCGTTCTTCCAGGTCGCCAGTGTCCGCTTCAGCCACTCGGCGTCGTTGCGGCGCGGGAAGTCCTCGCGGTAGTGCGCGCCGCGACTCTCGGTGCGAACGAGTGCGCCATAGGCCACGGTCAGCGCGAGCTTCAGCATCATCTTGGTGCGGTAGGCGGTCACGAGTTCCGGGTTGGGCCCGGGTGCGTTCGACCGCAGGCCGATGTTGCGGCTGCGGACCAGCAGCTTCTGCAGTTCGTCGACCGCCTGCTCGAGGTCGGAGCCCTTGCGGAAGATGCCGACCTTGGCGGTCATGATTTCCTGCATGCGCGCCTTGATCGCGCTCGGGTCCTCGCTGCCACCGCCCAGCAGGATGCCGTTCAGCTTCGCCTGCTCGCGCTGCACGAACTCCTTGATGACGCCGGTCGGGATGCGGATGTCGTTCTCGGACTTGTCACAGAAGTCGGCAATGAACTCGCCGACGATCATGCCGGCCACGACGGTCTCGGCGACCGAATTGCCGCCGAGCCGGTTGAAGCCGTGCATGTCCCAGCACGCAGCCTCGCCCGCCGAGAACAGTCCCTTGAGCGTGCGGCTTTCACCGGTGTGGTTCGTGCGAACGCCGCCCATCGTGTAATGCTGGGCCGGCCGCACCGGGATCATGTCCTTGGTCGGGTCGACGCCGAGGAAGTACTTGCAGATGTCGAACACCTCGCGCAGGTTGTGGCGGATGTGGTGCTCGCCCAGCAGCGTGATGTCGAGCCAGATGTGGTCGCCGAAGCGCGACTTCACGCCCTTGCCCTTGGCGATGTGCTCCTCCATGCGGCGCGACACGACGTCGCGCGAGGCGAGTTCCTTCTTCTCGGGCTCATAGTCCGGCATGAAGCGGTGGCCGTCGACGTCCTTCAGCAGGCCGCCGTCGCCGCGGCAGCCTTCGGTGACGAGGATGCCGGCGGGAAAGATCCCGGTTGGGTGGAACTGCACCGCCTCCATGTTGCCGAGTGCCGCGACCCCGGTCTCCAGCGCGATCGCGTGGCCGATGCCTTCGCAGATGACGGCGTTGGTGGTGACGCGATAGAGGCGTCCCGCGCCGCCGGTGGAGATGGCGGTGGCCTTGGCGACGTAGGCGGTGAGCTCGCCGGTGATCAGGTCGCGTACCACCGCGCCGTAGCAGCGCCCGCCCTCGTGGATCAGCGCCAGCGCTTCGGTGCGTTCGCGCACCGGGATCGAGGCGGCGATCGCCTGGTCGCTGACGGCCTGCAGCATCGCGTGGCCGGTGGCGTCGGCCACGTAGCAGGTGCGCCACTTCTTGGTTCCGCCGAAGTCGCGCTGCGCCACCAGCCCGTGCGCTTCGTCGCGCTCGGTGATCGTCACCTTCTGGCTGTTGATGACGACCTGGCGGTCGCCCTTGCGCACACGGCTCCACGGCACGCCCCAGGCTGCCAGCTCACGCACCGCCTTGGGCGCCGTGTTGACGAACATGCGCACGACGTCCTGGTCGGCGCCCCAGTCCGAGCCGCGCACGGTGTCTTCGAAGTGCACGTCCTCGTTGTCGCCCTGGCCCTTGATGACGTTGCCGAGGCTCGCCTGCATGCCGCCCTGCGCCGCCTTGCTGTGCGAGCGCTTGACGGGCACCAGCGACAGGATGACGGCGTCGTGGCCGCGCCGCTTGGCGGCAATCGCCATGCGCAGGCCGGCGAGACCGCCGCCAATGACCAGTACGTCGGTGTAGACGACCTTCATCGCGATTCTCCCTTCAGCCATGAAGGCCACCAGGTCGGAGGCGCTGACTGTGGTGGGGTCTGCAGCCACGCCGGCACGTAACGTTGACCCGGGTTGAAGCGGTGGTCGTAGCCGATCTTCATATACGCGGCGAGCGTCGTCAGCCCCAGCACGATGAAGAACACCGACAGCGCCCACTTGAGCTTCTTGAGGTTCCTGCGGGTGGCGTTGTCATCCTTGCCGGCGAACCAGCCCCACTTGACGGCCAGCCGGTACAGGCCGATGCCGCCGTGCAGTTCGACGGCGAACAGCAGCACCAGATAGAGCGGCCACCAGCGCCCGCTCCAGACCCGGTCGGCCGACTCGAACGGGCCGATCATCCCGGGGTGCATCAGCATCTGGTACAGGTGCACCGAGGCCAGGAAGAACATCGCGAAGCCGGTCACGACCTGCCACCACCACAGCGTCGTGTCCTCGTGATGCATCATCGCCATGTGGTCGCGGTAGGCGCGGTACTGCCGGTAGTTGATCGGGAACTTCCGCACGGCGAGCGCGGCATGCAGGATGAAGAGCGTGAACACCACGGCGACCACGCCGGAGACGATGATTGGGTAGGCCGTCCCCAGGAAGAAGTAGCCCTCGAACATCTTCGTGATGACCCACATGGCGTCGTGGCCGAGCAGGATCGACGACACGAAGAACATGTGGCCCCACATGAACAGGCCCAGCGCCAGGCCGCTCGCGCTCTGGGCGAAGTCGAGGCGGGCGGGCCAGCGGGACTTGCGCGGACGAGCGACTCCGCCCATCGCGACTGCGAGGTTGGCTTGTACGTTCATCGTGTTTCGCGCGGCGGGCGCGTCGTCGGGTGGCAACTGCCGGCAGTGTCGTCCGCCATTGCGCATCGTGGTTGACGGGTGTCAAGGCACGGAACGGTTGGGCCGCCCCCCTCAGGGTGACGTGGGATGCCGCGTTGCGGAACGGGCTCGCGCAATCCGGATCGGTTGACCGGGATCAACGGCGGCTGGAAGTGCGGTGGGAGCATCCCCGCGCAGAGGGCTCTTTACCCTTTCACACCGATTCCCCTGGCCATGTACACGATCTCACGCCGCGAAGCCTTTTCGGACACGACCTTTCTCTGGGATGTGCTGGCGCCCGACGTCGCAAAGGCGGCCGAGCCCGGCCACTTCGTGATGCTGCGTCTGCATGAAGGCAGCGAACGCATCCCGCTGACGGTCGCCGACTATGACCGCGACGCCGGCACCGTCACGCTGGTGGTGCAGGCGCTCGGCAAGACGACGGTCGAGATGCGTGACCGTTACAAGGCCGGCGACACGTTCACCGACTTCGTCGGACCGCTCGGCCTGCCGCAGCACGTCGGCAAGTTCGGGCACGTGGTCTTGGTCGGCGGCGGTCTCGGTGTCGCCCCGGTGTTCCCTCAACTGCGCGCCTTCAAGGCGGCCGGCAACCGCACCACCGGGATCATCGGCTTCCGCAACAAGGATCTGGTGTTCTGGGAAGACAAGTTCGGGGCGGAGTGCGACAACCTGATCGTCTGCACCGACGACGGCAGTTACGGCAAGGCCGGGTTCGTGACCGCGGCGCTGCAGGAAGTGCTGGAGAAGGACAAGCCGGACCTGGTCGTAGCGATTGGCCCGCTACCGATGATGAACGCCTGCGTCGAGACCACGCGGCCGTTTGGCGTGAAGACGATGGTATCGCTGAACGCGATTATGGTCGATGGCACCGGCATGTGTGGTTCCTGCCGTGTGACGGTCGGCAATGAAATCAAGTTCGCTTGCGTGGACGGACCCGATTTCGACGGCCATCGGGTCGACTTCAAGGAACTGATGCTGCGGCAGAAGCGCTTCAAGGGCGAGGAGGCCGCGGCCAACAGCGACTACGCGCACATCTGCGAGGTCGACAAGCAACTCTTCGCCGAAGGCAAGCGCAACTACAAGAAGTTCAAGGACCTGCCGCCGCACGCGGTCAAGATGCCGGAGCGCGACGCTTTGGAGCGCTCGCGCAACTTCAAGGAAGTGAACCTCGGATACACCATGGCCGACGCGCTTGCCGAGGCCGAGCGCTGCATCATGTGCACCAAGCCGACCTGCATCGAGGGTTGCCCGGTCGGCATCGACATTCCGCGCTTCATCCGCCACCTGCTGGTGCGGGACCTCGACGGCGCGCTCAGCGTGATCAATGAGTCCAATCTATTCCCGTCGGTGTGCGGCCGCGTCTGCCCGCAGGAGTCGCAGTGCGAAGCGCAGTGCCAGGTCGGAAAGAACAAGAAGACACCGATGGAGTCGGTGGCGATCGGCCGGCTCGAGCGCTTCATCGGTGACAACGCGCATGCGGCTGCGGCTTCGCCGCCGCGGTTCGACAAGACCCTTGGCAAGGTGGCGATCGTCGGCTCGGGTCCATCGGGACTGGCGGTCGCCGCCGACCTCGCGAAGTGCGGCTGCGAGGTCACCGTCTACGAAGCGCTGCATGTCGTCGGCGGGGTCCTGCAGTACGGAATTCCGTCGTTCCGCCTGCCGCGCGAAATCATTAGCCGCGAGGTCGACAATCTCAAGGCGCTCGGCGTGAAGTTCGAAACCAACAAGGTGATCGGCAAGACGTTCTCGATCCCGCAGCTGCTGGGCGAGATGGGCTTTGACGCGGCGTTCGTCGGCGCCGGCGCGGGTGCGCCGGCTTTCCTCGGGATTCCCGGCGAATACGCGGGACAGGTCTATTCGGCGAACGAGTTCCTGACGCGCGTGAACCTGATGGGCGGCGACAAGTTCCCGTACCTGGATACGCCGATCACGCTCGGCAAGAGCGTCGTCGTCATCGGTGCCGGCAACACCGCAATGGACTGCCTGAGGGTCGCCAAGCGGCTCGGCACGCCGACCGTGCGGTGCGTGTACCGGCGCTCCGAAGCCGAGGCGCCGGCGCGGATCGAGGAACTGCGCCACGCGAAGGAGGAGGGCATCGACTTCTTCTTCCTGCATGGACCGGTCGAGATCCTCGTCGACGGCGACGGCAACGTGCGCGGCATGAAAGTGCAGAAGATGGCGCTCGGCGAACCCGACGAGAAGGGCCGCCGGCAGCCGATCCCGCAGGACGAGTTCGTCGAACTCGACTGCGACACCGTGATCTACGCGCTCGGCACCAAGGCCAACCCGATCGTCACCAAGTCGACGCCGGGGCTGGATCTGAACAAGTGGGGCTACATCGTTGCCGATCCGGTCACACAGGCCACGAGCGTTCCGGGCGTCTTCGCCGGCGGCGACATTGTCACGGGCGGTGCGACGGTGATCCTGGCGATGGGCGCCGGCCGCCGTGCTGCGCGGGCAATCGGCGCCTGGCTCGTCAGCGGCAAGACCAAGTGGCCAATCACGCAGGCGGACGCCGATGCTTTCGTGCCACCGGCACCGATCGCCGCGACTTCCGGCGGCAGTGAGGCTGCCGCCAAACCCTCTCTCGCCGAGGCCAAGCCATGAGTGTCTGCCCGCGCTGCCATCGTCCCCTCGAAGGCGAGGAGTCTTATATCTGCTGCGCTGGTATGGAGCTGCGCTGGCGCTGCACAGAGTGCCACAAGGTGGCCGAAGGCTTCGCGTTCCCGTACGGCCTGTGCCCGTACTGCAAGGGCAGGCTGGAGATGCTCGACCGCGGCGCGATCGAAGACGACCGTGCGCTTGAAGCGGTGCGCAAGGCCTTCGAGATCGAACTCG
>Ga0209391_10000115_pt1 | contig 29737 bp, 31 predicted proteins | sample PPLLak3March2015_FD_187246 | JGI IMG/M metagenome (GOLD analysis project Ga0209391, IMG submission 187246) | Freshwater sediment microbial communities from Prairie Pothole Lake near Jamestown, North Dakota, USA - PPLs Lake P7 Core (1) Depth... | ecosystem: Environmental > Aquatic > Freshwater >...
CGCTACGCGCTGCTCCGTCACGCAGCACGCGCGCAAGGAAAGTCGCGGCGCAGCGGACCCGGCCGCCGTGGGAATCACCGCACCGAAAGCGGCGGGCCCAGCCGTGCGAAAAGGGGCGCAAGGCCGCTGGACAGCGGACCGACGCCCGCCTGCTGCCGTTCCAGCGCGGGTTCGGCCGCGCGGTCGCGCGGTGCGCCTGCCTCCATTGAAAACGGCCGGACGCGCAACGCGCTCCGGCCGTTTTCCGTGCAGCCGGGTTGGCGGCCCTGCGCTCAGCGCGCCTTGGTGGCCGCGCGTTCGAGTTCGCCGAAGCGGTTTTCCAGTCCCTTGATCGTCGCGGGCAAGGAGCCGAAGTTGGTCCAGACCTCGTCTTCTGCCGGGGCGCTGAGCCAGCTCGAATAACCGAGCCACGATGAGTCGTAGACCTTCACGTTCTTGTAGCCCAGCTCGGCCAGCACCGTCGCGCTCTGTGCCGCTCGGTTGCCGCTCTGGCAGTAGACGATGATCTCCTTGGCCGCATCGAGCTTCTCGTAGACCTTGGCCAGCTCGGCGCGTGGCTTGAGCGCCATGCCTGCGCTGTCCTTGGCCGTGCCGGCGCGCAGCTTGCTGCGCGTGTCGGGGTCGACCCAGTTCTGTTCGAACGGCACGTTGATGGCGGCCGGGATGTGCCCGCCGCGGATCGCGCGGACATCATCGCCCTTGAATTCCTTGACGGTGCGCACGTCGAGAAACTGCACGTCCGGCCGCTTCAGCGCCGCGACGACTTCCCTCGACGCAACGAGGACGCCCGGCTGCGGCGCGAGCTTCAACGCGACGGCCTTCGGCTTGACGGGCGCCGTCGCGACCGGCTGGCCGGCGGCGCGCCAGCCTTCGATGCCGTCGTGGAACACGCGGGCATTCTTCGCACCAAAGTAACGCAGCGTGAGCTGCCCGAAGTACACCGACGGCAGGCCGCGGTCACCGTAGACGATGATCTCGCGCGCCGGATCGATGCCGGCTGCGCCCAGCAGCTTCTCGATGTCCGCCGTCGGCAGGTAGTCCTCGGTCTGTGCATCGCGCAGCGTCAGCGTCGGATCGCCGATGTTGACCGCCCCGGGAATGTGACCCTTGGCGAACGCCGTCTCGTCGCGCGCGTCCCAGAGGAGCGCCCCGCGCGCCATGGCCTGCTTCACAAAGTCGACATCGACAATCGTCTGCGCCATCGCGCCGGCGGCGGCCAGCGACAGCGCAATGCCCAGCAACCAACGTTTCATGTAGAACCTCCAGGGGAAAATAGGGGGACGTCCGGGCCGATCTCGCCCCGGTTTCGTCACGCCCGGATACCGGGGGGAGTATACAACCTGACGCCAGGCGGACCCTGACCCGGAGCAAACCCGGTCAGCGCCGCGCGGGCTCTGACCGGATGCCGCGCCCGGGGGCGGCCGGCGCCGCGGCGCGGTGAAACCACCACACCGAAAGCACGGCCGCCAGCAGCGCGAAGAACGCCGCAAGCCCGCTGAACAGCGCGCCGACCTCGGTCTGTTGCCGTTCCATGGCCAGTTTCGCGTTCAGGTTCTGGTAGACCGTGCGCAGGTCGGCCGCCGTGCCGGCGTGGAAGTATTCGCCGCCGGTTACCTTGGCGATCGCCTTCAGCGTTTCCTCGTCGAGCCGCACGTAGATCTGATAGTCCTCGAAGCCGATCGTCGTGCCCTGCAGCGTGCCGAAGCCCACGGTGTAGACACGCACGCCGCGGTCGGCGGCCATCTTGGCAATGGCGATCGGGTCCGGTCCCGTCGTGCGCCGCCCGTCCGAGAGAAGGATGATCACGCCCGACGTGTACGAGCCCGGCGCGACCGGCTCGCGCGTGGGCCGTTCCGCTTCGGCCTTGCGCGCACTGTCGAGCGATACGCCGGCATGCCGCATCGACATCGCCACCGACTCGAGGTCGAGCCCGTCGTCCGGAAACAGCAGCCCGAGCGCGAGGATCAGGCCGCTGCCGGTGGCGGTCGCGCGCTGCAGCTGGAAGCGGTCGATCGCCGCCGTCATGTCGGCCTTGTTCTCGGTCGGCGTCTGCACGACGGCGGCCGTGCCGGCAAACGAGACGATGCCGAGCCGCACCGTCGGCGGCAACTCGTCGATGAAGGCCTTGGCGGCGTTCTGTGCCGCCACCAGGCGGCTCGGCTCGACGTCGGTGGCGCGCATGCTGAGCGAGACGTCCATCGCCATCGCGATCGTCATGTATTGCGACGGCAGGACGACCGACGCCGAGGGCCGGGCCAGCGCGAAAATGGCAGTCGTCACCGCGAACAGCAGCAGCAGCGGCGGTATGTGGCGACGGATGCGATGGCCCGGACCGAGCGCTTCGCGCACAAGCGTCAGGCTGGCATACCGAACAGCCAGCCGCTTGCGCCGCCGCAGCGCCGCGATGTAGGCGGCGACCAGCACGGGAACCAGCAACAGCAGCCAGAGCATCTCCGGCCACAGGAAGCGCATCGACGGTCCTCGCAGAACCTTTTGACGGGAGTCCGGCCAAAGTCAGGTGCGCCGGACCTTCGCAAACACTCTATCACTGACCGTTGTGCCGGCAGAAAGTGCGATGCGCGCGCAGGGGCTTCTACGACGAAGGTCATACCGCGAGGGCGTGAGCGGCCAGCACCGTGACGCGTCATGCAACGCCGTGCCCCTGCGCGGTGCGCGGGCTTGTGACTTTTTGCCGCACTTCGAGCCCCCGCGGCACGGACGGCGTGATACCTTTTTTCCGTGGCGAATCCGGGCGGACATGGAACACGCATGAAGAAGTCGGCGCTCTACAGCAGCGCGCACCGGCATGGCAAGGCGGGCTACGCCGATCCGGCCGAAGCCGAGCGCCGCGTTGACACGGCCGCCGAGGCCGCGCCCGCCATTGCGCCACAGCCGGTCGCTTCGTCGCGCCCCAGCGCACCGGTGCGGTTCCTGCAACGGCACGACCGCACGCTGCTCTTCCTGGCCGGTCTCGGCTGTGCCCTGGGTCTGCTGCTGGCGCGCGACGCCTTCCGTCCCAAGGCCGTGGTGCTGACGCAGGAGCATATCGACAAGGCCGTGCTCCACACGCTGGAGAACAAGACGCTGCCGTCGCGCGCGGCCAAGGCCGCCGACGCCGTGATGCCGGCGGTCGTGCGCGTGCAGGGCTACAACGGCGAAGAAAACGACGAGCCGGGGTCCGGTGTGCAGATGGAAGGCGTCGGGTCGGGTGTGGTGATCGTCGACAACGGCGTGATCCTGACCAACCTGCATGTCGTGGCAGGCGCCAAGCGCGTGACCGTGAAATTCTTCGACGGCAGCGAGTCCGAAGTCGAAATGGTGCGCGCGTATCCGGAGAACGATCTCGCCGTCATCAAGGCGAAGAAGGTGCCGGATGACCTGGAGTCCGCCACGCTGGGCTCGACCGCCAACCTGCGGCCGGGCGATGAAGTGGTGGCGGTCGGCTTTCCGTTCGGCATCGGGCCGTCGACATCGGCCGGCGTCGTCTCCGGGCTCGACCGCAGCTTCCGTTCGCCGGAGGGCAAGCAGGTAATGACGGGCCTGATCCAGTTCGACGCCGCGGCTAATCCGGGCAACTCCGGGGGGCCGCTGGTCACGATGGACGGCGAGGTCATCGGCATCGTCACCGCAATTCTCAACCCCACGCCGGCGCGCACGTTCATTGGCATCGGCTTTGCGGCGACGATCGAAAGCGCGGGGGGTGCTGTCGGGATACCGCCGTTTTGATGGGCGCGCAAAAGTGCAACCCTACTTTTGCGCGGAATAGTTAGAAAAAGTCGCTGGCGGAGCCAGAGGATTTTTTTCATCACAACTGCAAGTAGAGGCATGGGATGAGCGAGATGATCAAGGCGAAGGAGACCGGCGACCTGATGCAGCGCGTTCTGTATGAGGTCAAGCGCATCGTCGTCGGGCAGGACCACTTCCTTGAACGGGTGCTGGTTGCGATCCTCGCGCAGGGGCATCTGCTGGTCGAAGGCGTGCCGGGACTGGCGAAGACGCTGACGGTCAACACGCTGGCAAAGACGATCCGTGGCACGTTCAAGCGCATCCAGTTCACACCGGACCTGCTGCCGGCCGACCTTGTCGGCACGCGCATGTACAACCAGAAGTCGGGCGAGTTCTCCACGGTGCTGGGGCCGGTGTTCGCCAACCTGCTGCTGGCCGACGAGATCAACCGGGCGCCGGCCAAAGTGCAAAGCGCGCTGCTCGAAGTGATGCAGGAGCGCCAGGTCACGATCGCTGGCGAGACGCACAAGGTGCCCGAGCCGTTCCTGGTGATGGCCACGCAGAACCCGATCGAGACCGAGGGCACGTATCCGCTGCCCGAGGCGCAGGTCGACCGCTTCATGATGAAGGTGCTGGTCGGCTACCCGAACGAGGAAGAGGAGTTCGTCATCGTCGAACGCGTGACCGGGGCCGCGACCGCGGTGTCGGCGGTCTGCACGACGCAGCAGCTCTCCGAACTGCAGCAGCAGTGCCGCAAGATCTACGTCGACCCGAACCTGATCCAGTACGCGGTCAAGCTCGTCGCAGCGACGCGCCGCCCCGAGCAGTACGGACTGAAGGACCTCGACCGCTACCTGACCTTCGGTGCCAGTCCGCGCGCGACGATCAACATGATCGAGGGAGCGCGCGCGCTCGCGTTCCTGCGCGGGCGCGGCTACGTGCTGCCCGAGGATGTCATCGACCTCGTGCCCGACGTGCTGCGGCACCGACTGGTGCTGAGCTACGAGGCGCTGTCGGACGGGCAGACGGCCGATGCGCTGATCATGCGTGTCCTGAAAACTATCCAGGCGCCGGAAGCGCCGCTCGAAAGCCATGTTCGGGTGGCGGCGGGCGCCTAAGCAGCCGGCGGTCGCCGGCACGGTCGCGCCCGGCGTCGGCGCGGCGGCCAACGAGGCCGTCGCGGACGGCGCACGCGCACGCCGCCGCAGCGATCCGGAGCGGATGCTGCGCCGGCTCGAGTGGACGGTGCTGCGCCGGCTTGACGGCCTGTTGCAGGGCGACTACCGGACGCTGTTCCGCGGCTTCGGCCTCGATCTTGCCGACCTGCGCGAATACCAGTTGCACGACGACGTGCGCTACATCGACTGGAACGTCACCGCGCGGCTTTCTGTGCCGCACGTGCGCGAGTTCCAGGAAGACCGCGAGGTCGCCGCCTGGTTCCTGCTCGACCTCTCGGCCTCGGTCGACTTCGGCTCCGGTGACGTGCGCAAGCGCATGCTGTCGACCGAACTGGTCGCCGTGCTGGCGCGGCTCTTTACGCGCTATGGCAACCGCATCGGCGCGGTGCTGCATGCCGAAGGTGTTGACGAAGTCATTCCCGCCCGCAACGGCCGCCGCCACGTGCTGCACGTGCTCGATCGCATCGGCCTGGTCGCTGCACCGGCCCGCCGCGCGTCCGGACAGCTCACGGATCTCTCGCAACTCCTTGCCTTCGCCCAGCCGGTCATCAAGCGGCGCTCGGTCGTGTTCGTGGTCTCGGACTTCATCAGCGCGCCCGGCTGGGGCCGACGGCTCGCACAGCTCGCCCGACGGCACGAGGTCGTTGCGGTGCGGCTCTACGACCCGCTCGAAGTCGAGCTGCCGGACCTCGGGCTCATCGTCATGCAGGATGCCGAGACCGGCGAGCAGCTCACGGTCGACACTCACGATCGCGCGTTCCGCCGCCGCTTTGCCGAGGCCGCCGCGCGGCGCGAGGCCGAACTCCGCGCCGGGCTGGCAGAGGCGGGCGTGGACTGTCTCGAACTCGCGACCGACGAGCCGCTCGACGCCGCGCTGCTGCGCTTCACGCAGCTGCGCAAGCGGCGCAGCCAGCTTGCCGCCGGCGGCGTGCCGGCGATCGTGGCCCGGCGTCAGTGGCGCTGATGGCGATGGGTGACGCCTACGCCCTGACGTTCCTGTGGCCACGGTTGCTGTGGCTGCTGCTGGCACTGCCGCTCGCCGCCGCGTTTTACTTCGGCGTGCTGGCCTCGCGTCGGCGCGGTGCGGCGCGCTATGCCAGCCTCGTGCCGGTCGACACCGCCGGCGGCGGGCGCTGGCGCCGCGTCGTGCCGCCGCTGCTGTGGCTCGCCGGACTCGGGGCACTGCTGCTCGCGGTGGCGCGACCGCAGGCCACCCTGACGCTGCCTTCGCGTGTCGACACGGTGATCCTTGCGGTCGACATGTCGGGCAGCATGAAGGCCACCGATGTTGCGCCGACGCGCATGGCGGCTGCACGTGACGCCGCCCAGGCCTTCGTCAGCGAGCAACCGGACCACGTGCGCATCGGCGTCATCGGCATTGCGGCGGCGGCCGCCGTCCTGCAATCGCCGACCAACAAGCGCGAAGACATCCTGGCGGCCATCGAGCGGCTCGAGCCGCAGCGCGGCACCGCGCTCGGCAGCGGCCTCGTCATTGCGCTCGACACCGCGCTGCCCGGCGCGCGCATCGACGTCGACGGATTCATCAATCCGCGCAAGGACCGCCCACCGCCACTCGACAAAGCGAAGGACGAAGACGCGAAGTCCATCGCGCCCGGTGAAAACACGTCGGCCGCCATCGTCCTGTTGAGCGATGGCCAGAGCAACGTCGGGCCCGATCCGCAGAAGGCCGCGGAGCTCGCCGCCAAGCACGGTGTCAGGATCTACACGGTGGGGCTGGGCACGCCGGAAGGGACGGTCGTCAAGGTCGACGGCTGGTCGATGCGCACACGGCTCGACGAAGACGCGCTGCAGAAGATCGCCTCGACGACGATGGGCGAGTACTTCCGCGCGCCGAGCGCCAATGAGCTGACGAAGATCTATCGCGCCCTGGGCTCGAAGCTGGCGTTCGAGAAGCAGCGGCCGACGGAAGTGACCGCGGTGTTCGCCGGCCTCGGCGCACTGCTCGCCGCGGCGGCGGCCATGCTGTCGCTGCTCTGGTTCAACCGCATCCTGTAGCTGGCGCGCCAGGCAAAGCCGGTGTGCTAGCCGCATGGCGCGCCGCTGTCCGGCCAACCACTAGACTCTCCGCTTCGATCGCGCGGCACATGCATTGAAATCTCTGGAAAGCGAATGAGTCCATGGTGAAGTTCGGCATCGGGCAAGCGATCACGCGGCGCGAGGACGACCGGCTGCTGACGGGGCAGGGGCGCTTCGTCGACGACATTGCGGTGCCAGGCGCACTGCACGCGATGTTCGTGCGGTCGCCGTATGCGCATGCCCGCATCCGATCGATCGACAGCGCGGAGGCGCGGGCGATCGAAGGCGTGGTGGCGATCCTCACGGGCGCCGATCTCGAGGCCGACGGCGTCGCGCCGTTCCCCGCAAACCCGATGCTGAAGCCGGCTGCCGGCAAGCCGGCGACCACCGCGCCCTTTCATGTGCTTGCGGTCAATGCGGTCCGCTTCGTCGGCCAGCCGGTGGCGGTCGTGCTGGCCGAGTCGCGTGCGGCGGCCGAGCGGGCGGCCAACCTGGTGTCGGTCGACTGCGAGCCCCTGCCGGCAGTCGCGACGCTTGTCGCGGCGCTCGCGCCGGATGCACCTCTCGTGTGGCCCGATGCGCCGGGCAATGTCGCGGGGGCCGCCAGCTTCGGCGACCGCGCCGCCTGCGACCGCGCCTTCGCCGCCGCGAAGCACGTCGCGCGCATCACGGTCGACAACCAGCGGCTGTCGCCGGTCACGCTCGAACCGCGTGGCTGCGTGGCGGAGTTCGATGGCGCATCGGGCCGGCTCACGTTTCACGCGACTTCGCAGAACCCGGCCAGCTACCAGGGCACGCTGGCAAAGATGCTGAAGCTCGCACCCGAGCAGGTGCGCGTGGTCGTGGGCGACGTTGGCGGCGGCTTCGGCATGAAGGCGCTGGTCCACCCGGAAGACGTCGTGTGCGCGTATGCCGCCCGCAAGATGGGACGGCCCGTGCGCTGGCGCGCGACGCGCCTCGAGGAATTCCAGGCGGCGAGCCACGGCCGCGACCAGCGCGCGGAGGCCGAACTCGCCTTCGACGCCGACGGGCGCATCCTGGGCATGCGGGTGCGCATTGTCGGAGCGCTCGGTGCCTACGGCCACGGCGCGGGTGCCGCGATTCATCTGGCGATCGGCCCCAAGGTCACGACGGGCGTGTATCACGTGCCGGTGCTCGACCTGCAGGCCAAGGCCGTGCTGACGAACACCAACGTCATCGGCGCCTACCGCGGTGCCGGCCGGCCCGAGGCGATCTACCTGATCGAGCGGCTCATGGACCGCGCGGCGGCCGAGCTGAAGCTCGATCCGGCCGAACTGCGTCGTCGCAATCTCGTGCAGCCCGGGCAGATGCCGTATCGAAACGCCATGGGCGAGACCTTCGACAGCGGGGACTTTCCGAACCTGCTGGCCAAGGCGCTGAGGGCGGCCGACTGGACAGGATTTGACGGACGCCGACGCGACTCCGAAGCGCACGGCAAGCTGCGCGGCCGCGCGGTGTCGACCTTCCTCGAATGGACTGGCGTAGTGCACGAGGAAACCGTTCGCCTGCACGTCGAGGGCGACGGGCGGGTGCGCGTGTTCACCGCCATGCAGGCGATGGGCCAGGGCATCGAGACCAGCTACGTGCAGATACTGGCCGAAACTCTGCAGCTCGACCCGGATTGCTTCGAGATCGTGCAGGGCGACAGCGACGTCGCGCAGGGCATCGGCAGCATGGGCAGCCGGTCGCTCTACATCGGCGGCTCGGCCATGCAGACCGCCTCGCAGCAGGCGATCGACGTCGGCCGCGACCTGGCCGCCAAGGCGCTCGAAGCGCCCGCGGCCGATCTCGTCTACGCCGAGGGACGCTACAAAGTCGTCGGCACCGACCTCGGTGTGGATCTCACTGCGCTGGCGCGGCAGCAGCCCGAGCAGCGCATCGCGGTGACCACCGTGCAGAAGGTTGGCGGGCCCTCCTGGCCCAACGGCTGCCACGTCTGCGAAGTGGAGATCGATCCCGAGACCGGGCATGTCGAGATCGTGCGCTACACGACCTATGACGACGTCGGCCGCGTGATCAATCCGCTGATCGTCGCTGGACAGGTGCACGGCGGTATCGCGCAGGCGGTCGGGCAGGCACTGCACGAGCAGGTCGTGTACGACGCCGAGGGGCAACTGCTGACGGGCTCCTTCATGGACTACGGGATTCCGCGCGCCGACGACCTGCCCGAGTTCGCCACGCACACCGACGAATCGCAGCCCTGCAAGATCAATCCGCTCGGCGCCAAGGGCGTCGGCGAACTCGGCACGGTCGGGGCGACGCCGACGGTCATCAATGCGATCGTCGATGCACTGCGTCCGCTCGGCGTGGACGACATCGCGATGCCGGCCACGCCCGAGCGCGTCTGGCGGGCGATCCGAGACACGCGCCAGACCACGTAGCCGAGCGTGCGCGATCTGCGGAGCAGGCCGTGCACGAGACCTCGGCATCGGCAGTGATCCACTTGCGCCTGCTAGTCGTGCCTGCCCTGGTGTCGGGCAGCGGCGTGCCAGTCGCACTGGAACGCAAGGACGCCGCGCTGCGTGCTTGGCTGGCGCTCGATGGACCGGTACCGCGCGCTGGCGCGCCTGCATCCTTCGCTGCCACCACCGCAGTCAACCGGGCGCCTGCGGGACGACCCCGCGCTCGGCCGGCTAGTGGTGAGGGACCGGCCGGAGCGCAACCTGCTGCTGGAGGCCTACGCGGCGAAGAAGTGACCGATTGAGCCGTGTGCGCGAGCAGGTAGCATCGGCCGCGTGCGCATCGGCATCGACCTCGGCGGCACCAAGATCGAAGGCATCGCGCTGGACGACTCCGGCGCGATGCTCGTGCGCCGGCGCGTGGCCACGCCCCAGGGCGACTATCGCGCCATCGTCGAAGCCGTCGCTGCGCTCGTGCGCACGATCGAAGCCGAAACCGGTCGGCAATGTACGGTTGGTGTCGGCATGCCGGGCGCGCTGTCGCAGGTCAGCGGACGCGTGAAGAACTCCAACTCGACCTGCCTGATCGGCCAGCCGCTGCAGGGCCACCTCGAAGCCGCGCTCTCGCGCGAGGTCCGCCTTGCCAACGACGCCAACTGTTTCGCGCTGTCCGAGGCGATCGACGGCGCCGGGCGCGGTGTCCGCGTCGTGTTCGGCGTGATCCTCGGCACCGGCGTCGGCGGCGGCGTAGTCGTCGATGGCAGGGTGCTGGAAGGCCCGAATGCGATCGCAGGCGAGTGGGGCCATAACCCGCTGCCGCTGCCTAATGAAGATGATCTGCCGCTGCGCCCGTGCTACTGCGGCCGCGACGGCTGCATCGAGACCTATCTCAGCGGCCCCGCGCTCGAGCGCGAATATGCTGCCGTGGGAGAACTTGCCTGGGTCCGTTACGAGGCGCGGCTGGCCCGATCGCTGGCCGGGGTCATCAACCTGCTCGATCCGGACGTCATCGTGCTCGGCGGCGGTGTGTCGAACGTGGCCCGCCTGTATGCGAGTGTGCCTCGGCTATGGGCCGCGCACGTCTTCTCGGACCACGTGGCCACGCGGCTGGAAAAGCCGACGCATGGCGATTCGAGCGGCGTGCGCGGCGCCGCTTGGCTCTGGGGCGGGCCGCCTTCGCGCTAGAGCCGGGCGCTTACGGGCTCGATCCTCAGAGCCGCATCAGCTCCGCGCGCGCGTCGTTCATCAGGTTGTTGTTCCAGTTGACGTAGTTGCGGTGGATCGTGCGCTTGCCGGCTTCGTCCCTGAAGTCCAGGTTGATGCTGTCCTTGTACGTCAGCGAGAACTTGCCCGGACCGTAGGTCAGTTCCATCACCAGCGTGTGCGTGCGTACGACCACCGTGAAGGTCATCTTGTCCGGTCCCGCCTCGGTGAAGGTCCAGCCCCGCCGCGCGCCGCCGACCATGAACGCGCGCTTGATCTCCTCGGCAGTGGCCGGCTTGCCGGAGCCGGTGACCGCGGCGACGTCCTTCCATTCGATCAGGTCGACCGCCGCCAGCGCGGGCGCCGGCACCCAGGCCGCCAGTGCAAGCGCCAAGGCTAGGAACCAGTTGCGGAATGCCTGTGTCATCTCCCTCTCCTCATGCTCTGTGTGATTCCGACGCGACTACCTCTGAGTGGACCGTCCGGTCCGGTCAACAGCCCCGAAATTCTGAACGACTCCGGCGGATTCCCGGCCTGCACGGCATGCCACCATCGACCCTGATCGCTCTAGGGCGATGTGTAAACTTGCGCGCCAATGACGCTATCCCGTTTGACGCAGGACATGCAAACACTCGAACTGTTGCGCCAGTATCTCCAGAAGAAGGCATCGATCGACCCGGCCCGGGTCACGCCGGAGGCGCGACTGGAGGATATCGGCGTCGATTCCCTGATCCTCATCGATCTGATGTTCGAACTCGAAGAGTCGCTGAACGTCCGCGTGCCGAACATGGACATGGACAGCCGGCCGACGACTGTCGCCGAACTCATTGATCTGTTCGACGCCCTCTCGGCTCCCCAGGCAAAGATCGCATGACCCGGCACCGCGTTGCGGTGACGGGGCTCGGACTCATCGGTCCGTTCGGTTCAGATCCCGCCGCCGCGTTCGACCGCCTGATGGCGGGCGAATCGGCCATTCGCCCTTACGTCCCGGAGCCTTCGATCCTGAAGACACCGGTACCTGCGGTGGTCTGCGATCAGTTCGGCGCCGAGGCGGCGCTCGGCCGCACGACGGCCGGCATGACGGACCGCTATGCGCAGTTCGGCATCGCGGCGGCGCTGAACGCGTGGCGGGACGCCGGCCTGCCAACCGGCTCCCCGCCGCAGGAACTCGTGCGCGGTTCGGTGTGCTGGGGCACCGGCCTCGGCGGCACGCGCGCGGTCGAACTGGCCTACTTCGACGTCCTGCAGAAGGGGCGTACTCGCACCTCGCCGCTGCTGATCGTCATGGGCATGCACAACGCCGCGGCCGCGCACATCGCGATGCGCCTCGGGCTGGGCGGGGCGGCGACAACGACCTCGGTGGCGTGCGCATCGTCCGCCATCGCGCTCGGTGAAGCGCTCCGCCTGATTCGCCATGGCGAAGCGGAGATCGTCGTGGCCGGCGGTTCGGAAGCGCCGCTGACAGCGGGCATGTTGCTGGCCTGGGACGCGATGCGGGTGCTTGCGCGTGGCGATGGCGACGCCGCGCGCTCCGCCTGCCGGCCGTTTTCCGCCGACCGTGCCGGCCTCGTGCTGGGCGAAGGAGGCGCGGCCCTGGTGCTCGAGCCATACGAGCGCGCCGAGCAGCGCGGCGCCCGGATCTACGCCGAGCTCGCCGGTTATGGCGCAAGCTGCGACCATCATCATCTCGCGCAGCCGCTGGCCACGGGCCAGATGCGCGCGTTGCGTGCGGCGCTGGACGATGCCGGGCTCGCCACGGAGGAACTGGACTACGTGAACTCGCATGGGACGGGTACGGTCGAGGGCGATCCGGTCGAGATCGACGCGCTGCGACAAGTGTTCGGTGCTCGCGCCGAGGCCGTGGCGGTCAGCTCGACCAAGTCGATGCTGGGCCACATGCTGGGTGCCACCGGCGCGGTGGAGGCGCTGATCACGGTGCTGGCGCTGGCGCGACAGCAGGTTCCCCCGACGGCCCATTTGCGCGACGTCGATCCGGCCTGCGAAGGCGTGCGCCATGTCGCCGGCATCGGACAGGACCTGGCGCTGCGCGCGGCCCTGTCGAGTTCATTCGCCTTCGGTGGCTCGAACGCGGTCCTCGCGTTCCGGCGTCACGTGTCTACGCATTAGCGCTGCGCTCACGACGGCAATCACGCCCGATGCAAGTCCAGCCGATCGAACCCCTGATGCTGCCGCTCGACAGCGGCGCCGCTCCCACGCGTGAAGCGGGCCGCTGGCTGGGCGGGGCGGCTTACGGGCAGCGCGCGCTCGTCGGCCAACAACTGGCGCAGCGCATCGGCGCGAGCGCCGCGTCGGCCTGCGCCGTCGTGGACATGGTGCCGCTCTCGGCGGCCCACGGCTTTGCCGAGCTCTGGCGCGTGGTGGGCGACCAGCCGCTGACGCACGGACGTTTCGGCCCGAACGATGAAATCACGTGGTCCGCAGACTCGTCCCTGCTGTTTGCGCACCTCACTCTCGACGAGCGGTCCTTCGGCGACGGCACGCATTGCCGGCTCGAGCCCGCGGCGCACGCGGCCTACAGCGGTCTCTTCGCCCTGCTGCGGCACACCGGGTTCGTGCACCCGATCCGTTTCTGGAACTACCTGCCGCGCATCAATGTCGACGAAGACGGCCTCGAGCGCTACCGGCACTTCAACCTGGGGCGACACGCCGCCTTCATCGAGGCCGAGCGTCGCCCGGATGGGGCGCCGCCGGCGGCCTGCGCACTCGGTTGCAGCGGCACGGCGATGACCGTCATGGTGCTCGCCGGGCGCGAGGCGCCAACGGCGATCGAGAATCCGCGGCAGGTGAGCGCGTACAAGTACCCGGCGCAGTACGGTCCGCAGCCTCCGACGTTTTCCCGCGCGGCGCTGTACCGCAGCGGCGCCTGTGCGCTGCTGACCGTGTCCGGCACCGCGAGCATCGTCGGGCACGAGACGGTCCACATCGGTGACGTCGCCGCGCAGGTCGACGAGTCGCTGCGCAACGTGCAGGCGGTGGTCGATGCCGCCAACGTGGCCGCGGGGCAGCCACTCTTCAGCCTCGAGGGCCTGCAGCTGAAAGCCTATGTGCGCAACGCGGCCGATGCCGACCTCGTGCGGCGTCAATTGAAGCTGCGCCTGCCCCATACCCCAGTGCCACTGGTGCGCGCCGACATCTGCCGCGCCAACCTGCTGTTCGAGATCGAGGCGGCGGGCAGCGCGGCGCTGCGGACGGCTTGATGCACGGCGCCGTGCATTGCCAGGGGCGGCAACCAACTTCCGCTGGAGCGACTCGCGCCGGCCGTTGGCGCTGAACGATGGCCCAGCCGGACCGGGCGACCGCCCCGCCCATGAGCCTGCTCGAACGCATCAAGACGCAGATCCTGCTCTTCTGGTGCGTTGGCCTCCTCGGACTGGGCACGTTTCTCTGGACACCCATCGCGATGCTGCTGCGGCTCGTGCTTCCGCGCGCGCTCGGGCATCGCATCGGCCGCGACGTCGCCCGTCGTTTCTTCGTGTTCTACCTGGCGAACCTGCGGGCTACCGGCTATGTCCGCATCGAGCTGGACGGACTGGCGCCGGTGCTGAACCAGCGCGGCATCATCATCGCCGCCAACCACCCGTGCCTGCTCGATGCGCTGATCCTGCTGTCGCGCCTGCCCGACGGTGTGCCTCTGATGAAGGCGGCGCTCGAGCGCAGCGTGTTCTGGGGCGCGCCGGCGCACCTGGCGGGCTACATCAGCAACCGCAATATCATTGAGGCGGTGCGAGTTGCCCGCGACCGCATCGCGGAGGGCGCGCAACTGCTGATCTTTCCCGAAGGGACGCGGACCAGCCCGTGGCCGCTGGGGCCGTTGCGGGGAGCCGTCGCGATCATCGCGCAGCGGGCGCAGGCACCGGTGCAGACCGTGATCATCGAAACCAACACGCTGTTCTTATCGAAGGGCTGGCCCCTGTTGCGCATGCCGCCGCTGCCGCTGCACTACCGCGTACGACTCGGCCGCCGCTTCGAGCCGCCGGGCGATGCCGCAAGGTTCATGGTCGAGCTGCGCGAACACTTCGAGCAGGAACTGGCACGTGCCGAACTGCACCCGCCGGCTGTGGACCGCGTATGAGCCCGACACCGTCGAGCACGCACCTGGTGCTGATCCCCAGCTACAACAGCGGCGCGCTCGTCCTGCGCACCGTGCGTGATGCCTTGGCGCAATGGGCGCCAGTGTGGGTCGTGGTCGATGGCAGCACCGACGGGACGAGCGAGCAGCTGCAGGCGTTCGCTGCGACCGAGCCGAACCTACGGGTACTGGTGCTGCCGGTCAATCGCGGCAAGGGCGCGGCCGTGCTGCACGGATTGCAGGAAGCGCGACGCCTGGGCTACACGCATGCGTTGACGATGGACGCCGACGGCCAGCATCCGGCCAGTCACATCGGCGACTTCATGGCGGCGTCGCAGCGCGCCCCCGAGGCGATGGTGCTGGGCGTGCCGCAGTTCGATGCCAGTGCTCCGGCGCTGCGCCGCCGTGGCCGCCGCATCTCGAACTGGTGGGCCAACCTGGAGACGCTCGGGGCGGGTGTGCAGGATTCGCTCTTCGGCTTCCGCGTCTACCCGATCGCGCCGCTGATCGATGTCATGCACGCGCGCCACTTCATGCGCCGCTTCGACTTCGATCCCGAAGCGGCCGTGCGCCTGGTCTGGGCCGGCGTGCCGCCGCTCAACCTCCCGGCGCCGGTGCGCTATCTCACCCCTGAAGAAGGCGGCGTCTCGCACTTCAACTACTTGCGCGACAACGTGCTGCTGACGGGCATGCATGTGCGGCTGATGGTCGAGTTCGTACTGCGCCTGCCAGTGCTGCTGCTGCGGCGCCAACCCCTGAACGCTTAAACCGAATGAGTCCAACGACGCCGACTGATGACGTGGTGCACGCGCCGCACCGGCCCCTGACCGACTACTACCCCGACGAGTCGGCACGCGCCGGTTTCGTGCGCGGCATGTTCGATCGCACAGCGGGCACCTATGACCGCATCGAACGCATCCTCGCGTTCGGCAGCGGCGTCTGGTACCGCGGTCAGGCGCTGCGTCGCGCCGGGCTTGCCGAAGGCCAGCGAATCGTCGATGTCGGTATCGGCACAGGGCTGGTCGCCCGCGAGGCGGTCAAGATCATCGGCGCTCCCGGACTGCTGGTCGGCGTCGACCCGAGCCCCGGCATGCTCGAGCACGCGCGGGCTGCCTTGCCCGCCGAGGTGCAACTGGTCGAAGGGACGGCCGAAGCGATCCCGTTTCCCGACGCCAGCTTCGACTTTCTGTCGATGGGCTACGCGCTGCGGCACATCAGCGACCTCTCGGTGGCGTTCCGCGAGTTCCATCGCGTGCTGAAGCCGGGCGGCCGGCTCTGCCTGCTGGAGATCACGAAGCCGGAAACGGCAATCGGCCGGTCGCTGCTGAAGGTGTACATGCGCGGCATCGTGCCGACGCTGGCGCGGCTGGTCGGCGCCGGTGGCGACACGGTGAAGCTGTGGCGCTACTACTGGGACACGATTGAAGCCTGCGCGTCACCGGAGCACGTCGTCGCCACGCTGCGTGCCGCGGGATTCGACGACGCGCGCCGCTACATCGACCAGCGGCCGATGCCGATCTTCGCCGAGTTCCAGGCGCGCAAGCCGGGCTGAGCGTCAGGGCAATTTCAGCGCTGCGACCTCCGCCAGCATCTGCTCGATATTCATGCGCGCGGCCGCTTCGTTGCCGATGCGCACGCGATCGACAAAGGCGTAGGCCTTGTCGGAGGGCACCGTGTATTGCGTTTTGATGCTCTTGCGCCAGACCGGGCGATTCGCCGCGACTTCGATCAGCTGGTAGCCCACCTCCATGTCGACGCGCACCGTCATGCCCATCATGGGGCTGTCGAGCTGTCCGATGTAGGCGATCAGCCGGTAGTCGGCCGGCGGCGCGGTCGCCACGCGAGCGAACGCACCGCTTTGTTCGATCGAACGTCGCAGTGCCACCGTGAAGTCTTCATTCGAGATCTGGGGCACATAGGTCGAACTGGTTGGCCTTCCGCCGCTGACTTCCAGCACGACGCTGGCAGCGCTCTTGTGAGCGGCCGCAGCGGCGGAGGTTGTCATCGCCTCGGGCCGGCTCGGGGTCGCGCAGCCGGCAACGAGCGCGCACGCGCAGCCGAGCAGCAGCAGGGATACCCGGTTGATCATGGGAGCACCTCACTGCGGCCGCTTCAGTGCGGCCTGCAGAACGTCCTTCACCATTTCAGGCGGATCGCGGCGTTCGAGCGACGGTCGCATCGACTCGGCGCTGGCGACGATGGCACCGGTTTGCGCGTCGCGGATCTGGACGTTCAGTCGGATCATGTACATCGTGATGTCCCACGCCCAGCGGTCCTGGTAGGTCACGATGGCATCCACCGGCGTGGCCGGTCTGTCTGCCGCGCCCGAGGTTGCGGTGTAGCCCCAGGCAGTCAACTGCTTGACGAAGAGTTGCTCGATGCCGCGCTGGTCGGCCGCGAGTTTCTGGACATAGAACGTCTTGAAAGTGCCCAGCTCGGCACCGGGCGCATGCGAGACACTCTGCGTCGAGCAGCCGGCAAGTGCGCCGAGCGCTGCCACGATCAACCACAGGCGAAGCCTTTGCATACCACCTCCCCTTTTTGCGAGGTATCGCAACGGATTTCAGTCTGTGTCGCGTTCGCGGCCCGTTATTGAGCCACCGCAAGACTTGCCGGCGGCGGACCCCGCTCCAACCGCCGCTCTTCGTCAGAAGCTTCCGTCAGGCCGCAACGCCGAGTGCGACGCTGATGCGCCCCTCGGCCAGCAGGCGCCCGCCGGCGCGGAGGCTGAATGTATAGAGCGCGTGGCTCGCATCGCCGGCCAGGCGTTCGGCGTGGATGGTGAGATCGTCCGCGATGTCATCGAGCCGCGGCGCGTGCAGTTCGAGCGCGCGCACCGCGCCGATGTAGCCGGGGCGCGAGGCTGGCGCCCCTGCGCCGCCGAGCAGGGCACCGTGCAGCGCCATCGCCTGGGCCGCGTATTCGATGCCGTGCACCGAGGCGAGCTGATTGCGCGAGCGCAGGGGATTGGCCGGGTCGCGGTGCGAACGCGCGCGGCACTCGATCGATCCGGCATCCCAGGCCACGACCTCGTGCAGCAGGCTCATGGCACCGGCGTGCGGAATGCGCGCAGTGATGGCCGCGTGATCCAGCGTGCTGCCGCTCACGCTGGACATTCCACGCTCAACAGCAGCTGTGGCGGCGCGAGGTACTCGACCACGACTGATCCGGTGCGCCGTTGCGCGAGCATGGCCAGCAGCGGCAGGCTGCGCGCGGCCGGATTGCTGGCACGCAGCGTTTCGAGCACGGGATCGACGCAGCGGTCGGTTGCACCATCGCCCAGCGCGAGGCCCAGGCGTGCGATCGCACGTTCCGTGCGGTCGGGAACCAGAACCAGGGCGACGGCGAACGCGTCCGGGATGGGCCGCTTCGCGTGCAAAGGCTCCGGGTAGGCCGTGTCGTAGGCGATCAGCAGTCGCGGCGCCCGGCCGGCATGCACCTGTACGACGGCTTCGAGCAGGCCCGCGGCAAAGCTGGCGTCGTAGGCGGCCAGGCTCGTCGATGCCGTCATCGCCTGCGCCGCGATGCTCCAGTAGCCCGCCGGGGCGTTGTGCACCGAGTTGTGGAAGCGCGTGGGCGAGATGAATCGCTCGCTCGACGCCAGCACCTCGCAGATCGCGTGGCAGTTGTCGCCGTCGCCGCCGGAGGCCGAGAACACGGTCGCCAGTGACGAGGGCGCCCGCCCGGACGCCTCGCTCGCCGCGGTCGCGACGGCCAGCGCAATGCGCACCGCGGCGCCGGTGCGGCGTCGCTCGGCCGGCGGCAACGCCGGTGGCACGGGCAGCGCGCAGCGGGCGGGTTCGTATCCGGCCTCGCCCCGCAGCACGGCGGCGGCGTGCGGCCAGTCATTGAAGCCCGGTCCGATGAGGCCCATGCCTTCGACCCATGCGCCCAGCTCGCCGGTGTTCGCCGTCGTCACGACAGTCCCAGTACCAGCGCGCAGTTGCTGCCGCCGAAGCCGAAAGAGTTGCTCAGCACGTGGCGCAGCGCGGCGGCTTCCGGCTGCAGCCGGTAGCCGGGCAACAGCTGCGTATCGACGGTGCGCGTGCCGGCGCTGCCAGGCACCAGTCCGCGCTGCAGGGCGATCGCCGCGATCACCGCTTCGATCGCGCCGGCCGCGCCGAGCGCATGCCCGGTGGCGCCCTTCGTCGAGCTGCAGGCGACGGCACGGCCGAACACCGCCGACACGGCGAGCGCTTCCGCCGCGTCGTTGGCCGGTGTGGCGGTGCCGTGCAGGTTGATGTAGTCAATCGCCTCGGGCCCGATCTGAGCGTCCTGCAGCGCCGCCTGCATCGCCAGCTGCGCGCCGAGCCCCTGCGGGTGCGGCGCGGACATGTGGTGCGCGTCGCTCGACTCCCCGACCCCAAGCAATGACACGCCTGAGTCGGCGCGGCCCAGCAACGCGAACGCCGCGCCCTCGCCGATCGAGATGCCGTTGCGCTCCGGATCGAACGGCCGGCACGCGGTGGCCGAAAGCACTTCGAGCGAGTGAAAGCCATACAGTGTCGTCAGGCACAGCGAGTCGACGCCCCCGACGACGGCCGCATCAATGAGTCCGGCCTCGATCATGCGGCGCGCATTGCCGAAGACCTTCGCACCCGACGAGCAGGCGGTACACACCGCCGCGGCCGGCCCCGTCAGGTCGAAATACGAGCGCACGAACTCGACGACCGAGTAGCTGTTGTGCGAGCGCCGGTAGTCGAGCGCCGCAGGCAGCGCGCCGGTGGCCGGATCGCGGTGCCGGTAAGCGATCTCGGTTTCGAGAATGCCGGAGGTGCTGGTGCCGAGGAAGACGCCGATGCGCGCGGCGCCGAACTGGGCGCGCGCCGTGCGTACCGCGTCGGCAAAGCCGTCCTGCTCGAGAGTGAGCTGCGCCAGCCGGTTGTTGCGACAGTCGAACGCGGCGAGATCGGCGCGCAGCGGTTCGGCGTCGAGTCCCGCGACCTCGGCGATCATCGTGTCGAGCTGCACCGTCTCGAAGCGGCACGGCGCGAGCGCCGAGCGGCGCTGCGCCAGCGCCTCTGCGAGCGCGTCGACGCCGCGACCGAGCCCGGTGACAGCGGTATAGGAGAGCAGGTGCAGCACGAGAGGCCGGGAAGGATGTGAAAGCCGCCGCTGGGAGCGGAATGGCGGCAATTATCCTGAAATCACGGGGGCGGCATGGGCGCCGCAGCTTGGCACTCCTTCCAGCGCGGCGCGTACCGTGCAAGAAAGAGCCGCCAGAGCGCGCGCCATGTCGGCCAGTCATGCGCGCCGTCCACCAGCAGCCGGTGCGTCGCGGGCAGCGCATTGCTGAGCAGCGTCTGCCCCTCGGAGAAGCGGTCCTGCGTGCCGCAACCGAGGATGACCTCCGGCCCGCCGCGCGCACCCTCGCCCAGCCAGCGCCAGACGCGGCGCTCGTCGTCGAACGTCGAATCGTCGTGGTGCGCGGCCCAGGCCGCGATTCCGCCCGCCGCCGGCACGTCACTCCACAGCGGGCGCAGCCCCGGCCACGGCGCGATCGCGAACACGCCATCGACGAGATCCCGATGCGCCTCGGCGCACGCCAGGGCCGTCATGCCGCCGAGCGAGATGCCGACCAGCCAGACGCGGTCGCTCGTCCCGGCGCGCAACGGATGCAGTACCCGTTCACGCAGCAATGCCACCACGCGGTCGGCGGCGTACATGTCCACCGGGACTTCGCTGCGCACAACGTTCGCCGCGACACCGCAGGCGTTGAGGTCATCAAAGAACCCCTCAAGCACGAAGTCCTCGGCCGTCGACGCCGCGGGCGGCAGCAGCACCAGCGTCAGCGTCGCCTCGATGGCGGCCGGCCCGATGCGGTCGACCCGGAGCGCCAGTCGTTCAGTGTCGTTCGTCATCGTGGTGCAGCGGCGGTGCCAGTGCGGCCGAAAAGACGAAGGCGAGCACGACCCCCGGCGCGACCGTGCTGCCGATCATGCCCAGCACCGGCACGCTGGAGAAAGCCAGCACGCCGAAGGTCAGTATCGTGGTGGCCATGGCCAGCGCCACCGAGACCAACAAGCGCGCGGCGTCCGAGCGCGACGCCGAAGCTTCGAGCCGGCCGCGCCGGTCGAACAGCAGTGAATAGTTCGAGCCGACCGCGACGACGAGCAGCAGCCCGACCAGATGCAGCAGCGTCAGCTGCACGCCGGCCGCGACCAGTCCGCCGATGACGCACAGCACCGCCGCCGCAAGCGGCAAAACAACCCGCGCCAGGCGCGGCAGGCTGCGCAGGCTCGCGGCCAGCAGCAGCACGATGGCGAGCCCGGCGCCGCCGGAAAGCCACGCCGCTTCGCGCAGGTAGTCGGCGTACATCGTGTCGGTCGCGGACTTCGTGTCGAGCAGCAGCGGCGTGGGGCCGGCGCTGTCGACGCGTGCGAGCGCCGCGCGGAGGGCTGTGACCTCGGCTGCGCCGGCGACGCCGTGCAGTGGCAGCAGGGCGAGCCAGGAAGGCTCTCCGGCTGCAGGCGCTTCGCGCTCGACCAGCAGCGACTGCAGCCCGAGTCCGAGCGACGTGCCGGCCAGCGAGTCCGCGGTGAGCAGCGGCGCCTGGCGTGCCCGTTCCACGTCTTCGACGAAGCCTTGCAGCTTTTCCGGTCGCAGGGGCAGGCCCTGCAGCGCCTGCTGCAGGCGCGACTGCAGTTCCGCGGCCGGTGGCAGCGCCGCCTGACGCGCGCGCTGCGTCGCTTCGCTCGGCAGCCAGCGCGTCGGCGTGTCGAAGTGCGACAGCAGGCCCTGCTGCAGCAGCGGGGCGAGCTGCACGGCCGTGGCCTCGGCACCGCGCAGCGCGGCCTCACGATCGTTCGCGGGCACCGCCACGATGTAGCGCACGTCGGGCGCGCCGAGGTCGGCACGCAGCGCGGCATCGAGTTGCCGTGCTTCGAGCGGCACGGGACTGAGCGCGGTCAGTTCGCGCTGCCAGAGCCGATCTGCGTTTGCGCCGATGATCGCCACGGCGGCGAGGCACGGCAGCCAGATCCAGCGACGCCAGCGCGCAAGGCGCTGCATGCCGGCTTCGAGGCGCGCGCCGATGGCCGACAGGTCGCGCAGCTTGAAGCCGTGCGGCACCAGCAGTGGCAGGCCGTAGCGGGTGGCGAGTGCGGCGGCGATCAGCCCGGCGATGGCGAACAGCCCCGGCTGTGCCAGGCCGGGAAACCCGGACAGCAGCAGCACGCCGAAGCCGGCGATCGAAGTCGCCATGCCGAGCCGCAGCGTCGGCCACAGGCGCTGCTGCCATGTGGCCGAGTTCACAGGGTCGTGCCCTCCCTCCGCCTGCACGAAAAGGTAGACGGCGTAGTCGACCGCTTCGCCGATCATCGTGACCCCAAACGCCAGCGTCACGCCGTGCACGTAGCCGAAGCCCGCACCGACGACGGCGAAACCCGCCAGCACGCCGCACGCTACCGGCACGAGCCCGAGCAGCAGCGTGCGCACCGAGCGGTAGGCAAACCAGAGCAGGGCGACAACGAGGACTGTGCTCAGCGTGCTCAGTGCCGCGGCCTCGGTGATGATGCGTTCGCGCGACTCGGCGGCGAACACCGCGGGGCCCGTCTTCAGCAGGCGCAGGTCCGGCCGGTTCAGCGCGGCAAATTTCTGGTCCAGCGTCGCCAGCGCGCGCTGCTGGGCATCGGAATCGATCAGCGGCGCGTGCAGTGCGACCATCAGCAGCGCGCGCTTGCCATCGTGCGCGGACCAGACGCCAGCCTCCCGGCGCGGCGCCACCGGTCCGGCCAGAGAATCGATCAGCTGCAGCGTCTCGCCGGTCGGATCGCGCGGCAGCAGCGAGGCCGCGAGCATGCCCGCGGGCGACGCCACCGCCTCGATCGTTTCGCTGATCGCGGTGCGCAGTCCGTCGACCGAAAAGCGCGCTGCGTCGACGGTCGGGCTCAACAGGTAGCGCTGCCGGAAGACGAACGCACGGTCGGCCTGCAGCGACTGGCCGTCGCCGTTGGCAACCTGCGTGAACTGCGCATCACCGCGCAGCGCTGCGGCCAGCGCGCGCGAGGCCTCCGCGCGCTGCTCGGCGGTGCCGCCCTCGATGCCGACCAGCACCAGGCGCGCGAGGGCGCCTGCGCGGAGCTGCTCGATCAGGATCTGCTGCTCGAGCGCCGGCGAGCGCGGCAGGAACACCGAGAGGTCAGTGCGGATCGGCGTGCGCGCGGCCTGCCACACTGCGATCGCGAGCAGGGCCAGCCAGACCAGCAGCGTCAGGCGCCCCTGCCGGCTCATCGTGACTTGCCAGGCGCGGACCGGTCCGCGGCCGCAGGCTTGATCTGCATCACCGAGCGCACACCATCGGCCTGCCGGATTTCGATGCGATCGATGCGGTCCTGCTGGCCTTCGATCAGCACCGTCTCGATGTACTGCGCGACCGCTGCGGAAAGTGGCGTCAGGCTGAGCGTCCAGATGCGCCGCTCGCCGAACAGCGTGATGTTCCAGCCGCGGCGCAGCGCCGCGAGATCGCCCGCCATCGTGCCGCGCAGGCTGTTGATCGCCAGTCCGCCGTCCGGAAGGTCGGTCAGCGCCAGGCGACGCGTGCGCGGGCCCTGCAGCAGCGTCAACTGGTCGCCGGCGAGCACGAGGGACTCGGCGCGCGGCAGCAGTGTGTGCTTTTCGAGCCGGTCCGGCGCCACGAAGCGCAGCGTGCCGGAGGACTGCACCGGTGCGTCGAGCACCGGTACATAGCGGTGCTCGGTGAACGTCGCATCGGCGCTGCCGCGGGCGGCGAGCGCGGTCATCAGGTCGTCGACCGACCACTGGGCCAACGCAGGCAGCGAGGCCAGCGCCAGCAGCGCGCCGGCCAGTGCGTTAGTGACGCGCCTCACCGTCGGCCTTCCAGAAGTCGAAGAAGTTGAACCAGTTGTAGGGGTGCGCACGGCACGCCTGTTCGAGCTCCGCGGCGTAGCGGCGCACGGCGTCCTGCACGGCCGCATCGCGCCCTCCCGCCGCCATCGCGGAGAAGTCGGCGATCGGCGCAAACCGCACGCGGTAGCGGTTGCCGCCGAGGTAGATGCCCTGCATCAGCAGCACACGCCGTCGCAGAAGGGCCGCCAGACGGAAGGCGCCGAGCGGAAACGGCGCCGGCGCGCCGAGGAACGGCACGGCGAGCGTGGGCTGTTGCGCCAGCGTGCGATCGGCGAGAAAGCCGACCAGCTGCCCCTCGTCGAGCGCCTGCTGGACCTCAAGCATCGCCTCGGGGCGCCCAAGTCCGATGATGCGCGGCACCGCGCCCGGGTTGAGCGCGGCGAGCGCGGCGTTGATCCGTTTCGCGTTCTCTTCGTACATCACCATCGTGACGTCGTAGCGCCGGCCGCCGGCCGCGGCGCTGCGCGTCACTGCACGCAGAACCTCGAAGCTGCCGAAGTGCGCGCCGACGAGGAACGCTCCCGGCCCGGCGGCCAGTGCGCGATCGACTTCGTCGGCGGAGTCGATGTCGATGTCGAACTGGTCGAAGCGATCGTTCAGCAGGAAGGCGCGGTCGTGGACCGTCGCGGCAAACGCATGGAAGTGGTGCAGCACGTCCATCAGCGTGGCCGGCCGCCCAAGCGCGCGCGCGAGATAGACGCGCGAGGCGCGCCGCGCCGCCGGTGCAGCAAGCAGGAAGTAGAGCGCGATGAACGGCAGCACGAGACGCGACACCGAGCGCCCGAGGCCGAGCGAGAGCCAGCGCATCAGCGAGAGGGCGGCACGACTGCCGCGCTCGTCGCGCTGTGCCCAGTCGGCGTTCGCCGAGGCGTTCACGGGCGACCCCGCGGCAGCTCGTCATCGGTTCTCAGCACCGCGCTGCCCGTCGCCACGCGCACCCCGTCGGTGGTCGCCAGTTCGAAGCGCACGCCGCTGTCGCCGCGGTCTGCCTGCAGCAGCAGTGCCATGCCGGGGCGCACCGGCGCAAGGAACTTGGCCACCGGCAGGCCGCGCACCGCCGCTCCGAAGTGGGCTTCGATCGCACCGATCGCCGCATCGAGCAGCACGACGCCGGGGTAGATCGGATGGCCGGGAAAGTGGCCGGCCAGGGCCGGGTGATCGGCCGGCAACGGCAGCGGAATGCGCAGTGTCGCGGAGCTCATGGTGACGGCCGCGCTGGGCTCAGCAGGGCACGCAACTCGGCCACCGGCAGCTTGCTCGTGTCGTGGCGCGGCAGCGCAGGCACTAGCAACAGCGGGCGCGGCAGGAACACCGGGTCGAGGTGCTCGCGCAGCGCCGTCATCAACGAGCTCGCTGACTGGCCCGGCGCGACGACGGCCGCGGCCAGCCGCGCGACGGCTCCATCGTCCGCCGGTTCCTCCGGAATGAAGAATGCGCCATCGACCACGCCGGGCACGCGCAGCAGCACCTGCGTCAGGTACGCGAGCGAGCTGCGCTTGCCCGCGATGTTCACCATGTCGGCCTGGCGCCCGAGCAGCACGAAGCGGCCTTCGCCGGCGGGCTCGATCAGGTCGGCGAGCGGCGTGCGCGCTGTTACATGGCCGCCTTCGGCCCAGGCCTGGTTGTCCTCCTGCAGCACGCGCACGCCGCGATAGGGCGTCCAGCAGTTTTCGCGCGTCGTGCGCCGTGTTGCCAGCTGTCCGCTTTCGGTGGCGCCATAGATCTCGATCAGCGGCGCACGGAACGCCTGTTCCGCGGCATTCGCCAGTGCGGGGCTCAGCGGAGCGGTCGCGCACAGCAGCAGGTCGATGGGTGGCAGTGGCAGGCCGGCGTCGAGTACCGCGCGCAGATGAAACGGTGTCGTCACGAGTCCGCGCGGACGCGGCAGTGCGCCGAGCTCCGCGGCGATGTCGGCCGGAAAGAAGGGCCGCGCCGCCGTCAGTGCCGCGCCGCCCGCGAAGGCAATCAGGACAGTCGACTCGAACCCATAGCTGTGCTGGGCCGGCACCGTCCCGAGCAGCGCAAGGCCCGTCGGCACGACTTCGCTCAGGCGCTCGACCTGCGCCGCCGCATTGCGTACGAGACTGGCCCAGAACTTGGGCTGCGGCAGCGGCTGTCCGGTGGATCCCGAGGAATACATGCGGGCGACCAACTGGTTCCCGGGCAGGAGGGCGGCCGTGGCCGTTCCGGTCGACGCTGCGTGCGCGACCGGCTCGATCCGGTGCACCGGAAGTCCTCCGGCTGAATCCGCGTCCTCGTCGCGGTCGATTAGCAGCACGAGGTCGGTTGCACTGCTCCGCAAGTGTGCGATGACGCCCGGTGTCCGCGCAGGCGGCAGCAGCGTGACGATGCCGCGCTGCATGCAGGCCGCCAGGCTGACGGCAAACAGATAGCGATCGCCGCAGGCATTCAGGACGTGCGCGGTGGCCGGCAACCCCGCTGCGACGGCCGCGACGTCGTGCAGGAACTGCGCAACGCTGATCGGCCGGCCGGCGCGCCAGGCAAACACCCGGTCGAGTTCGCCCTCATCGTGCGCGACCAGCGGCCATGCTTCAGCCGGCCGCGGCGCGTCGCGCAGGGCCGCGTGCCACTTATCCATGCGGCTGGCGGGCAGGCAACGTCGACGGCGCTGCCGGGGCACGCACCAGGCGGCGGAATCCGGCCACGGTCTGCGCAATCGAGGCGCAATGGCTGGCGGGCAGCACCCGCCGGCGCAGTGCGAACTCGAGCACGAACATCACGGCGACGAGGGGTCCAGATACGAGCGTGGCGAAGACCGACCAGGCTGCCGTGCTGGCTCCGAAGAAGAGCAGCACCGACAGCAACGTCATCGCGATGAAGTAGACGGTCCAGGCCACGGTCACGCGGCGCGAATACCGGACGACCTCGGGAGGCATCGACGGCAGAACCGCGCGCGCAATGCGGGTCGCGAGCGGGACTTCACCGGGCAGCAGCGTGCGCCCGAAGACGATCGCGAGCAGGGCGTGTACAGCGGCATGCTGGACGAACCAGAGCGTGGCGACGTTCTGCGCGAGTTCGTCGAGGTGGAACGCGGCGGCGACCGCGACCGCCAGGACCGCGATCAGCACCAGCCAGCGCGACCGGGTGCGCCAGGACAGCACGATGGCGCCGACCAGGGGAGGAGCGAGCGAGATGCCCACGGAAAGCAGTGGCGGAAGCCGGCCGGTGGAACTCAGGTAGGCCAGTGCGAGGCACGCTGCGGCGCCTGCCATCGCGGCCGCAAGCGCAGCACGCTGCGTGATCACTTGGTGCGGCGTGCGGCGACGTGTCCGGCGAGGCTTTCGAGCGAAGCAAAGATTCGCACGTTGCTCTCGTCGTTGGCCCGCAACTGGAAGCCGTACTTGCGCGACACCAGCAGCGCGACTTCTAGGATATCGATCGAATCCAGCCCGAGTCCGTCCCCGTAGAGCGGGGCCTTGGGGTCGATTTCCGCGGGCGAGACCTCGAGGTTGAGCGCCTGGACGATCTCCCGCGCGATCTCCTGCGCGAGTTCAGGGGTGGCCGCCGGGGCTGGATGCGGATCGGTGTTACTGGTCATCGCGGCAATGATTCACTGAGGACGGCATGCGGAAGTCACTGAAAAGCGCCGGTGCAGGCGTTCGTTCCGGTTCCCGGACCTCGATATGCCTTCGGGACCCACGGCAAGCAACGCACACCTCGGCATCCTCCGCGCCAGCGCAGCGCCGGAGCCGTCGGCCAGCATACCGTAAGCACCCGGGCGGCCGTTTCATCCGAGCTTGCCGCCCTCCAGTACCCTCTTCAGGTTGGCGAGCGCGCGCTCGGACTGGGCCTGCAGCACGGCGCGCGTCAGGTTGTGGTCGAGCATCGTCCATGGCCAGCCGCGCGAGCGATACGCGAGTGTGCGGAAGAAGCGCGTCAGCGACGCGCCGTCGCTGCGCAGCTCATAGACGATGCGGGAGTCACCGTGCGGCGTGTCCGTGGCGATGACCCACAGTGACGGCGGTTCGCAGACGAGCACGGTCCACGTCGCGTCGAAGCGGCGCCCGCCGGCACGGATCGACTCGGTGACCCGTTCGCCGACGGCGAGCGGCCGCGGCGGCGTCGCTGTTACGGAAGCGGTGGCGGGGTGCCAGTAGTGCCAGAGCGAGGCGTTGGTGGCGAACTCGAACACCGCCTGTGCCGGCCGCCCGATCAGGACGAAGGACTCGATCGTCGCCAGCCGTGGCTCGTCGGCGACCGGCGGCCAGCGCAAGGTAGGTGCGTTCATCAGTGCTCCTGACATTGCGGATCGAGGCGGGGAGCATAGCGATGCGATCGAGCGGAGCCTTGACGATAGGCAGCGCGCTATGCGGTGACCCGTCTAGAAATGACAACTGAACGTTGGATCGAACGCGGGGGACATCATGGACAAGGTATGGCTGCAGCAGTATCCGCAGGGTATTCCTGCCGAAGTGGAGTACCGGGCTTACCGCTCGCTGAAGGAAATCCTGTCCGCGGCGTGTGCACGGTTTGCCGAGCGGCCGGCCTACGGGAACCTGGGCGTCACGATCACCTACCGCGAACTCGACCAGCTTTCCCGTGATTTCGGCGCCTACCTGCAAAAGGTGGCGGGACTGAAGAAGGGCGAACGCCTGGCGATCATGCTGCCGAACCTGCTGCAGTACCCAATTGCGCTGTTCGGCGCACAGCGTGCCGGGATCGTGGTAGTGAACACTAACCCTCTCTACACGGCGCGTGAACTGGAGCATCAGCTGAAAGACTCCGGCGCCTCGGCGATCGTCGTGCTGGAAAACTTCGCGCACACGCTGGAACAGGTGCTGCCGCGCACCGGCGTCAAGATCGTCATCACGACCCAGATCGGCGATCTGCTGCCCGCCTTCAAACGGATGCTGACCAACCTCGTGGTCAAGCATGTCAAGAAGCTGGTGCCGGAGTGGCACCTGGCAAAGTCCGTTTCCTTCACCGACGCGCTGGCCGCCGGCCGCGCCGAGCCGTTGGAGGATGTCGCCATCGAGCCGGACGACCTCGCCTTCCTGCAATACACGGGCGGCACGACCGGCGTGGCCAAGGGCGCGATGCTGACGCAGGCCAACATGGTGGCGAACCTGCAGCAGCTGTCCGCGTGGATCGGCCGCGACCTGATCGACGGCCAGGAAGTCGCAATCATTCCGCTGCCGCTCTATCACGTCTATGCGCTGACCGCGAACATGGTGTTCATGAAAATCGGCTCGCGCATCGAACTGATCACCAATCCGCGCGACCTGCCGGCCTTCGTCGCGACACTGAAGAAGGTCCCGATGACCGCGATGATCGGTGTCAATACGCTGTACAGCGCACTGCTCAATGCACCGGGCTTCGCAGCACTGGACCTGCGCGGGCTGAAGCTGGCGTCCGCGGGTGGCATGGCGGTGCAACGCGCCGTGGCGGAACGGTGGAAGCAAGTCACCGGCACGCCGCTGGTCGAAGGCTACGGTCTGACCGAGACGGCGCCGGTCGTGATCTCGAACCCGCTCAACATCGAGGACTGGACCGGCAACATCGGCTTGCCCATTCCTTCGACCGAGGCGGCCGTCCTCGATGACGAGGGGCGTGCGCTACCCATTGGCGAGGTCGGCGAAATCTGCATCCGCGGGCCGCAGGTGATGAAGGGCTACTGGCAGCGGCCGGACGAAACCGCCAAGGTCTTCACCGCCGACGGCTGGTTCCGCACCGGTGACATGGGCTTCATGGACGCGCAGGGGCGTTTCAAGATCACCGATCGCAAGAAGGACATGATCATCGTCTCGGGCTTCAAGGTGTTCCCGAACGAAGTCGAAGACGTCGTCATGCTCCATCCCGGCGTGCTGGAAGTGGCCGCGATCGGGGCGCCCGACGAACGTTCGGGCGAGGCGGTGAAGATCGTCGTCGTGAAGAAGGATCCGTCGCTCGGCGAAAGCGAGCTGCTGGAACACTGCAGGAAGCACCTGACCGGCTACAAGGTGCCGAAGCTCGTCGAGTTCCGCGCTGAGCCGCTACCCAAGTCCAACATCGGCAAGATCCTGCGGCGCGAACTGCGGACACTGCAGCCGGCCTGAGGCTCCTCCGAAATCATCGGCGGGAGGCAGACCGCCGGGCCGCCCATGATGCGGCCGTCACGCGAGCCACGCGCGCAACTGCGCGTACACGTCCTCGCGGCTCAGCAGATCCCAGTGATCGGCCGCCGTCACGATCCGCGTGTGGTGCTTCGGTACCTT
>Ga0209391_10000116_pt1 | contig 29606 bp, 28 predicted proteins | sample PPLLak3March2015_FD_187246 | JGI IMG/M metagenome (GOLD analysis project Ga0209391, IMG submission 187246) | Freshwater sediment microbial communities from Prairie Pothole Lake near Jamestown, North Dakota, USA - PPLs Lake P7 Core (1) Depth... | ecosystem: Environmental > Aquatic > Freshwater >...
CGTGTACTCGAGCTCGAGGGCGTACGGCCGCGACATGCGCATCGCGCCCTGCACCCAGTGGGAGCCGAAATGCAGGTAGCGAACCCCCCGCTCCTCGCTAACCTGGATCGCACCACCCATTGCCACTCTCGGGGGTCAGTCCCGAAGGGCCGCCCCGAAGGACTGACACGCCCCCTCTGGGGGCAGCGAGCAAAGCGAGCGTGGGGGTCGTTTCATGCCGACGGATTGGGGTAGCGCTCGAAGATCGCCGCGAGGGCGGCCAGCGTCTCCGCGTCGAGCTCGGTACGCGCTGCGGCGACGTTCGCCTCGAGCTGGTCGACGCTCGTCACGCCGACGATCGATGCCGCGACGAACCAGCGGCTCCGCACGTAACCGAGCGCGAGCCCGGCGAGCGGGATGCCGCGTTGCCGCGCCAGCGTCGCGTACGCGTCGACCGCCTCGCGCGCGAGCGGCGTGCCGAAGCGAGCAGTGAAATTCGAGTACTCGGTGAAGCGGGCGCCGGCGGGCCGCGCGCCGTCCAGGTACTTGCCGGTGAGCATGCCACCGCCGAGCGGACTGTACGCGAGGAGCGACACGTGCTCCCGGTACAGGGTCTCGGCGAGCTCGTGCTCGGCGCCACGCGACACCAGATTGAAGCCGTTCTGCACGGTGACCGGGCCCGGCACGCCGAGCTCGTGCGCCATCCGGCTGAACGCAGAGACACCCCAGGCCGTCTCGTTGGACAGGCCCCAGTAGCGGATCTTGCCGGCGCGCTGAAGCGCTCCCATCGCCTCGACCTGCTCGGCGATGCCGGGCCCTTCGCGCTCCTGCGCCGGGTCGAACAACTTGGCGCCGAACAGCGGCACGTTGCGCTGCGGCCAGTGGATCTGGAACAGGTCGATGCCGTCGATGCGAAGCCGTGCGAGGCTGGTGTCGCAGGCCTCGGCGATGACGTCGCGCGTGAGGTCGGTGCGACCGCCGCGGATCCAGTCGCGCCGCCCCGGTCCGGCGACCTTCGTGGCCACGACGAGTCCCTGCCGACCGCGCGCCGCCAGCCAGTTGCCGAGGAAGGTCTCGGTGCGCCCCTGCGTTTCCGCGCGCGGCGGCGCCGGATACATCTCGGCCGTGTCGATGAAGTTGATGCCGAGGTCGATGGCGCGATCGAGCTGGGCGTGCGCGTCGCGCTCGCTGTTCTGCTCGCCCCAGGTCATCGTGCCGAGGCACACCTCGGAGATGGAGAGGTCCGTGCCTGGGAGGATGCGCGTTCTCATGTTGGTCCGTCGTCGTCCTGACTGCGGGCGATTATAGGGATGGGCCCGCGCCGTGCCGGAAACCGCCGACTTGTGGCATGCTCCCGCCCGTGATGCGCCGTGCTCTCCTGCTCCTCCTGCCGCTCGGATTCGTCGCCTGCGCGGGCCCGGAACGCACCTCGGTGCCGATCACGCCGGCCGGCGAGCGCGCGGGCGCGGCGGTGGTCCGGACACCGCTGCCCGACACGCAGCCAAGCCCCCCGGTCATCGCGTCGGCCCCGCCGTCCCGCGACGTCGTGCCGCCCGCGTCGCGTCCCGACGTGACGCATCCGGGCGACGCGATCTACGTGTGCGTCGCCGACAAGCCGAGTGGCCGCGAGCAGACGGTGATCGCGTTCGCGCCGAAGGTCCACGGCCTGTGCAAGCGCCATCCCGAGATGGGACCCTGCCAGTACGAACGCAATCAGTGCCGCGCGGCGGGCGGCCGGGTCTATGCCAGGGGCGGCGCGGAGATCACGCTCGCCCACGAGGCCGAGTACGACAAGAAGGTCATGCGGGTGCGCTTCCGCGCCAACTGACGTCCCGGTGGCCGGCGCCGGCCGGTGGCCACGGTCCGCGACGCTGCATCGTCGCGCGCCCGCCGCGGGCCCACCCGCCCGCCCGACGGCCCGCGAACCCGGTGGACGGCCGCGCGGGGACCGGTTATGCTGATGTCATAGCCCGCCCCTACCGTCCGCCCGCCATGAAGACCCTGACCCTGGTCACCAAGCGCCTCTACTTCGGCATCGATCCGCTGCGGCTGCGCGAGGCGAGCGGCCGCGTGCTCGCCCGCATCCACGGACTCGCGCCGTCGCGCGCGTCGATCAGCGCGGACGACCTGCGCCGCGACTTCGGCCTCGATACCGTCGACGGCCGCACCACGGTGGACGCGATGGTCGCCGACGGCCTGTTGCGGCCGCGCTCGTCGGCGCCGTCCGAGTACCGGGTCACCGGGCGTTTCGTCGAGTACGCGAACGCGCGGGTCGTCGAGCCGCTGCCGCGCTCGCGCGCCCGGGCGCTGGTTGCGCGCGCCTGCGACCTGGCGAAGGAGATCAACGACGCATGGACGCGCAATCCGCTGGAGATCGGAGCCCTCGCGCCGTTCGGCGTCTACCTGTCGCGCGAGCCGCACCTCGACGGGTTGCCGCTCGGCGTCGTGCTGCGGATGCGACCGGTTTCGCGACGTGCGCGCTTTCGCATGCTGCCCAAGGCCGATGGCGTGCGCGACGTGCGCGCCGCGTTCGAGGCCCTGTCGTCGTTCGCGCAGATCCGTCTCGCCACCGAGGTGGACCAACTCCCGCAGCCCTGCGCGATCGTCTTCCAGGCCGAAGTGGACGCGGCGGCCTGACCAGGGTCGGTGCGCGCAGCACACTTCGATGTCAAATTTGTTGCAACTCGGCAACCGTTTGGATAATGTGTGCACCACAACGTGTGACGCCGAGGCAGAAACGCCTTGCAGCATGACGAGATGATCACGGTACGACGGAGCGCGGTTCCCGCGGGAACCTGCTTCGGTACCGCGATCCGGCGCAGCGTTGCGACGAGCCGGGCCTTCGGGCCCGGTTCTTTTTTGTCCGTGACGAACGCCGCCGGGACGCGGCGGATCGATCGGCGGTTGGCACGGGGCCCGCTGCGCCGGGTGGCCCCACGGGGAGGTGCCGAATGGTTTCTGCCTGGTGGTTGATTGTGACGTTCATGGCCGGCGGCATGTCCGGCGTGCTCGTGATGGCGCTGATGTACCTCGCGTCGGACTCGGCGCGCGACGACGCGCTGCCGCCCGCGACGCAGCAGTAGCAAGGCCAACCGGCAGCATCCCGATCGCGCGCCGCCACGGTCGCGCGACGGAAAAGTCACCTCCGCTTCCGGAAGCTCCGCGCAAGTCTCGCAGAGCCGGCGCGTTGCGCAGCGATTCCTACCGCTTCGCGCCCGGGCGACAGGCTTGGGGCAGGAACCGCTCCGACACACCGACCGGGACGCAGAACCACCGGATGCGCTCGCGCTGATCGATCGCGGGCGCAAGGAGGATCGCCTTCCCGGCCAGTTCCGGAATGGACGCGCCGACCTCGAGCCGCACCCGCCCGGTCTCGGCGTCCACCGACACCTCGTCGAACAGCACCGCCCCGGCACGGCCCGGCATGCCCGCCGCGAGTGCGGGCCAGGGCCAGCGGCGCATCGCCTCCCACGAGTCCTCGACCTGGGCCTTGATCGGCTCGACGGCCGCTAGCGCCTTCGACACTTTCACGCGCACGGCATGCTCGTGATACGCAGTGCTGAGCACCGGCCCCGCACCGCCGACGACGAACGCGAGCGCGAACGATCCGAGGGCGAGCGCCGCGTGCGGCGACACCGGCATGATGCTGGCAATGCGGCTCGCCACCTGCGCCGGCGACGCGGCGACCGCCTCCGCGTCGCGGATCGCCTTGCGGATGCGCCGGTAGAGGAGCCCGCTCGCGAGCGTCGCGCCGGCGATGCCCGGCAGCAGCACCGTCAGGAGGATGGCGCACGCGACCCACACCCAGGTGTGGTCGCCGAGCCATGGCGCGACCATCGCCATCGTCGCCGCGCCGGCCAGGGGCAGCACCGTGAAGAAGACGCCCGCGCCCCACAGCCGACGATAGAACGCCCACACCGGAGGCGCGAACAGCGCGGGCCAGTGCCAGCCCGCCATCGCCCGGCCCGCGCGCTCGAACGCGAGGAAGCGCGGACCGTAATAGTCGGCCGACGGTCCGAGCGCGATGCGGAACAGCACGAACAGCGCGGGGCGGATCACGCGTTCCTCGGCGAGCTCCGGCGGACCCGGAATGCGCACGCTCACCCCCGACATCGTGACGGGACCCGTGTCGCCTGCGGAAGTCGCCTCCCGATTCGTGACGCGCAATCCATCCGACGCGCTCGAGACAGGAGGCCTGCTGTACGTCCCTGGCACCTTCGACTTTGCTTTCGACCGTTGCGAGTTGCCATTTTACCCCGAATACCGGGCTTACAACCTGTAGCGCACGAGACGCGGCGGATCGTGGCCGGGCGCTATCATGCGCGCTCTCCGGCCCGGCCCGACCCGGTCGGGCGAACTGATCCCATGCGCATCTGCGGTCCACTTGCCATGTTGCTCGCGCTCGTCTGCGCCGCGCAAGGCGTCCTCGCGCAGCCGCCGGCGGTCGAAGCGCGCACGATCGAGTCGGTGCGCGGCTGCGAGCTCCGCTACCGCGTCCATCGCCCAGCGGCGCCGAAGGCGGCGCCGGTCGTGCTGATCGGCCACGGCTTCATGCGCGACGGCGCGTACATGCAAGGCTGGGCCGAAGCCTTCACCGACGCCGGCCTGACGGCCGTGACACTCGATTTCTGCGCGTCGTCCGTGGGCGACGGGAAGCACGCGGACAACGGCGCGGACCTGGTCGCCGTCCGGCGTGCCCTGCTGCAGGACGAAGCGATCTACGTTGGCGTTTCCGCGGGCGGACTGGCGGCGCTGATCGCCGCGTCGAACGATCCTGCCGGCACGCGCGGCCTGCTGCTGCTCGACCCGACCAACGCCGGCGGGCAGGCACGTCGTGCCGCCGGGCGCGTCCACGCCCCGGTCGCCGCACTGGTCGCGAAGTCGCAGGTGTGCAACGCGTGGCGGAACATCGACCCGGCGCTGCAGACACTGCGCGAGGTGACGATCGTCGCCATCGACCGCGCGTCGCACTGCGACTTCGAGTGGCCATCGGACCAGTTCTGCCGCGTCGCGTGTCTTGCGACCACGAGTGATGACGAGCAGGCCCGGGCGCAGTCCCGCATCCGCGAAATTGCCGTCGGCTTCGTGAGTGCGGTAGCCGACGCGGCGCCATCGGCACTGGCCGGGTGGAAGGCCTCGATCGGCAGCCTGTTGCACTGAGCGACGGCACACACCCGCCGCGTCCCCCCCGTCTCCCACCGCCACAGGATTGCCCATGCGATTGCCCATGCCCGCTCCTCCCCGTCTCGGTCGTCTCGCCTTCGTGCTCTTCCTCGCGGCCACCGCGTCCGCGGCGCAGGAGCGCAAGCCCGAGAGCGCCGGGCCCTACGTGCCGACGCCATGGATCATCGTCGACGAGGTGCTGAAGCTGGGTGGCGTGGGTCCCGCCGACTACGTCGTCGACCTCGGATCTGGCGATGGGCGCCTCGTGCTCACCGCCGTCGCGCGCTACGGCGCGCGCGGCGGCTTCGGTGTGGACATCCTCGCGGACCTCGTCGCCGAGGCGAACGCCACGGCAGCACGGCAAGGCGTGGCCGAGCGCGTCAAGTTCCACGTCCGCGACCTGTTCGACACGCCGGTCGGGGACGCTACCGTGGTGACGCTGTACCTGCTGCCGACGTCCATCCCCAAGCTCGAGGGCAAGCTCCTCGCCGAACTTGCGCCCGGCTCGCGCGTCGTGTCGCACGACTATCCGTTTCCCGACTGGCCGCACGACCGCTTCGTGAAGATGGACGTCCCCGAGAAGGTCGCGATCACCGGCACGCCGCGCACCACGCTCTACCTCTACACGGTGCCGGCACGCATCGCGGGCGACTGGGAGGTGCGGCTTGCCGGAGCGCCGGCGAAATCGCCGCCGCTGCGCCTCGCGGTGCAGCAGCGGGCCGCTGGCGCGACCGGCCGCATCGGCACGCGCGAGCGCATGGTCGACGTGACAGATCTCTCCGTGCACGGTGCCGACGTCCGCTTGACGCTCCCCGCGGGCGTCGCCGGCCCGCGGCCGGTCACGCTGCAGGGTCGCGCCGTGGACGGCGCGATCGAAGGCACGATGGACGGCGGCCGTTGGCGTGCCGTGCGGCCCTCTGCTTGAGTACGAAAGGATCGCGATGCCTCCGGACCGCCAGCAAGCCCTCCTCGACGACGCCGGGCGCTACCTCGCCGGTGGCGGGCTGGGTCTGTTCGTCATGCCTCCCGAGCACAACCTGGTGATCGCACGGGGCGAAGGCCCCCGCGTCTGGGACGTCGCCGGACGCGAGTACCTCGACTACCATCTGGGCTCCGGTCCGGCGCTCCTCGGTCATGCCCACCCGGCGGTGACGGCCGCCGTGTCCGCGCAGCTGCCCCGCGGCACGACCTACTACTTCCTGAACGAGCCCGAGATCGAGCTCGCGAAGCGGCTGGTGGCGGCAATCCCGTGTGCCGAGGTCGTGCATTACACGGGATCGGGCACCGAGGCCACGTACTACGCGCTCCGCATCGCGCGCGCCTACACGCGGCGCAACAAGGTGCTGAAGTTCGAAGGCGCGTGGCACGGGATGCACGACTACGGACTCTGGGGCACCGTGCCCACCCGCGCGTCGGACTACCCGCGAGCCCTCCCCGACTCCGTGGGCGTGCCCGACGAGACCGGTACGACGGTGCTGGTGTCGCCGTTCAACGAAACGGACGCGGCCGTCGCGATGATCGAGCGGCACGCCGGCGACCTCGCCGCCGTGATCGTCGAGCCGCTGCAACGCGTGCTGCGGCCCGAGCGCGGCTTCCTCGAGGCATTGCGCGAGGCGACGCGGCGCCACGGCATCGTGCTGATCTTCGACGAGATCGTCACCGGGTTCCGCATCGCCTGGGGCGGCGCGCAGCAGGCGTACGGGGTCGTGCCCGATCTCGCCTGCTACGGCAAGGCGATCTCCGGCGGCTTCCCGCTGGCCGCCATCGCAGGAAGCCGCGACGTGATGAGCGTCCTCGACGCTCGCGCCCGGCCGCGCGCCGAGGTCGTCTGGGCCACGAACACGTTGAACGGCAACCCGGTCTGCGCCGCCGCGGGCCTCGCGGCGCTCGACGTGCTGGGCGGGGCTGGCATCTACGACCACCTCGCGCGCATCGGCGCCCGCCTGCGTGAGGGTCTGGTCGCCGCCGGCACGCGCCACGGCTTCGCGGTACAGGCCCCGGGCGAGGACGCGGTGTTCGGGCTGCGCTTCACCCCGCGGCGGCCGCTGCGCACGTGGATGGACCTGACGACCGCCGACAAGGACCTCGGCTGGCGCTTCGCGATGGCGTTGCTGGCCCGCGGGCTGCTGGTCAATCCCAACGAGAAGTTCTACCTGTCGATCACGCACACCGACGCCGACGTCGATCACACGCTGGAGGTCGCCGACGACGCGTTCGGGGCGCTCGCGCGCGGCTCTCGCTGATCCGCGTCCGGGGGCCCGACGACGCCGGCGCTAGCGCGCGCCGCGACCGTCGCGCGCGCCGGGACCGGTCAGCGGCACGAAGCGCACCGGCAGCACGACGGTGCGCGACAGCGTGCCATCGGCGTGCTTGCGAATCAGCAGCAAGTCCTGTCCGAACGCGCCCGCGTCGACCGGGATGACCATGCGCCCACCCGGCTTCAGTTGCGCAACCAGCGGCTCGGGAACGTGCGGCGCTGCGGCGGTGACGACGATCGCATCGAACGGCGCGCGCTCCGGCCAGCCGGCGTAGCCGTCGCCGATGCGCACCACCACGTTGCGGTAGCCGTTCGCCGCGAGCCGCCGCTCGGCCTCGCGACCGAGCGGCTCGACGATCTCGATCGAGCAGACCGTCCCGACGAGTTCGGCGAGCACGGCGGCCTGATACCCGGAGCCCGTGCCGACCTCGAGGACCACGTCGCCGGGCTTCGGCTCGATCAGGTCGGTGGACAGCGCCACGATGTACGGCTGCGAGATCGTCTGCCCCTGCCCGATCGGCAACGGACTGTTCTCATAGGCCCGGTGCGCGAGCGCGGGCGGGACGAACCGATGGCGCGGCACCCGGCCCAGCGCCGCCATCACCGACGGCGCCAAAGCCTCACGTCCGGTCTCGAGCGCGGTATCGCGCGTCATCCTGGCGACGGCCTCGACCATGCGCCCGCGCGCCTCCGCGTAGGAACTCTCGTCGCGCTGCGCGGCCGCGGGCCCGGCCAGGGCAAGGAGGACCGCGGCGGCCAGCAAACGTCGCCCCACGCTATTCGTCCGGCGAGTTCTTGATGTAGCTCCTGAGCATGCGGTTCTCGAAGCTCTGCTCCTCGTGGACCGCCTTGGCGACGTCGTGGAACGACACGACGCCCATCAGCGTGCCGCCATCCATGACCGGCACGTAGCGTGCGTGGCGCTCCAGCATCGCGCCGCGCAGTTCCATCACCTCGAGATCGGGCGCCGCGGTGAGCGGATTGCGCTCGTAGATCGCATCGATCGACACGTCGCCCAGCACCCCGTCGCGACGCGCGAGCACCTCCAGCACCTCGCGGAAGGTCAGCATGCCGGCAAGCCGCCCGTGCTCCATGACGACCAGCGAGCCGATGTCGTGCTGCGCCATCACCTTCACAGCTTCGAGCGCGCGGCCCGTCGGCGCCGTCGTGAACAGCGTATGGCCCTTGATCCGCAGGATTTCGCGCACGAGCATCAGGCTCCTCCTCGGCAGTCCGCGTCCCTGCCGGGACTCTAATCCGCGCCGGCCCGGATGCGCAACCCGTGCCGCAGCACGACTACCGGTAGAGCGTCTGCGGCAGCCACAGGCCGATGCCCGGGAAGATGTAGAGCAGCGCCAACGCGATCACCTGGATGCCCATGAACGGCAGCATGCCCGCGAAGATCTGGTTCAGCGTGACGTGCGGCGGCGAGACGCCCTTCAGGTAGAACGCGGCCATCGCGACAGGCGGCGACAGGAACGCAGTCTGCAGGTTGAGCGCCACCAGCAGGCCGAAGAACAGCGGGTCGATGTTGAAGTGCGGCAGCAGCGGGACGAAGATCGGCATGAAGATCACGATGATCTCGGTCCACTCGAGCGGCCAACCGAGGATGAAGATGATGCCCTGCGCGAGCAGCATGAACTGCACCGGCGTCAGGTCCATCGACAGCACCCAGCGATTGATGATGTCCTGGCCGCCGAGGAGCGCGAATGCCGCGGCGAAGATCGACGAGCCGACGAACAGCCAGCAGACCATCGCGGTGGTCTTCGCGGTCAGGAACGACGACTCCTTGATGATGTCCCAGAGATCGGCGAGCGTGCGCGCCGTCGGCGAGACGGCCGCGCCGCGGCGCGCCTCGCGCAGGTGGCCGTAATAGCGGTACGCGGCGGCGAGCACGAAGCCGCCGAACGCGCCGACCGCCGCGGCCTCGGTCGGCGTGGCGAGGCCGAACACGATCGACCCAAGCACCGCGAGGATCAGGATCGACAGCGGGAAGAACGACGCGAGCAGCATCTTGAAGATCTCGAGGCGCTGCCATGTCCAGAGCACGTAGACGAGCACCCCGAACGCTGACGCGATGGCGGCGACGACCCAGAACCACGTCGGGGCCGGAAGCCTCTCGGCAGCGGCCGCCGCGGGCGCCTCCTCGACAGCGGTTTCCGGTGCGGCCGCGTCCGTGGCAGCCGCCCTGGCGGCAGGAGGCTCCGCGACGCCGCCCTGGTCGGACGGCGGCTCGGCGAGGCCCGTACCGGAGGTCGTCTCCTCGGCTTCGGACGCAGGTGGCTCGGCGAGTCCGGTGCCGGCCCCCTGTGGTTCGGCGAGACCCGTTCCCGTTCCCGCCGTGTCCGCCGCGAAGCCGGAAACCTGCAGACCGGTGGTGTCGACGACCTCAACCGGCTTGGTCGCGCCGATCCAGATGACCCAGACCAGGCCGATGATCGAGAGTGCCGGGACCAGCGACACGAACAGTTGCCCGAACACCGTCCCCGCCGGCACACCGAGGCTGCGTCCGCCCACCGCGGCGAGGAGGCCCGTGAACGCATTGCGGCTCGTCGCCGCGAGCGGCGCGAGACTCGGCGGCACCGGAACCCGCGCCTCCTCTTCGCTGAGCTTGGGCGCCAGCGCGGGTTTCAGCTTTGCCACGACGATCACGTAACCGACGTACAGCCCTGCCAGCATGATCCCGGGGAAGAACGCGCCGGCGTACAGCTGGACCACCGACACGCCCGCGGTCGCGCCGTAGACGATCAGCAGCACGGACGGCGGAATCAGGATGCCGAGGCAGCCGCCAGCGGTGATCGCACCGGCGGAGAGCCTGACGTCGTAGCCGGCCTTCAGCATCGCCGGGAGTGCGAGCAGCCCCATCAGCGTCACCACGGCGCCGACGATGCCGGTCGCCGTGGCGAAGATCGCGCAGGTGACGATCGTCGCCACCGCGAGCGAGCCGGGGACGCGCGCGAGCGCGAGGTGGAGACTCCTGAACAGGCGCTCGATCAGCGCCGCACGCTCGACCAGGTAGCCCATGAACACGAACAGCGGGATGGCGATCAGCACGTCGTTCGACATCACCGAGTAGGCGCGCTGCACCATCAGGTCGAGGACCTGACGCACCGCGAGGTCGGGGTTGACGCTATTGTAGGAGAGCCAGGCGAAGAACACGCCCATGCCCATCAGCGTGAACGCGGTCGGGAAGCCCAGCATGATCGCGACGACGATCAGCGCAAGCATGAGGAGCCCGAGGTGGCCGTTGGTGAGGCTGCCCCAAGGCATGAATACCGCGATCGAGACAAGGATCAGGCCCATCAGGCCGAGCCCGAACCACAACTCCTTGCGGATCTTCATCGCGCGGTCTCCCGAACCACGGCGCCGGCGTCGAGCATCGCCTCGTCGGCGTGCACCATCTCCTTCAGCTTCTCGACGTCGACCTCCTCGACGTCCTCCTCGCGCGACGGCCAGGCGCCGTCACGCAGGCAGATGACGCAGCGGATGATCTCGACGAGACCCTGCAGCAGCAGGAACGCGCCGGCGATCGGGATCACCATCTTGAACGGGTAGACCGGCGGCCCGTCGGCGGTGATGTTGCTGTGCTCGTTGATCGCCCACGACTCGGCGGCGTAGAAGTACCCGGCGTAGGTGAGTGCGAACACCCCCGGAATGAAGAACAGGAAGTAGAGAATCAGGTCGATCGTCGCCTGCGTGCGCGGCTCGAAGAACCCGTAGAGGACGTCGCCGCGGACGTGCCCGTTCTTGGAGAGCGTGTACGCCCCCGCCATCATGAACAGCGTGCCGTACAGCATGATCATGCCGTCGAACGCCCACGCGCGCGGCGCGCCGAGGACGTAGCGGGAGAACACCTCCCACGAAACGTGCAGCGTGAGCAGCACGATCAGGAACGAGAACGCGTGCCCGACCAGCGTGGAGAGCTTGTCGACGGTCAGCAGGAAGCGTTGCATGGCGCGCTCGCTCGAGATCGGCGCGGGCCGCGACGGCCGCCCGGACGCCGGAAACCAAGACAGCCACCCGGAGCCCGGGCGGCTGTCGTCACGTTACGCCGGCATCAGCCCTTCTTCGCCGGCGCGGCGGCCTTCGCGAAGTAGTGGTTGTACGCCATGCGACGGCCGACGTTGGTGTCGAGGTCCCAGCGCACCGCACGCTCCGCGAATGACTTCTGCGAGTCCGCGATCTCCTTGAAGAGTGCGTTGTCCGCGGCCTTCTTGGCGGCCGCCGCGTCGTAGGAAGTCAGCTGGGTCTGCAGCACCGGGTCGGGAGTCTTGTAGAACTTGACGCCCTGCTTCTGCTGCATCTCGATGTAGTCCTTCGAGTAGCGGTCGATTGCCTTCCACGACATGTCGGCCGAGGCCGCTTCGACGGCGTTCTCGATGATCGACTTCATCTTCGCGGGCAGCGCGTCGAACTTGCCCTTGTTGAACATGATCTCGAACTGCTCGGCGTTCTGGTGGTAGCTCTGCAGCATGCACACCTTGGAGACGTCGGGGAAGCCGAGGATGCGGTCCGAGGTGGCGTTGTTGAACTCGGCGGCGTCGAGGAGCCCGCGATCCATCGCGGGGACGATCTCGCCACCCGGCAGGGCGTTCACTGCGGCGCCGAGGCCCGTGAACACGTCGATCGAGATGCCGACGGTGCGGAACTTGAGGCCCTTGAAGTCCTCGTTCCGGGCGATCGGCTTCTTGAACCAGCCGAGCGGCTGCGTGGGCATCGGGCCGTACGGGAACGACACCACGTTCGCACCGATCGACGCGTAGAGCTTGTTCAGGAGATCCTTGCCGCCGCCGTACTTGTGCCAGGCCAGCAGCATGTTCGCGTCCATGCCGTAGGCCGGGCCGGAACCCCACAGCGCGAGCGCGTTCTGCTTGCCGTAGTGGTAGACGAGCACGCCGTGACCGCCGTCGAGGGTGCCCTTCGACACCGCGTCGAGCAGGCCGAACGCCGGAACCACCGCACCGGCCGGCAGCACCTCGATCTTGAGTTCGCCGCCGGTCATGTCGTTGACCTTCTTGGCGAAGTCGTTCGCGTACTCGTGGAAGATGTCCTTGGCCGGCCACGTGGACTGCCAGCGCATGGCGATCGGGGTAGCCTGGCCCTTCGCGATCATCGGGAAGCCGAGCGTCGCGCCCGCGGCGGCAACGCCGGTAGACGCCTTGATGAACTTGCGACGAGTGCCGGCCTGCGCCGGCGACGTGATCTTGCGAGTCATGAATCCTCCTAAGGATGGCGCAACGCGGCGCGAAGGCGGGCGGATCTTTCTTGTCCCCGGGACCGACGTTCCCATGTCCGAGCCGAAGGCGCGCCGGTGTCCCTGATTATAGTCACAGATCCGCCAACAATGGGTCGGCGTCGGCGCGGGCCGTGCCGGAAAACGCTATGGTGACGAGCCGTTGCGCCCGCCGGCGCTCAGCTGCCGACCGACCGGCGGTCGCGCAGGGCCTGCGCAAGCGTGCCCGCGTCGACGTACTCGAGCTCCCCGCCGACAGGCACGCCGCGCGCCAGGCGCGACACCGCGAGCCCGCGCGCGGCGAGAAGCTCCGCGATCGTGTGTGCCGTGGCCTCGCCCTCGTTGGTGAAGTTGGTCGCGAGAATCACCTCGCGTACGACGCCGTCGATCGCGCGGCGAATCAGCCGGTCGAGGCGAATCTCGCGGGGCCCGATGCCGTCGAGCGGCGACAGGCGCCCCATCAGCACGAAGTACAGCCCCGTGTAGGCATGGGTCTGCTCCATCGTGAGGAGATCGGCCGGCGTTTCCACGACGCAGAGGAGCGAGGGGTCCCGCTTGCCGGAGCGGCACAGCGCGCAGATCGCCTCCTCGGTGAAGGTGTTGCAGCGCTCGCAGTGGCGCACGCGCAGGGCCGCGTGCTCGAGCGCCCGGCCGAGCGCCCGGGCGCCCTCGCGGTCGTGCTGCAACAGATGCAGCGCCATGCGCTGCGCGGCCTTCGGCCCGACCCCCGGCAGGCACCGCAGCGCGCGGGCGAGGTCGTCGAGGCTCGACAGGGGCTCGGCCGAGGGCATCGGCCGGGCGTCGGGCATACGCGCGGTCACGGGACTACCCTTCGCGCTGAGCGCTCCGGGCGTGATTCGACCTCGGGGCGGCCCTTCGGGCTCATCGCGTCATCGTCGCGGGGCAGGCGTGGCGGTTCCGCTGTCGGCGAAGCCGTCGTGCCTAGAACGGCATCTTGAACCCCGGCGGCATGCCCATGCCGCCGGCGAAGCCCGCGAGCTTCTCCTGCGTCGTCGCCTCGACACGCCGCACCGCGTCGTTGAACGCGGCGGCGACCAGGTCCTCGAGCATGTCGCGGTCCTCGCCGACGAGGGACGGATCGATCGACACGCGCTTGACGTCGTGCCTGCAGGTCATCACGACCTTGACCAGCCCCGCGCCGGACTGTCCCTCGACCTCGAGCTGCGCCAGCTCCTCCTGCGCGCGCTTCAGGTTGTCCTGCATCTGCTGGGCCTGCTTCATCAGCCCGGCAAGCTGGTTCTTCATCATCGTTTCGGCTCCTCTCCCGCGGGCAGCGGCTTGATCGATTCGGGACGCACGCGGCCGTCGAACCGCGCCACGACCTCGCGCACGAAGGGCTCGTCGCGGAATGCCGCTTCGTTGCGCTCGCGCGCCTCCGCCCGCTCGCGGCGCTCCTTCGAGGCGAGCGACGACGGTGCCGCGTCGCCGACCTCGAAGGCGAGCATCAGTCGGCGTCCCGCCGCCTGCTCGAGCGCCGCCTTGAGCTTGTCCGAGTAGGCACGGTCGGCAAGATGCTTGTGCGTGGCGGGCAGGCGCAGGTTCACGACGTGTCCCTCGACCGAGCGAAGTTCGGTCTGCGCCGCGAGCTGCGAGGCCATGCCCGACAGTCGCAGGGCCGCGACGTACTCGGGCCATGCCGCCGCATCGTCCGGCAGCGGCCGCGCAGCCGCCACGGTCGCCGTCCCCGCCGCATCGCGGCGCGGTGTGGGTGGCGGTACAGGTGGCACTGCACGCGCGGCGACGGCATCGGGATCACGCACGTCGTCGCCGCGCACCGGGACGGGCGAGGTCACCACGCGCGGCGCCGCCGGTCGTTCTGGTCGCGTCTCGACTCCGGTCGGAACGACATCGGGTCCCCGCTTGCGCGGCGACGACGCCGACGGCCCGTCCCGGCCGCCTTCCGCAGGTGTCGGCTCGAAGGCCAGCAGTCGGAGCAACGTCATCGACAGTCCGATCGACTCGTCCGGGGCGATGGCGAGATCGGCCCTGCCCTGCGCGACGATCTGGTAGGCCAGCTGCACGGCCTCGGGCGACATCCGCGCGGCGTAGCCCGCCACCCGCTCGCCGTCGTCGAAGTTCGCGGCTGCGGCCGGCACGACCTGGGCAACTGCGATGCGGTGGAACAACGACGCAAGTTCGTCGAGCGCGGCCGCCGCCGAGAGGCCGAGTGCGGCGAAGCCGTCGGCCTCCGCGAGCAGCGCTGCGCCATCTCCGGCTCCCAGGGCGTCGACGATGCGATAGACGTGGCCGCGGTCCACCGCGCCCAGCATCGTGCGGGTAACCGACTCGCGGACCTCGCCGCCGCCGTAGGCGATCGCCTGATCGAGCAGCGACAGGCCGTCGCGCATCGAACCACGCGCCGCGCGGGCGATGAGCGCGACGGCGGCGCCCTCGCGGGCGATGCCCTCCGCCTCCAGGATCGCGTCGATGCGCGCTGCGATCGATTCGGGCGGCAACGGCTTCAGGTTGAACTGCAGGCACCGCGACAGGACCGTCACCGGGATCTTCTGCGGATCGGTGGTCGCGAGCACGAACTTGACGTGCTCGGGCGGCTCCTCGAGGGTCTTCAGCATCGAGTTGAACGCGCCCTTCGACAGCATGTGGACTTCGTCGATCAGGTAGACCTTGTAGCGGCCGACCGTCGGCGCGTAGCGCGCGTTGTCGAGGATCTCGCGCATGTTGTCGACGCCGGTGTTCGACGCGGCGTCGAGCTCGAGCAGGTCGACGAAGCGGCCGGCGTCGATGTCGGTGCACGCCGCGCACGTCCCGCACGGCGTCGCGGTGACGCCGATCGCGCAGTTGAGACTCTTCGCAAGGATGCGCGCAATGGTCGTCTTGCCGACGCCGCGCGTTCCGGTCAGCAGGTACGCGTGGTGGAGGCGACCGCGCGCGAGCGCGTTCTCGAGCGCCGTGACCACGTGCTCCTGCCCGCTCAGCTCGGCGAAGGTCTTCGGCCGCCACTTGCGGGCCAGCGCTTGGTGCGACATCGTTCGGGCCGGATGGGGTCTAGCGTTCGCGCGGACGGTTTGCTCGGGATCGGCCGGACGCGTCCGGCGACCCGGACGCCCGATGCAAGGGGTGGCGAGCCGTTCCCCCGGCACTTGCAGAGAATCGCTGTGGCTGCTTCCTTCCGGACCTGACCAGGTTCACGACCATGCAATGCGGGGCGGCCCGCCGATGATCTGGGCACGCGCCTAGGAGTGCGAGCGCGGATTATAGCCGCATCGCGGCCCGCGCTCGCCGGCCGTCGGACGCGCGCGGGCGCGAGGGCCCTCGCCGTCGCTACAATAGCCTGCATCCGGTTCGCGCGAGCGCGAGCCGCGAGGCACCACAGCCACTGCAAAGGCCACGCTTGCGACCAGCATTCGCCGCAGTCGCGAAGGCGGTGCGAACGCTCCCGGCGTGGCTTGCGCTCGCCCTGCTGGGACTCGTCGCAGGCTGCAAGCCCGCCGCGCCACCGCCACTGCCGGACGACGCGCTCGTAGTCATCGTCTATCCGGGCCCCACGTCCTGGCACGATGGCCCGGAGGGTGGTTCGCGCGGCTTCGAGCACGACCTCCTGATGCGCTTTGCCGCCCACGCAGGACTGCCGGTGCGAGTCGTCGAGGCGAAGGATCGTGACGATCTGACCGCGCGGCTCGCCGCCGGGGAGGGCCACGTCGGCGTCGGCGGGCTCTATCGCCCTCCCGACGGGGCCCTGCCGCCCGGGCCCGACGGCGCGCCCCGGCCGCTCGCCTGGAGCGCGGGGTTCCACCCCGTCGAGCCGGTGATCATCTGCAACAGCGAAGGCTTCCGACCGCGCAGCTGGAAGGACCTCGCGGGCGCGAGCGTCGCCTTCGTGGAGACGGCTCGGCTCGACGCGGTGCTTGCCGGCGTGCGCGCCAAGCACCCGGACGTGCGCTTCGTACCGGCCGCGCAGCCGACCACGGCAGCGCTGATCTCCCAGGTGAGCGAGGGCGGTGCCGACTATGCGCTCGTCACCTCCCTGCACGCCGCCGTGGCGCGCAACGTCTACCTGGGCTTCGAGGTCGCCTTTTCGGCCGGGCCCAAGCTCGACCTCGCCTGGCTGTTGCCCGCCGACCAGGACCAGTTGCGCAAGCGAATCGACGCCTTTCTCGCGGCGTCGCGCAAAGACGGGCTCGTCGCGCGGCTCGCCGACCGCTACTTCGGGCACGAGCGCAGCGTGCCGCGCATCGACGCCGGCGTGTTCCAGGAGCGGATCCGGAGCGTGCTGCCCGACTACCGGAAGATCTTCTTCGAGGCGCAGGAGTCGACCGGCGTCGAATGGCGGCTGCTCGCCGCGATCGCGTACCAGGAGTCGCAGTGGGAGCCGCTCGCCACCAGCGAGACCGGCGTGCGCGGCCTGATGCAGCTGACCGAGGAGACCGCGCGACACCTCGGCGTCGCCGACCGTCTCGATCCGCGTGCGAGCGCGCTCGGCGCGGCGCGCTACCTCCGGGACCTCAAGTCCCGCCTGCCCCCACGCATCGGCGAGCCTGACCGCACGTGGCTCGCGCTCGCGGCGTTCAACATCGGCCTCGGTCACGTCGAAGACGCGCGCGTGCTCGCCCAGAAGCAGAAGCTCAATCCGGATCTGTGGTCCGACGTGAAGAAGACGCTGCCGCTGCTCGCGCTGCCGGAGTACTACGAGCAGGCGAAGCTGGGCTACGCGCGGGGCGGCATGCCCGTGGTGTTCGTCGATCGCGTGCGCGGCTACTACGACGTCCTGCTGAGCCAGGAGCGGCCGCACCAGCCGCGGCTGCGCGCCGCCTCCTGACCGCGCGGGTCAACGCCGACCGACCATGCGCTGCAGCCCCAGCCACTGCTGCGCCCAGAAGCCCTCGCCGTAATCACGTCCCGCCAGCTGGTCGTCAATGCCGGTCGGGCCCGGCTCGCGGCGGAAGTCGGCGGTGCCGAACAGCACGTCCCACACCGGCAGCAGCACGGCGTAATTCACCCCGCGATAGCCGCCGTGCGGGCTCGCGACGATCGCGTGGTGCAGGCGATGGAAGCGCGGGCTCACCAGCAGCCGCTCGCCGACCGCGCCGAACGAGAGCCGCACGTTGGCGTGGGAGAGGCTCTCGACCATGCGCGATAGCACGACGAGCAGCGCGAACTGCGCCGGCGGCACGCCGATGGCGAGCGCGATCGCGGCGAAGATCGAGTCGGTGATCACGCTGTCGAGCAGGTGGTTGCGGTTGTCGGTCCAGAAGGTCATCTGCCGCTGGCTGTGGTGCAGCGCGTGCAGCGCCCACCACCAGTCGACACGGTGCTGCGCCCGGTGCACCCAGTACTGCGCGAAGTCGAGCACGACGAGGTAGGCGAGGAACGCGACGAGCGGCGCCTCGGCGAGTCCGGGCAGCAGCGTCTCCAGCCCGAACGTCGGCACGCCGTGGAGATGCAGCCACGCCTGCGCGGCATCGAAGAGCGGCCGGAAGGCGAGGAAGAAGAACAGCGGGAAGATGCCCAGCCGGTGCAGGACGGTATAGATCAGGTCGACCCGCACCGCGCGCGACCCCGCCGCCCGGCGCTCGTAGGGCAGGAAGCGCTCGAGCGGCAGCAGGATCGCCACCAGGATCGCGATCTCGAACGCACCCAGCACGAACTCCTCGGTACCGTTGAACGCGTCCTCCGTGTAGCGCAGCGCGCCGAGCGACGCGAGCACCGGCAGCACCAGCGCCTGGAACAGCCAGCCCTGCAACGCACCGACGCCGTTCGCGATCGTCTCCGGCACGCCGTCACCCCCGCACGGGAATCGTCGCGAAGCAGAAGCCCCGCCCCTTGAGGCGCGCCAGCAGCTCGTCGAGCATGGGCGCGAACGGATCCTTCCTCGACCAGATGCCGAGGTGCATCAGCAGCACGTCGCCGTCCTTGACGGAGCGCACCGCCTGCTCGACCAGCGCGCGATTGGGGTGCGTTGCGGACGGCAACTCGTCGCCGAGGAAGCCGGCTGGCGACCAGCCGACGTGACGGTAACCGCAGGCCTTCGCCGCCGCCAGGGCGTTTCGCGTCGTGCGCCCGCCCGGGGCGCGCCAGATCGGGTCGAGCCCGCGGCCGGTGTGCGCGCGAAAGGCATCGTCGACGCGCGACAGCTCCGCGCAGTAGGACGCTGCCGGGAGCGTTTCGGCCGGCCCGGCGGGGAATTCCGGCCGGAACACTATGCTGCCGCCGGGGGCGTCGCGAAGCGTCTTGCCGTGACGCCAGGTGTGCGAACCGAACGCATGCCCTTCCCGGACGCGCGCCACCCAGTAGTCCTTCCAGCCCGCGTCGAGCGCGTGGTCCCCGCGCGGCGTCTTCTCGTTGGCGAGGAAGAAGGTCGCCTTGACGTCGTGCCGAGCGAGCGTCGCCGCGATCACCTCGGCGTACGCCATGTTGCCCGTGTCGAAGGTGAGGTAGAGCGTCCCCTTGCAGTCCTGCGCGTCCGAGGCCGCGCTCCCCAGGAGCGCGAGAACGGCCACCGCCGCGAGCGAGGCGCGCATCTTCACGTCAGGTGCGACCGGCCGCCTTCGCGGGCGTTGGCGCCGCCCGTGCCGGAACCGCGGCGGGAGCGGCCGTGGTCGCGACCGCGGGGACCGACGTTGCCGGGGCCGACGGCGCTTTCGAGACGAAGATCCCGTGCGGCGATCGCCCGACGGGGTACTGGCGCACGACTTTGCCGGAAGCGAGGTCGAGCACCGAGACCTTCATCACCCAGCGCGACGTCACCCAAAGCTCCTTGCCGTCCGCGGAAAGGTCCATGCAGTCGGGACCGCCCGGCACGCTGTACTTGCGGACGATTTCGAGCTTCTGCTCGTCGATCACGCTGATCGTGTTCTCGACGCGATTCGACACGTACATGAAGCGGCCATCGCCGTGCGGGGCGAGGTTGTGCGCGCCCGCGCCGGTCGCCAGCTTCTTCACCACCTCGCGCTTCTGCCAGTCGACGACCGCGACGTGGTGGTCGTCCATCACGCCGACCAGCAGGTGACGCCCATCGGCGGTGGTCACGACGCCGGCGGGCGTGCGCCCCACGTTCATCTTCCAGGCCATCTGCATCGTCGTGAGGTCGACGGCGGCGAGCTCGTGACTGCCCTGCAGCGAGACGAACGCGTACTTCGAGTCCCTGCTGAACGCGATGTGCGACGGGATCGACGGCGCCTCGAAGCGTTTCGCCAGCGTGTAGTCCGACGCGCGGTAGACGTCGACACGGTCCAGCCGATTGGCCGCGATCACCAGCCACTGCCGGTCGGGCGAGAACGCGAGGTGGTAGGGATCGGGGACGTTCGACAGCCGCCGCGTCACCTTGCCACTGGTCGCGTCCAGGAAGATCAGCTCGTTGCCCACCGCCGAGGCGATGATCAGCTCGCGGCCGTCGGGCGTCGCGATGAGATGGTGCGGCTCCTTGCCCACCGGAATCACACCCTTCTCGGCGCCCGTGTCGCGGTCGAGCAGCGTCACGGAGGCGTCGCGGGAATTGAGAACGACGACGAGGTTCGCGAGCGCCGGCGCGGCGGCGCAGAGCATGGCGGCCGCGATCAGCTGCAGGAGGGGTCGGATCATGATGTCCAGCGACGAATCGGTTCGCGGCCGCGGGTGCGAGCCGGGCTAGGCGCGCCGGGCGATCGTCGCGAGGCCGCCCATGTACGGACGCAGCACCGCGGGTACCTCGATCGAGCCGTCGGCGCGCTGGTAGTTCTCCATCACGGCGACCAGCGTGCGGCCCACCGCGAGCCCGGAGCCGTTCAGCGTGTGGACGAGCTCCGGCCTGCCATGCGCGTTGCGGAAGCGGGCCTGCATCCGCCGCGCCTGGAAGGCCTCGCAATTGCTGCACGAGCTGATCTCGCGGTAGGCGTTCTGGCCCGGCATCCAGACCTCGAGGTCGTAGGTCTTGGCACTGGCGAAGCCGATATCACCGGTGCACAGCGCCATCGTGCGGAACGGCAGCCCGAGCTTCCTCAGGATCGTCTCGGCGTGGCCGGTCAGCTCCTCCAGCGCCTCGTACGAGCGCTCGGGATGGACGATCTGCACCAACTCGACCTTCTCGAACTGGTGCTGGCGGATCATGCCGCGGGTGTCCTTGCCGTAGCTCCCCGCCTCGGAGCGGAAGCACGGCGTCTGCGCGGTGATGCGCATCGGCAGCACGTCCAGCGGCAGGATCTCGCCGCGCACGGAGTTCGTGAGCGTGATCTCCGAGGTCGAGATCAGATACAGCTTCTCGTCGCCCTCGGCGCCACCCTTGATCGCCGCGAACATGTCCTGCTCGAACTTGGGCAGCTGCGTCGTCCCGACCAGCGTCTCGGCGTTGACGATGTAAGGCGTGTAGCACTCGGTGTAGCCGTGCTCGCGCGTGTGCGTGTCGAGCATGCACTGCGCGAGCGCGCGGTGCATGCCGGCGAGGTCGCCGCGCAGGAACGAGAAGCGCGACCCGGAGAGCTTCGCCGCCGTGGCGAAGTCCAGCATGCCGAGGCCCTCGCCCAGGTCGACGTGATCGCGGACCGCGAAGTCGAATGCCCGCGGCTCACCCCAGCGGCGCACTTCGATGTTGTCGTCGGCGCCCCGTCCGTCCGGCGTCGACGCATGCGTGAGGTTCGGCAGGTCGAGCAGGAAGTCCCTCAGGTCGGACTGGACCTCATCGAGCGCGGCCTCGAGGCGCTTGACCTCGTCGGAGAGGCCGGCGACCTCGGCGAGGATCGGCGCGGCGTCCTCGCCCTTCGACTTGGCGCTGCCGACCTGCTTCGAGAGCGCATTGCGGCGCTGCTGCAGATCCTGCGTTCGCGTCTGGATGTCCTTGCGACGGGCTTCGAGCGCCTCGAAGCGCCCGGTATCGAGGGTCACGCCGCGCTTGGCCAGGCCGCTGGCGACGCTGCCGAGGTCGGCGCGCAGTTGGTTGATGTCGAGCATTCGGCAATAATATCAGAGACTTGCAAGGACTACGAGTCGTTTCCGCTGCGCGGCCCCTGGTCCCGTCTGCGCAGCGCGTCGAGACGCTCGCGAATGCGCTGCTCGAGTCCCCGCTCGGTCGGGTGGTAGAAGCGCTGCTCGGGCATGTCGTCGGGAAGGTAGCGCTCGCCGGCGGCGTACGCGCCGGCCTCGTCGTGCGCGTAGCGGTAGCCCTTGCCGTAGCCCAGGTCCTTCATCAGGCGCGTCGGCGCGTTGCGCAGGCGCAGCGGCACCGGGCGCGACCCGTCCTGCGCGATGAACGAGCGCGCCGCCCCATAGGCGATGTAGGTCGCGTTGCTCTTCGCCGCCACCGCGAGATAGAGGACGCACTCGGCGAGTGCCAACTCGCCCTCGGGGCTGCCAAGCCGCTCGTAGGCGGCGACCGCGTCGAGCGCAATCGCGAGCGCCCGGGGGTCGGCGAGCCCGATGTCCTCCGAGGCCATCCGGATCATCCGGCGCCCGACGTAGAGCGGGTCGGCGCCGCCGTCGAACATGCGGCACATCCAGTAGAGCGCGGCGTCCGGATCCGATCCCCGCACCGCCTTGTGCAACGCCGAGATCTGGTCGTAGAAGGCCTCGCCGCCCTTGTCGAAACGGCGCAGGCTCCGGGCGATCGTCTGCTCGACGAACGCGGTGTCGACGTCCTCGACGCCCGCGTCGAGCGCGGCGATCGCGAGCTGCTCGACCAGGTTGACGAGCCTGCGCCCGTCGCCGTCGGCGTAGCCGATCAGCGCATCCTTCGCCGCCGCCGCGATCCTCGCACCCGGCATCGCGGCGTGCGCGGCGCGGTCGAAGAGCGTCGCGAGCTCGCCGGCGGCGAGCGGCTCGAGAACATAGACCGACGCGCGCGACAGCAGCGCGCCGACCACCTCGAACGACGGGTTCTCCGTGGTAGCGCCGATGAACGTGACCACGCCCTGCTCGACGAACGGCAGGAAGGCGTCCTGCTGCGCCTTGTTGAAACGGTGCACCTCGTCGACGAACAGGATCGTCGATCGCCCCGACTGCGCGCGCACGATCTCGGCGCGCGCGACGGCCTCGCGGATCTCCTTCACGCCGGCGAGCACCGCCGAGATGGCGATGAAGTCCGCGTTGAACGCGTCCGCCATCAGGCGCGCGAGCGTGGTCTTGCCGACGCCCGGCGGCCCCCACAGGATCATCGAGTGGAGCTTGCCCGAGTGGAACGCCACCGCGAGCGGCTTGCCGGGTCCGAGCAGGTGGCGCTGCCCGATGACGTCGTCGATTGTGCTGGGCCGCAGTCGCTCGGCGAGCGGCACGGTCGGGGACGGCGTGGCGGAAAAGAGGTCCGGGGCGACCACGGTCGGGACGCGGGCGAGGGATCGAGCGGGGGGTGCGCCCATTGTCACACAACGGCCTGGGCCCGCCGGCAGCGTCCCGTGCGCCCTGCGCAACGACGCGATAGGATGCACGCCATGAACGCAGTCGGAATTGTCGCGGTGCTCCTCGCCGTGGTGCTTGCCGCGCCGGCCACGGCCTTCGACCTGCAGGGCCATCGCGGCGCCCGGGGCCTTGCGCCGGAGAACACGCTCGGGCCTTCGCGAAGGCGCTGTCGATCGGCGTCACCACGCTCGAAACCGACCTCGCGGTCACGCGCGACGGCGTCGTGGTCGTTGCGCACGACCCGGATCTCAACCCCGCACTGGTCCGCGACGGCGGTGCCTGGCTCGCGCAACGCGGCCCGCCCATACGCTCGCTGACGCTGGCCGAACTGCAGCGTTACGACGTCGGCCGCGTCGACCCGGCGTCGGGCTACGGTCGGCAGTGGACACAGCAGGTGGCGAGCGACGGCGAGCGCATGCCCACGCTCGCCGCACTGTTCGCGCTCGCCAGCCAGGCGGCGAAGCCGGTGCGCTTCAACCTCGAGACCAAGATCACGCCACGCTCGGGGGATGCGACGCTCGACGCCGATGCCTTTGCGCGTGTCGTCGTCGAGGAGGTGCGCAAGGCCGGAATGTCGACGCGCACGACCCTTCAGTCGTTCGACTGGCGCACGCTGCTCGCGGCGAAGCGCATCGAACCTTCGATCGCCACCGCCTGCCTCACCGCGGAAGGCGGATCGTTCGACACCGTCAAACCGGATGCGACCGGGCGCTCGCCGTGGCACGCCGGCATCGGGCCCGGCGACCATGGCGGATCGCTGCCGAAGATGGTGCGTGCTGCCGGCTGCGCGGTGTGGTCGCCGAACCACGCGAGCGTCACGCGCGAGCGCGTCGACGAGGCCCGGGCGCTCGGCCTCGGGGTGCTGCCCTGGACGGTGAACGAGCCCGCCGACATGGCGCGGCTGATCGACTGGGGCGTCGACGGGCTCATCACCGACTTTCCGGACCGCGCTCGCCGGGTGATGGCCGACAAGGGACTGCCCTTGCCCTGAAAGCCGCGGCGCGCGGCGACTCGCCTGTCGGTTGCCTGTCGGTGGCCTACCGATCGCCGATCACGTCGGCGCCCTTCGGCGGCACGAACCGGAACGTCTCCGGCGCGAACTTGGCATTCGGCACCATCACGCCGAACCGGATCGTGGTGCGCTGCCCGAACGCGTCGACGAGGTCCAGCGCAGCGAGTTCGTTGCCCACAAAGCCAAGCCGGATCTCGGTGAACGTCGCATCCTGCGCGCGCGGCGTGGCGACGAGCCAGTCGAAGCCCCCCTCCGCCGCCGCTTCCTTCCACGTGAACGCGCGCTCGACGTCGTCGCGGCCGGCGAGGAGCGCCGCCGGCGTGCTGCCGAGCGCCTCGCCCACCTTGCGCACCACCACCTGGTTCAGGTCCTCGTCGTAGATCCACACCCGTTCGCCGTCGCCCACCACCAGTTGCCGGTAGGGCTTGTCCACCGCCCAGCGGAACTTCCCCGGTCGTGCGATGAGGAACTCGCCGCTCGCGCGCTGCACCGCACGTCCGTTGCGATCGACGACCGTCTGCGTGAACGTCGTGCGCGCGGTCTGCGTGTCCTTCACGAACGCGCGCAGCCGTTCGAGCGTCGCGGCGCCGGCCTGCGGTGCCGGCGCGAGCGCGCAGGCCAGCGCGAATCCGCACGCGGCGACGAATCGCCACCGCGCGCTCGGCGCGCCTTGGAGAGTACGGCGGTTGCTGCGGCGATCCTGCGTCATCGTCCTCCGCCCTCCGGGGTGCCGGGAATGTTGGCGATGCAGTTGCCGACACGGTCGAGGATCACGTAGGTGTGGTCGAGGCCTTGCCAGTCATGGCGTCCGGCGCGCAGCCGGTACTGGTGGACGTAGACGCGCCACGTGTCGTGAATGTGCTCGGCGTCCGCGTCGCAGCCGTCCATGCGCGGGTTCGGACCGCAGAAGTCGTCGGGCAGCAGCCGCCTCGCGCGCGCGATCGCGTCCGCCTCGCGCAGCGTGGGCGCGTCCGGCCCGCGGTCGCGCGGGCAGTAGCGCGGCCCTTCGCGGTAGACCTCGACCGGACCCGCCTGCGTCACCGGCACGGTCGCCACGATCGAGGCGACGAGAACCCGGCACGCGGCGCGGCGACCCCGGGCCATCAGCCCTCCCCCTTGCCCGCCGGCACGAGCACCTCGCGGTTGCCGTTCGCCTGCATCGCCGAGACGAGGCCGGCGCGCTCCATCTGCTCGATCAGGCGCGCCGCCCGGTTGTAGCCGATGCGCAAGTGACGCTGCACGAGCGAGATCGACGGTCGCCGCGTCTTCAGCACGAGGGCGACCGCCTGGTCGTACATCGGGTCGGACTCGGCGTCCGCCCCTTCCACCGACACGCCGTCGGCGTCCTCGCCACCCCCGCCCTCGAGGACGCCCTCGACGTACTGCGGCGCGCCGGCGGCCTTGAGGTGCTCGACCACGCGATGCACCTCGGCATCCGAGACGAACGCGCCGTGCACGCGCTGAGGGTGCCCCGAGCCCACCGGGTGATAGAGCATGTCGCCCTGCCCGAGCAGCGCCTCGGCGCCCATCTGGTCGAGGATCGTGCGCGAGTCCACCTTGCTCGCCACCTGGAAGGCAATGCGCGAGGGCACGTTGGCCTTGATGAGCCCGGTGATCACGTCGACGCTCGGCCGCTGCGTGGCGAGGATCAGGTGGATGCCGGCCGCGCGCGCCTTCTGCGCGATCCGCGCGATCAGCTCCTCGATCTTCTTGCCGGTGACCATCATCAGGTCGGCGAGCTCGTCGACGACGACGACGATGACCGGCATCTCCTCCAGCGGCTCGGGCGTGTCCGGCGTCAGGGAGACGGGGTTGACGAGGGGCTTCCCCGCCTTCCTGGCGTCGGCGATCTTCGCGTTGTAGCCGGAGAGGTTGCGCACGCCGAGCTGGCTCATCACCCGGTAGCGCCGGTCCATCTCGCCCACGCACCAGTTGAGGGCGTTGGGCGCGAGCTTCATGTCGGTGACCACCGGCGCGAGCAGATGCGGGATGCCGTCGTAGACCGACAGCTCGAGCATCTTCGGGTCGACGAGGATCAGGCGCACCTGTCTCGGCTCGGACTTGTAGAGCAGCGACAGGATCATCGCGTTGACCGCGACCGACTTGCCGGAACCCGTGGTGCCCGCGACCAGCAGATGCGGCATCTTCGCGAGGTCGGTGATCACCGGACGGCCGGCGATGTCCTTGCCGAGCGCGATCGTGGTCAGGCTCGCGGCGTCGTTGTAGGTCGCCGACGAGAGGATTTCCACCAGCTTGACGATCTGGCGCCGCGGGTTCGGCAGCTCCAGCGCCATGCACGACTTGCCGGGGATCGTCTCGACGACACGAATGCTCACCACCGAGAGGGCCCGCGCGAGGTCCTTGACCAGGTTGACGATCTGCGCGCCCTTGACGCCGACCGCGGGCTCGATCTCGTAGCGGGTGATCACCGGTCCCGGGTACGCCGCGAGGACCTTCACCTGCACGCCGAAGTCGGCGAGCTTGCGCTCGATCAGCCGCGAGGTGAACTCGAGCGTCTCGGCGCTCACCGTCTCGGAGGCGGGCGGCGCATCCTCGAGGAGCGAGAGCGGTGGCAGCGGCGAGTCGGGCATGTCGACGAAGAGCGGTCGCTGCTTCTCCTTGACCACGCGCTCGGACTTCGGCACCGACAGGACCGGCGGCACGACGACGATCGGCTCGCGATCCTCCTCGTCCTCGCGAGTGCGTTCCACCATGGCGACGCGCTCCTGCAGCGATTGCTCGCCGATGCGCCGGTCCTCGCGCTCCTCGCGCCGTGCCTTGAACCACGCCAGCGCCCGCTCGGTGCCGACGCCGATGCGCTCCATCAGCCTCAACCACGACAGGCCCGTGAACAGCGAGAACCCGACCGCGAAGGTGGCGAGCAGCACGAGCGTCGCGCCGTTGAAGCCGAGCGCGCGGGCGAGCCCCATGCCGATCAGGTCGCCGATCGCGCCACCCGGCGCGTCCGGCAGCGTCGCAGGCAGTCGCCAGAGCCTGATCGCCTCGATCGCGGCGGACGACAGCAGCACGAGCACGAAGCCGAGCGAGCCGTAGAGCAGCGGGTGGTCGCTCTCGCGTTCCGGCTCGTTGATGCGCCGGTATCCGCTGACGATGATCACGATGCCCGCGACCACCAGCCACCAGGCGGAGACGCCGAACAGATAGAGCAGCAGGTCGGCAAGCCACGCACCGACGTGGCCGCCGCGGTTGACGATCGGCTCGCCGGAACCCGAGAACGACCAGCCCGGATCGGTCTTCGCGTAGCTGCCGAGGACGAGCGCGACGTAGCCCAGCAACGCGACGACCAGCAGCCAGCGCGACTCGCGCAGCAGCCGCTCGAAACGCGGCGACAGCGCCTGCGACGACGTGGGCGAGACGCGCCGGTTACCGGCGTTTTTCTGCTTGAAAAACACTGTGTTGCCGCGAAGACTTCACGCGCCGGATTGTACCGCGAAACGGCAGTGCCTGGACGACCCATGCACAGGAGCCTTGAATGGCAGGGATGCCGGCCCGAATCCCCTAAAATGGTCATCCCACGCATTCCGAGTCTGCCATGCCCGTCAAGCACGCCCGCCTGCTCATCCTCGGTTCCGGCCCGGCCGGATACACCGCCGCCGTCTACGCGGCGCGCGCCAACCTGAAGCCCGTGCTGATCACCGGCCTCGCGCAGGGCGGACAGCTGATGACGACGACCGATGTCGACAACTGGCCGGCCGACGCCGACGGCGTGCAGGGTCCCGACCTGATGGCGCGCTTCCAGAAGCACGCCGAGCGGTTCGAGACGGAGATGATCTTCGACCACATCCACACCGTCGACCTCCGGTCGACGCCCAGGCGACTCGTCGGCGACAGCGGCGAGTACACGTGCGACGCCCTGATCATCGCCACCGGCGCGTCGGCGAAGTACCTCGGCCTGCCTTCCGAGCAGGCGTTCATGGGCAAGGGCGTGTCCGCCTGCGCGACCTGCGACGGCTTCTTCTACAAAGGCCGGGACGTGGTCGTCGTCGGTGGTGGCAATACCGCCGTCGAGGAGGCGCTGTACCTCTCCAACATAGCGAAGCACGTGACCGTCGTCCACCGCCGCGACCGCTTCCGCGCCGAGGCCATCCTGGTCGACAAGCTGGTGGCGAAGACCCGCGGCGGCAACGTCAGCGTGATCTGGGACCACGTGCTCGACGAGGTGCTGGGCGACGCGAGCGGGGTCAATGCCGTGCGCGTCAAGCACAAGGTGACGGGTGCGACGCGCGACTTGCCCGTGCACGGCTTGTTCGTCGCCATCGGCCACTCGCCCAACACCCAGCTCTTCGAGGGCCAGCTCGACATGGCGAACGGCTACATCAGGGTGAAGAGCGGCACCGAAGGCAACGCCACCGCGACCTCGGTGCCCGGCGTGTTCGCGGCAGGCGACGTCGCCGACCACGTGTATCGCCAGGCGGTCACCTCCGCCGGCACCGGCTGCATGGCGGCGCTGGACGCCGAGGCCTATCTCGAGGGGCTCGGCGCCTGACGCGACTCCGCGGCGCCGAGCCCCGGCGTGCGCCGCGACGGGGTCCGTCCCTGCCCGACCTGCGATGGACCCGTGGCCAAGCTCAACGAACTGAAGGCGCTCCTCGAAGCGCGCAAGCGTGACGCGGCGGAGTCGAGCCACAAGCCGGCGGCCGACCCGCACGTTCACCGTGAACCGCAGCCGCATGTCGTCCGGCATCCCCAGGGGCCGCCGCGCCCCGCCCTTCCAGAGCCGTCGCCACGCCGTGCTATCGCCTCCGGCAAGCACGCGAGCGGCGACATCGATCTCACGCAGGCATTCGCCGACGTGACGCGGATGCCGGCGGACAACCGCGCGCGCATCGCCGCGCCGCGGCCGGCGCCGATCCCGCGCCAGCGCATCGCCGACGAGGAAGACGCGCTGCTCGCGTCGAAGTTCGGCAACGTGCCCGCGCCACACTCGTGGGACGTCGGCCAGGAGCAGGAGGGCGAGCAGACGTTCGTGCGAACCGGCCTCGGCAGCGACGTGCTCGCGAAGCTGCGGCGCGGCCACTGGACGCTGCAGGGCGAGGTCGACCTGCACGGCCTCACCGCCGACGAGGCGCGCGATCACCTGTCGCAGTTCCTGCTCGATGCCCGTGGCCGCGGTGCGCGCTGCGTGCGGGTGATCCACGGCAAGGGCCTCTCGTCGCCGGCGAAGGAGCCGGTGCTGAAGGGCAAGGTACGCCGCTGGCTCGCGCACTGGGACGATGTGCTCGCCTACTGCGAGGCGCCCCGTCACGCTGGGGGCGGCGGCGCCGTGCTCGTGCTGCTGCGCGGGCGCTGAGGCCGCCGCCCGCCGCGTCGCGCTTGACTATCTCAACGGCGCCGTCCAGATCGGGCTCGACGCCGCCACCGCGATCCTGCGCGCGTCGGGGCAACGGGCAGCCTGAGTCGACGGCCCGCACCACATCGCCGCGTCGGGGGGGCCGTGCTGCGGTCGGTTAACATGGCGGCTTCCGACCGGACGCCCCTCATGGCCACCCAAGCACCCACGCGCCTCTACCAGGTCCGCAACTCTTCCATCCACGGCCGCGGCGTGTTCGCCGCCCTGCCCATCCCGAAGGGCACGCGGATCATCGAGTACCGCGGCATGC
>Ga0209391_10000117_pt1 | contig 29574 bp, 26 predicted proteins | sample PPLLak3March2015_FD_187246 | JGI IMG/M metagenome (GOLD analysis project Ga0209391, IMG submission 187246) | Freshwater sediment microbial communities from Prairie Pothole Lake near Jamestown, North Dakota, USA - PPLs Lake P7 Core (1) Depth... | ecosystem: Environmental > Aquatic > Freshwater >...
GAGGTCCGACATGCTCGACGACGAGTGGCACTGTAGTCTAGCCATTCGGTTTTTATCGTCTTGCTCGCGGCGCTCTATTTCGCTTCCAGCTCGGCAATCAGCCGGTTCAGACCGGGGTTGCCCGGCACCATCTCCGCGAGTTGCTTCGCGTAACGAAGGGCGGCTTGCCGGTCGCCGGTTTCACGGCTTATCGACAGTAGCGCACTTAGGATGTCGAGATCGTTGGGGTGTCGCTTGTTGGCGCTGCGCAGCAGGGTCAGCGCCTGCGCGCGCTTGCCCGCAGAATCGACGGCGATGGCATGGACGTAGGCATAACGCGCGTTATCCGGGGCCAGCTTCGCCGCTTCGACGAATTCTTTCAGCGCTGCGTCCCTGTCGCCCTTGCGCGTCAACAGTAGCCCGAGCGAATGGTGCAGGTCGGCATCACGCGGCAGCGCCGCCAGGCCCTGGCGCAAACCCTTTTCCGCTTCCGGTTCCCGCCCGAGCTGGCGCAAGGCGTCGGCAAGATTGACATAGGCGCCGGGAAAGCTCTTGTCGAGCGCGATGGCACGCTCGAACGCGGCGATCGCCTCGTCGTCGCGTCCCTGCTGCAGGCGCAGATTGCCCAGGTTGACTTGACCCGAGGGCCAGTCGGCCTCCAGCGCCAGGGCATTTTCATATTCCAGCAGGGCGGCGGCACGGGCGGCGCGCTTGCCCTCCGGAATCTGGGCATCCGGTATGTCGGCGAGGAGGCGCGCCGCTTCGATGCGCACGCCGCGGATCGGGTCGGCAAGTAGCGGCGCGCCACTGAGCACCCGGTTGGCCGGGTCAGCCCTGGCGATCATGCCCAGCGCGGCGATGCGCACCGAGGGGTCGGCGTCCTGCAACAGGGCGCGCACCGCCGGCAGGTTATCGGGACTGGCGTGGGGCTGGGCCAGTGTCGCTGCCGTCGCCCGGACGATTGCCGGCGCCGTCGGGCTGGCGGCGAGTTCGAGCAGGCCGGGCAAGGCGCGCACGCCCTGGGTTTCACCGGCGTGCAAGGTACTGCCGTAGTGCGGGCGCTCGCGCCAGCTCTTGCCATACCACTGATCCATGGCGCTGGCGGCCCATTGCGGCTTCCTGTCGCTGTGGCACTGGGTACACGCGTTGGGACTGCCCAGCGTCAGCGAAAGATCGGGACGCGGGATGCGCAGGCTGTGATCCTGGCGGGCATGGATCACCATGTAGTTCTGCGTCGGCATGTGGCAGGTGATGCACTGCGCTCCCTTGCCGCCCGCCGCATGGTGGTGGTGGTTCGGCGCATCGAACTCGGCGGCGGCATGGCAGCGGGTGCACAGCGCATTGCCTTCGGCGCGCAGCTTCTGGCTGTGCGGCTCGTGACAATCCATGCAGGTGACACCGTTCTGGTGCATTTTGCTTTGCAGGAACGAGCCCCATACATAGACTTCCTCGCGCTGCTGGCCGTCGGCATGGTAGTTGGGTGAGGTGAGCAGCGCCAGGCGATGGCTGTCGTCCAGCGGCGCACCTGGGGTCCGATCTTCACTGAGCGTCGAGCGGCGGGCGTGGCAGGCGGCACAGCTGTTCATGGCTGCAGGATCCGCTGGCTTGTCGCGCACCGCGAATCGGGCGCCATCGTTCGGGAATTTCCAGGCTTCCTGCCAGCCGCTTTGCAAAGAGAGCAGGCCCTTGTCGTCACCGGTGCCATACGGCGGCCTGGCTTGTTTGGCCCAGTTGACGTGGGCGGATGCCGGGCCATGACAGGTTTCGCAGGCGACGTTGATTTCGCTGAAGGTCGTATTGTAGGTCTGGCTGGCCGCGTCGTAACCCTTGCGCAGATTGGTCGAATGGCACTCGGCGCACTGCAGCGCCCAGTTGTGATAGACGCCCGTCCAGTGGAGGTTGTCCGTGTAGTCCGTCTTCTGTTTGGGATAAAGATGGAACCAGCGCTGGCCGCCTTCGCTTTTCGGGCGGGCGTCCCAGGCGATCGGCAGCGCTTGGTAACGTCCGCCCTGGAATGGGATCAGATACTGTTGCAGTGGATAGAGGCCGAAGGTGTAGGTGACTTCGTAGTCGGTCAGTTTTCCGTCCGGGCCGTCGGTACGCACCATGAACCTGGCGCCACGTTTGAAGAAAGTGGACTCGACGCCATCCTTCCTGAACTTCGCGTTGGCGAAGTCTCCAAGCACGCTGGTCGCCGTCGCTTCCTGCATCGCCAGTTGGTGATGTGAACCTGACCACGCCTTGAATTCGCTCTCGTGACAGGTCTTGCAGGTTTCAGCACCGACGTAGGTGGCGGGGACTGTACTTGTCGCAGTGTTGGAGACGACAGCTGGACCAGGCGATGGGGGTGAGGCAGGGGCCGGCACCGGGGACGAGGAGACGAAAAACAGCGTGACGCCGGCAATCAAGGTGGCGAGCACCAGGCCGGCAACCATGTAGCGCTTGGCTCGCGGCGTTGAGCTCTCGGGGTTTGTCGGCAGCGTGGCGGGCGAGCTTTTGGGTTTTGATCTTCGGGTCATCTTGTGCGCTTCTGGCGGTGGGCGTATTCGAATTTCTTTTAAACGGGATTTTTGCTTTTGCAAAGGGATGCACGCCCCGAACGGCATAGTAAGTCGAATTAGCGCCGCTTTCCATTCGCCTCCTGTAACCAGCGCAAAGCGGATCTGATTGGCGAGGTGGCCTACAGTCCGATATGGCCGAGAAGTTCTCAGTCAGTCCACGTCCTGTACGACCGCTCCATTCAGAAATCCGCCGCTGAGGCACCGAGATGGCGAGCGTCTCTTGTGGGTCGCTATGTAAATCTCTCCATAGCGACCCCTATGCGCACATCCCAACTATGCGCACACACCCTGAGAATCGCAGCACCGGCCGCTGTTCAGGCCGGTGGTGCTGCGCATAGTTATAGCGTCTGTAGGAAACGCATGAGTGAATCCGGTGCCTGATACCGACGTAGCTGTGTGTCGGGTGGCTCCAGTCGGGCGAGCGCCTTCTCCTTCATTGCGAGATCGGCTTCGACGTAGCGATGGGTGGTCGTCGCGCTCTCGTGCCCGAGCCATAGCGCGATCACGTTGAAGGGGACGCCCGACTGCAACAGGTGCATTGCCGTGGTGTGGCGCAGTACGTGCGGCGAGACCCGCTTCTTGAGGAGACCGGGTTCTTGAACGGCCGCGCGAGCAACAGCGAGATTCAGACGCTGAGCGACGTTGGATCGGGACATTGCTCGCCCATCACGGTTGGGCAGCAGGGCGGCCTCGCCGCGAAGCATCGGGTTCAGCCGCAGCCAGGCGCGAATCTCCACGACAGTACAAGCCCACAACGGCACCGACCGCAACTTGCGCCCCTTGCCGTGCAGATGGACGCAGGCGGCGCCATCGAGGACGACGTCGACCACGCGCACACCAATGATCTCGGAGACCCGCGCGCCGGTGTTGTAGAGCATGGCCAACAGCAGATGGTCTCGCTGCGAAGACCAGCTTTCCCCGGGCTGCCCCAGCACCGCGACCATCTCCTTCCGCGTGAGGTAGCCCAACATCGGCCGCTCGAAGCGTTTCATTGGAACCCCCAGGGCACGCTCGACCGCATGCAGCGAGGCCACGTCGCGCCGGCCGGCGAATTTCATGAACGCACGCAGCGCGGTCAGTCTCAGGTTGCGGCTGCGAACCCCGTTATGCCGCTCCTGCTCCAGGTGATCCAGGAACGCCAGGATCAGTTCGGGCCGGATGTCGATCAACTGCAGGCTGGTCGGCGTCTTGCCCAGCTTGTGGCTGGCGAACTCCAGGAACAACCTTAAGGCGTCGCGGTAGCAGGCCACCGTGCGCGGGCTGACCGCCCGCTGCGCGACCAGATGCTCGGTGAAGAATTGTTGCACCAGCGCGGCGAACGACGGCGGATTGGGTGCGGTGGCGTTACGCATGGCGCACCTCCGACAGTGACATGAACGTCTCGAATCGCCCTGCGGCCAGCGCCATCAACTCCGGCACCGCCGAGAGATACCAGTAAGTGTTGGTTACCATCGCGTGTCCGACGTAGGTCGACAGCGATAGCATCGCTTGATCGACGTCCACCCCCTGTGCCTGCCATAGCACGATGCGGCGCACGACGAAGGTGTGCCTCAGGTCGTGGATGCGCGGTGCATGGTGAGCACCGCGGTTGCGCCAGCCCATCCGTTCGCGCAACTCAATGAAGACGCGATGCACTTGCCGGTCGCCCAGGGGCATTCCCCGCCGACGACCTCGCGTGCCGACGAAGAAGGGAGCCTCGTCCTGTGCGGATATGCCGGCCAGATCACGCCGCCCGCGATAAAGGCGCAGGGCTTCCACGGTGCTCGAATGCAGGGGAACCTGGCGCGATTTGCCGAACTTGGCCAAGTGAATGGTGAGCATTCCCTGCTTGAGGTCGACGTCGGCGTTGGTCAGCGCCAGCGCCTCGGAAATCCGCATCCCGGTACTGGCAAGCAGGCCGAACAACGTCTCGTAGACGATGCCGCGCAGACCAGACGCAGGCCCAAGCTGCCGCGCAGCAGCCAGCAGGTCGATGATCTCCTGCTCACTGTAAATATGTGGCGCCTGCCGATCAGGTAGACGACCGAAGATGGCATCGGCGGGAACCTCGCATCCCGGCTCGAACTGGAGTAGCCAACGCATGAAGGAACGCAGCAACTTCAGCCGACGTGCCCAAGTTCGGGGATCACTGCTGGCGTGGCTGTCGGAGCGCGCCCAGTCAGCCATGACTTCAACGGTGATCGGGCCAACATGGCCGACGGCGTGGACATGGCGGGCGAAGCTGCGCAGGGCATAAGCCTGGGTGCGTGCGGAGAAGCCCAGACGGTGACGTTCATCCAGATAACGCTCGACCAGCGCTTGCAGAGTGGTGTCCGGGTTCATGCTGCGCTCCCCGGCCACGGCAGGGCGACCGCGGTGAGTTTGCGGCTGTCGAGCTTGGCGTAAATCATCGTGGTGTTGAGCGAGCGGTGGCGCAATACGTCGGCCACCTCCTTGAGCGAAGCGCCGCCTGCCAGCAATCGGTTGGCCATAGTGTGGCGCAGCAGGTGCGAGCGGGTGTAGGGCAATCCGGCGCGCGCGAAGGCCTGGCGAATCGCCTTGCGTACGAGGTCCGGACCGACGGGTTCGCCGCGCGGCGTGTGGTGGCGGACGAAGACCGCGCGATTGTGGGTCTTGGGGCGTTCCTGCTCCAGGTAAGCCGCGAGGGCCGCGCCGGTGGTCGCTGGCAGCGGCAGGACGTCTTCACGGCGGCCCTTGGTGTGGCGCAGCGTAATCGTGCCAGCGCGCCAGTCGATGTCGTCGAGGCTGATGTGGGCGATCTCGCCGCTGCGAAGTCCGAGGTCCAAGGCACAGCGCACAATGGCGTCGACGCGTCGTAGAGAGCGGCCCGGTTTGCCGAGCGAGGCGACCAGTTGCTCGACTTCCTCGGTCTTGAGCGTCTTGGGAAGCGAGGATAACTGCCAGTTGGCGGGGTAGGACAAAATGCCGATCAACCCATGCACCGCGTCGCCCAGGGAAACGCGGTAGCGGAAGTATCCGCGTAACGAGGCAATCACCGTGCCGGCGCTTGCCGGTTTGCTGTAAAGCTTGGCCTGTTGCGCGAAGAAGTCACGAACCTGGTCAGGCTCGATCGCGGCGATGTCGATGGCGGCGTTGCCGAAGTGGGAGGTCAGCAGCCGTCCCACAATCCGCAAAGCCGCTTCCCGGGTCTTGGGTGCCAAACCGCGCACATGGTCCATGTAAGCATCGTAGCGGCGGAGTTCATCGCTCACCGGTGTCGAACTCAGCGTTGCTGGAGCAATGGCGCCCCGAGCGCGCAACACAGCCAAGAGATGACCCAGAGCGGCGCTCAGCGTACGACGATCTCGCTGAACCGGGCCGGAGCAGCGGCATCGCGGCAGATGCTTATCAAGAAATTTGGCTACCAGTGCTTCGTCGATGCTTTGCAAGCGTAGTCGGCGACTGTGTATCCATTGTGCAAAGTGGCTAACAACGCCGAGATAGTTGGAGAACGTGTTCGCTGCGTAGTCGCGGTTTGCCAGGTACAGCATGTACGCATCGATGTGCGAGGCGAGAGGCGAGAGGCTCTTTGGCGAGCCAATCAATGCTGGAGTGCTCGGATGAACGTGTGTTTCCCATGGTGGTCTCCTGAAGTGGGACCCCCACTGAACAAAATAGCGAAAACTATGTCCAGATCTACGCCGATCTACTTGGCCCAAGCCCGCGCCAGAACTCAATCGGCCAACCTCTACTCTTCCAACCTGCGCATAGTTGGGATGTGCGCATAGGGGTCGGGAGTACCCATTTCGCAAATCCGAAAAGCCGTTGTTCGTCCCAAGGTGCGCTTGAACGGCAGGTAACCGAAGCATTGCTGACCGAATTGGCCAGCTGGTTTCGGGCGTGCAGTACCCGCCGAAGCTGTAGCTGATCCGCAGCGTGGTGGCGCTACCGACCAGGCGAGCCACTCACGCGATGACCGCTGTCGTCAGCCGGATCAGGTCGGCCACAGTCTTCTCCAGCATGGCCTGCTGGGCGGCATTCTCCAGGCGACCGTCAGCGGCAAAAGCGTGATCGGCTCCGCCCAGGGCCATTTGCGCCGGGGAAACCGTGACGCCCAGGTTGCTCAACAGGAGGCGCAGATGCGGCAGGCAGCGGATGCCGCCGAGCGCGCCGGGCGACGCCGCCAGCAGGCCGGCGGTTTTGCCGGCATAAGGCGCTGCCGGCAGGTCGGGCGCCGGGCGCGATACCCAGTCCAGCGCATTCTTCAGCAGAGGCGGAAAGAAGCCGTTGTACTCGGGTGAGGCGATCAGGAACCCGTCATGGGCGGCGAACAACTGCTTGAGTTCGCGCGCCGCGGGGGGCAGGCCGTGCTGCGCTTCGAGGTCGCCGTCGTAGAGCGGCAGCAGGTCGGCACGTAGGTCGAGTTCGGTGACCTCGGCGCCGGCGCCGCGCGCCGCCGCGACTGCTGCGGCAAGCAGGCGTCGATTGCAGGATTCCCTGCGGGCGCTGCCGCAGAAGGCAAGCAGGTGAACAGGCATGGCAGACTCCGCGGATTCAAAGTCGCCATTCTGCACCGATTGGCTGCGTAACGGGCGCAGCATGGCGCCGGCAGTGTCGGGCCTTGCCACTGCGAAAATCGACCATTCCAGGCCGTCGACCGCAGCAGTGCCCCATGCCGGCCGGTTTGATTACAATCCGGCAAACGACAAACGGAGGATGACGACATGGCCAAGGCCCGATTCTGCTGGGAAGACCCACTGCTGCTCGACGCGCAACTGAGCGAGGACGAGCGCATGGTCCGCGATGCGGCGCGCGACTATTGCCAGGGCCGGCTGATGCCGCGCGTTCAGGAATCCTTCCGCCACGAGCGGACCGATGTCGCGATCTTCCGCGAGATGGGCGGGATGGGCTTGCTCGGACCGACCATTCCCGCCGAGTACGGCGGCGCCGGACTCAACTACGTCAGCTACGGGCTGGTCGCACGCGAGGTCGAGCGGGTCGATTCCGGGTTCCGCTCGATGATGAGCGTGCAGTCGTCGCTGGTCATGGTGCCGATCTTCGTTTTCGGTAGCGAGGCGCAGCGGCAGAAGTATCTGCCCAGGCTGGCCAGCGGCGAGTGGATCGGCTGCTTCGGGCTGACCGAGCCCAACCACGGTTCCGACCCGGGCAGCATGGAAACGCGGGCGCGCAAGGCCGAGGGCGGCTACAAGCTCTCCGGCAGCAAGATGTGGATCACCAATTCGCCGATCGCCGACGTCTTCGTCGTTTGGGCCAAGGACGACGCCGGGGCGATCCGCGGCTTCGTGCTCGACAAGGGCATGGCCGGCCTCTCGGCGCCGGTCATCCACGGCAAGGTCGGGCTGCGCACCTCGATCACCGGCGAGATCGTCATGGACGAAGTCTTCGTGCCCGAGGAAAACGCCTTCCCCGAGGTGCGCGGGCTGAAGGGGCCGTTCACCTGCCTCGATTCGGCGCGCTACGGCATCGCCTGGGGCGCGCTCGGCGCCGCCGAGTTCTGCTGGCACACGGCGCGCCAATACACGCTGGACCGCAAGCAGTTCGGCCGCCCGCTGGCCGCCAACCAGTTGATTCAGAAGAAGCTGGCCGACATGCAGACCGAGATCACCCTCGGCCTGCAGGGCTGCCTGCGCCTGGGGCGCATGAAGGACGATGGCACGGCATCGGTCGAGATCACCTCGATCATGAAGCGCAACTCGTGCGGCAAGGCGCTGGACATCGCCCGCACGGCACGCGACATGCTCGGCGGCAACGGCATCTCCGACGAGTTCGGCGTCATCCGCCACGTGGTGAACCTCGAAGTGGTCAATACCTACGAAGGCACGCACGACATCCACGCGCTGATCCTCGGCCGGGCGCAGACCGGCATCGCCGCCTTTTGACGCGCCGACGATGAGCGGCGCCCTCGCCCACCTCAAGGTACTCGACCTGTCGCGTGTGCTGGCCGGGCCGTGGGCCAGCCAGTTGCTGGCCGACCTCGGCGCCGAAGTGATCAAGGTCGAGAAGCCGGGCAGCGGCGACGACACGCGCCACTGGGGCCCGCCCTGGCTGGCCGATGGCGCCGGCGAGCCGACGCGCGAGGCGGCCTACTACCTGTGCACCAACCGCAACAAGCGTTCGCTGACCGTCGACATGACGACGCCCGAGGGGCAGGCGGTGATCCGCGAACTGGCCGCCGACGCCGACGTCGTGCTGGAGAACTTCAAGATCGGCGGGCTCGCTTCCTACGGACTCGATTACGCCAGCCTGCACGCGCTCAACCCGAAGCTCGTCTATTGCTCGATCACCGGCTTCGGTCAGGACGGGCCGTACGCGGCGCGCGCCGGCTACGACTTCCTGATCCAGGGCATGGGCGGGCTGATGAGCCTGACCGGCGTGCCCGAGGACGAGCCGGGCGCCGGGCCGCAGAAGGTCGGCGTCGCGCTGGCCGACATCCTGACCGGCCTCTACGCCGGCAACGCCATCCTCGCCGCGCTCGCCCACCGCGACCGCAACGGTTGGCGCAGCGGCGAGGGACAGCACATCGACCTCGCGCTGCTCGACGTGCAGGTCGCCTGCCTGGCCAACCAGGCGCTGAACTACCTGGTTTCCGGCACGGCGCCGCGGCGGATGGGCAACGCCCACCCCAACATCGTGCCCTACCAGGACTTCCCGACCGCCGACGGCGACATGATCCTGGCCATCGGCAACGACGGCCAGTTCGCCCGCTTCTGCGCCATGTCCGGCCATCCGGAATGGGCCGCCGACGAGCGCTTTGCGACCAACGCGGCGCGCGTCGCCCGGCGCAGGGAACTGATCCCGCTGCTGCGCCAGGCAACGGTGATGCGCACCACCGCCGAGTGGATCGCCGCACTGGAGGACGCCGCCGTGCCCTGCGGCCCGGTCAACGATCTCGCCGCGGTCTTCGCCGACCCGCAGGTGCAGGCGCGGGGCGTGCAGTTCGCGCTGGCCCACCCGTCCGGCGGCACGGCGCCGCAGGTGGCCAACCCGATCCGCCTGTCGGCGACGCCGGTCGACTACCGGCGGGCGCCGCCGACCCTGGGCCAGGATACCGACGCGGTGTTGCGCGAACTCGGCCGCAGCGACGCCGAAATCGCCGAATTGCGCCAAAAGGGAGTCGTCTAGCACTAGAATCGCCGTACGGCCTCCCGCCGAAATCAAAAAATACAGGAGACAAGACCCATGAAGCTTCGCCACACCCTGGCGGCCGGTGCCGCTGCATTGTGCCTTGCTGTTTCGGCCCAGGCCGCCGAGTTCATCACCGTGCTGACCGGCGGCACCAGCGGCGTCTATTACCCGCTCGGCGTCGCGCTGTCGCAGATCTACGGCAAGGCGCTGCCCAATGCCAAGTCGTCGGTGCAGGCGACCAAGGCCAGCGCCGAAAACCTCAACCTGCTGCAGGCCGGGCGCGGCGAAATCGCCTTCACGCTGGGCGATTCGCTGAACGAGGCGTGGAAGGGCAACGAGGAAGCCGGCTTCAAGACCCCGCTGAAGAAGCTGCGCGGCGTCGCCGCCGTCTACCCCAACTACATCCAGATCGTCGCCGCCGCTGACTCGGGCATCAAGTCGCTGGCCGACCTCAAGGGCAAGCGGGTTGCCGTCGGTGCGCCGAAATCGGGCACCGAGCTGAACGCGCGCGACATCTTCCGCGGCGCCGGGATGAGCTACAAGGACTTCGCCAAGGTCGAATACCTGCCCTTCGGCGAATCGGTCGAGCTGATGAAGAACCGCCAGCTCGACGCGACACTGATCTCCGCCGGCCTCGGCGTTGCCGCGGTGCGCGACCTGGCGAGTGCCGTGCCCATCGTCATCGTGCCGATCCCGCCCGAGGTCGTGGCCAAGATCGGCGAAGCCGCTTACCAGCCCGGCACCATCCCCGCCGAGACCTACAAGGGCCAGGGCGCGGCCGTCCAGTCGGTGGCCGTGCAGAACTTCCTGGTCACCCACGAGGGCGTACCGGCCGAGACGGTCTATGCCATGACCAAGTCGATGTTCGACAACCTCGACCAGATGAGCGCCGCCCACGCTGCCGCCAAGGCCATCCGCAAGGACAGTGCGGCGCTCGGCATGCCCGTGCCGCTGCACCCCGGCGCGGAAAAGTATTACCGCGAAGCGGGCCTTGTGAAGTAAGCGGCGGAATCGGGGTGGACCGCCGCGGTCGGCCCCGAAGCGAGGGGGAATTTCCATGAGCGACCGCTCGGCGGCGCCCGACCACGGGTCCGGGGAGTTTTCGGAGCACGGTGTCCAGCGCCACCTCGGCGGCTGGCCGCTGCGCCTCGTGACCGCGCTGGCGCTGGCCTTCTCGACCTTCCAGCTGGTGGTCGCCGCGTTCCACCCGCTGTCCAGCCTGGTCACCCGCTCGCTGCATGTCGGTTTCCTGCTCGCGCTGACCTTCCTGATCTACCCGGCTTTCAAGAGCGCCAGCAAGCTCTCGCGCATCACCCCCGGCGACTGGCTGCTGGCCATCGGCGCCTTCGTGCTGGGCACTTACCACTGGGTATTCGAGGCAGAACTGATCCAGCGCTCGGGCGACCCGAGCAACACCGACCTCGTCGTCGGCACCCTGCTCGTTGCGCTGGTCTTCGAGGCGGCCCGGCGCATCCTCGGGCTGGCGCTGCCCATCGTCTGCGGCATCTTCCTGCTCTATGGGCTGTTCGGCCAGTACCTGCCCGGCGACCTCGCCCACCGCGGCTATGGCGTCGACCAGATCATCAACCAGTTGTCCCTGGGCAGCGAGGGACTCTTCGGCATCCCGACGCTGGTCTCGGCGACCTACATCTTCCTCTTCATCCTGTTCGGCTCCTTCCTCGAGCATGCCGGGATGATCAACCTGTTCAACTCGCTGGCGCTAGGCACGGTCGGCCACACCAAGGGCGGTCCGGCCAAGGTGGCAGTGATCTCGTCGGCGCTGATGGGCACAATTTCCGGCTCGGGGGTCGCCAACGTGCTGACCACCGGCCAGTTCACCATCCCGCTGATGAAGCGCTTCGGCTATTCCGGCGTCTTCGCCGGGGCGGTCGAGGCGACCGCGTCGATGGGCGGCCAGATCATGCCGCCAGTGATGGGCGCCGTCGCCTTCATCATGGCCGAGAACCTCAACGTGCCCTACGCCGACATCGCGACGGCGGCGGCGATCCCGGCCATCCTCTACTACGTGACGGCATTCTGGATGGTCCATCTCGAAGCCGGGCGCAAGGGGCTGACCGGACTGCCCAAGGAGCAGTGCCCGGACCCGCTGCGCGCCATCCGCGACCAGTGGTACCTGATCCTGCCGCTGGTCGTGCTGGTCTGGATGCTCTTCAACGGCTTTACGCCGATGTATTCGGGCATGGTCGGGCTGGCGCTGACCGCCGTGCTGATCCTCGGCACGGCGCTCGCCGCGCGCGTCTCGGCCACTGCCTTCCGCTACGCGTTCTGGCTGGCGCTCGGCCTGGCGGCCGCGCTCCTCGTCAGGCAGATGGACCGCTGGGGCATCGTGCCGCTGCTGGCCATCATCGCGCTGCTGGTCGCCGCCGTCGCCTTCGTCAAGGGCGGGCGCCAGACCCTGCACCTGCTCAAGATGAGCCTCGCCGACGGCGCCCGCCAGGCACTACCGGTCGGCGTCGCCTGCGCGGTAGTCGGGGTGATCATCGGCGTGCTGACCCTGACCGGCGCCGCTTCGAACTTCGCCGGCTTCATCCTCGGCGTCGGCGAGAAGAGCCTCTTTCTCTCGCTGGTGCTCACCATGCTGGTCTGCCTGATCCTCGGCATGGGCATCCCGACCATTCCCAACTACATCATCACCAGCGCCATCGCCGCCCCGGCGCTGTTGCAGCTGGGCGTACCGCTGATCGTCAGCCACATGTTCGTCTTCTACTTTGGCATCATGGCCGACCTGACCCCGCCGGTGGCCCTTGCCGCCTTCGCCGCCAGCTCGATCGCCAAGGAGTCAGGGATGAAGATCGGCCTCAAGGCGGTGCAGATCGCCATCGCCGGCTTCGTCATCCCCTACATGGCGGTCTACGACCCGGCGCTGATGCTGCAGGGCGACCCGTCGCTACCCGCGGTGGCGTACATCGTCGGCAAGGCGGTGCTGGCCATCGTACTCTGGGGCGCTGCGGCGATCGGCTACCTGCGGGCGCCGCTCAACCTCGGCGAGCGCTTCGCCGCGGCGGGCGCCGCCGGGCTGCTTGTCGCCGCCTTGCCGGTCACCGACGAGCTCGGATTCGCGCTGGCCGCGGCGTTCGGCGCCTGGCACCTGTTCCGCAGCCGTCGCCGCTGATGGCGCTCTGCCTGACCGCCGGGACGCTCGCCGCCAGCCTCGCCGTGCAATCATTCATGCTGGCCTGGACGCACTCGATCGAGAAGATCCGCTGGGAGGAAGACTGGCAGGTCAGCGAGCGGCTGCAACTCGTCGCGGCACGCATCCGCGGCAGTGGGGCGGGGATGGAGCCGCCGGAGGGCGCGTTGCTGGTCGATGGCGCCTGGCACTACCGGCCGGCGGTGGCGGCGCAGGCCGCGCTGCTGCTCGCGCACTCTCCCTACACGTCCGGCTACGAAGTCTGCGCGGCCGGAAAATGCCGGCCACTGGCCGAGCTGCTGCCGGGGCTGGGCGAATTCGCCGTCGTGAAAATCGCCCCCTGCAGCGGGTCGACCGCAACCGCCGACGACGACCGCTAGGTTTCCTGCTTTTCGGTCATTTCGGCCCACTGGATGATCGCCTGCCATTGAGCGACGTCGCGCTGGTTGCGCGAGGGCGGCAGGTCGAAGATGGTCATGCCGGCGGCCGTCGCCTGGACATACACCTGGGTGTCGCGCAGGTAGGCGAGGACGGGCAGGTCGTAGCCGGCGAAGAAGCGCTCCAGATCGTGTGCCGCCCGCGTCCGCGCATCGACCCGCATGCCGATCACGGCGACGTCGGTCTTGCCCTTGCGCACCACCTTTTCGTCGAGCAGCGCGTCGAGGAAGCGACGCGTCGCCATCATGTCGAACAGCCCCGGCTGCACCGGCACGAGGACACGCGTGGACAAATGCAGCACGCGTTCCAGCATGCGGCCGTGCAGTCCGGCCGGCGTGTCGAGGATGACATGCGTCGTGCCCTTGGGTGGCCGCGAGATGTTGTCGGGGCCGGTCTCCCAGGTGTCGATGGTGGGCAGCGCGAAGGGACGGATGCCCAGCCATTCGCGCGACGACTGCTGCTGGTCGATGTCGCCCAGCATCACCTCGTGCCGGTTGCAGGCGAAGTAGCCGGCCAGGTTGGTGGCCAGCGTGCTCTTGCCGGACCCCCCCTTGGGGTTGGCGACGAGAAAAGCTTTCATTTTAGTGTCTCCAGTTTTTTGAGAGCTTCCCGCACGAGATTGACATGCTCGCGCAGCGTATAAACGAGGTCGGTGAAGCCCAGCGGCACGCGCAGCCCGCGCGCATCGTCGTCGAGCGCGTCCAGCCGGGCGCGGTACTCGGCCAGCCGGGCGGGGTCGAAGCGGAGCCGGAGATCCTCCTCGAGGTACTTCAGTTCGCCGTAGCAGCGGAACACCTTGGCACGCACCCGCCACGTGTAGAGCGCCGGAGCGATCTTGAGCAGCGGGATGAGCAGCGCGAAGACCGGGATGAGCAGCACGATCAGCCGATCGACCAACACCGCCAGCCAGAACGGCAGGTAGCGCTGCAGGAAGGGCGGGCCGGACTTGTAGAAGCGCGCCGCCTCGGGCGACAGCGGCAGCATATGATCCTTGTACGACGGGAATTCGCCGGCGTCCTGGAAGAAGCCCGACCTGCCGTGCACCTCCCTCGCCGCCTGCAGCAGCAGGGTCTGCAGCGCCGGATGCAGGTCGTCGCGGACGACCAGGTTGGCGGTGGGCGCCAGCAGCCTGATGTTGTCGGGCGGCAGGTCACGCACCAGATCGATGACCCCGTGCGGGACCGTCAGCTTGGTCAGGAACGGAAAGCGCCGCTGGTAGGCGTCGGTCAGATCGAAGCTCATCACCCTGACCCCGGGCGAGCGCACCAGAACCTGGACAACTGGAGCGGTCTCGCCGGCGACGACGAAGACGGCGTCGATGCGACCCTGTTGCAGTTCCTCGGCCGCCGTCAGGCCGGCAAGCGGCAGCACCAGTTCGCCGAGCGGGATATCGTTGACCGCCAGCAACTGCTGCGCCAACTGGCGGACACCGGAACCCTCCTGGCCGATGGCGATGCGCTTGCCGCGCAGATCGGTCAGCCGGGTCAACGGCGCGGCACCACGGTGGAATACCCAGAGCGGCTCGTAGAACATGCTGCCGAGCGACATGAGGCCGGAGTCGGTCTCGCCCGCCTGCTCGTCCTTCGGCACGACGACCCCGCCCTGGACGAAGCCGACCTGAACCTCGCCACTCGTCAGCCGCTCGAGGTTCTGCAGCGAGCCAGCCGACGTCCTGACCTCCAGCGTGATGCCGTCGCGCGCAAGGATCGCCGCGTAGCGCCTGGCGTACTGGTAATAGGCGCCGGCCTCGCCGCCGGTGGTGATGACGATTGTCTTCGGTGGCGCCGGCGCGACGAATTGGTAGGCGATGAAGAAGCCGATGCCGGCGATCAGGAAGATCCACCACGCGGTGGCGAACAAGTCGCGCAGTGAGAGCAGCCTGGCTTTGAGTTTCACCATCACGGGATCAGGATGGTCGACCCGGTGGTCTTGCGCGCTTCGAGGTCACGCTGGGCCTGGGCGGCTTCGGCCAGAGGATAGTTCTGGTTGACCTCGATGCGCACCTTGCCGGAAACGACCATGGCGAACAGTTCGGCGCCGAGCGCCTCGAGATCGGCACGCTTCGCGGTGTAGTTCATCAGCGTCGGCCGCGTGATGAACAGCGAGCCCTTCTGCGACAGCAGCAGCGGATCGAACGGCGGCACCGGGCCGGAGGCGTTGCCGTAGGTGACCAGCATGCCGAGCGGGCGCAGGCTGTCGAGCGAGCCCGTGAAGGTGTCCTTGCCGACGCCGTCGTAGACGACCGTGACGCCTTCGCCGCTGGTGATCTCGCGCACGCGCCGGGGGAAGTCCTCGCTGCTGTAATTGATCACGTGGTCGCAGCCGTGCGCCTTCGCCAACTCGCCCTTGGCCGCCGAGCCGACGGTGCCGATCACGGTGGCACCGAGCGCCTTGGCCCACTGGCAGGCGATCAGCCCGACACCGCCGGCGGCGGCATGGATCAGGACGGCATCGCCCGGTTGCACGCGGTAGGTCCGGCGCAGCAGGTAGGCGGCGGTCAGTCCTTGCAGCATCATCGCCGCCGCCGTCTCGAAGGCGATCGCATCCGGCAGCTTGAGCAGGCGATGCGCCGGGATGTTGCGCACCTCGGCATAGGCCCCCGGCGGCCCGCCGGCATAGGCGACGCGATCGCCGACTGTCACTTCGCTGACGCCCTCGCCCACCGCCGTGACGACCCCGGCGCCTTCCAGGCCGATCCCGGACGGCAGCGACAGCGGGTAAAGCCCGGTGCGGTGATAGGTGTCGATGAAATTGAGCCCGACCGCGTGATGGCGCACGGTCGCCTCGCCGGTAGCCGGCGCCGGCACGTCGATCTGCTCCCAGCACAGCACTTCCGGGCCGCCGGTCTGGTGAATGCGAATGGCGTGGGTCATGGTTGTCTCCTGCGGCATCTTGTCGAAAATTATCGCCGAAGTCGGGAGCGTATCATCACGCCGCGATTGCGATCCACAGAAACGTGCTGCAGCGCCCTAGACCGGCGTCAGCTTGGCGTACTCGAGCGCCAGCCACTTCATGCCGCTGCCGCTGAAATTGACCTGCACGCGGCCGTCGGCCCCGCGCCCCTCGGCCGCGACGATGACGCCGATGCCGAACCGGGCATGCTCGACCGTCTGCCCGATGCGCAGCCCGCCGACGGCCGATTCGGCGGCGTAGCCGCCGCCCCGGGCCGATGCCGGTGCCGGCTCGGCCGCCACCCTGCGGTTCACCTTGAGCAGCAGGTTTTCCGGAATTTCGTCGAGGAAGCTCGACGGCAGGCAGTAGCGGGTCTGGCCATGCAGCATCCGGGTCTGCGCACACGACAGGTAGAGGCGCTGGCGGGCGCGGGTGACGGCGACGTACATCAGCCGCCGTTCTTCCTCCAGCCCTTCCTGGCCCTGCAGCACCGCGTTCTCGTGCGGAAACAGCCCCTGTTCGAGGCCGGTGATGAAGACGACGTCGAATTCGAGCCCCTTGGCCGAATGCACCGTCATCAGTTGCACCGCCTCGTCACCCTCGCCGGCCTGGTGCTCGCCGGCTTCCAGCGAGGCATGGGCGAGAAAGGAGGCGAGCGCGCCGCCTTCGCCGACGGCTCCCTCGTCGTCGATGAAGGTGGCGGCGGCATTGATCAGTTCGTCGAGGTTTTCCAGCCGCTCCTGCCCTTCCTTCTCGGTGCGGTAATGCTGGGCGAGGCCGGATTTCTCGATGACGTGCGCGATGATCTCCGGCAGCGGCAGCTTGTCGGTCTCGATGCGCAGAGCTTCGATCAGGCGGATGAAGGCGCCGACCGCCTGGCCCGCCTTGCCGGTCAGCGAGGCCGCCGCGTTGTACAGGCTGGAATTGATCTGGTGCGCCGTCGCCTGGAGACTTTCCAGCGAGCGGGCGCCGATGCCGCGGGTCGGGAAATTGACGATGCGCAGGAAGGCGGTGTCGTCGTCGGGGTTGCCGAGCAGGCGCAGGTAGGCCAGCGCGTGCTTGATTTCCTGGCGCTCGAAGAAGCGCAGGCCGCCATAGACCTTGTACGGAATGCCGCGGCTGAACAATTCGTGCTCGAGCACGCGCGACTGGGCGTTGGAGCGGTAGAGGAGCGCGATCTGGTCGCGACCGACGCCGTCGCGCACCAGTTCGCCGACTTCATCGATGACGAAGCGCGCCTCGTCGAGGTCGGACCAGCCCTCGAAGGCGCGGATCGGCTCGCCGGCGCCGGCGTCGGTCCACAGGTTCTTGCCCAGCCGCTGGCGGTTGTGCCGGATCAGCGCGTTGGCGGCAGCGAGGATGTTGCCGTGCGAGCGGTAGTTCTGCTCCAGGCGGATGACGTTGGCGCCGGCGCAGTCGCGCTCGAAGTCGCGCATGTTGCCGACCTCGGCGCCGCGGAAGGCATAGATGCTCTGGTCGTCGTCGCCGACGGCGAAGACCTTGGCGCCGCCGCCGGCCAGCAGTTGCAGCCAGGCATACTGCAGGCGGTTGGTGTCCTGGAATTCGTCGACCAGGATGTGGCGGAAGCGCTCCTGGTAATGGCGGCGGAGCGGTTCGTTGCGCTGCAGCAATTCGTGGCAGCGCAGCAGCAGCTCGGCGAAATCGGCGACGCCCTCGCGATTGCACTGCGCCTCGTATTCGGCGTACAGGTCGACGCGCCGTTGCGTGTAGTTGTCGAAGGCCTCGGCCTGCCCGGCGCGGATGCCCTGCTCCTTGTGGGCGTTGATGAAATGGCACAGTTCGCGCGGCGGATATTTCTCGTCGTCGACGTTAAGGTTCTTCAGCAGACGCTTGACCATCGCCAGCTGGTCGGCAGAATCGAGGATCTGGAAGGTCTGCGGCAGCCCGGCCTCGCGCCAGTGGGCACGAAGCAGGCGGTTGCACAGGCCATGGAAGGTGCCGATCCACATACCGCGCACATTGATCGGCACCAGCGCCGTCAGCCGCATCGTCATCTCGCGCGCCGCCTTGTTGGTGAAGGTCACCGCCAGCACCCCGTGCGGGCCGACCTGCCCGGTGGAGATCAGCCAGGCGATGCGCGTCGTCAGCACCCGCGTCTTGCCGCTGCCCGCCCCGGCGAGGATCAGCGCATGCACTGGCGGCAGGGTGACCGCCTGCAACTGGGGAGCATTCAGATTGGCAAGCAGATCCGACATGGGGCGATCCGTGTTCGACAGGCTGCGGCTTCCGGCCGGCCAAACCCGCGTGCAGGTATCTGGACAGACCCATTTGTTGAAATTGTGCAATGCAACATCAGTGTTAGTAGGAATACCCTACTTCCCTTTTGCAGCTCGGGAGTATACTTACATCAGAAATATTGCAGTGCACAAAACTTTTCGCCCACAAGGCAGTCACAGCAACAATTGGTCACCGCCACGTTGCAAGAGGAGCAAAAGCATGAACAGGAACACGACCATGAACGCACCGAAGATCCTCCCCTGGATCGCCAGGAAGGCGGGGATCAGCGACGAACTCGCGCTCAAACTTTGGCGGCGCGCCGTTTCCGACGCCGGACACCTTACGGGCAAGTCGTCCGGTTCCGAATACTGGGGCATGACCGTCGAACGCTTCCTGAGCCTCGTCGAGGACGAGAGCGGCAAGAACGTCCGCTACAACCCAGGACAGGCGCCACGCCTGTCGTGGATGTGGCGCCACCAGAGCCGGATGTCGCTGCTTTCGCTGATGGCAGCGCAGAACGCCTACCGCTTCTGGCAGAACACCTGGGGCAGTTGCGGCCTGCCAAAAAAAGCGGCATGACCAGCCGCCGCTGAGTCCGGGCCAGGTGCGACGCGAAAGCCTCCCGGCCCGTCGCGGTCGACCCGCAAAATCACCCTGAATTCTCTCGTGCGCTCTGGCAGCCATGCTGCGTCTGCGCGGCACGCCGCGGGGCCGGTATAATCCGGCGTTCGTCCATCGACCCGCCAGCGAACCATCCATGCAGGACAAATATCTTCCGGCCGCCATCGAACGCGCCGCCCAGGCCCACTGGGATCTGACCGGCGCTGCCCGCGCCGTTGAAGACGCCGCGCGGCCGAAATACTACTGCCTGTCGATGTTCCCCTATCCGTCGGGCAAGCTGCACATGGGCCACGTGCGCAACTACACCATCGGTGACGTGCTGTCGCGCTTCCATACCATGCAGGGCTACAACGTACTGCAGCCGATGGGCTGGGACGCCTTCGGCATGCCGGCCGAAAATGCGGCGCTGGCCAACAACGTGCCGCCGGCCGCATGGACGTACCAGAACATCGACACCATGCGCACCCAGCTCAAGTCGCTCGGCTTCGCCATCGACTGGGAACGCGAACTGGCGACCTGCACACCCGAGTACTACCGCTGGGAACAGTGGCTGTTCACCCGCCTCTACGAAAAGGGTCTGGTCTACAAGAAGCTGGGCACCGTGAACTGGGACCCGGTCGATCACACCGTGCTCGCCAACGAACAGGTCATCGACGGCCGCGGCTGGCGCTCCGGCGCGCTGATCGAAAAGCGCGAGATCCCCATGTACTACATGAAGATCACCGCTTACGCCGAAGAACTGTTGTCTGAACTCGACAATCTGCCGGGCTGGCCGGACCAGGTGCGCCTGATGCAGAAGAACTGGATCGGCAAGAGCACCGGCGTGCGCTTCGCCTTCCCGCTGGCCGACAATGCCGAACAAAAGCTGTGGGTGTTCACCACCCGCGCCGATACCATCATGGGCGTCACCTTCGTCGCCGTAGCCGCCGAACACCCGCTGGCCACCCGTGCTGCGGTCGACAACCCGGAACTGGCCAAATTCATCGAGGAATGCAAGCGGGGCGGCGTCGCCGAAGCCGACATTGCAACGATGGAAAAGAAGGGCATGCCGACCGGCATCTACGTCAGCCATCCGCTGACCGGCCAGGAGGTCGAAGTCTGGGTCGGCAACTACGTGCTGATGAGCTATGGCGACGGCGCCGTGATGGCCGTGCCGGCGCACGACGAACGCGACTTCGCCTTCGCGCTGAAGTACAACCTGCCGATCAGGCAGGTCGTCGCCGTCGACGGTGAAACCGCCTTCAGCCACGAAGCCTGGGCCGAGTGGTACGCGGACAAGCAGCGCGGCGTGCTGGTCAATTCCGGCAAATACGATGGCCTCGGCTACGAAGCCGCCGTCGACGCCATCGCCGCCGACCTCGCCGCCATGGATCTCGGCGACAAGAAGGTGCAGTTCCGCCTGCGCGACTGGGGCATTTCGCGGCAGCGCTACTGGGGCTGCCCGATTCCGATCATCCACTGCAAGACCTGCGGCGACGTGCCGGTGCCCGACGACCAGTTGCCCGTCGTCCTGCCGGAAAACGTCGAGATCACCGGTGCCGGCTCGCCACTGGCCAGGATGCCTGAGTTCTACGAATGCAAGTGCCCGAAGTGCGGCGCTGACGCCCGGCGTGAAACCGACACCATGGACACCTTCTTCGAGTCGTCCTGGTACTTCCTGCGCTATGCCTGCCCGGACAACACCACGGCCATGGTCGACGAGCGCGTTGCCTACTGGTGCAAGGGCGGTATTGACCAGTACATCGGCGGCATCGAGCACGCCATCCTGCACCTGCTGTACTCGCGCTTCTTCACCAAGCTGATGCGCGACGTCGGCCTGATCGGCGATCTCGGCGAACCTTTCGCCAACCTGCTGACCCAGGGCATGGTCGTCGCCCCGACTTTCTATCGCGATCTTGACGGCGGCAAGAAGCTGTGGCTTAACCCGGCTGACGTGGATGTCGTCACCGACGAGCGCGGCCGCCCGACCGGCGCCACCCTCAAGGCCGACGGCCTGCCGGTGGTCATCGGCGGCACCGAAAAGATGTCGAAATCGAAAAACAACGGCGTCGACCCGCAGGCGCTGATTGACCAGTACGGTGCCGATACGGCGCGCCTGTTCATCATGTTCGCCTCACCACCCGATCAGTCGCTGGAATGGTCCGATGCCGGTGTCGAGGGCGCTTACCGCTTCCTGCGCCGCCTGTGGAAAACGACCTACGACCACGTCAAGGCTGGCCTCGTCGCTGCGAAAATCGACCAGAATTCGCTGTCGACCGCGCAAGCCGACCTGCGCCGCAAGCTGCACCAGACCATGGGCAAGGTGGCCGACGACTACGGGCGCCGCAAGCAGTTCAACACCGCCATCGCCGCCGTCATGGAATTGCTCAACGCCTACGACAAGACCGACCTCTCCGATGCCACCGGCCGCAAGCTGTCCCAGGAAACGCTGGAAAGCATCGCCCTGCTGCTCTTCCCCATCGTCCCGCATCTCGGCCAGGCGCTGTTCGCCGAGCTGAAGCCGGGCGCCGACGCCAGCCGGCAGCTTTTCCCGAAGGCCGACCCGGCGGCATTGACGCAGGACGAGATCGAGCTGGTCGTCCAGGTCAACGGCAAGCTGCGTGGCGCCATCCGCGTTCCGCCGGCCGCCGACAAGGCCGCGATCGAGGCAGCCGCGCTGGCCTGCGAGGGTGCCGTCCGCTTCATGGAAGGCAAGGCGCCGAAGAAGCTGGTCGTCGTGCCCGGCCGTCTCGTCAATATCGTCGTCTGAGGAACCGCCATGCGCATCCCGCTCCGTGCCGTCTTCATCGTGCTGCTGGCGGCGATCATCGCCGGCTGCGGCTTCAAGTTGCGCGGATCGAGTGCCAACCTGCCCTACAAGTCGATGTACATCGCGCTGCCCGAGACCGCTGACGTCCGCATCTGGCTGCAGCGTTATATCCGGTCGAGCGGAGCGACGGAGATCGTCGACAACGCCAAGGATGCGGAAGCGGTCTTCCAGCAATTGCAGGACAGCCGCGTCAAGACCATCCTGACGGTCAACACGCAGGGCCGTGTGACCGAATACCGCCTGCTGCTGAACTACAGCTTCCGCGTCGTCGATGCCAAGGGACGCGAACTGGTCAGTGCGAACGAAATTTCCCTGTCGCGCGACATCACCTACAGCGACTCGAACGTGCTCGCCAAGGATCTCGAAGAAGGCTTGCTCTGGCGCGACATGAACAACGACCTGGTCAACCAGATCATGCGCCGGCTGTCGATCATCAAGCCGAAGAATCCGGATCTCGAAGAAGACGACTGATGCTGCTCAGGGGCGAACAGCAACTCGCCGCGCACCTCGAGCGCGAGTTGCGCCTGCTCTACGTGGTCTACGGCGACGACCCGCTGCTGGTCATCGAAGCCGCCAACGCCATCAGGGCCAAGGGCCGCCAGCAGGGTTACGGCGAGCGCGAGGTCCTTACCGTCCTGCCCTCCTTCGACTGGAACCAGTTGCTCGCCGCCGGCAGCAACCTGTCGCTGTTCGGCGACCGCAAGCTGATCGACCTGCGCATCCCGACCGGCAAGCCGGGCAAGGAAGGCGGCGCGGCGCTCGAGGAATGGTGCCGCCACCAGTCGCCCGACAACCTGCTGCTGATCACGCTGCCCGAGCTGGACTGGCGCGAGGAAAAGGCTGCCTGGTTTACCGCGCTGGTCAATGCCGGCGTCGTCATCCGGCTGGTCGCGCCACCGCTGGCCGAGTTGCCCGGCTGGCTCGCCGGCCGGCTGCGCCGCCAGCAGCAGAGCGCCGACGAGGAAAGCCTGAGGTTCATCGCCGAGCGCGTCGAGGGCAACCTGCTCGCCGCGCACCAGGAGATCCAGAAGCTCGGCCTTCTCCATCCGGCGGGGCATCTGAGCGGCGCCCAGGTCCGCGAGGCCGTCCTCAACGTTGCCCGCTACGACATCGACGGCCTGCGCGAAGCCCTGCTGGCCGGCGACGTCGCGCGCCTGGCACGAACGCTGAACGGCCTCATGCACGAGGGCGAAGCGCCGCCGCTGGTGCTCTGGGCGATGTGCGAGGAGATCAGGGCGCTGGCCGTGATTCGCGCCGGCATCGACGCCGGCAGGCCGCTCGATGCGCTGCTGAAGGACGCGAAGGTCTGGGGACCGCGCCAGCATCCGGTGAAAAAGGCCCTCGCCCGGCTGTCGACCGCGACACTCGAAGCGGCGCTGCTGCATGCGGGGAAAATCGACCTGCTGGCCAAGGGCCTCGGCCAAGGCAATATCTGGGAAGAATTCCTGCGCCTGGGTTTACGCCTCGGCGCAACCCGGTGACTAGGCGGCGGTTTCGCCAGCCGGCGAATCAGGCACGATGTCCTCCCACAGACAGGCCTCATCGCTACTGGTGTGATGCAGACATGACTTGCTGCTTTCCGTTACCAGGCATTCTCCGTGGGATTCTTCGGCCACAACGACGACGCTGATTTCCTCATCTACACGCCGTTCACCGTCCCAGAAACTGCAAGTCGCACAGACCTTGAGCTCGGTCGGCAAAATCAATTTTTCAGCCATTTCGTCCTCGATGGAAAGCCTTGTTGTCGTGTCGGATAAGAGTTTGCCCGCTTCCGGAAGTTCCCGGAATTAGCTCGCTATAATGGTCTCTTTGCCCCCGCCTGAATACCATGGAAATCAAGGAATACATGCAGACCGTCGGCCGCCAGGCCCGTGCCGCCTCGCGCCGGCTGGCGATGGCGACCACCGCCGAGAAGGACGCCGCGCTGCTGCATATCGCCGCCGCCATCCGCCGCGACAAGGCCGCGCTGGTCGCCGCCAACCAGGAGGATCTCGCCGCCGCGCGCGCTGCCGGGCTGGAGACCGCCATGCTCGACCGTCTCACGCTTTCGGAAAAGGGCGTCGACAGCATGGCCGAAGGCGTCGAGCAGGTCGCCAAGCTGCCCGATCCGATCGGCGAGATGTCCGACATCAAGTTCCGCCCCTCGGGCATCCAGGTCGGCAGGATGCGCGTGCCGCTCGGCGTCATCGGCATCATCTACGAAGCCCGTCCGAACGTCACCGCCGACGCCGCGGCACTGTGCCTGAAGTCGGGCAACGCCGCCATCCTGCGCGGCGGCTCGGAAGCCATCCGCAGCAACCGCGCCATCGCCGCCCTCGTCCAGGAAGGCCTGCAGGCCGCCGGCCTGCCCGCCGAATGCGTGCAGGTCATCGACACCACCGACCGCGCCGCCGTCGGCGAACTGATCACCCTGCGCGAATTCGTCGACGTCATCGTGCCGCGCGGCGGCAAGGGCCTGATCGCCCGCCTGCTCGCCGAGTCGCGCGTGCCGATGATCCAGCACCTCGACGGCAACTGCCATGTCTATATCGACGATGACGCCGACGCCATCAAGGCGCTGGCGATCGTCGAGAACGCCAAGACCCAGCGCTACGGCACCTGCAACACCGCCGAATCGCTGCTCGTCGCCCGTTCGGTCGCCGCTGCCCAGTTGCCGGCGATCGCCGCCATGCTGACCGCCAAGGGCGTCGAGATCCGCGGCTGCGCCGAAACTCAAGCGCTGGTGGCGAATGCCGTCGCTGCGACGGAAGACGACTACTACACCGAGTACCTGGCGCCGATCATCTCGGTCAAGGTCGTCGCCGGCATCGACGAGGCCATCGACCACATCAACAAGTATTCCTCGCACCACACCGACGCCATCGTCAGCGACAACCACCCGAAGGCGATGCGCTTCCTGCACGAGGTCGATTCGAGCTCGGTGATGATCAACGCCTCGACGCGTTTCGCCGACGGTTTCGAGTACGGCCTTGGCGCCGAGATCGGCATCTCGACCGACAAGATACACGCGCGCGGCCCGGTCGGTCTCGAAGGGTTGACCAGCCAGAAGTGGGTCGTGCTCGGCGACGGCCATGTCCGCGCCTGAGTCCTTCGCCGCCGTCGTCGCCGCCCCGGGCTTCGCGCTCGGGCTGCGCTGCACCGGAGAAGAAGTCACGGGTATCGAATTCCTCGAACCGCAACCGGAGCGGGCACCGGGAAACCCCCTCGCCGCAGAAGCCGTGCGCCAGTTGCACGCCTACCTCGCCGACCCCGCCTTCCAGTTCGGATTGCCGCTGCGCCCGTCGGGCACCGCCTTCCAGCGCCGCGTCTGGGAGCAGATCGCGGCCATTCCCAACGGCCAGACGCGCAGCTACGGTCGACTGGCGAAAGACCTCAAAAACGCGCCGCGCGCCGTCGGCCAGGCGTGCGGCGCCAACCCGTTCCCGCTCGTCGTCCCCTGCCATCGCGTCGTCGCCGCTGACGGCAGCCTTGGCGGCTTTTCCCGTCAGGGCGGCGGCTTCCTGCTCGACGTCAAACGCTGGCTGTTGCGACATGAAGGCTGCGACGCCGGCTGACCTGGCGGAAGTCGACACCTTCTGCGACGCGCTGTGGCTGGAGGACGGCCTCGCCAAGGCCACCCTCGACAGCTACGGCTCCGACCTCCGCCGCCTCGCGCTGTGGCTCGCGAACAACGGCGGCGAACCGCTGCTCGAAGCCCGCGAGGTAACGCTGATCGCCTTCATCGCTCGCCTGTCCCGCGACACGCGGGCGAGCTCGCAGTCGCGCTACATGTCGACGCTACGCCGCTTCTACCGCTGGCAACTGGCGCGCGGCCGCATCGCCGCCGACCCGACGCTGAAGCTCGCCAACCCGGCGCGCCCGTCGCGGCTGCCCAAGGTGATGTCGGAGAGGCAGGTCGAAACCCTGCTCGCCGCGCCCGACGTCGATGCCGCACTCGGCCTGCGCGACCGCGCCATGCTCGAAACGCTCTACGCCACCGGCCTGCGCGTCTCCGAACTGGTCAACCTCAAGCTGCATGAGGTCAGCTTCAACGACAACGTGCTGCGCGCCCTCGGCAAGGGCAGCAAGGAGCGGCTGGTACCGCTCGGCGAAATCGCCATTGACTGGCTGCGCCGCTATCTCGCCGCCTCCCGCCCGGAGATTCTCGCCGGCCGGCAGAGCGACGCGCTGTTCGTCACTGCCCGCGGCGGCGCCATGACCCGCCAGGCATTCTGGCAACTGATCAAGCGCTATGCCCTGGTCGCCGGCATCGCGCCGGAAAAGCTCTCGCCGCATGTGCTGCGCCACGCCTTCGCGACGCACCTTCTCAACCACGGCGCCGACCTGCGCGTCGTGCAACTGCTGCTTGGCCATGCCGACATCTCGACGACGCAGATCTACACCCACGTTGCCCGCGAGCGGCTGAAGAGCCTGCACGCAACCCACCATCCACGGGGGTAAACTGTCGCCATGATCAAGAACCAACACACTCCGGAAACCCCGGCCACCCGTTTCCTGAAATCACACAAGGTGCCGTTTTCCAATCATCTTTACGCCTACGAGGAGCACGGCGGCACCCGCGTTTCGGCGCGCGAGCTGAACGTGCCCGAGCACGCCGTGGTCAAGACGCTGGTCTTCGAGGACGAGAACGGCAAGCCGTTGCTGGTGCTGATGCACGGCGACCACAGGGTATCGACGCGCGAACTGGCGCGCCAGCTCGGCGCCAGGAAGATCGAGCCGTGCGCGCCCGAGGTCGCCAGCCGCCATACCGGCTACCTGGTCGGCGGCACCAGTCCGTTCGGCACCCGCAAGGCGCTGCCCGTCTGCCTGGAGAAGACCATCCTCGACCTGCCGCTGATCTACATCAACGGCGGCCGGCGTGGCTTTCTGGTCGGCGTCCACCCGCACGACATCTTGCGCACGCTGAACCCGAAGACGGTCGAAGCGGCTTTGAAGGGCTGACCGGTGGCTTCACGGTGATGACGTTGCTGGCGACGGTCTTCTAGAGCGAACGCTCGATGACGACGCCGACCCGCTTGACGGCCGGCATCATGCCGAGCTTGGCAACCGAAACCCGCACCCAGTGGACGGCGAAGGTTTCCAGCACGTAGCTGGCCACATGCTCCGCCAAGGCTTCCAGCAAATTGAAATGCACGGACGACAAGTCGGCCCGCAATCGCTCGACCACCACCGCGTAATCGACCGTATCGCGAATATCGTCGCTGGCGCCGGCAGATGCGGTCGACACGCCGATCTGCAGCGATATCTCCACCGTCTGCGCCATCGCCTTCTCGCGCGGATAGATGCCGATCCACGTTGCGGCGCGCAGTTCTTCGATGAAAATGATGTCCATGGGGCAGTCGACCGCAGCGGGGGTGTAGAATTCGGCGCGATTCTACCCTAGGGATCGCCCCCGACCATGGAAACCGCTCTCGCCGTCGTTGCCGCCTACCTGCTCGGCTCCGTGCCTTTCGCGATGATCTCGTCGAAGCTGTTCGGGCTGGCCGACCCGCGCACCTACGGCTCGGGCAACCCCGGCGCCACCAACGTGCTGCGCAGCGGCAACAAGAGGGCGGCGGTCTTCACCCTGGTGGGCGATGCGCTCAAGGGCTGGGTCGCCGTCTTCGCGGCGCAGAAGCTCGGTTTCAGCGACAACGCCGTCGGCCTCGTCGCGCTGGCCGTGTTCTTCGGCCACCTGTTCCCGGTCTTCCTCAAGTTCAGGGGCGGCAAGGGAGTCGCCACCGCCGCCGGCGTGCTGGTCGCCCTCGACCCGCTGCTTGGCCTGGCGACGCTGGCGACATGGATTTTCGTTGCCTTCGCCTTCCGCTACTCGTCGCTCGCCTCCGTCCTCGCGGCTGCCCTCGCCCCGGTCTTCCAGATCATGATCCACGGCGCCAACGGCCAGACCATCGTCGTCGGCATCCTCGCGCTGGCGCTGATCGGCAAGCACTGGCAGAACCTCCAGCGGCTGCTGGGCGGCCAGGAAGCGAAGATCGGCAGCAAGAAGAAGTAGTCGGCACCGGATAGCAATCGCCAATCGACCGTATATTCACAATCGATTGGATCAATCGGGCACGGCAGCCTAGACTGCAAGCATCAGGTCATCAAGACCTGCTTCAGTCAGTGGAGGCCATCATGATTGCTCGCATCATTCAGCCTTTCATCCAGGCGGACCATGCCTGGGAAAGCTACGTCGACATCCTGGCCGGCATCCCCGACAACTTCTGACCCAGGAGGAATCACCATGACAAGCGAAACAAAATGCCCATTCTCGGGCGCCGCCGGCAAGAACACAGTGGCTGGAGCCCCATCGAACGCGGACTGGTGGCCCAATCAACTGAAGCTGAACATCCTGCATCAGCACTCCTCGAAGTCCGACCCCATGGGCGAGGCGTTCAACTACGCCGAAGCGTTCAACAGCCTCGATCTGGACGCCGTCGTCAAGGATCTCCATGCCGTGATGAAGGATTCGCAGGACTGGTGGCCCGCCGACTTCGGCCACTACGGACCACTGTTTGTTCGCATGGCCTGGCACAGCGCCGGCACCTACCGTATTTCCGACGGCCGCGGCGGCGGTGGGACCGGTAACCAGCGTTTTGCGCCCCTCAACAGTTGGCCTGACAACGTCAACCTCGACAAGGCGCGCCGGTTGCTCTGGCCAATCAAGCAGAAGTACGGCAGCAAGATCTCCTGGGCTGACCTGATGATCCTCACTGGCAACGTCGCTCTGGAATCGATGGGGTTCAAGACCTTCGGTTTTGCCGGTGGCCGTGCGGACATATGGGAACCGGAAGATGACATCTACTGGGGCACCGAAAAAACCTGGAAGGGGAGTGACAAACGCTATTCCGGAGAGCGGGATCTCGAAAATCCTCTCGCTGCCGTGCAGATGGGTCTGATTTACGTCAATCCGGAAGGCCCGGAGGGCAACCCGGACCCGGTCGCCGCAGCGCGGGACATCCGCGAGACCTTCGCGCGCATGGCGATGAACGACGAAGAGACGGTTGCACTCATTGCCGGGGGTCACACCTTCGGCAAGACCCACGGTGCCGACGATGCGGCACTGGTGGGGCCCGAGCCGGAAGCTGCCGGCATCGAGGAGCAGGGCCTGGGCTGGAAGAGCAGCTTTGGCACCGGCAAAGGCGGCGACACGATCTCCAGTGGCCTGGAGGTCACGTGGACCACCACGCCGACGAAGTGGAGCAACAATTTCTTCTGGAACCTGTTCGGCTACGAATGGGAACTGACGAAGAGCCCTGCCGGCGCGCATCAGTGGACGCCGAAGCATGGCATGGGCGCCGGTACGGTGCCGGACGCCCACGATCCGTCAAAGCGTCACGCACCTGCCATGCTGACCACCGACCTTTCCCTGCGCTTCGACCCGGCCTACGAAAAGATCTCAAGGCGCTTCATGGAGAATCCGGATCAGTTCGCCGACGCCTTCGCCCGCGCCTGGTTCAAACTGACCCACCGCGACATGGGTCCGCGCGCCCGTTACCTGGGCCCGTTGGTGCCGAAAGAAGAACTGATCTGGCAAGACCCCGTACCCGCAGTGGATCACCAATTGGTCGAGGAGCAGGACATCGCCGCCCTGAAGGCCAGGATCCTGGCGTCCGGCCTCACCATCCCGCAACTGGTCACCACCGCCTGGGCGTCCGCGGCAACGTTCCGTGGCAGCGACAAGCGCGGCGGCGCGAACGGCGCGCGTATTCGCCTGGCGCCGCAGAAGAATTGGGAAGTCAATCAGCCGGCTGAACTGGCCAAGGTCCTTCACAAACTGGAAGCAATCCAGCAGGATTTCAATGGCGCGCAGACCGGCG